>OIWT01001071.1_pt1 | contig 34920 bp, 28 predicted proteins | sample 1587701 | NCBI WGS metagenome assembly OIWT01 (sample SAMEA3888904, study PRJEB22519) | human gut metagenome | biome: human gut; feature: human-associated habitat; material: faeces | place: Denmark | collected 2009 | reverse complement strand
GCCCGTCCGGCCGGCCGCGCGGGCGGGCACGGGGCGGACGGTCTCGGTGGCGCTGCCGGGCGGGCGGACGATGGCCTTCCACGAGACGGCGCCCGGCGTGCTGTTCGCCGAGACGGAGCTGCCGCTCCAGGCGTACCGGGCGTTTGCGGCGGACCACCGCAGCGGCTTCTACGACATGATCGGCAAGGACCACGAGAACGGCGGGGTCGCGCTCGACGTGCCGAAGCTGCCCGTGGTGCGCGTGTCGTTCGACGAGGCGAAGGCGTACTGTGCCTGGCTCTCGCGGCAGACGGGGCGGGCGTTCCGCCTGCCGACGGAATGCGAGTGGGAAGAGGCCGCGCGCGCGGGCGCGCCCGGCGATACGCCGTGGAACGGCGACAAGGCGCGGTGCGGTCGCCTCGCGAACCTTGCCGACCGGAGCCTCGCGTTCGGGAACGCCGGACAGGGCTTCAACTACCACCTGCGCGACCCGGAGGTCGACGACGGCGTGCGCTTCCTGCACGACGTCGACCACATGCAGGAGGCGAACGGCCACGGCCTGCGCGCGATGATCGGCAACGTCGAGGAGTGGACGGTCGGCGCGGACGGGCGCCCGGTCGCGAAGGGCGGTGCGTTCGACACCGTTCCGCGCCATGCGACCTTCTCCCGCCGCATTCCCCTCTACGCGCCGTGGCAGCGTGTCTACAACGTCGGCATCCGCCTCGTCCTGACCGAGCTGGCGCACGCCGCCGCGTGCGCGAAGGTTCCGTAGTGTGCTATACTGTACCTTTCCCCTTCTGTAGGGGTTCTGCTTCCATGGAGCGTCGTGAAGAGAATTTCGTTTTACGTCAACCACGACAAGCCGGGCGTTGAGGCCGTTCGAGGCCACCTGGCGTCGTTGGCGCATGACCTCGGATTCGTCATTTCGGATGACGGGCCCGAGGCGGTTGTCGTTCTTGGCGGCGACGGGACGATGCTTTCGGCCGTCCACCGTTTTCCCGGCGTTCCGCTCTTGGGGCTGAACCTCGGTTCGCTCGGCTATCTGTCCGGCGTCGAGGGTCCCCACTTCGACGATGCGCTCCACGCCCTGCGGGACGGACTCTATGCCATTTCCACCCGCACGGCGCTCACGGTGCGGGGGCGGACCGCCCTGAACGAGGTGGTCGTCTCGCGTGGCGTCTCGGGCCATGCCGCCGTCATCGAGCTGGCGGTGGAGGATCGTCCTGCGACCTCGTTCTTTGCGGACGGCCTCGTGATCGCCACGCCGACGGGCTCGACGGCCTATTCGCTTGCTGCCGGCGGGCCGATCCTCATGCCGGATTCCCGGTCGCTCGTCATTACGCCGATCTGCCCGCACGCCCTCACGTCGCGTCCGCTCGTGGTCTGCGATTCATGCCGCCTTTCGGTCCGTCTCCGGGCGCGCCCCGGGGCGGAGATGTTGGAGGTCTTTGCCGACGGGGCCTCGCTGGGGTCTTTGACGGAAGGAACAGAGCTCGCCGTCGAAAAGGCGTCCGTCGGTGTGCCGCTTGTCGAACTCGTGGGCTACGATCCCTACGAAGTCCTGAATCGTAAACTTGGCTGGTCGGGAAGTGCAATCAGGTGATTCCATGACGGAACTTGAAGAGCGTATCGGTTATGTGTTCAAAAACCCCGCCCTGCTGGAGCGGGCCCTGGCGACGCCCGCCGTCCGGATGATCAAGCCGGACGCGAAGGACAACCAGCGCCTGGAGTTCCTGGGCGACGCCGTGATCGGGCTCCTTTCCGCCGAAGTCGTCTTCAAGCGGCACCCGGACGAGCAGGAGGGGCCGTTGACGGTCCGGCGCACGCGCCTCGTTTCCGGTGCCGCCCTGGCGGAGGCGGCGGAGAAGTTGGGGATGCGTAACTGGCTGAAGCGCAACATCGGCGCCCACGAGATTCCGTCCCATGCGAAGCTGCTCGCGGATGCGGTGGAGGCCGTGATGGGGGCCGTGTGGCTTGACGGCGGTCTCGAAGCCGCGCGTGCGGCCTTTCGGTGCCTCCCGCTCCCCTTTAATGCGGCGTTCAACGAATGGGACGTGAATCCGAAGGGCTTCCTGCAGATCAAGGCCCAGGCCCACAGCCACCAGCGGCCCGTCTACGAACTCGTCGAGGTGAAGGGGTCCGCGCACGAGCCGATCGTGACGATGCGCGTGACGGTGGTGGGGCTGGGATCGGCCGAGGCGACGGCGGTCTCGAAGACCGCCGCCGAAGTGGCGGCCGCCTCGGCGCTCCTGCAGAAGCTGCAGCGGAAGCAGAAACAGAAGCGGAAGGCGTGATGAAGATCGACCGTGCCGAGACGCTGCGCTATCTGCGCATGGGCGGCGTGGAGCCGGATGCGCCTCTCGCGCGGCGGCTGGCGCGCGTGGAGGACGACGTGCGCGCCGCATGCCGTCCGGCGGCCTACTGGCGGCTGGAGACGGTCGCGGCGGGGGAGGAGACGGGCGATCTCGTCCTCGGTCCGCTGGCAGTCCGCTCCCGCGACCTCGCGCGCGTCCTCGCGGGCTGCCGCCATGCGTTTCTCTTCTGTGCGACGCTGGGTGCGGGGGTCGACGCGCTCCTGCGCCGCTATTCCCAGACGAGCGGGGCGGACGCGCTGATGGCGCAGGCGGCGGCGACGGCGGCCATCGAGGGCTGGTGCGACGCCTGCGCGGAGAAGTTGCTGGCCGAGCCGGCCGTGGCGGGGGAACGGCTGCGGATGCGCTTCTCGCCGGGATACGGCGACCTGCCGCTCGCGGTGCAGCGTCCGCTTCTGCAGATTCTCGACAGCGCGCGGCGGGCGGGCATCGTCCTCACGGAGACGTGCCTGATGATCCCGTCGAAGTCCGTGAGCGCCATCATCGGCGTGGGCCCCGAGCCGGCGGCGCCATGTCCGGTCGGCTGCCGGGCCTGTTCCAAGACGGAGTGCGAGTACCGAACATGCTGAACCTGAACCGACTTCTCGCCGAACGGCGCCTCCTCATGCTCGACGGCGGCATGGGCACGCAGCTGCAGGCCCGTGGCCTCCAGGCGGGTGAAGTGCCCGAAGAGTGGAACCTGCGGCGTCCAGACGACGTGCGTGCCATCCACGCCGCCTACTACGCGGCGGGGGCGGACATCGTGATGTCGAACACCTTCGGCGCGAATCCGGCCAAGTACCACGGCACGGCGCCGCTGGCGGAGGTGGTGGCGGCGGGCGTGCGGCTCGCGCGTGCGGCGGCGTCCGCGGTACGTGGCGCTCGACGTGGGGCCGACCGGCCGTCTCCTGAAGCCCGCCGGGGACTGCGCGTTCGACGACGCCTACGCTTCCTTCGCCGAGCAGATCCGCCTCGGCGCGGCGGCGGGCGCGGACCTTGTCGTGATCGAGACGATGAGCGACGTGTACGAACTCAAGGCCGCCGTCCTCGCGGCCAAGGAAAACTGCGATCTGCCCGTGATCGCGACGGTGGCGCTCGGCGAGGACGGCAAGCTGTTGACGGGGGCGGGTCCGGAGGTCGTGGCGGCGGTGCTGGAGGGCCTGCACGTCGATGCGCTCGGCTTCAACTGCGGGCTGGGTCCGGACCTTCTGCTGCCGTTCGTGAAACGCCTTGTCGCGGCGACGAACCTGCCGGTCGTCGTGAAGCCGAACGCGGGCCTCCCGAAAGTCGTGGACGGCGAGACGGTCTTCCTCGTGGGGCCGGAGGCGTTCGCGCGGGATGTCGCGGACCTCGTGAAGGCCGGCGCGGTGGTCGTGGGCGGCTGCTGCGGCACGACGCCGGCGCATCTTGCGGCGGTGCGGCGGACGGTGGATGCCCTGGCCGCCGCCGGGGAACTGCCCGCCTCCCGTCCCCCCGTCGCGAAGACGGTGATCACCTCCTATGCGCGGGCGGTCGAACTGCCCTTCGACGACTCCCTCGTCATTGGCGAGCGCATCAACCCCACGGGCAAGAAGAAGCTGAAGGAAGCCTACCGGACGGGCGACGTGGGCTACGTGCTGCGCGAGGCGATCGGACAGGTGGAGGCCGGGGCGCACATCCTCGACGTGAACGCGGGCGTCCCCGGCCTCGACGAGCCGGACGTCCTCGACGCGACGGTGCAGGCGATCCAGGGCGTGACCGACGTGCCGCTGCAGATCGACACGTCCGACGCCGAGGCCCTCGCCCGCGCCCTCCGCCACTACAACGGCAAGGCGCTCGTCAACTCGGTCAACGGCAAGGACGAGGTGATGGACGCCGTCTTCCCGCTCGTCGCGAAGTACGGCGGTGTGGTGGTGGCGCTCACGCTCGACGAGGCGGGCATCCCGCCGACGGCGGCGGGGCGGCTCGCCGTCGCCGAGAAGATCCTCGCGCGCGGCGCCGCGTACGGCCTGCGTCCGTGCGACTTCGTCATCGACGTCCTCTGCCTCGCGGTGAGCGCGGACCGGGCGAGCGTGCCGGTGATCCTGGAATCCCTGCGCCTCGTGCGGGAACGCCTGGGATGCCGCACGGTGCTGGGCGTCTCCAACGTCTCGTTCGGACTCCCCGCGCGACCGTTCCTCAACGGGACGTTCTACGCGCTCGCGCTGCAGGCGGGGCTCACGACGGCCATCGTGAACCCGCTCTCGAAGGAGATGATGACGGCCTACCACGCCTGGCGTGCGCTGACGGGGCGCGATGCGCAGTGTACGGACTGGATCGCCGCCGTGGAGACAGGCCGCGTGGGCGCCACCGCCCCCGCGCCGTCCGCCCCCGGAACGGGCGCGTCCGGCGCCGCCGGGACGGACGCGGCGGCGGCCTCCCCGCTGACGGCGGCCATCACGCACGGGTTGAAGGGGGATGCCGCGACGATCGCGGGCGGTCTGCTCGCCACGGGCCGGACGCCGGTGGAGGTGATCGACGGCGAGATCGTGCCGGCACTGGAGATCGTCGGCCGTGGCTTCGAGCGCGGCAAGGTCTTCCTGCCGCAGCTCCTCATGGCCGCCGAGGCGGCGAGCGCCGCGTTCGAGGTGATCCGCCGGGAACTCGCGAAGAGCGGCACGCCGAGCGTGCTGCGTGGGCCCATCGTGATCGCGACGGTGAAGGGCGATATCCACGACATCGGGAAGAACATCGTGCGCGCGTTGCTGGAGAACTACGGCTTCAAGGTGGTGGACCTGGGGCGCGACGTGCCGCCGGAGAAGATCGTGGAGACGGCGGTGCGGCTCGACTGCCGCCTCGTGGGGCTCTCGGCGCTGATGACGACGACGGTCGGCTTCATGGAGGAGACGATCCGCCAGCTGAAGGCGGCGAAGCCCGACTGCCGGACGGTGGTGGGCGGGGCCGTGCTGACGGCGGACTACGCGGCGCAGATCGGCGCGACGTACTATGCGAAGGACGCAATGGCGACGGTGCGCGTCGCGGAGGAGGTGTTCAAATGAGGATTGCGGGCGGTGGGTGGCGGGGACGGACGCTGCGCGTGCCGACGGGCGACGCGGTGCGTCCGACGCAGGACCGCGTGCGCGAGGCGCTGTTCTCGATGCTGCAGGGCGAACTTGCCGGCGCGGCGTTCCTCGATCTCTTTGCGGGTTCCGGCGCGGTCGGCCTGGAGGCGCTTTCGCGCGGTGCCGCCCGGACGACGTTCGTGGAGCTTGCTCCGCGCCACCTTGCCTGCCTCCAGGCGAACGTGGCGACGCTTGGCGCCGCGCCGCGCTGCCAGGTCGTGCGGGCTGACGTCTATGCGTGGCTCGCGGGTCGGCAGGGTGACCTCTTCGACATCGCCTACGCCGATCCGCCCTATGCGCTCGGTGCGGAGCGGGGCTATGCGCAGATGCTCGGCGAGCTGGCGGCGCGCGGCATCGTGAAGCCGGGCGGGCTCTTCATCGCGGAGATGAAGAGCCACCAGACACCCGACGTTTCGCCGTCCTGGGACCTCTGCCGGGATCGGGTCTATGGACAGACCCGCCTCGCCGTCTACCGCCGCGTTGAGGATTAAGTCGCCGCTTCGCGGCTTTAAGTAGTTAAATCGGCGCAGCGGCGACTTAATGACGACTTAACCCGCTTGCGCTTTGCCGTCGGTTTTGATACACTCTTGCTTTCAAACAACGGAGAAAGTGTAGAATATGGCAATTGTTCTCGGTCTGCCGAAGGGTAGCCTTCAGGAGTCGACCTTCGCGCTCTTCAAGCGCGCGGGTTTCGCCGTCTCGTGCTCATCCCGTTCCTACTATCCTTCGATTGACGATGAGGAAATCAAGTGCCGTCTGCTGCGCCCGCAGGAGATGAGCCGCTATGTGGAACTCGGCCTTCTCGACGCCGGCATCTGCGGCTACGACTGGGTGTATGAGAACGGGTCGGACGTGGTGGACGTCTGCGAGCTCAGCTACTCCAAGGCGACGTCGAATCCGGTCCGTTGGGTCCTCGCGGTGCCGAACGACTCGAAGATCAAGACGGTGAAGGATCTCAAGGGCAAGCGCATCTCCACCGAGGCGATCGGCATTGTCAAGCGCTACCTCAAGGCGAACGGCGTGAAGGCCGATGTGGAGTTCAGCTGGGGCGCCACCGAGGTGAAGGCCCCCGAGCTCGTGGACGCGATCGTGGACCTCACGGAGACGGGCAGTTCGCTGCGTGCGAACAACCTGCGCATCGTCGACACGATCCTCACGTCCACCACGCGCCTCATCGCGAACAAGAAGGCGTGGCGGGACAAGGCGAAGCGCGCGAAGATCGAACAGCTCAAGATGTTGCTCACGGCGGCGCTGGACGCGCAGAAGCGCGTACTCATCAAGCTCAACGCCCCGGCGAAGAAGCTGGAGAAGATCACGGCGGCCCTGCCCGCGCTGCACGCCCCCACGGTCAACAGGCTCAACGACGCGGACTGGTTTGCCGTCGAGAGCGTGGTGGAGGAGCGCCTGGTGCGCGACCTCGTGCCCGTCCTGAAGGCTGCGGGCGCGACGGGCATCATCGAGCTGCCGCTCAACAAGATCATTTTCTAAGTTCAAAGTTCGAGGTTCAAAGTTCGAGGTTGGAACCGAGAACGGCGAACTCAAATCTCAAAGGAGGTCCACGATGGGTTCCATCAAGAAAAAGCGCCGGAAAAAAATGTCGAAGCACAAATACGACAAGCGCATGAAGGCGCAGCGCCACAAGAACAAGTAAGCCCGCGTGGCTGATTGGGGGCTCCCGGACCAGGCGGTTCGGGAGTTCTGTATTTTGCCCGGTTCCAACTTGCCCATTGACCAACGGCGGGAATCGGGTAAAATATGAATTTCATTTGAGACCGCTAGGGTCGGTTGAGAAGAGGAAGAAGAAAGAGAAAAGAACATGGCCAATGAAGTGAAAGTCGGGATGCGGATCAAGATGTTCCGCGACAAGCTGAAGATGACGCTGGGGGAGCTCGCCGCGAAGAGCGGTGTCTCCGTGGCGGTGATCGCCTCGATCGAGGATGGCGAGGTTCTCCCCGCGCTTGGCGTGCTGACGAAGCTTTCCCGCGCCCTTGGCCAGCGGCTCGGCACGTTCATGGACGACCAGTTCAAGCCGGATCCGATCATCACGCGCGCGGCGGATGTGGCGTCCGACAAGGTTGCCGCCGAGGGCGCGAACACGCTCGGCTACGCCTCCCACTCGCTCGCGCGCGGCAAGCCCGACCGCCACATGGACCCCTTCCGCATCGAGTTCCCCGCGAACGGCGTGGACGAGGCCTCCTCCCACGAGGGCGAGGAGCTGATCATCTGCATCGCCGGACAGGTGGAGCTCACCTACGGCGGCGAGAAGACGGTGCTTGGTCCCGGCGACACGGCCTACTACAACAGCGTCGTGAAGCACGGCCTCAAGGCCGTGGGCGGGAAGCCCGCCTCCATCTACGGCGTCGTGTTCATGCCCTTCTGAGAGGTGAGACATGTTCAAGTTGACTGATCCGTTCGGGACGGCGCCGCGCAAGGCGCCGTTCATGCAGAGCGTTTCGACGGGCGTCCCCTGGCACAACCTGCCCGTTACCCGCGAATACACGCTCGGGCAGCTGCTGGACCAGACGATCGCGCGCTGCGGCGAGAACGACGCCGTCGTCTACGCGGACCGCGACTACCGCCTGACCTGGTACGAGTTCGGCGAGGAGGTGGACCGCCTCGCGCGCGGCCTGATGGCGCTCGGCGTGAGGCACGGCGAGAAGATCGCCCTCTGGGCGACGAACGTGCCGCACTGGGTCGTCCTCATGTTCGCGGCCGCGAAGATCGGCGCGATCCTGCTGCCGCTCAACACGAACTACAAGGAGCACGAAATGGACTTCGCGCTCGGGCAGTCCGACGCGGAGAACCTCTTCATCATCTCCGGCTACCGCGACTGCAGCTACGTGGACGTGATCTACACGCTCGTGCCCGAGTTGCGCGAACAGCCGCGCGGCGAGCTGAAGTGCGAGAAGTACCCGCACCTCAAGCGCGTCATGTTCCTCGGCGGCGAGAAGCACCGGGGCATGTATTCGCTCAACGAGGTGATGGCCCTCGCGGTGGAGACGCCGTGGGAGGACTACCTGAAGCGCCAGGCGCAGTGCGACGTGAACGACGTCGTGAACATGCAGTACACCTCGGGTACGACGGGCTTCCCGAAGGGCGTGCAGCTCACGCATCGCAACATCGGCAACGACGGCTTCTGGATCGGTGCGTGCCAGAACCTCTCTTCGCGCGACCGCGTGTGCATCCCCGTGCCGCTTTTCCACTGCTTCGGTTGCGTGCTGGGCGTGATGAGCTGCGTGAACCACGGCGCGACGATGGTGTTCCTGGAGAAGTTCGACCCCATCCAGGTGATGATGTCCATCGAGCGCGAGAAGTGTACGGCGACCTACGGCGTGCCGACGATGTACATCGCGATGCTGGACCACCCGCTCTTCCCGAAGTTCGACTTCCACTCGCTCCGCACCGGCATCATGTCCGGCTCGGCGTGCCCGACGCACCGCATGCAGCAGGTGTTCGACCGCATGTTCATGAAGGAGGTCACGAACCCCTACGGCCTCACGGAGTCGGGGCCCGTGATGACGATGACGCGCTACTTCGAGCCGTCCATCGAGCGCAAGTGCCAGACGATCGGCCAGGCGCTGCCCGGCATCGAGGTGGCGATCATCGACCCCGAGTCGGGCGAGATCGCGCCGATCGGCCAGGACGGCGAGATCTGCTGCCGGGGCTTCAACACGATGAAGGGCTACTACAAGATGCCCGAGCAGACGGCGAAGTGCATCGACGAGAAGGGGTGGCTCCACTCCGGCGACATCGGGCGCATGGACGCGGACGGCTACTACTACATCACGGGCCGCCTGAAGGACCTTATCATCCGAGGCGGCGAGAACATCTCCCCCAAGGAGGTGGAGGACTTCCTCGGCACGATGCCCGGCGTGAAGGACGTCGCCGTCGTCGGCTGCCCCTCGAAGAAGTACGGCGAACAGCCTGCGGCGTTCATCATCCCCGCCGACGGCGCCGAGCTCCACGAGAACGACGTGGAGGACTTCTGCCGCAACAAGATCAGCTGGTTCAAGATCCCGAAATACGTCCACTTCCTGGACATCTTCCCGATGACCGCCTCGCAGAAGATCCAGAAGTACAAGCTGCGCGAGCTAGCGCACGAGCTTTGGCCGGATGCCTGACGAGCTCACACCCATGCAGCGGCAGTACCGTGCGATCAAAAGCACGCTGCCGCCGGGCGCCATCCTGATGTTCCGCCTCGGGGACTTCTACGAGATGTTCTCCGAGGACGCGGTCATCGCCGCGCCCATCCTCGGCGCCACGCTCACCCAGCGCGGCGGCGCACCGCTCTGCGGCATCCCCTACCACGCGCTGGACGCCTACCTCGCGAAGCTCATCCGCGCGGGAAAGACCGCCGCGATCTGCGACCAGATGGAGGACCCCCGCCTCGTCAAGAAGGGACAGGTCGTGCGGCGCGAGGTGACGCGCATCGTGACGCCCGGCACCGTCACCGAGGACGGCCTCCTCGACGAGAACGTCAACACCTACATCGCCGCCGTCGCGGGCCTCGGCCTCGCGCTCCTCGACCTCTCCACGGGCGAGTTCGCCGTGGAGCCCTTCGCCTCGCAGGACAAGCTCGACGACGCGCTCGCGCGCTACCGTCCCGCCGAACTCGTCCTCCCCAAGCCCGACGAAGAGCCCGCCGCGCCCGCCTCCACGTCCGACCGGCATCTCCGGCCATCCTACGCCGAGGCGTGGACGTTCAGCCTCGACGCCGCGCGGGAGGAACTGCTGCGGCACTTCAACGTGACGGCGCTCGACGGGTTCGGCCTGGAGGGGAGGGGCGACCTGATCCGCGCGGCGGGCGGGCTGCTCCACTACGTCCACACCACGCTGCGGCACGCCGTGGACCACGTGCGGAGCGTGCGTCTGCGCGAGGCGGCGGACTTCCTTGCGCTCGACGCGGGGACGATCCGCCACCTGGCGCTGCTGCCGGTGGACGGCATCTCGCGTGAGGCGTCGCTGCTGGGCGTCCTCAACGTCGCGCACACGCCGATGGGTTCGCGCCTCGTCGCGAACTGGATCCGCCAGCCGCTCCGCCGCCCCGAGGCGATCAACGCGCGGCTCGACGCGGTGGAGACGTTTGTGCGGGACCGCATGCGCCTGTCGTCCCTCCAGGCACGCCTTGCGGACGTGCGCGACTTGGAACGGCTCATCGCGAAGGTCGACTCCGGCCGCGCGAACGCGCGCGACCTCCGCGCCCTCGCCGCTTCGCTCCGCCCGATCCCCGACATCAAGTGTACGCTTTCGGGCCTGGTCTCCCCATCCCCCACTCCCCACTCCCAAACCCCCACTCCCCTCGCCGCCATCTTCGCGCGTCTCTCGCCGGAGGCGGACGTGGTCGATCTGATCGACCGCGCGATCGCGGAGAACCCGAACGTGCTTCTCACGGAGGGGAACCTCATCGCCCCCGGCTACAGCGCGGACCTCGACGAACTGCGCAGCATCGCGACGGAGGGCCACCGTTGGATTGCCGAGTACCAGGCGAAGGAGGTCGCGCGCACGGGCATCAAGACGCTGCGCGTGCGCCGCAACAGCGTGTTCGGCTTCTACATCGAGATTTCGAAGGCGGCGGCGGCCAGCGCGCCGCCCGAGTACGAGCGCCGCCAGACGCTCACGAACGCGGAACGCTTCACGACGCCCGAACTCAAGGAGTACGAACAGAAGGTGTTCGGCGCGCAGGACCGCAGCTACGCCCTCGAACAGGACCTGTTCAGGGACATCGTCGCCGCGGTCGCGGCGCACACGGCGGCGATCCAGGCGACGGCGGGCGCGGTGGGCGAACTCGACGCGATCCTCGCCTTCGCCGACCGCGCGCTCGCGCTCGGCTACGTGCGGCCCGCCGTCGACGGTTCCGACGCGCTGGAGATCGTCGACGGGCGCCACCCGATCATCGAGCAGCTGCCGGACGCCGAGCCGTTCGTACCGAACTCGACGAAGCTGAACGGCACGACCGACCAGATCATGCTCATCACCGGCCCCAACATGGCCGGCAAGTCCACCTACATCCGCCAGGTCGCGACGCTCGCCGTGATGGCGCAGGCCGGCAGCTTCGTGCCCGCCGCGCGCATGCGCCTCGGCGCGCTCGACCGCGTCTTCACGCGCATCGGCGCGGGCGACGATCTCTCGCGCGGACGCTCCACCTTCCTCGTCGAAATGCAGGAGTGCGCGAACATCCTCAACAACGCGACGCCGCAGTCGCTTATCGTCCTCGACGAGATCGGGCGCGGTACCTCCACCTTCGACGGCATCTCGATCGCGTGGAGCGTGGCGGAATACCTGCACGAGAACCCGAAGACGAAGGCGAAGACGCTCTTCGCGACCCACTACCACGAGCTGACGGACCTCGCCGAGAAATTCCCCGGCATCCGGAACTACACGGTGCGCGTGAAGCAGGACGGCGGACGGATCGTCTTCCTGCGCCGCATCGCCCCCGGCATCGCCGAACGGAGCTTCGGCATCCACGTCGCCGCGATGGCGGGGCTGCCGCAGGCGGTGGTGAAGCGGGCGGACCAGATTCTCCAGAACCTGGAGGCGAACGACCTCGACGTCAACGCGCCGAAGATCGTCCGCAAGCCGCGCAGGAAGCTGAGCGACCTCCCGGGCCAGATGACGCTGTTCTGAGAGGGCATGAAGGTCAACTACCATACGCACACGACGTGGTGCGACGGACGCGACACGCCGGAGGAGATGGTCCAAGCCGCGTTGGCGCGCGGGTTTGCGGAAATCGGATTCTCCTCGCATGCGCGTCTGCCGGACGTCGTCGAGGGGAACCTGACGCCGGAACGCGCCGTCCGGTACGCGCGGGAGATCCGCGCGCTGGCCGCACGGTACGCGGACCGCATCCGCGTGCGACTCGGGGTGGAGGCGGACTACATTCCCGGCGACACGGCGCCCGACCGGGCGCGGTACGCCCATCTGGGCCTGGACTACCTCATCGGCTCCATCCACTGGGTCGTCGCGCCGGATGGCGCGCACGTTCCCGTGGACCATACGCCCGAATTGCTGATGGCGGGCATCCGCGACCATTTCGGCGGGGACGTGGCGCAGTGTCTGCGTGCCTATTTCGCGCAGAACCGGGCCATGGCCGCGACGTGTGACTTCGACGTCATCGGCCATCCCGACCTCGTGCGCAAGTTCAACGGCCGGCTGCGGTACTTCGACGAGACGGCGCCCTGGTATCTCGACGAGCTCCGGCGCACGGCGGACGCCTTCGCGGCCTCGGGAAAGGTCGTCGAGGTCAATACGGGCGGCATCTCGCGCGGTTGGATGGAGGACGCCTACCCGTCGCCGGCGTTTCGCGCGCTTCTGCGGGCGCGCGGTGTCCGCTTCGTCCTCAGTTCCGATGCACACGCCGCCGAGGCGATCGACTGTGCCTTCGACCGCTTCGGCAACGCGGAGGCGTTTGTCCGCTTCCCGTTTGCCCGGCCCGCCTGATCCCGGTACTGAGGCGACCGTGGCCTCGCCTTTCAGAAGTTGATTTCCCACAGAGCGCGATATTTTTGAACTGAGCGCTTATAATAAGCAGATGGCGGACGCTGACATGACATTTGTCGTGCTGTTGACGAAGGCTCAGTTCGAACTGAAGTTGTACATCGCGGCCTTGGCGAGAGATCTGCAGGATGTCGAGGACATCCTGCAGGAGACGAACGCCGACATCTGGCGAAAGGCCGGCAGCTATGACCCGTCACGTCCGTTTCTGCCGTGGGCGAAGACTTTGGCGAAATTCCAGGTCCTGCGTTGGCGAAAGGACCGGGAGCGGGATCGGCTCGTCCTGGATGATTCGTCCCTTGACCTGCTGCCGGCGGACGAACTGGAGGGCGTGGATCTGGACTTGCAGATGTGGGCCCTGCGGCGGAGCCTGCGCCGTCTGCCGGGCGACGCATTCGCGCTGATCCGGGAAAAGTACGCGGAACGCAGGAGCATTCCGGATCTGGCGCGGACGTTCCGGCTTACGGAGAAGGCCGTTGTCTCGCGCCTTTACCGCATACGCAAGACCCTGTACGCGTCGATCTTGGCATTGCTCAAACAGAATGGCGGACATGGACACTCGAATGGATGACATGTGGACACAGGGGGACGCCTTGAGGCAGCTGCGCGTCCATTTCCTGCTGGAGGAACACTTTCGGCTGACGCGGGCGGCGCGTCCGCGTGTCCCCTTGTGGATGAAGGTCGCGGCGGCCCTTCTGCTGCTTGTCGGCGTGGCGGCCGTCCTCGGGCGCGCGCTTTGTCCGTCCTCTGTCCTGTACGTCGAACCGGTCGAGGCGACGACGCTGACGCAGGACGAGATCGACCTTTGCAAGGCGCGCGACATGGCGGACCGCTCCTTTGCGCATGCCGCCGATTCGGTTCACATGAAATACGAGCCGGGGTCGGTGGCGAACCCCGGCGCGGCCATCGAGATCCTTGAGGTGTCGTCCGCCGGCACATCGGGGCATCACCTGCATGTCGGCGACCGCGTGTGGCGGCAGGAGCTTGTCCTGCCGTCGGGACGCATCCGTTTTGCCGTCGGGAACGGGTGCGTCGTGACGGCGGTCGGGCCGGCACGGGTGCGCCTGCCCGATGCCGGGACGGTCGAGGTTGCCGTCGGCACCGTGCTGGTGGATGCCCACAGGCGCGTCGGCATTCGCGTGTCCGGGCGGAACGTCGTGGTGGCGCAGGCGTCGGTCGGCGTCGTGACGCGGCCGGACGGGGCGTCGGCCGACCTGCTGGTAACGGACGGGCTCGTCCTGCTCGGACGTGACATGTGCCTGAAGCCGTGCGACGGCGTGCGGTTCGGCGCGGACGGTTCGCAGCGCCGGTACCGAAGCCGGGCGGACGGCGGCTCGCTGCGGAAGGAACTTCTCGCCGGCGTGTCGGACATCCGGATTTCAGAAAGGAAAAAACATGCATTGTAAGTGGCGGAACAGGTGGCGGACATGGATGCGGCACGGGGTCGTCGCCGGCTTAACGTGGGCGGGATTCCTGACGGGCTTCGCCGGGACCCTGCCCGACGAGGACTGCGACGTCCTGGTGGTGGGCGGCGGCACGGCGGGCGTCGCGGCGGCCCTGCAGAGCGCGCGGGCGGGTGCGCGGACCGTCGTCGTCGAGCAGGGCTTCCAGGTCGGCGGCACGATGACGAGCGGCGGCGTCAACTTCCCCGGGCTGTTCCACGCCTGGGGCCGGCAGGTGATCGACGGCGTCGGCTACCAGCTGGTCACGAACTGCGTCGCCCTCGCGGGCGGCACGCTCCCGGACTTCCGCGAGCCGACGGGCGCGGCGCACTGGAAGCACCAGATCGTGGTCAACGTGCCGCTCTACGTGGCGCTTGCCGAGGAGGCGCTCACGCAGGCGGGCGTGCGCATCCACTACCATGCCGCGCCGACCGCCGCCGTCCTCTCGAACGGCGTCTGGCATCTCCCGGTCGTCGCCATCGGCGACACGCGCACGATCCGCGCCCGGCAGATCGTGGACTGCACGGGCGATGCGTCCGTCGTGGCGCGCGCGGGCTTTGCGCGCGAACGGGCGGCCGTGCGCCAGCCGGGAACGTTCGTGTACACGCTGGATCCGGGTGTGGACGTCGACCAGCTGGACCGCGCGGCCCTGGAACGCGAGTTCACCGAGGCGCTGGCCGCAGGGCGTCTCCGCCCGAACGACACGCGCTGGGGGCTCTACAACTTCCTGAAGTGCCGTGGCAACACGGCCAACTACGTCGACGACGCCGACGGCTCGACGGCCGACCTGCGGACGGAGACGAACCTGCGCGGCCGCGCGTCGATGCTGCGGATGTACCGCTTCCTGCGGCGCGTGCCCGGCCTTGAACACGCCGCGCTCGTGTCGATGTCGCCCGAAGTCGGCGTGCGCGAGACGTACCGCATTCGCGGCGAATATACGATCACGCAGGCGGACTACACCTCCGGGCGCGTGTTCCCGGATGCGCTCTGCTACGCCTTCTACCCGGTCGACCTGCACGACAAGCGGACGGGTATCCGTCCGGCGCATCTCGCCGAGGGCGTCGTCGCGACCGTGCCGCTGCGCGCGCTCGTGCCGAAGGGGGCGAAGAACCTGCTCGTCGCCGGGCGGTGCGTCAGCAGCGACCGCGGGGCCAACTCGGGGCTTCGCGTCGAGGCCGCGTGCATGGCGATGGGCCAGGCGGCGGGCGCGGCGGCGGCCTGCGCCGCGCGGCGGAGGTGTACGCCGCTGGAGGTGCCGCTTGCGGAGATCAAGGCCGCCCTGCGCGCACAGGGTGCCATCGTCCCGTGAGGGTGCTGGTTCTAAGGAAAGGGCAACATGCCATGAGGAACTTCGGGGACAGGCTGTGGATCGGCGCCGTGCTGGCGGCAGGGGCGCTGGGCGCTGCGCCGACGGTCACGGTGACATCCGTCACGCAGGACGCCGTGCGCCATCGGGTCACGGTGAACTACGAACTGAGCGAAGACGCGATCGTCACGGCGTCTCTGGCGTCGGGCGGGCGCACGCTGGCTGCGCCGCGCGTCTGGGGCGACGTCCAGGCCGCCGTGCCGGGTGGCGCGCGTTCGTTTTCCTGGACGCCGGCCGATGCCGACGACTGCGTGGGGCACGCCGTGACGTTCACCGTCAGCGCATGGGATCCCGCCGATCCGCCGGATTACCTCGTGTGCGACCTGGATCTTGGAACGCGCGCCCACTACGCCACGACGAACGACCTGCCGGAGGGCGTCGGCTCCGACCTCTACCGCACGTCGAAGCTGCTGCTGCGGCGCATTCCGGCGGCCAATCAGGTGTTCTCCTGTCTCGGCAAATATCCGATGTCGCTCTCGGAAGACTTCTGGATTGGCGTCTTCGAGACGACGCAGGAGCAGTACCGCCGCATCCTGTCCGCAGAGCCCGGCACGTTCGCCGAGGCGACGGCCTGGCCGACGCGCCCGGTCACGGGCGGACGCGCGGGGAGCGCGCCGCAGCTTTTCCACAAGACGCTGCGCGGGGACCTGGCGTCGGCGACGGTCGTGCCGGACGCCCCGGCGGAATCCTCGTTCTTCGGCATCTTGCGCACGAAGGCCGGGCTGGCCTTCGACCTCCCGACCGAGGCGCAGTGGGAGTTCGCCTGCCGTGCGGGAAGCGAGACGCTTCTTCCGCCGGGCGTCGAGTCGCCGCTGGACATCGGACGCTTTGCCGAGAACGGCGGCCTTCCGACGGGATGGACGCAGGCGGACGCCTACCTTTGCGGCGACACGAACGGCACGGCGCGCGTCGGCTCGTATCCGGCCAACGCCTACGGCCTGTACGACATGCTTGGCAACGTCTGGGAGTGGTGTCTGGACGGCTTTGCCGACGACATGGGACTTGCCGACACGCAGACGGCACAGGTCGACTATGTCAACCGCGCGGTTCCGTCGTCCGGGGACCGGGTACGCCGTGGCGGCTGCTGGCGCGACATCCTGTCCGGCACGTACAACGGTTATCGGTCCTTCTGGCACGGCGGGCTGGACAATGCGGGCTTCCGCTGCGCAGGCGGCGGCATCACGGGCACGACGCGGCAGCCGTCGCAGACGGTCTCGGTGGACCTGGCGGCGCTCGCGGACGGCATGGCATTTGTCGATGCGGATGTCACGCCTCTCGAACGGCGCATGGGCACGGCGGCCCTTTCGCCCGCAATCGTCTTCCGAAGTACGCCGGCGGCCGTGGTTCTCATCATACGCTAAAGGAGCGCGTCATGAATCGCCTTGCTTTTTTGTCCGTTCTCTCGGCCTGCCTGACGTTGGATGCGTGGGCTGCGGTGCAGGTGTCGAATGTCGTATGGAGGCAGGAGGCCGACACGCGGCAGGTCGTCTGCACGTATGCGCTGGACACCGCCGCCATTGTCATGGCCGAGGTGCGGGTTGGCGGCGTTCCGCTTGACGGCGCGCACGTGGGTGCCTTCATCGGCGACGTCAACCGCATCGTTCCGGCCGGTGAAGGGCATTGGCTTTCCTGGCGTCCCGACAAGGATTGGCCGGGTGAGCCGCAGGATGTCACGCTGCGGCTGAAGGCGCTGGAGCCGGAGCGTGCGCCGGACTATCTGGTGGTCGACCTGTCCGGCGACCGGATGGGCGACGTTCGGTATTACACGCGGGCGGACGCCCTGCCGTTCGGCGGCCTGACGAACGACGTCTACCGCACGGCGAAGCTTGTCCTGCGGCGCATCCCGGCGGCGGGCGTTGTCTGGAACATGGGCGCGCCCACGTCGGAGGTCGGCCGCAGGGATGACGAGCCGCAGCATCGCGTCGTGCTGACGACGGACTACTGGATGGCCGTTTTCGCGACGACGCAGGCACAGTACGAACGGGTCACGGGAACGAATCCGTCCTATCCGCCCAACGTCGATCCGCTCAAGCCGGTGGACCGCGTCTTCGGCGGCATTCGCGACAAGGACGCGCATGCGGCTGCGGACGAAAACTTTGCCGAGGGGGCGTTCCGCACGGCGGTGCCGGTCGAGCGTTCGTTTCTTGGCATTCTGCGTGCGAAGACGGGCCTGGACTTCGACCTCCCGACCGAGGCGCAGTGGGAGTTCGCCTGCCGCGCGGGCACGACGAGCGCCTACAACAACGGCAACGACAAGCTGCCCGTTGCGGCGCTCGGCAGCTTCAAGGACTTCAACGGCTACACGGCGGACGCGGATTCCGGCGCGAGCCTCCTGCGGGTCGGTTCGCGGCTTCCGAACGCCTGGGGGCTTTACGACATGCACGGCAACGTCTATGAATGGTGCCTCGATTCCTACGCGGCGGAAGACTACGGCGCCGTGTCGTTGTCGGCGGTTCTGGTCGACCCATGCAATACCGTGGACGTTGACGGCACGTCGCGGCATCGTGTCCGTCGCGGCGGCTCCTATCGCGCGTCGGCGGCGGACGGGCGCAGCGCCAGCAGATTCTACTGGAACGCGCCGTTCCAGGGTACGGGTTTCCGCGTGTTGTGCCGGGGCGCCGTCCGGCCGTGACGTGAAGAATGCGAGGTTTGACATGAAGAAGATCGTCCTGTTCGCTTCCGCCGTGGTTTGCGGCGTGCTCTCCGCCGTCGTCCCGCAGATCGGCAATGTTACACTCTCACAGGATCGCGGCCGGCGGGTCACGGTCACATATGACCTGTCGGGGGGCCTGGCCGCCGTACAGATGGACGTCTTGACGAACGGCGTCTCGATCGGGCGCGCGCATTTCCACAACGCGCAGGGCGACGTCGATACATACGTTGCGCCGGGCACGGGCAAGCGCATCGTCTGGAACCCGCTTGTCAGCTGGCCGGGCATGCGCGCCGACGCACTCGCCGTCCGGCTGACGGCACGCGCGGCGAACGTGCCGCCGGACTATCTGACGGTGGATCTCGCCGGCGCGATGCGCGGCGCCGTGCGGCTCTATGCGTCGACGAACGACCTGCCGGAGGGCGTCGGCTCCGACCTCTACCGCACGTCGAAGCTGCTGCTGCGGCGCATCCCCGCCGCGCACCGCCTGTGGGACATGGGCGAAGACGGCGAGGCGGTTGCGCCGCGCCACCCGGTGGCGCTGCAGGACGACTTCTGGATCGGCGTCTTCGAGGTGACGCAGGAACAGTGGCGGCACGTAATGGGGGGCTACAAGGGATACTTCACGGCAGAACGTGCGACGCGCCCGGTCGAGTCGGCCTCCTACTTCGAGGTGCGCGCGAATGCAAACGACAGGATGGCGCATTTTGCGCCGGGCGCGCCGTTTGAGGGCTCGTTCATGGGCCGGCTGCGCCAGGTCGCGGCGCTGGACTTCGACTTGCCGACCGAAGCGCAGTGGGAGTATGCCTGCCGCGCGGGGACGACCACGCGCTACTGCAACGGCACGGACGACGTTCAGCCCGAAGCGGTTCTCGGGCGCGCGGGCAGCGGTTCGTCGCCCGTGCCGGGAACCGCGCCGGCGGACGGTGGCACGCAGCGCGTGGGCTCGCTTGCGCCGAACGGCTTTGGCCTCTACGACATGTACGGCAACGTCTCCGAGTGGTGCGTTGACTGCTATCACGAGGACAACTACGGACAGGCGCGCACGGCGGGCGAGGCGATTGACCCATGCAACTGGGCGAACCCGATGACCGAGGCGGGCGACGCGAACAAGAACAACACCTACGTGCGGCGAGGCGGCGGCTGGCGGGACGCGGCGGCCTATGGGAGGAGTGCGGCACGCTGGTACTGGAACAGCGGCGTCAACAGCGTCGGCTTCCGCGTGATGTGCCACGGGCCCGTGGCGGCGCAGGACTGAACGAAAGGGACGGCATGGATTGGCGATGGACGTTTGGCGGTCTGGTGGCGATGCTCGGCGGCGTGGCGGGAGCCGCGTCGTTCGGGGACGCCCGGCTGGAGATTTCGTTTGACGACCGCACGGGCGCGGCGACGTATGTAGCGGACGGCGCGGTGCGCCTTGTGCCGGATCCGGCGGCGCCGCGCGTCGTGGCGGTCGGCGAAGGCGGGCCGGACGGCTTCGACGCCCGGACCGAGCTGGAGCGCTTTGAAGGCGTCGTGCAGGAACCCGACGGGACGCTCACGGCGACCTACGTGACGGGAGACTGGCGTGTGCGGGTGCATCACGTTCTTCTGCCCGACACGCGGATGGTGCGCCGGTGGCTGACCTTCGAGACGACGGCGACCGACAAGCGGCGGTTCAACGGCGTGACGCTCGCGGCGGGCAAGGTCGTCTGCGCAACGCCGAAGGGCGGCTACTTCCTGCCGTGTTCCTATCCGCCGCGCCGCTACGCGCAGGGAGATTTCCAGGCGGGAAGATATCGCACGGCCTACGGCTGGACGGTCGCCCCGGTGGTCGGCGACAACGGCGCGGGGCTGAACGTGGCCCACTGCCTCGACACGCTCCAGCCCTATTCCGACTCCGCGAAGACGCACGTGACGGAACGGGCCGACGGGTTCCGCCTCAGCACGTCGTTTTACGCGCGCGGCGACGTGCATCCGGGCAAGCCCCAGCAGGTCGGCGACGACTGGCTCGTCTTCGGGAAGGGGACGGACGAGGACGCCCTGCTCGCCCTGCACGGCTGGTACCGCGCGGCGGGGCGTGTGCCGCCGGCCGACCGTCCCGAAAGCCGGATGCGGCGGCAGGTCGTCTACTCGAACCATCCGCGCGGCAAGGCGGAGTTCGACATGTCGGACGCGGGCGGTTTCAACGCCGCGCAGGGCTATCTGCCGTTTATCCAGGCGCTGGGCGCGAAGACGATCTGGATGCGTCCCGTCACCTGGCCGGGGCCTTATGTGCCGGACGACCTCTACCGCCTGATGGCCGGCATCGGGACGGAAGACGATCTCCGCGCCTACGTCCGCGCGGCGCACGCCCTGGGCCTGGAGGTCTGGGGCGATGCCGTTCCGCACGGCGGAAACTCGAACGGCCCGCGCGCGAAGGCGCACCCGGAGTTCGTCTGCAAGCGCGAGGACGGACGCGACCAGGACACGTTCTGGGCCTACGACTTCAACTGGCCGACGTGGATCTCGACCTTTGGCGACTGGATCGAGTGGGCGACGCGGCGGTTCGAGCTGGACGGCTGGCGCATGGACGTGCCGGGCGGGTCGCGCTTCCCGAACTGGAATCCGGCGGCGCCGTATGCGCGCGCCAGCTACGCGCAGCGGCAGGGCGGCATCGCGCAGCAGCGGTCGATCCGCGCCGCCGCGCGGCGGGCGAACCCGAACGCCGTCACGCTGGGCGAGGAGAACGAAAGCCTGTGGAGCGCCGTGACCGACGCCATCTACGACCAGCTTCTCTGCCACGTCCATTTCCACGACTTCCGCGAGCGCGACGCGGCCTCCGTTGTCCGCGACCTGCGGCGTTGGCTGCACGAGCAGAAGTTCGCCTACATGCCGGGGACGAACTGGATGCGCTATCCCGAGAGCCACGACTCGATGATGGCCGAAAACCTGTGGGGGCGTTCGTGCGCGACGGCGCTGATGGCGCTGTGCGCGTGGATCGACGGCTTCCCGCTCGTCTACGAGCAGGGCGAGGAGGGCGCGTTCGAGGCGTACCGCCGCATCTTCGCGATCCGCGCGGCCGTGCCGGAGCTGACGGCCGGCGACGCCGACTACCTGTCCTATCCGTCCGCGCCGGGCGTCTTCGCCTGTGTGCGGACGCTGCCCGACACGGTGTCGGTCGTGCTGATCAACTTCAACGACCATCCGGCGGACGGCCTTCCGCCGTTCGGCTACACGGTGCGCCGCTTGAAGGGCGCGCCGGTCGAGAGCCTGCTGCGGGAGACGAAGCCCTATCTTCCCACGCGGACGGGTCCGGTGGCGTGTTCGCCGGCGCTCGGCGGTGTGGCGCTCGCCGGGGGCGCGGTGGCCGAACTGCGCGACCTCACGAACGGCGTCGTGCGCGCGCCGTATGCGCTCGCGTGCGTGCCGGTGGCGGACGGCCTGCGGCTGTCGGTGTCCGACTGGGCGGGGCTCGACCCGGCCAAGGTCCGCCTGGCGATCCGCTTCGCCGGGACGGAACGCTGGTTCGCCCATGCGGCGGAAGGCAGTTTCGAGAGCCCGTACTGCGTCTGGCATCCCGACCGGGACGTCGTCTGGCCGTTGGCGCGTGGGCGACAGCGCGTCGAGACGGCGGTGCGCTGGTCGAGCGCGTCGCATCCGTTCGGCTTCGGCCGGCGGCACGCGGAAGTCGGCTCGGTCGCGGGCGACACGGCGGTTGCGGTTTCGGGATTCGCGGAAGGCGCCCTCGTCGAACTGCGGGATCGGCTCGGCGGCGAACGCGGGCTGGCGGTGACGCTGTCCGCCCAGGCGGCGAAGAATTTCGTCTGCCACGTCTCGACGGGCCCGGCGGACGCGGCGTGCGCGGATCGAGGCGCCGGGACGGGCGACGAGCGGCTGCGCGTTTCGGCGGGCGGCTGGACGTATGAGGACGGGAAGCTGAAAGTCCGCCTCTACAACAGCGGGGCGATTGCCGGCGTGTGGACGCGCGGCGCAGACGGCGCCTGGCGGGAGGAGATCGGATTGACGGGCTATCGCGGCACCAAGACGACCGAGCACCGTCCGACGCTCGGCTGGCGGCTGCGCGACGAGAACGTGTCCGAACAGTCCTACGACTGCTACGGCACGACCGTCCTCACGCACGGCCCGGACGACACGCTGCGCCTGTCGTTCCGAAACGTCCGCCCGAAGCTCTTCGGGAAGCGCTACCTGACGTGCGACATCGAGATGGCCGTCGACTACGTCTTCGGGCGCGACACGGGCGCATTCCGCGCGGAAGCCTATTTCCGCCTTGCGCGGGGCGCGCTCGGCAAGGCGAACGGCATCTGGGAATACCGTCTGCGCCGTCCGACGGGTGCGCGCGGCACGGTCGGGGACGTCCGCTTCACGGGCAAGAGGCCGGCGTGCACGGTGACGGACGGCGGCGATCTTCGCTGGATCTACCACGACGCCGAGACGCCCGACTTCACGGCGCCGGCCGACTGGATTCACCGCATCGGCTGGACGTTCCGTGCGCTGTAATGGGGCTATCCCCATTGGGACTTCCATTTGGGAGGTGACGGGGCCTGTCCCCATTTGAACTCGGCCTGGCGCGCGAAGTACCCGCGCCGCCCTCGGCGCGTGGCGCTGAAACGGGCCCCTCCGTGTGCAGTACGGCAGATGCGCGGACGGCCCGCGTTCCCGTGGGCGTCCCCGTGGGCGCGGCGCGCCGGGGACGTCGCGCCCTACCATGGGTGTGCGGGGTGGGGCGTGGTAGGGGCCGACGTCCCCGGCGGCCCGCCCTCGGCGCAGTCGTGGGTGTTATGCCCCTAAAGAAGGAACGAGGGCGAAAATGCCATACACGGTGCCAGGGAAAGAGAGTGAAAGGCTTGACGAAATGCAGCAGAACACGGTCGTTCTGTTCGTTCGTTTTCTGCTGTCTCAGGAAGCCGCCGCGAATGGTAACGGACGGCATCGGATTCCGCGCTGATTGAGGAGGCTGTTACCATGCATTGTAAGTGGCGGACATGGATTCGGCACGGGGGCTTCGCCGGATGGACGTGGGCGGGCGTCTTGGCGGGCTTCGCCGGGGCCCTGCCCGACGAGGACTGCGACGTCGTGGGCGTGGACGTCGACCGGTTGGACCGCGCGGCCCTGTTGTCGTCCATTGTCGTCCATTTGACACCACGCTCCGCATGTAGTATCATTTCTTTGAAATTGTCACAGAACGCTTTTGGAATTAGAAAGAAACATGAAAAAGTTGGCTCTTTGGGGCCTGTCCGCATGGACGGCGGCGTCTGCATGGGGCGACGGGGGCCTCATCGGATTCTGGGATTTCAAGGACGGCATGGATGGCGCGGAGGTTGTGACGGTCTCCAGCCGTCGGGGGGAGGCGACGTACACGTCGGACACCGCGAAGAAGACGGACTTCGAGCGGTACGCGCCGACGGGTCTGGCCCTCATCTTCCGGTAGGCGGCCATGCTCCGACGGTCATTTCTGAAGGGCGCACTGGGGGCGGGCGTGGTGGCGGCGTTCGACGCGCGCGCGTTCGACGCGGCGCGGATGGCGGGCGGCACGCCGAAGACGCTTGTGCTGGGGGGCGGCGCGTTCGCGCTCGGCTACGCGCTCGCCCATCCGCAGGAGACGCTCGTCCTGGAACGCGGCATCCACCTCGGGCTCGACTTCGCGGGGACGGTCGGCCCCGCGGCACCGGGCGTGCCCACGACGGCGCTGGGCGCGGAGCTGCTTGCGAAAATGACGGAGGCCCGGATCGTACGGGACGGCGCGCTGGAGCTGCCGCCGCTGGCGGACTTCCTGGCCGTCTTCTTCCAGGAGCATGACGGGCGGGCGTTCATGAACGCCGATCTCGTGGGGCTTGAACGGCGGCCGCACGGCTATCGCGTGCGCATCGTCGGCGGCGGCACGGAGGGCCTTTCGCAGTTCGACGTCGGCGGGTTCGTCGACACGACCGACGTCGGCTGGCGGAACTTTGGCGCGGATGCGGTGACCGCAAAGCGCTTCGGGGGCATCGCCGGCGACTTCTCCTATTTCACCGTCGACCTGCCGCCGGCGGACGGCTGGCACGCGGCACGGATCAAGCTCTACGACGCCTGGAAGGCGGCGGGGCATCGGCCCGGGGACCTTCTCGCGGAGGTGAACGCCGTCAAGTGCTTCTACGGGGAGAAGCGCGTCCAGCGCCGGAACGGCGAACTGGGATACGTCTGGACGCCGTCCGGGCAGTTCCCCGACCTCATCACGGCCTTCGAGGAGGGAAGCAAATGGACAGTTGCCTGATCGTCCAGGGGCGGAGGGTCGTGAAGCGGCTGGCGTCCGCGCCCGTGTTCGAAGGCGACTACGACGTCGCCGTGATCGGCCTGGGCACGGCCGGGGCCGTGGCGTTCCGCACGGCGGCGCAGGACGGGCTGAAGGTGATTGGCATCGAGCGGCTGTCGGGCATGGGCGGCCTCTCCACGCTCGGCGCCGTGTGCTTCGGGGGCGGACTCACCGTGCAGCTCGATGCATACGAGCGGTGCGCCGAAAAGGGCACGGTCGAATACGGCGCCGTCCTCGGGGCGCTGTTCATGGAGGGCGCACGGATCGTCGGGTTCGAGTATTTCACGAACGGCGTCGCCCACCGCGTGCGCGCGCGGGCCGTCCTCGACGCAACGGGGAACGCGACGGTGGCGCATCTGGCGGGCGTGCGGCTGAGGCGAGGGCGCGCTATCGACGGCGCGATGGGGGCGTGCGCGCGCGGCGAGACGTGGCTTGACAACGGGAAGACCGCGCCGCGGCCCATCTACGCGAATCGTCCGTTCGACCTGACGCGCTCGGCGCGGGAATACTCCGAAACCGTCACGTGGCTGGCCGGCTGGCGCCATCAGACGTGGAAGGGCCTGCGGAGGAGCGCGCGGATGCTGCGCCCCGCGACGATGCTCGGCGCGCGGGAGGAGTGCCGCGCCACCACCGAGGAGATGGTCACGCTCGCGGACGCGATTGCGGAGCGGCCGTTCCCGAATCCGCTGTTCTTCGCGTGCGAGCCCGAGGACCTGCCGGTCTTCTACGGCGACCATGCCTTCGAGAGCGAGGAGATCCGGAACTGGAAGGTCCACTGCGGGCTGCCGATGTTCAGGTTCCCGTCGTCCGTCCCCTACGGCACGATCGTCGCGAAGGGCGTGGACAACCTCTGGGTGCCCTCCAAGCACTTCGGGGTCTCCCACGACCTCGGCGGCTCGCTGCGGATGCAGCCGGAGATGCGGAAGACCGGGTACGCGGCGGCCTGCGCGGCGAAGATCGCACTTGCACGGGGTCTCAAGGCGAAGGACGTCCCCTACGCGGACCTCAAGTCCCTTCTCGACAAGGCGGGATGCCTGCGGCGGCACCCGGGCTGCGAACGGACGAACGTCTACCACGGGCGGCCGTTCGAGCCCTTCTCGGACGACCAGGTCGTTGCGGCCCTGCGCATCGACGTCACGCGCACGGCGGAATGGTGGCAGGGCGCGGCCGGCAAGGCGAGCGGGACGCCGGCGGAGTGCGCGGCCTACGCCTACTGGACGGCGTGGAAATGCCGCGTGGGCGGGACGGCGGAGGCGCGGCAGGCGCTTGCGGACAAGCTGGCGGCGGCGATGGCGCGGGAGGTCCGCTTCGCCGGGAACTACGCGGTCGCGCTCGGGCTCATGAAGGATCCTCGCGCGCGGCCCGTGCTACGGGAGATCGTCGGCCATCCGGGCGGCGCGCGGGACCCCGTGATCCGAAACGCCTATCCCAACCGGATCAAGGCGCTCGACCTGCTGCGGCAGTTCAAGGACCGCGCAAGCGTGCCCGCGCTGCAGGCAATCGTCCGGGACGCGGCGAAAACCTTCACGGCGGGGCTGACCGAGGCGCAGGCCTTCGGCGGCGGCGAGCCGGTCTGCCGCTTCCAGGCCCTTTCCTACGCGATGATGGCGCTCAGGGACATGGGCGCGGACATCCCCGATGTCGCATTCCCCGTGCTCCGCTGCGAACTGGACGGCAGCGATCTCGCGGACAAGCTGCGGATGCTGAAAGGAGGCCGCCGTGCCCCGTCGGAGACCGGCCCCGGACGAGTGTGCGGGGGACTGTCCCCGGGGCAGGGCATGTGATGTGAATGTGACGGGGCTATCCCCATTTGGAAGGTGCGTGCGGTTACAGGAAGCGCAGGTTGTGCTTCAGGTGGTACACGCCGTCTTCGAACGCCGCGCGGAGGTTGTGCATGCGAAGCGCCTTGCGGGCGTAAAGGCGTGGAGGGGGTTCGGAGGGGCGGATTTCCTGCGGGCCGGTCCGTTCGGCAGATTTGATGACGCCGATCACCTGTGCCCAGAAGTTGTACTTCGTCAGGACAAGGCGTTTGGCTTCCCTGATTGCGGGAAGGCGCTTTTCGTATTCGTCCGCCAGAATGGCCGTCTTGATGATCTCCGCAGCTTTCGCGGGGTCGTTAATCGGGATGGGGATGAACGACGCAGACGGGAAATCGTCGGCCAAGTCGGGCGCGCCCGCGTAAAAGGGAAGGCATTCGCTCAGGAATGCGTCCGTGATCTTCTCGCTCCAGTGATGTGGCGCGATGTGGTTTTCCACGACAACCTGGTACTTGTAGGGATCCGTCACCTCGTATTTACGTCCAAAGGGACGGACGCCATGCCCGAACCAGTCCATCTCCGGGATGGCGTCTGCGAGTGCCCTGACGAGGTTGAAGCGGTCAAAATGCCGCGTGCCCCTCATCTGCTTGGACGAGCAGACCGTGGAGATCGGTTTGGTCTTGGGCGGAAGGACCGTCCGCACGGCTTCCACATACGACCGGCCGATGAACCAGCGATAGTAGCCGCGTCCGAGATGATAGTGGGGATGTTCCTCCGACTCGAAGGGCCGGTTCGTGAGGAGATGTCCGAACTGCCACGCATACGCTCGCGAGTAATGCTTGATGCTCGTCGGCTCGCTTGTCGCGAGGATCGTGCAGGCCCGTGGACACTGGAGTTCCTCATACCCGTCGTGGAACGTCCCGATGTCCCGGCCCGGCAGTTCGTCGTAGACAACCAGCCAGTCGTATTCCGAGCAGGCGGGGTCGGAGATGAATTCGTATCCCGGTTCATACTCAAACGAGGCCGACCCGATCTTCGCGCCTTTTGCCAAAACCTTGATTTTCATGGCAGGAATCCCTGTTGCCGGAGACGATGTTCCTGTTCTTGCGCCCCGGTCGGGGAAGAATATCAAAAGTGCCCTTCCCCGTCAACGGGGACGGTTTTATGGTATAATTTCTGCTCAATTTCAACGCAAAGGCTACATGAAGATGAAACCGATCCTGCTTTCGGGGACTGCGGCCTATTCGCAGTTCCGTCTCGACGCGCTCCGTGCCGTTCTGGCCGCCCACACGCCCGCCCTCGCCCAGGCCGACATCGCGGCCACGTGGGTGTATGCGCTCCAGAGCGAGGGGAACGGCCCCGACGACGCAACGCGCGCGCGCGCGGCGACGCTTCTGAACGCCGTCGGCGACGAGCCCGCGCTTGAGGCCGGCGCATTCTACGTGACGCCCCGCAAGGGCACGATCTCCCCGTGGAGCTCGAAGGCGACGGACATCTTCCGCAACTGCGGCCTCGCGGGCATCGCCCGTGTCGAGCGCGGCATCCGCTTCCGGATCAAGCCCGCGTTCGACCGTTCGGACGCGCAGCTCCTGAACGCGCTCCACGACCGGATGACCGAGGGCGTCTACGACACGCTCGACGACCTCTTCGACTGCCCGCCGCCGCGTCCCGGCCGCACCTTCGACGTGATGGCGAAGGGCGTCGCGGCGATCCGCGAGGCGAACGCCGAGCTGGGCCTTGCGATCAGCGAGCCTGAGATGCAGTACCTCGCGGAGAGCTTCGCCGCTGCCGGACGCAACCCCACCGACACCGAACTCGTGATGTTCGGCCAGGTGAACTCCGAGCACTGCCGCCACAAGATCTTCGGCGCGAAGTTCATCATCGACGGCCGGGAGATGCCGAACGCGCTCTTCGGGATGATCAAGAACACCCACAAGAAGAACGGGGAGGGCACGCTCGTCGCCTACAAGGACAACTCGTCCGTCGTGGAGGGCTTCGAGACCGAGATGTTCCTGCCGAACGGGGCGGGCGGGCGCACCCCCGGCAAGGAGCATGTGTATGGCTTCAGGAAGGTGCAGCTCGACCAGCTCATGAAGGTGGAGACGCACAACCATCCGACGGCAATCTCGCCGTTCCCGGGCGCGGCGACGGGCGTGGGCGGCGAGATCCGCGACGAGGCGGCGACGGGCAGCGGCTCGCGCACGCACGCGGGCATCTGCGGTTTCATGGTGAGCGACCTGCACATCCCCGGCTTCCCGCAGCCGTGGGAGCGGGAGTACGCGGAGTTCCCGAAGCGCCTCGCGACGCCGCTCGCGATCATGACGGAGGGTCCGCTCGGCGGCGCCGCGTTCGGCAACGAGTTCGGCCGTCCGCAGCTCACGGGCTTCTTCCGCACCTACGAGGGCGAGGCCGCCGGGCTCTACCGCGGCTACCACAAGCCGATCATGCTCGCGGGCGGACAGGGCGTGATCGTGCGCGACCAGGTGGAAAAGAAGCCGGTGCCGACGGGCGCGTACATCGTGCAGATCGGCGGCCCGGCGATGCGCATCGGCCTCGGCGGCGGCGCGGCTTCGTCCATGATGACGGGCACGAACGACGAGGCGCTCGACTTCAACAGCGTCCAGCGCGGAAACGCCGAGATGCAGCGCCGCTGCCAGGGCGTGATCAACGCCTGCGCGGCGATGGGGAAGAAGAACCCCGTCCTCTCGATCCACGACATCGGCGCGGGCGGCCTCTCGAACGGCTGCCCCGAGCTTGTGGAGGCGACGGGCGGACGCTTCGAGCTGCGCAAGGTCCACAACGAGGAGCCCTCCATGAGCCCGATGGAGATCTGGTGCTGCGAGGCCCAGGAGCGCTACGTCCTCGCGCTGCGGCGCGACGCGCGCGCGGCCTTCGAGGCGCTCTGCGCGCGCGAGCGCTGCCCCGTCGCGTTCATCGGCGAGGCGACGGGCGACGGGCGCCTCGTCCTTGAAGACGACTACTTCCACGACCGGCCGATCGACATGGACATCAAGGTCCTGCTCGGCAAGCCCCCGCGCATGGTGCGCGACGTGACGCGCGTCGCGACGCCCCACGCAAAGCTGAACCTCAAGGAGGTGAAGCCGCAGGACGCCTTCTTCCGCCTCCTGCACCTGCCGACGGTCGCGGACAAGACGTTCCTCGTCACGATCACCGACCGTTCCGTCACGGGTCTCGTCGCGCGCGACCAGATGGTGGGCCCCTACCAGCTGCCCGCCGCCGACTGCGCCGTCACTACGATGGGCTACAAGACGCTCCACGGCCAGGCGATGGCAACCGGCGAGCGCACGCCCGTCGCGCTGCTCGACGGCCCCGCCTCCGCGCGCCTCGCGATCACGGAGGCCCTGACGAACCTCGCGGCGGCCGACTGCGGCACGATCCGGAACGTGCGCCTCTCCGCCAACTGGATGGCGCCGTGCGGCGAACCCGGCGAGGACGCGAACCTCTACGACACCGTCCAGGAGGCCGGCCTCAACTTCTGCCCCGCCCTCGGCATCTCGATTCCCGTGGGCAAGGACTCCTGCTCGATGCACACGACGTGGACCGACTCGAAGGGCGCCTCCCACCGCCAGGTGGCGCCGCTCTCGCTCGTCGTCTCGTCCTTCTCGCCCGTGGCGGACGTCACGCTTACGCTCACGCCGGACCTGAAGCCGGGCGCCTCGAAGCTCGTCTACGTCGACCTCGGGCACGGCGCGAACCGCCTGGGCGCCTCCTGCCTTGCGCAGGTCTACAACCAGCTCGGCGACGCGCCCGCCGACGCGGACGCGCCGAGCGTGAAGGCGTTCTTCAACGCGATGCAGAAGATCGTCGCCGCACGCCTCGCGCTCGCCTACCACGACCGCAGCGACGGCGGCCTCGCCGTCACGCTCGCCGAGATGGCGGTCACGGGCGGGCGCGGCCTCGCCGCGACGCTGCCGGACGGCGACGCGCTCGCGGCGCTCTTCAGCGAGGAGCCGGGTGCCGTCCTCCAGGTGGCCGACGCGAACCTCGCGGACGTTCTCGCGATCTTCCGCAAGGCCGGCCTCGCCGACGACGTCCACGTCATCGGCGCGCCGGTCGACGACCGCACGTTCACGCTCGCCGTGGGCTGCCGCCGCACGCTTGCCACCACCGTCACGGAGATCCGCCGTGCCTGGAGCGAGACGACCTACCGCATGCAGGCGCGCCGCGACAATCCCGCCACCGCCCTGGAGGAATACGACAACGGCCTCGACGAGGCGGATCCCGGCCTCTCCTTCGCGCTCACCTACGATCCCGACGCGAAGGCCAGGACCTCCACGCGCGGCAAGGCGAAGCCGCGCATCGCGATCCTGCGCGAGCAGGGCGTCAACGGACACGTCGAGATGGGCGCGGCGTTCGCGCTCGCGGGGTTCGAGAGCGTGGACGTCCACATGACGGACCTTCTCGCGGGCCGCGTGGACCTCGCCGACTTCCAGGGCCTCGTCGCGTGCGGCGGCTTCAGCTACGGCGACGTCCTCGGCGCGGGTTCGGGCTGGGCGCGCTCCATCCTCTTCAACCGCAGGCTGAAGGCCATGTTCAAGGCGTTCTTCCACCGCAAGGACACCTTCTCGCTCGGCGTGTGCAACGGCTGCCAGATGCTCTCGCAGCTCAAGGACCTCATCCCGGGGGCGCAGGATTGGCCGCAGTTCAAGCGCAACACGTCCGAGCAGTTCGAGGCGCGTTTCTGCACGCTCGAAGTGCTCGATTCGCCCTCGATCTTCTTCAAGGGCATGGCCGGCAGCCGCGTGCCGATCGCCGTCGCGCACGGCGAGGGGCGCGTCGTCTTCCCCGAAGGCGTGGACGGCGCGAAGGCGAAGGCGGCCCTCCGCTACGTGGACGGGCGCGGCGCGGCGACGGAACGCTATCCGTGGAACCCGAACGGGTCGGCGGGCGGCCTCACGGCCTTCACGACGAAGGACGGGCGCGCGACGATCATGATGCCGCACCCGGAGCGCGGCTTCCGCGCCTGCCAGCTCTCCTATCGCGGCGGCCTCTTCGACGGCGAGGCGGGCCCGTGGATGCGGATGTTCCGCAACGCCTATGCGTTCGCGATGGAGAATGCGTGAGGAGAATGAAATGGTCAAATGGTTAGATTGTTGAATTTTCTGGAGACTCCAGACGACAAGGCATTTAACCATTTAACTATCTAACCATTTAATTTCTTTCTATGGACGAGAAGTTGACATTCGAGGGGGCGCTCCAGAAGCTTGAGAAGCTGGTGGACGAGATGGAGGGCGGGACGCTGCCGCTCGGCGAGATGATGAAGCGTTTCGAGGAGGGGCGGAAGCTCTCCGCCTTCTGCACGACCGAACTGGAGTCCATTCGCCAGCGCGTGGAGAAAGTCGTCTCTGCTCCGAACGAGCCCGTCCGCGTCGAGCCGCTCGACGCCTAGCCGCCTCGTACCACCCCGTGCCGTGGGGAGGGACGCGCTCCGTCGCGTCCCTCCCACCGAGTTGAGATTTCACGGCGTAATAATCTCGTGCGTCCAGCTTGCGGCGCGTGTCGTGAAGCGTGCGGAAGACTTCGCGTCCGGCATCTACGTGCTCGCACAGGCGAAGGAGATCGTGACGTCGGGCGACCTCTCGGGTTGGACGGTTGAAGGCCTCAAGCCAGGCGTCCGGACGCTTGTCGGCGTGAGAAACGGCCGGCTCCGCCTCAATGTCTGCGGCGGCTCCTGCCTCGTCTTTCGCTGAGGAGGGTGGTTCGGTTCGTTCGCACATCCCCTATCCTCCTGTCCCGCGTCGTACAGCTCGATGCGGACACGTCAGATGTGAGATGTGCTATACTATCCGCCACTATGTCAGACATCCGCGTTCGCTTCGCCCCGTCGCCGACGGGCAAGGTCCATATCGGCAACATCCGTGCCGCCATCTACAACTGGCTCTACGCCCGCCACACGGGCGGGAAGTTCCTGCTGCGCATTGAGGATACCGACCTCGAACGTTCGACGTCCGAGGCGATCCAGGCTCTGCTGGCGTGCATGGAATGGCTGGGACTCGACTACGACGAACCCGCCGTGTACCAGACGAAGAACCTCGCCCGCCACCTCGCGTGCGTGCAACAGCTCCTCGCCTCCGGCCGTGCCTACGAATGCGAGCGCACGAGCCGCGACGGCAAGACGGGCAAGGTCATCATGTTCCGGATGCCGAAGGAGGGCGTCATCGCGTACGACGACCTCGTGAAGGGGCACATGGAGAAGAAGGCCGAGGACGTGCAGGACTTCGCGATTGTCCGTTCCGACGGCTCGCCGATCTTCCACCTCGCGAACGTCGTGGATGACATCGACCAGGGCATTACGCACGTCATTCGCGGCGACGACCACGTGGAGAACACCTTCAAGCACATCGAGCTTTTCAAGGCGCTCGGCGCGCAGCCGCCGAAGTACGGCCACCTCTCGATGATCGTGAACGCCCAGGGCAAGCCCTACTCGAAGCGCGACGGCGCGGCGTTCGTGGGCGAATTCCGCGAGAACGGCTATCTCCCGGAGGCGCTGTTCAACTACCTGCTCCTCCTCGGGTGGAATCCCGGCGACGACCGTGAGGTGCTGACGCGCGAAGAGATGATCCAGCTGTTCGACATCGAGAAGGTCCACGTCACGGCGGCGAAGTTCGACATCAAGAAGCTCCAGTGGATGAACGGAGAGTATATCCGCCGCACGCCGAAGGAGACATACCGCGCCGAGCTGCTGAAGCGCGTGGCGGCGGCGGGGCTTGCGGTGCCCGAGGGCTTCAACCTCGACCTGCTCGTCGACCAGTTGCAGATCCGCACGAAGTTCTGGAGCGACATCCCCGGCAACTGCGCCTACTTCTTCACGGACGACTATCCGTTCGACGAGAAGGCCGTCGAGAAGCGCCTGAAGAAGGAGGGCGTGAAGGATCTTCTCCTCGATCTCGCCAACCGCTTCGAGGCGCTGGAGCCGTTCACGGCCGCCGCCGGCGAGGCGATGGTGAAGGAACTCGCGCAGGGGCAGGGCATGGGGCCGTGGGTCCATCCCATCCGCGTGGCCGTCTCGGGACGCGGCGAGGGCATCGGCCTGTTTGAGACGTGTGAACTTCTGGGCAAGGAAAAGACGGTTGCCCGCTTGCGTCGCGCCGCCAATATGGTATAATACGCCACTCTTATGGGACAAATAGAAGAATCTTCCGAGCTTACGCTCGACTTCACGAAGCTGGAGAAGGTCGGTCGCCAGGTCGCCGACACGCGCGCGGCCGGTACGGCGCCATGCGATCCGGGCGTCATTCCGGTCGCGGTGCAGAACGCCGACACGAAGGAGGTCATTCTTGTCGCGTACACAAACGAGTATGCGATGAAGGAGTCCTTCGCGAAGCGCAAGCTGATTCTCTGGTCCACGAGCCGCAACAAGCTTTGGTTCAAGGGCGAGACGAGCGGCGAGACGTTTGACCTGCTGGAGGCGTATGTGAACTGTGAGCAGAATTCGCTCCTGTACATCGTGCGTCCGTGCCGGGGCGGCATCTGCCATACGAAAAACAAGGCGGGTGCGCCGCGCAACTGCTATTACCGGAAGATCGACTTCGAGACGCTGAAGTTGACGTTCGTCGATCCCTGAGTGTGGGTTGCTTTTTTGAACATGGTCGGCGGTTGTCGTCTGTGACTGAAAGGAAGAGGTAAGGAAAATGAGCATCTTGATTGGGTTTCTCTATGTGGTCGAAGTTGTCGTGTGCCTGCTGCTCGCGCTTGTCGTGATGCTGCAGAAACCGAAGGAGGGCGGTTTGGGCGGTCTTGCCGGCGGCATGGGCGAGGCGGTGTTCGGCGCGAACGCCGGCAACGTACTCATCAAGGTGACGGCCTGGCTGGGCGCGATCTTCCTGATCAACACGCTCGTGCTCGCGCGCTTCACCTCCAAGAGCGATCCGCATGCCGGGTCCGTGATGGCGGGTGAGCAGGCCCCGGTCCAGAAGGAGGCGGTGCCGCAGCCGCTGAGCCTCGACCCCGAAGCCCTCAAGCAGGCACCGGCCCCTGCCGCCGCTCCGGCGGCACAGCCTCCGGCTCCCGCCGCGAAGCCCGCCGCTCCGGCGGCCCCTGCAAAGCCCGCCGCTGTTCCTGCGAAGCCCGCCGCACCGGCGGCGGCCCCCGCAAAGCCCGCATCTCCCGCTCCGGCTGCGAAGCCGGCCACCCCCACTCCCGAGGCTCAGCGGCGGCAGGTTCCCGAAACGCCTGCTGCGCCCGCCCCTGTTCCTGCGAAGCCCGCTCCGGCTGCAAAGTAACAGTTGCTCCCCCAAGGGAATGTATGAGATCGCGGTCGCGCAGGTGCGCGGCCGCGTTTCTTTTTTGTGGCGTGCAGACAGGACTGGAGGTTGGCGCGCGATGTACCCGCGCGCTGGGACTGTGCTGCCGTGCCTGCAGCGGGAGGGCCGCGCTTGTCGCGGCCGCACCCTCCTCAGCCCCCCCCTCACACACACACGCGCGCGCGCTGAAACCTAAAACGCTTGAAAAACGCCGGTAATGGGTTAGTGGGTTGCGCAGCCCACCAGCCGAATTGAGGATTAGGGTCGTC
>OIWT01001066.1_pt1 | contig 35032 bp, 60 predicted proteins | sample 1587701 | NCBI WGS metagenome assembly OIWT01 (sample SAMEA3888904, study PRJEB22519) | human gut metagenome | biome: human gut; feature: human-associated habitat; material: faeces | place: Denmark | collected 2009 | reverse complement strand
CTAATGGGTAGTGAAGATTGGGGTGAAGAATGTATGTTTAGGGGCGGGATGGGGTGGAAGTGGTATTGCAGTGGAATGGAGTTGGTTTGGGGAGAGGAATGCTTGATGAAAGAAACAGGGGTAACAAGAGAATGAGGAAAAGACCAAAAATGAAATGGCAGAAGGCTAAGGCTTGATTGTTGGTCTCATCTTCCTGAAAGTCATACATTCGCTTATGTAAGCTTCCTCGTACACACTCGGATCACCAACGGAACACAGACTGCCATTCAGTAGTTTGTATCCATGTTTCAAACAACCGTTCTCAAACAACCCTTCTTCAGTACAATTGTTTGTATAACGGAATCCAGCATAGAACTGCAGGCTGCGAACAATTCCAAACAGCATTTCCTTGGCAGCACCCATACCAAAACAATCAGTTATGTAATCAATAGTGTTGAAGATACCCTGATACATCACTCCATGAAGGGAGAGAGTGCCTTGTCCTTTCATCACACAATAGAAACCATCCTCAACAGCAAATTGGCCATTGTATGATGCTGTACTCTCACCTATACTGAGCACCTTATGCGCTGCTATTGATTCAGTTGGTACAGGGAAGGAGCGACCATTGAGAACAGCATAATAGTTTCCATTCTCTGGAAGGAAGTCCTTCAAACTCCCTTGATACACCAGTCTCTTCTGGTCATACACACTCCACATATTGTTATTATCACCGTTTTCGTAGTTCGTCTTGAAAACAAGCCCATTCTTGCCATTCATCACAAACTCGCCATCCTTCACTCCATCCTTCCACTTTCCTTTCAGTTGGTGCTCTCCATAGATTTCCATTCCCTTTCCGTTCTTACGGTCATACTCAAACTCTCCTTCAAACACCAACACTCCGTTCACATACTCCTTACCCTTACCATATCTAAAGGCATAGTAGTAGTAACCACGATAAGCCACAACACCATTCTCATCATACTCTTCACCATAACCATTAGGAACAAACAGCCACTTACTATAGTGATGATTGGGATCCTTCTTCCACCATGAGTCCTTTTTCTCTATCACACCACCCTCATATAGTTTTCCACCATTCACCAACTCCACAATCATCTTCTTCCCATTATTAGCATATCGATACTTCCTCTTTCCATCATTCCATTCCACCGTTACTTCCTTCCTGCCTACCATTCGCCTCACTTCCTTAACTCCTTCCTTTCTCGTCACTACAGAACCCATCTTCACTCCATTGCTCCAGATTTCTTCAACCATTCCACCATTGAATAAAGCACTGAACTTCCCATCTTTCTTTCCATTCTTCCATACACCAGCCCATGCCGCAGAATCAGTATACTCTGTTCCTTCTCCATTCCTCTTTCCATTCTTCCATTCACCATCATACAGCAATCCTTCATTACCGTTATACTGCTTTCCCTTTCCACTACATACAGGAACAGTCAAGGCACCTTCAACACTCATTTCCAAACCACCCTGATAAACCACTCCAGAAGCAGCATTATAAACCAGTCCATTAAGGTAATCAATAGTCTTATGATTCCAGTAGTAGTAGTGCGAAGTGACGTTCCCCTCGCCTCTCTCCGTCTTTCTCTCAACCAATTGCATGCCTCGAAATCGTTTATCCACGGTGATGTCATCCTCAGAAAACACCTGCTTCAACTGCTGCTGAGTGCACTGGTATGTCATTGTCACCTTCTCTCCATCCTTCTCATAAGCAAGCTCCACAATTCCATTTCCCTTGCTCTCAATGCTGCAAGAGCCATACACCAGACTGTCATACACCTTCTCATCATTGTCCAGAACGCTATAACGCAGCGTCGCCTTCTCTCCATTCACCGCAAACAAACACCTCATGTTCCATTTCATGCCCGGTGTTGTAGACTCAATGTATTCGGCTCCCATCACCATTTCCCCATTCTCGAAGGTTCCACTATAAGCTCTCGTTCCCACCGTCATGTTACCCTTGCCACTGATCGGCTGACCAAAACCACCCAGATACTGGAAGGGTGCAGTCATACTGTCCATCTCATACGTTCTCCACTCCTCATCTCGATACACCCGAATGGTCCCCTTCACCAACTCCCCATTCCGCCATTCTCCCTTCGCACTCTCTCCATTCTGTCCAGTCATCGTTCCCTGACCATTCGGAACACACTCCACACAGCAGCCTTTGAACACCTCCACTCCATTCACCAGAAAGGAGCCTTTTCCCTCCTGCCTTCCGTTGCTCATACGGAATCTCTTCTCCACCGTCACCTCCTCACCGTTCTCTCTCTTCACACTCTTCACACTCACGTTACCATTCCACACCACCTTCATGAAGCCCAAATCAAGCACATTCTCTCCATTTCCATCCTTCACTTCCACTCCATAACCGGAAATAGCCTCACCCTTCTCATTCACATAGTTCTCGATCTCCACCACACCGTTCTCAACCATCACCGAACACGGCTCTCCATTCGTCAGGAACGTGTAGCCCTCCTTCGGCTCGCCATCCACCCATTCGCCCACCGATTGAATCCGATCGAACTCCTCGCGAGAACAACAAGTCAACCCAACCAGCGTCACCTGCGAATTCAAGCACATCACCAGCTTGCCCTTCGCCACCATGATTCCCTTGCCGTCAAACATGCCGTCCTTGAAGTAGCCGCAGTACTCCAGCTCGCCCCTCTCCGTCGCCCCCTTCGCGAACAGCTTGCCAAAGCCACAGGGCGCTCCACGCTCGAAGGCACCCTCGTACTTCACGTACCTCGCGCCCGACTTGTTCCGCACGGGGTAGTACAGCACTCCACTTCCCTCCATTTGGTACTCCTCGTCCACATCGCCGGCGTAGATCAGCGTACTGCTCATAATCAGTTTGCCGCTCTTGGGGACGCCGTGCGCGAAGGTGCCCGCGAAGTTATAGAGGGGATCAAGATAGAAGGTGCCATTCCCGTCAAACTTCTCCTCGGCGTCGAAGAGGCCCTCGTACAGCGGGTTGTTCTCGTCATCGTCGGTGTACAGCGTGCCCAGCACGTACTTCCATTCCCTCGTCACATAGCCCGTGAACACGTGAATGGGCCTGGAGTCCTCGTTCTCCTGGCGGTACAGCTCAACAAACGGGATTCTGGTGATGTCTTGAGCCTGTGAGTTGGAGCTGGATGCAATCAACTTGTCAATTCTCTTCTTCGTGCTGTCGTCCCAGCCCGAAGCAAACATTCTTCCATCACGATACTCGCAGGTGTAGAACAGCCCACTATCAAGGAACAGGTAACCACTCGCTTTGTTCCCATCTTTGAATGTTCCCTGAAAGAGCACCACACGCTTGCCATTTACATTTCTATACTCCTTTCCCTGACCATTCGGAACGCCATTCTCGTGATCTCCTTCATACCAACAGAATCCATCCTTGTCATAAACTTCTGAAAGTGGTTTTGAATTCTCCACACGATAATAGCCACCATCTTCAAGGTAATGAGTTCCCTTCACCAATTGCCATCCTCCTTCCTTTCTTTCAGAAAAGATACCAACGTTCCTTTCTGCTTTGCCCGAAGAAGCATCCACTCCATTTTGTGCTTCATTTGAAGCAGCATCCCCGACCTTTGGTGTTTCCTTTTGGTAGTATGATTTGTACACATTGATGTAATCATCCATCACCTCCAGGTCTTCCTTCACTTCGATTAACGGATCTCTCTCCTATCCCATCATCCAATTAGCACATACACATACCTTCACATTCGCATTCATATTACCACCCCTTCCATTAGACTGATTAACATCACCACTCACTGTCTTATTCACTTTCTCCTCTATTGCAATGAATCACTCATACCACACTCACGATTATCCATGCTCTCCGTGAATCAGATATTGCCCTTTCCTGCTCTTAACCGAGTAAAACGCCCAAAACGGGAAAATGGCTTCCACAGAAAAGAACAAGAAACCCCAAACTATACAACCCTCATACACCCTATCACCCCACAACCACAACCACTCCCTTTCAAACCCACAAACCAAACAGTATTCTTCAACCCCATGGAGCTACATGAATCCATTTATGTAGTGGCGATTGCCCTGAGTCTGTGCATCCTTGTAACAATAGAAGTGAAGGGAATCATGCCTTCCTTGAGGGATTCAACCCTTCTCGAGAACGTTGTGCGAAAGAAGATGAACTACGATATCATAACCAACGACAAGGGAGAAACCGTTTCTTCGCAGTTCCTTTCTTCCCCCATTCAACCGGTGGAAAGCACGACCGCGCTCCGTTGCCGCTTTTCCGTGATTATTGTAACCTTTAACGAGCCATTGCTGAACAAGACGTGAGGGCTGTTTTGGGCTGTTAGGGGTAGTGTGGAGAATGTGCTGGAGAATACGAGACCGGAGTACTTGTACGAAGTGGGTGCCGCGGTTTTATGCGTGAAGGATAGGTCCTCATCATCGATGACCAGTCGACGCCCCCCGTGACCTGGGACCCAAACGAGAAGCGAGTGCGAATTATCCGAAGCGGTGAGGAGTCTGCCGGAGAGTTGATGCGTAGACACACGCCTGGGCCTCATCAAAGCGCGCGTCACTGGCGGAAACGAAGCGAGAGGCGAGTTCTTGGCCTTCATCGATGCCCACGTCTTCGTGGGACCGAATTGGCTTACCACGCCGCACCGTCTGCTCATGGAGGTAGAAATAACACCATCCTGATGAACGTAGGACCCCAAGACGATCGTGAACTACATCAACTTCAGCCTCGATCCGGACAAGTTCCTCCCGAAGAAGGCGTGGCAGGGTATCGGCAGCAGCGCGTCCATCTCCGTGGACCTGCACCAGTTCTGGGGCGGCGGGTCGAAGACGGACGACTACTCGCCGATCACGATGGGCATGTTCGTCACCTCGAAGTACTGGTGGAACCAGGGCCAGATGGATCCCAACCTGAAGACCTGGGGCGGCGAGAACGTGGAGATCTCCCTGCGCACGTGGCTCTGCGGCGGACGCATCGTGGTGGCACGTGACTCGTTCGTGGCCCACGGGTTCCGGTACAAGTTCCCGTACAAGGTGAACGGAGGCGACATCCTACGGAACTATGTGCGCATCGCGAATGTGTGGCTGGATGACGAGTACCGCGCGCTGTTCTACAACGCGAGCAATATCAAGGTGAAGAACGGGAAGGTGAACTACAGCTTCGGAGACATCTCGGGTGGGGGAGGCGAAACAGGGTGATGATTAGAGCGCTTGGCGTTGAAGGAGAAAATGAACTGCAAGCCGTTCTCCTGGTATGCCGAGAAGTTCAAGGGCAGGGCCATGTGTCTAACGCGTCGGATTCTGTGGGGTGGATGATGGATTAGGGAAGATGCGTCCTGCGGGCTACAAGTGCGGAACAGTGTCGACGGTGACGATCAAGGATCTGGATTATCTGACGTACGAGCAGCAGTTTTTCAAGAACGCGACGAAACAGTGGTAATCAGTTGTTTGTTGAAGGAATCCAGAAAGCGTGGGAATTTTGGCTCATCCCGTACAAACAGAAATCTCTTTCGTATGATCACAGTAGATCACCCCCTCATCAGCGGCGTTGAGTTGCTGAAGAAGAAGCCGTGGTATTCCTACCGCAATCTTCTTCCCTCGATTCCCTTTTACATCATCGCACTCGCCTCCTTTTGGAAGGTAGAGACGCTCGGAGCGTGCGTCATTCTCGGAAGTGTCGCATTTGTCCATCTCCTGACCTTCTTCCTGTGCATCTGGTCTCTGCGCTACCGCATTCACACGCAGTACAAACGCGTAGTGCCGCTTCCTCCATTTGATCCCTGTAGGTGGATGATGTTGAGACAGCCGATTTTGTTCACGTGACTGCGGCTCCCAATTGCGGCAGCTCCTCCATCTCTCCCCTGGAGAAGGGAGTGGATAACGTCGTTTTTCATTCATCCAGTTAGTCATAGGGAAACGCCTACTGGTGGTTCGACTTCCAGAAGCTGCGGTTCGTTTCCGCGTGCGACGGAGAGGACGTCCACTTCACTCTGCTGGATTTTCCCGACAAAGAAGAGTATTCACAGTATCTGAGTGCTTATGGCCACACCAGCGAATCGTACAGGGAAGCTGTGAGGAAGTGGGGAGAGAACGACCTCCGCATGGAGATTCCCTCCTTCATGGAGCTGTTCGTCGAGCACGCCACGGCCCCGTTCTTCGTGTTCCAGGTACGCTCTGATCGCCACCTCCACTCCAGGTGTTCTCGGTGCTGCTGTGGTGCTTCGACGATTACCTTGGCTTCACGCTGTTCACGCTGGCGATGCTGGTGCTGATGGAGTCCATGCAGGTGAAGCAGCGCATCCAGAACATGGAGAACCTCCGCGCCATGCGCACCGAGTCCTTCCCCGTTCTCGCCTACCGCGACGTGCGCCCATCGCATCACCATCACGCCTAGCGAACCTGGAAGGTCGTGTCCAGCAGCACGCTGGTGCCCGGCGACATCATCAGCGTCAGCGCGCACCGCGTCTCCAAGCAGTCCATCTACCAGCAGTCCGCGTGGCGGCAGCAGAGCGGTCTGACGCCTAGCGCGCCGGCCGTGGCGCCGTGCGACGTGCTGCTGCTGGAGGGCACGTGCGTGGTGAACGAGGCGGTGCTGACGGGCGAGAGCGTGCCCAAGTCGAAGCTGGGGCTGGCGCTGACGGCCACGGCGGAATCGCTCAACCACCGTCTCGACATCTCGGCGGACAGCAACGTGAACAAGCGCAACATGGTCTACGGTGGGACCACGGTGATCCTGGCGAAGCCGACGCCCGGCGGCGCGCGGTCGCTGAACGACATCAGCCGACCAGTCGACGGCGGGTGCCTGGGCTACGTGATCCGCACGGGGTACTACACGTCGCAGGGCGACATGCTGCGCAACATGATGTACTCGTCGCCGCGCGCCACTGCCAACAACAAGGAGGCCTTCTCCTTCATCTTCCTCCTGCTGGCCTTCGCCGTCGCCGCGGCGGGGTACGTGTATGCGGCGGGCTCGAAGGACGCCCGGCGCTCGCAATGGAAGCTGATTCTGCACTGCATCATGATCATCACCAACGTGGTGCCGCCCGAGCTGCCACTGGAGCTGAGCTACGCCGTCAACAACTCGGTGATCAGTCTCATCCAGAAGGGGATCTTCTGCACGGAGCCGTTCCGCATCCCCTACGCCGGCAAGATCAAGGTGGGTGCGGCGCGGCGTGCTGAAGCGTAGGTGTGCTACTTCGACAAGACCGGCACGCTCACCAGCGACCGGCTGAACCTGCTGGGCGTCGCCACCTGCGGCTGTCGCCAACAGCAGCCCGCTGAGGACGCCCCGAATGCTTCGGACGAGGACGATTTCCTGCTGCCCAACGCGATCCCGGCGGACGCGGGCGCGGTGATGGCGACGTGCCACGAGCTGGTGTGGGTGAACGGCAAGGTGGGTGCTGGGAACAGCAGTGACGCGCAGCTGGTGGGCAACCAAATGGAACTGATCGCGCTGCAGAAGAGCGGCTGGAACTTCTCCGCCACCGGCGTGGTGACGCCGCCACGATGGCTGCGCAACGAGGTGCGGTCGCTGAAGCCGGTGCACTGCTTCCCGTTCGAGAGCGCCAACCGCCGCATGACGGTGGTGTGCAAGAACGAGGGCTCGCGGCAACTGCGGTGGGCGCGGCGCGGCGGCGTGAGGCGTAGGGTGTTCATGAAGGGCGCGCCGGAGATGGTGGCGCAGTTCCTGGCGACCGTGCCGCCGAACTACGCGGCGGTGTTCAAGAAGTACACGCTAGAGGGCGACCGCGTGATCTCGCTGGCGTGGAAAGACCTGCCCGAGTCCGTGACGGAGAAGGACGTACGGGCGTGTGAGGCGGTGAAGTGTAGCTGAAGACGATGCCGCGCCGCGAGATCGAGTCGGGGCTGGTGCACTGCGGGTTCCTGCTGTTCGACTGCCCGCTGAAGAGCTCGACGCGCGCGACGGTGGCGCAGCTGGAGGCGAACGACTTCGCGGTGAAGATCATCACGGGCGACAACCCCTACACGGCCTGCGAGATCGCGCGCCGCTGCGGGATTGTCCCGGCCGATCGCGAGGTGCTGGTGCTGGGCGAGGACGCCGACGGGTACGAGCGGGGGTGTGCGTTGACTGTAGCCTGCTGTACTGGGAGAGCATGGAGAAGCAGTGCCGGGAGTTCGCCTTCGAGGACAGCGCCGAGTCGTTCCGGCAACTCGCCGCGGGCCACACGCTGACGGTGGTGGGTAGGCGCAGCAGGCGGGAATGAGTCGCAGGCAGCACCCTTCTGCACCGCGAGGAGGTGCTGGCGCACGTGGTGCCGTTCGTGACGGTGTTCGCGCGCATGTCGCCGCAGCAGAAGGGCTTCATCATCCGCGAGACGAAGGCGCAGGGCACGCACTGCCTGATGTGCGGCGACGGGACCAACGACGTGGCGGCGCTGAAGCAGGCGCACGTGGGCGTGAGCATCATGAGCAACACGGCGCTGGAGGAGAAGATCGCGCAGGCGGAGAAGCTGTTCGACCAGAAGGTGGGTGTGTGGAGGAGGTATTTGATATGAAGGAGAACGAGGAGGAGAAGTCGCCATTGCTGAACGTGGGTGTGGGCGGCGGTGGTCAGGGGTAGATGATGCACCGTCAGGCGGGCGGTCGTCGCATGCCCGCGCGCGCCGCGCACAGGACGGTGGACGGCGTGCCGGTGGCGAAGGCGGTGAGTGGGCGTGGGTGTGCGGCGTGAGGCGCAGCGATGGAGGAGGTGCGCGAGCAGCTGATGAACGAGATGAGCGACGAGGCGCAGATCAAGCTGGGCGACGCGTCGATCGCCTCGCCGTTCACCTGCAAGAGCACGGAGATCGACAAGGGTGCGGGCGGCGCGCGAGCGTGAGGCGTAGTCCTGCAGATCCTGCGGTATGGGCGCTGCACGCTGGTGACGACGTTCCAGATCTACGTGATCCTGGCGCTGAACAGCCTGATCAGCGCCTACTCGCTGTCCGTGCTGTACCTGGACGGCGTCAAGAACGGCGACTTGTACGCTCGCTGCCTCCCTTACAGCTAGCCAAATGACCTTCTCCGGCTTCCTCATCGCCGGCCTCTTCTTCTGCATCTCCGCCTCCAAGCCGCTCGAGACCCTCTCGCCCGAGAAGCCGCCCGTGAACCTCTTCTCGCCGTACATCCTGCTCACCGTCGCGCTGCAGTTCCTCGGACACTTCGTCACCATGGCGACCGTGCGCACAATGGCATTGCCCTTCGTGGCCGCGTAACAGCGATGGAGGGCGATCACTCGCAGGGGCGCAGAGGAGCTGCTCCCCGACGGCGACTTCAAGCCGAACGTGCTGAACACGGTGGTCTTCCTGGTGGACATGGCGATGCAGCTGATTGTGTTCCTCGTCAACTACAAGGGCCATCCGTTCATGCAGAGCATCAAGGAGAACAAGATGCTGTTCTACGGACTGGTCGTCTCCTGCTGCTTCTATTTGGTGTTGGCGATGGAGATCATCCCTCCCTTCAACCGCTACATGCAGCTCGTGACCTTCCCCAGCTGGAAGGTGCGGCTTCGCTGCTCCCGTGACGCGTAGTTTAAGTTCCTGTTCAACGTGCTGGTGCTCTGCGACCTGGGATACTGCTGGCTCGTGGACCGTTGTCTGCAGTGGCTGGAGAAGAAGGTGAACGAAAAGAGGGAGAAGACGCAGTAATTGGGATTGTGTGTTTGTTGCTGTACGCCCCCGCCGAAAGGCGCAAATAACCGCTATACCCGTGTCGTGTTCGATGCTTCATTTCTAACAGAATCTGCGTGCGTTTCTGCCCCTTTCCGTGATCCATAGAGCTGCAGACGATAGACAGGTATTATCATGAGTGCGGAAGAGAAAGCCGAACTAAACGTGACAATGGCCGGGCCGCTTTGATTTCTAGGGATTTGGAATTAAATCACTGGAGCAAGAGGTGCGGGGAAAAGATCGGTGTTCACGAACGTAGAACCAGCAGAGCAGCGAGAAGGGGCAGGAAAAGAGCAAAAAGGGATTCTTCCACAAGCTGTCGTCCCTCTTCCAGAAAAAGAAATGTAGGATCTCTTTCCTGGAGTGATCCGCAGCCATGGAGATTGGGAAGCCGGTCGATTTCACAAAGGTCCTCCACATCACCGTAGACGAGAATTCTCCTTGCGGTTCGTGTCGGCCCCCCTCGTTCATCGTAGGCTTGAAGGGTCTTCCCGAGGAGTGGAGGCTCGCTCTGGAGGCGAGTAACATTTCCAAGACGGAGATCATCCAAAACCACGACGCTGTGATCAATGTGTTGAATTACCAGTTCAAAGAACAGCCCATGCCCACCGCCAAGGACATGATGGACGTGGACGCGATGCTCCGCGACAGTGCGCCCTCGCTCACCGCCTCATGGGTAGAGTCCTTCATTCGCGAAGAAGATCCCAAGCTGTACTATCGCGGCATCAAGGAGATGATCGGCGAGGGCGGCTACAGCACCGTGTAGGACCTGATCGTCGGATCGAATGTAGATACAAGGCTACGAACATGAAGACGGAGGAGGAGGTGGCGGTGAAGGTGACCAGTCTCTCGGAGCTGCTGAACATCCGGAACGAGCTGGCGCTGCAGAAGACCTCGTGCCACAAGAACATCGTGTGGGTGGGTGACTGCTTCAACTGGAAGAACAAACTCTGGGTGGGAGCGAGCTGCGCGGCTGACACGTAGATCGTGATGGAGTACATGGGCAAGGGCAGCCTGACGGGCATCGTGGGCACGGACGTGAAGTTCTCCGAGCCGTGCATCGCGTACGTGTGCAAGGGCATCCTGGAGGCGCTGGCCTGCATGCACGCCGACAACCGCATCCACCGCGGTGGGCGTCGCCACCTGCCGTCACCTGTAGACATCAAGTCCGACAACATCCTGCTGAACGGCAAGGGCGAGGTGAAGCTCGCCGACTTCGGCTTCGCCGTGCGCCTCACCTCCGACGTGGGCGTTTCCTTCTTGTTTCACTCCCAGCGCGAGCGTCGCAAGTCGGTGGTGGGCACGCCATTCTGGATGGCCCCCGAGCTGATCCAGGGGGTCGGCTACACCAGCAAGGTGGACATCTGGTCGCTCGGCATCACGGCGCTGGAGATGGCGGACGGCGAGCCGCCGCACTACCACGATGCGCCGCTGAAGGTGGCTGCTACGCGGCGGCGTGAGGCGTAGGCGCTGCTGCTGATCCACACGAGCCCCGCGCCGACGGTGAAGCACCCGGAGGACTGGAGCGACGCGTTCAAGGCGTTTTTGTCGCGTGCTTTGAACGTGGACGTGGATATACCAAAAGGGGATGAGGCGTAGCCGGAACAGCGGGCGACGGCGCAGGAATTACTGGACGATCCCTTTATCAGCTGCGCGTGCAGCGCAGAGGAGTTTATGGAGTTTGCAAGCAGTGTCATTAACAAACGGAAAAACGAGTAGTATGCGCCTGTTTGTTCCATTCCGCATTCTCTCTTCTCTACGAGGATATTCATTTCGGATTCCGACACACCATGCCTACTCTATTCCGTTGCACGCTTCTTCTCTCTCTTTTCATTCTCGCTCGCGGCGATCCTTTCTTCTCTTCTCTCATCTCCAAATCTGTGCAGAATCATTATTGCACCCGCTTCTACCACAGAAATGGAGGCGTTGGCTGCCGAACGGCGATCAATGGCACGCTCGGCATTCTTCTTCCCTACTCTGCCTTTGTATGTGCTGCTATCACTGCGTCATGTCTCAGACAAATAACACGAGTGTCTTCGGACCCGAGTACGCTCATCCCACTGTCTTCCTTGTCAACAGCAAGGAGCTGTCGAGTACTCGCATCTCTCCCTGTACTGACACTAGGTGACCTCATCCAGAACTTGACGCGGCGATCATACACTCGCGGTGTTCTCGTGGTTGGCTCTGACATGCCGGTTGCTTGTCTTTCTCCTGCTTCAGTGTAGACGCACCCGTATTCCCCCATCGGCGTCTTTCCCGGAGGAGAGGGATCTCCCGCTGCGAACATCTCTCTTCACAGGGACTATCCGTGGAACCCTCTCGGCTCGGGTATTGCCAACGAAGACCTCCCTTTCGTCATCGCTCACGTTTCTGACAAACAGACGATTGACATGGTAAAGCCCTCCCTTTCCACCAACCCATAGCTAAAGCAGCGTGCCGCGCAAAACGCTCTCCACCCCGATGATCACCCCTACTTCGTCGAAATGAGCGAGTGCTTCTTCGCCTCGTCCTTCACTTCTAGCTACATGGGCCCTGAAAGCATGACTTCCCCGCGGTGTCTCGAGCAGGGGCATTGTGTTCCCATCGGCGGAAACTCCGTGTGGGCCCGGGCGAAGAATCCCGCCAAAAGGGTTACGGTCGTGGCAACGGCGCTGGACGCCACGGGCGAGGTCTACGACGGTGTTACGGACGCGCTCGGAGCGGGTGTGACGCTGGCCGTGACGCTGAGCGCGGCGAAGGCGCTGGCGGAGGTGGCGACGCGCTTCCCCGACACGGAGCTGGTGGTGGCGTTCTTCCAGGGCGAGGCGTGGGGGCGTGTGGGAAGCCGGCGTTTCGTCGACGAACTGCGTTCCTTCCGATGTGTGAATCCCGTGAACGCCTCGTCCTCGCCGTTCAACGGGGCCATCTGCGCCAGTCCGCTGAAGGTTTGAGTGGTGCAATCTGTTTCCCGTAGCTTTCGCTGGCCTTCACGGAGCTGTCGCTCGATGCGATCGAACGCGTGATTGTGCTCGACCACCTCTTCTCCTTCTCTAACGAGTTGTTCCTGCACGCTGAAGGCGATGTGCCTCTTCCTTCTGTCGATACACTCATTCCCATTCAAATGAGTTCGATAATGAAACTCCCGCCGGGAATCGGCGAGTCCTTCTTCATGGCCGGAGTCCGGAACACGCAGGTGCTCAGCGGCTACGACGCTCACTATGAATCCCTGTACGGCACGTCGTTCGCGTCTCTCGGAGAAGAATCGATTCAATCGGTGCAGGACATCGCAGACTCGGTTTCTTCCTTCATTGCCTCCGTGCTCATCGGAGAGTCCACGAACGTGACCGTCTCGGCCGAGTATCTGCAGGACTTGCTTCATTGTCTGGCGATCGACGGCAAGTGCTCCATCATCGAGCAGTCGCTCGGACTTAAGGAGAACGAAATAACAAATTCGTTGCGTTAGGGTATGCGAGCCGAATCATGGGTAGATGGACAGCCGATCGACAAGTACGCGGGCACCTATTTCGTAAACGCTACTCTTTGGAGTCATTCGCAGGAGGGGAGACAGCCGTACTTGCTGATCAACAAGAAGTCGAAGTCCGTGAATTACACAGGCAGTCCCGAATCCATCTGTTTCTCCTGTCGTTGCTGCTTTACAGCTAGCCGGAGTGTACTTTTCTCCCTCGCTCCTCGAATCCTTCGTCCACAACGAGTTGTCGCTCTCCTTCCACCAGAACGTCACGGAGCAGAAGTGCGCTTCCTGGAAGGACTGCAAGGGAATGGACAACGGATACTGCATCAAGGGCAAGTGCTATGCGTCGAACGCATACTTCCACGACGCGTTCGATACGGCACTGATCCGTCCTTGCGCATTTCCGAGTTGATCCATAGCGATGGAGCCGGGCGTGTTTAAGATCGATTCGAACCAGACGGAAACGCCGCTTTTCGCTGAGCCGTACTGGGGAGGGTACTACGGAGCGGAACCGTACATCCATGTGTATCAGGTGGGATAGAGTGTTATGCTGTGACGCTAGGTGATTTCGCCGTGGACAGAGTGGATAACGCTCTTGGCGGGGGTGCTCATTACGGTAGTCGTATGGTTCGTCACGAAGCACTTCTTTAAGCAATACGGAGAGGCGCTGAAGCTGGATTAGTTGTCTTGTGGCGTGTTTGTTGGAGAGAGAACCGAAAGCGCAACCGTTCCGCGAGAATGGAAGAATAGCCGCGGTTCAACTTGAATGCGCTTTTCTGCAAAATTGAAGGATGGACTTTGACAAGCAGTTTGGAAACGATGATGGCATGCCCATGGAGAGAAGAGGGAGAGGATTCACGGAGACTCCTGCTGTCAATGAGCAGCCTTCTCAGTACCAGCCCCGAAACTCGCAGAAGGTGAACACCCAGGTGAAATTGTACCCAGACATTCCTTCCCCTCCTTAGCCGATAGTGTGGTCACGAACAGGCTGTATTCTCCTCGTTCTCCCTTTGATAACGAGGGGGCCCGCCCGAATCGCCCCTATGGATACAGAAATGACGACAGAATGGGCTACCATAGAAGGAACCCTCGCTTCCAGGATAACCGCATGGATTTCAACGGAAACAACCGTCCCTTCATGTACGACTCCAGAAACCGCTACAACGCCGGAAGAAACAATTACAACAATCGCCGCAACCCTTTCCGTGGCCCCAGAAGAGGCGGCAACAACCGCTTTAACCGACGCCGCCCGGTGACGGAGGAGGACCTGAACAAGGACCTGGACAAGTACTTCGCGAAGGTATCGTTCCCGTGAGCGAGATTGATGGTAGGACCCCGAAGTGATGACTGCCAAGCTTGACGGAGAGCTGCAGGACTACATGCAGCAGCACGTGAACCCCGCTCAGGAAGTGCCGCCGACCACGGACAACCAGACGCAGTTGTAAGCAGTATTTGTATACTATCGACTCTTTGTTCAGCAAACACGCCAGTTCCTCTGAATCTCCTGTCGCTCTATGTGCTTCTTCAGCATCTCGAACACCCGGTCGAACTCCAGCCTCTCCTTCACCTCCGCCAGCCACTCCTCCATCACCTCGCGCGTCGGGCCCTCCAGCGTCACGCCGATGCTGTACGCCCCCTTCAAGTCGCCGCTACGCCTCACACCACTCCCCTTCTCCCACGCCTGCATTCTCTCCTCCATTCGCTCCACCTTCATCAGAGGGTCCTCCTCGCTCACGCCCTCCGTTCCCACCACGCTCGCCACCGCGCGGCCCAGCAGCTGACCCGCGAAGCCCGCGTCCTCCGGCGTCTTCGACGCCACGCGCGCCTCGTTTCGGATCTTCTCGAAGCCCGCGTAGTAGTGCATCACGTCCGGCGCGCCCTCACCCGCCACGCGCTTCGGGACACGGTTCACCAAATGCACCACAATGGGGTCGTTCTGGGCCTTCTCCGCCTACGCCTCACATCGCCTGGTCGCTCTCACCAGCTGTGCCAGCTGGGGCAGCACGTTCTCCTGACGCAGCAGTCGCGACTGGATCGTCACAAGCAGCTGTTGGTACTCCTGCACGCGGATCGCGCGCCGCAGCACGCCCTCCTGCGCCTTCATCTCCTCCAGCAGCGCCTCCACGCGGCCCTGCAGCGCTGCCAGCTCCGCCTCCTTCTTCTCCTTCTCCTCCTGCGCCTCCGCCGCCACGTTCGCCACCTCCCTCGCCATCCGCTGCGCCCAGCGCTCGTTCAGCTTCTCCTCCTCCGCCAGGAAGTGTCCCTTCACCGCCATCTCTCTCGCGTACACGAAGTCATCCAACTTCTCGATGTACGCCGTCTGCTGTTTCTTCACCTCCGTGCGGTACGTCTCCAGCACGCGCGCCACCTCCGCCGCCTTCTCCTGCGCCGCCGCCTGCTCGAACGACTCGGCGAACGTCGCCTCCGCCGCTGCCACCTCCTTCTCCTTCTCTGCCGCGAGCACCGCCAATGCCGCCTTCGCCTTCTCCGCCTCCTCCTGAGCCGCCTTCGCCTTCGCCGCCTCCAGCGCCGTCTCCAGACTCGCCTTCTCCGCTTGCAGGCTCGCCACCTTCTCCTGCAGCGCCAACACACGCGCCTCGCGAAGCAACTCCGTCGCGTGTTCCCAGTCGATCGGGGCCTCTGCTGGTAGGGGAGTTTCAGGGGTGGTCTCTTCAGGGGTGGTCTCTTCAGGAGTGGGAGTTTCAGGAGTGGTTTCAGGGGTGGGAGTTTCAGGAGTGGTTTCAGGAGTGGGAGTTTCAGGGGTGGTCTCTTCAGGAGTGGGAGTTTCAGCGGGAGAGAGGAGGTGTTTGGCCTGCTGCAGGAGCGCGGCGACGTGCGTCCAGTCGACGGAGGGCTCGGGGGCGGGGTACTCCTCCAGCGCCCACGGCGCCGTGCTGATGTGCCACTCCTCCTCCTCCTCCTTCTCTTCCTCTTCAGGAGCCTTAGGCTTCTCTTCCACCGGCTCAGGCTTCTCTTCCACCGGCTTCTCTTCCACCGGCTCAGCCGGCTTAGGCGCTTCAGGCATTTCCTCAGGCTCCTCAGGTTTCTCTTCAACCACCTCAGACTCTTCAGGCTTGGCCTCAACCACCTCAGGCTTCTCCTCAACCGGTTCAGCAGGCGTTTCCTTCTCCTCAGGAATGAAGGCAAAGGGCAGCTTCATCCCACTCACGTGCCACTCCTCTTCCTCAGCAGGCTTCTCTTCAGGCTTCTCTTCAGACTTCTCAACATCCTTAATCGCGAAATCCGTTGCACTCACAGGACACGTCTGATGCGCCATCTCCTCTTCCAGCATCTCCCGAGCAGCCGTCAGCACCTCCAAAATGTGATCCAAAGGAATACCGTCAATGGCATCCTTTCCCTCCTCATTCATTGTGTCGAGAAGCTTCTGAATGCTCGTTGCCAGCTCTTCCTTCTTAATGGTGATGGTAATGGGTTTATCCTCTTCCTCCTCCTCTTCCTCGTGCGTGTGGCTTTCTGACTTCTGTTCGGGCCATTTGATGGGAATATACTTCCTGAGGAACGCGGTGTACATGGGAAGTCTCTCTTCCAATTCGTCGAAGGAATCAGGATTTAATCTACGTTAAACACGTTGCAGTATCGGCTACTTATAGCGAATCACGCCATAAAGGGGAATCGCAATGGCAGCACCAACAACAAAACCACCCACCATTTCAAGTCCCTTTCTCGATTTCGACTTCTCCATGCTGGGTGCCTTCTCCTTTGGTAGGGTCGCCTTGTTCTCTACCTTGGGGGCAGCCGATACTGGCTTAGGCGCCTCGTTTCCCTTAGGGGTCACTGCTTCAGCCTTCTAAACAGATATTAGACTCGGCCTATTCGGCACAACAAGGGAAAACAACAGCACCAACGCTTACCTTCGGAGCCTGCTTGCGAGCGGCTCTCTCAGCGCCCTTTCCCTTCGCGGCCTTCGAACTCAGGTTCCGCACGGATCGGCTAACACACTGCGCAATGCGCTGTTTCTACACCATCACTCTCACCAGCAAAGAGGGTACGGACACAGCAGCAGTTCTTGATAGCATGCTTTCAACTGTGAAAGAAATAGTGTGGTACGGGCAGATACAAGTTGGTGGAAGGGAAATCTCGGTCAAACGATTCCTCGCAATTGCAATTCTTCCGACAAGCCAGTGTATCCATTGATTCTGCGTGGTCATCGAGTCATCCTCAGTACGGTTCTAATCTGTGGAACGGACTGCTGCGTGAATGCACATCAACTTTAACGACTTGGCGCGCTGCTATGCAATGGTTGGAACGCATTTCCCTTGTGACTGTAGAATCAAACGTATTCGTGGGAGGCATTTCGCCAACTCTGGATAGAGAAGCGATACTACCAAATCCATGACGCTTTGAACAGGGATGGCAGGACTCTCTCCGAAACAAACCCCTACTGCATACGCTTGCGCCAGTGCTTCTATGAAATCGTTTGTTCGTGTCCTTTGCGAGTGTAACGAGTAGCGTTGTTCGTCAACGAGATTGACCTATACGCAGCAACGGCATACATATATCAACTCTATACACTGTATCGTACCCAGATCGGGATGAATCCAAACAGTGAGGAGGAGGACCCATCCTATCCAGTTGTGTGCATTCCCATCGATTTGAGTAGAAGTGACGTGGGTGTGTTACGTAGACTGCATGAACACACTCATCAACATGACCCAGGCACTGTACTCGATCGTTCCCCTTCCTCAAGACGCTCTGACCGTCCTCAACGAGTTGCGAGAGAGGAAGGCGTTCTTGATCTGCGCCTCCATTCCCAACTATGATGTGGATGCGAATGCAAAATCGAGTTTGCCTTCCGTACTGAGTGCTCCCCGAGTGCAGGAATGTGTTCGACACGGGGATGATGATTAGGCACTCCTCCAACTGGATCAACTGAAGGAATTGGAAACCGAATATAATGGAGGGATACAAGACGAACTGTCAATCTGTTCCGGCTTGAACGAGCTGCTAAGCGAATTCCCCGAGAAGGAAGTGGAGAAGGATGATGCGAGCACCATTGTAACCAAGAAGAAGAAGGGAGAAGTATCGGACACAGCGTTTGGTGATATCTAGCGCAACACCACGATGAAGCTGATTCAGCGCAAACGACAGATGGAGAGACACGAGGAGGAAAAACGGAGCAAGCGATGGCCCTGTTTCTTGAACAAACAGCAACACACATCCGGCAGCACACAAATCACAATGTCCTCCTTCTGGAACATATAGTCCTTGCTCGGCACCGCCACCCTACTCTCAACCCACCTCCCCGCATCCTACACATACGACAGCCCGGTGGTCATGCATCGTTTCCTCACTCCAAGAATCATCAATCCGGTGGTCGCCAGCAGGTCGTAAAACAACTCGCTTGCGGGCGTGTTGCCGCGCGAGCCGATGCTGTACTCCACGATACGGCACTCTACTCCTCACGTCACCGCCCCACGTCCACTCTTGTCTTCACTCAGCAGCAACTCCAACGCCGTCACACTCGATTCAAAGCAAGCCGACAGCGGATTCAGCTCCTGCACTGCCTCGTCTACGTAGCTACGCCTCAGCAGCACTCCGCACGCGCACATGTTGCCGCACGCGAACTCGGGCGTGAAGTAGTACTTGTTGTCAATGTAGTCGAAGGAGGGCGGGAACGGCAGTCGCACGATGCTGGTGAGCGACGACGCCTCCTCCAGGTGCAGGAGGAAGTTCGTCGCGTACTGATGGTTGTGCAGGTCCACCGTCGTCTGAGCATTACTCACCATTACAGGACATACTTGCTTCTCGCCCACGCGGGGGTTGACGAAGTGTCCATGGTTCTGGAAGTGCTCGAAGGTCAGCAGCGACACGGCAGCGTTCTGGTCGTGGACGGAGGGGATGCTGTCATGACTGCTGGAGGGCTGTCCATCACCACCTCACCCCACGCCCACCGTGTAGTCCTGCCATTCCTTGTATGGCATGATTAGCACGCGGTCCGCCTTGTCCGCCTTCGCCTCCTCCAGCGCCACCATGTCCGTCGCCACGCCCAGCACCAGGTGCAGGCGATCGCCGAACGCCTCCTGCAGTTTCTCCCACTCCACTAGCCGTCACGCCCTCACCCACACCCCACCGTGCGTCGGCTCCGTCGGCGCGACGATCGTCACGTCCGGCATGTGTGTGTTCACGGGGTGTCTCTGCAACTGGTTCAGAAAGTTTGCCACGTTCTGCGGGCAGCCCTGCGTGTCACCCACCAGACCCACGCCCACCAGAATCACGATGTGTTTCACGTCGTTCGTGAACTTCGCGAAGCAGTGCTTCTCGCCCTCGGCGGCCAGCGCGTGGGGAATCAGCGGCCCGGACATGGTGTGAGAGTAACGGATGGGTGCGTGGTAACTCAGCTGCCGTTTCGGCTTCAGCGACGACGTGTTCGGGAACAGCGTGAACAGCGAACTGTGCGGCTCCTCCTTCGGGGAACTGAAGGAACTGCTCGCAGACGCCATCGACGGCGGCGGCGTCTGGAACGGAGCCGCCCTGTCCCGCGCGAACCGGTCCAGCCAACTGCCCTTGGGGGCTCCCTCCTTTCCAGAAGAAGTGCTCTTTCCAGAAGAAGTGGTCTTTCCCGCAGAAGCACCCTTTCCAGAAGAAGTGTCTTTTCCAGAAGTGACTTTTCCAGGGGAAGTGACGTTTCCATCAGAAACCTCTACTTCTGTGGGAGGCGGCGTTTCTTTGGGGAAGTCCTCCTCGTCGCTGTCATAGTGGTGAACACACTGGTAGTGCGTGGAGTCCAACACCTGCATGCCCGACTCTTGCACGTCGTTGTTGCCCAGGTTCAGCGAAAACGAGGTGCTGTTTCTGTCAATCTGAATGGTGTTCTCTCCGCCGTGGACGGCATTCAATGAACTGTGTGTCACCCTCATGGCAAGCCCTCACATGGACGGTTCGTTCATTCCCTCACTCTCCTCCTCCTCCTGCATTTCCTTCACGGCGCATCTCGCCTCTCTCAGGTCCGCCTCCACCGAATTGGCTTCCGTCGGTCGCGTCATCGCGAAAGAGCGTTCGCTGCGCGATGGCTCCTCGTCGCGTTCCGGAATGATGTTCAAGAAGGACATGGTGGATGGAATGACGAGAGACGTGTACGGGTCCGACACTCCGCCTCACACATCGCCACCACGCCTACGCTGCGAGCTGATCACGCAGTCCAGCACACTGTCGCTGTCCAGTGCCTCCAGACACTTCTCCGCCGACGCGCGCGAGGTGGTGAAGATGTGAAGTTTGTCGCCCAGCTCGATCCTCTCGTTCACGGGGTTCACGCGCATCACACCGTTGAACTTCTAACCCTCACCTCATTCGCCAGCCACCACCGTCATCGCGAACAGCAACTGCCCAAACATCTTGTAGATCGCCACACACGCTCTGTGAGTCAGTCACTCCACCTGCTCTCACTGTCCGAACACAAGTCCGCGTCCCCACATCTTGTCCACATTCACCGTGTACAGCGACTTGCTGCTGCTGCCACGATACTCCGTCATCCACGAATCGTCGTTCAGCACGTTCAGCACATACCCCGGCGATCGCGCACTACGCCTCACACAGCCTCCTCTGCCGCACTTGATGGTCGCATAGTTGACTGCTGTGGTGGTGTGCGACGCCACCGTGTCGCCGTACTTCCCCTTCATCAGCAGGCGCGTGCGCTCCGTGTTCGTGTAGATGGTGTCGCGAGTGTCCTACGCTGACACCCGCGCGCCGCGCCTACGCGTGTGTGCATCAGCAGCAGGTTGTGAAGCAGAGGGTACGACCCCGGACACAGCAACTCCGTCGCGATCAACGCGTGCTTCAAGTACACAGGCAGGTTGATCTTCACGGGCAGACTGTACTGCTACGACTCACGGAGGAGACATGACCGCACCGGCACCGCCACCACGCCTGAATAGATGGAGGTGAACACGCGAGGCTTCCGGCCTGTCGTGGCGAACAGTGCCATGTCGTGGATGCGCGCGCGGTCCTTCGTCTCACCCTCGCCCGAAATCCCCACTTTTTCCGGCAGGCCTTGGATGTACTCGAAGTACTGCGTGTTGGTGATGAAGGAGTTCTCCAGACTCACCAGCGCGATCACCGTCTCCTTGTCGCGCGCCGCGAAGTCCTTGAGCCGGTCCGGGATGAACACCACGTCACTGGCGGACATGAACATCGAGCGAAGCAAGTCGTTCTACGCTTCACACGGGTGATGAAGACGCACGTGATTGAAGACGGTGCCTTTGAAGAACTGCACGCGCATCACGAAACGGTGCTTCCAGTACGGGCTGTGGCGAAACTCCGCCATCGTCAGCGTGGGCGAAACCACCGCCACTAGCCCTCACGGAGAGAAATCACACTCACCCAAATAGTCGTCGGTCACGAAATCCTCGCGCCATTGGTAGACGAGGAGGCTGGCCACGTCTCGGTAGGTGCAGTAGCCCGTGAGGATGATGTGACGTTTCTTCGTCTTGTTGTCGAGTCGCGAGCGGTCGCGGTTGGTCTTGTCTGCGTTCCACAGACGGTAGAGGATGAGGACCTGTAGGTGAGAGCTCGTGTATTGTCAAACATTCTGTGGGACATAAATGATGATCATTGTATAGAGCGCGAGCAGGAGCACCTGGCCCCAGGTGGTCTTAGGGTAAATGTTGCTGTGACCGATGCCAATCGCTGACGTGATGATGAAATAACTAGGCGTGAAAATCGGGGGAATTTCGGACAAGCAAGTCAGCATGTCTAAATGAACTTCGGGTGCCCACTCGTGGTATTCGAGCGTTTGGAAGAGCGCTGCGTGTGAATGGAGAAAAAGGGTGCAACAGGAAAAGAAGAGGAGAAGAACCCCCGATTTCAGGCAAAAGTAGGTGAGGTGGTCTTTGAAGGCGCTGCGGATGCGAAGGATCTCCCGCCGCTGGAACATGCGGAAGAGACGAATCAGCCGGAGTGGCGGTCAAGAAAGCAGGCGATTGCGAATGAGGGATATAGATGCGGAAGGTGGGAAGCTTGATGATCCAGGAAGCAATGGAGTCGGTCATCTTCATGTAGATCATGATGATCAGCACGGGGAAGGACGTGACAATGTCGATGAGTCCAGGTCTACGATCGATGGTGGAGCGCGTGCATACTCGGAGAAAACAAACGTGAACTTGTTCGGCGCCAGATAGAAGGTCAAACAGAAGTCGAACGTGTAGTAGATGCTGACTGACAACTATGTGTCACACCACGCCTGTGCAACCAACGGAAAAGTACCACACCCAGTCAGGGATCGCAATATCAACCTCATTCATGTACATGACGAAGATAACGGCTCCCAACCCAGAAAACAGCGTGTTGAACTAGGGGTAAGGCAATTGCATCACGACTACGAATGCGTAAACATAAAAGAAGCTAGAGTAGTCCAACACGTCCGCAATTCGCTCCTTGACAGTCTTTTTGCGCTTGACTCCATCTATAACGATTACAATGCGCGTATAGCAGCAAACCCTGTGGTACGCTCTGGTTTGAAATCGTTTCGGTGTAATGCGTACCAGCTCTGAAACTGTCGTAGTAGTAGGGCTATCTACTCGTTGCCATCGCACCGAAACCTACTTCTGGTATCATTTCACCCGGAAAACCAATCACTGGGCAGTGGAGCGCCTTTCGTCCAACAAACACGATAAATTGATTATGTGGCAATGGAGTCCTGACTCAGGAACAGCTCTCTCTCCGCATCATCGAGCAGATTGTAATCCTCCTCGCTCAGGCTGCTCAGCCCCTTGTTCTTCCGCTTCAGGTTGAACCGGTGCCAGTCACTCCGGAAGTGCTCGCGGTAGGCCCCCGTGTCCTGGAACCCTGCCTGGCACGTGGAGCACTTGAACCGACTCGTTTGCAGCGCCGCCGGTTCTGCAGCAGCCTCCACCACCGGTGCAGCAGGAGTAGCAGGAGCCACAGGAGCCACAGGGGCAGCAGGAGCAGCAGGCTTCTCTTCGGGGATGTATTGACGCTGCAGAATCTCGCAGGTGCAAGACGGGTGGTCCGCGCAGAACGCCTCCACCGTCTTGTAGTTCTTCGTGTCGATGACCAACACGAAGGTCACCTGCTCGCCCTCCTCGCGGGACACGATCTGGATGCCTTCGGCTTCGCACAGCTCCTTGATCGCTCCTTCCGCTAGATGTGAGATGGAATCGACATTACGACTTCGCTTCCTTCCCACCAGGCGGATCAGCATCTGTTTGCGTTCGATGCGCATCGTCTTCTTCAGAATGGCGATGGTTTCTAGCGCCTGCTTCTTCGCGGGCTGATTCAGCTTCAGGTTCACGTGAGACTCCTTCATGGCGCGCTGGATCATTCCCACCTACACTGAACGGGAAGCACAAGTCAAACAGTGAAAACGGCATCTGTGTCGGGATTGTAGCACATCTCCGAAATCAAAGTGGCTACTTCCGTAGAAATGCTTTATGTCATTCGCATGTACTAGCAATACCTTTGCAGTTGGTGTTCGCGCTCCTTTCCAGAGATTTGCTCCGTTCCCTTGTCGAGAATGATGCGACTAATCTGTGTCGTGTCCGAAGTTCCGAAGCACTTCATCAAATCCTCCTTACTCGCGTGAATGCCCTGGTTCGTGACAACCCCCATCCATTGCTACTTTCGACGCGTTGGTAAACACGTATGGGATCTGAAGAACTTCGTCAATGTCCTTTTCGACTCCATTTCGCCAATTCACAATCTACGGGATGACACGATCCATGGAAGCGCCGCACCTTGTTCTTGTAGCACGCGATTTCAAACCGCTTTCCCTTGTACTCGTAGCGAATGACTGCCACATTCGTCAGTTTGATCTAATCGTTGAAGCAACGGGAGCGGGAACGCACCTTTCCAACGGGCTGGATAATTCGACTCATCAAAACAAACAAATAATGAAGAGCGCTTCAAAACGGCTGTTTGGCGCCGACTAACACCCTCGGTTTTTCATTCTGTCACCATCATCGGATTGTCCTGTGACTTCTGCAATCACTGTGAGGAAAGGAACTCCAACATTAGGACAATGCGGTGGAAGTCGCAGATCCATTCCATTCGCTTTCAGAAAGGCGGAGATATGCAATCTAGAAAAGAAGGAGGGATTCACACTGGGATGCAAGAGGTGTGTGTCGAATCTATGCTATTTGGATACTCTACACTTATCCCAGTTCATTCATGGGAGAAGGACTCATCCACGTGACGCAGAAGAACCATGTCCATCGAAACACCTCCCATTGGATTAAAGGTATGAGATGGGCACACAAAGAGATGACGCTGTAGGTTGTCCTGTTGGGTGATGCAGCCGCCGGAAAGTCGAGTCTGCTCTTGCGCTATACAACAGGTCAATTTAATCAGCGCCTCGAGAGCACCATCGGGGCCTCGTTCAAATCAAAGTGGGTGCGTTTTTCAGTGATTAACAAATAGGGTTGTGACGAGAAACGGAAAATGCATTCGCTTGGATATATGGGACACTGCTGGCCAGGTATGCAGACGATGAGGAGAGATAACTGCGCAGGAGCGATATCGCTCCATCCTCCCAATGTACTATAGGCAAGCTGCTGCCGCTATCCTCGTAATTGACGTGAGTGACAAGCAGTCATTGAGGGTCGCGGATCGTTGGATCATGGACATTCGTCAGAAAACGGAGGGAACGGACTGCTACATCATCATGGCCGTGAACAAGGTGGACCTCCCGGAGAGAGCGATCACCCCCGACATCGTTGCGGACTTTTGCCGAGAGAAGGGGGTGGATTCGATCGAGACCTCCGCGCTGTCCGGGTACCAGGTGCAGGAGCTCTTCGACCGCGTGTGCGACAACTGCATGGAGACGGGTGCGAGCGAGGGCGGAGGCTGAGGGGTAGAGATCAGCGAGACGAAGCAGGAGAACGTGATTCACTGCAGTCCCAAGCCGGAAGTGAAGCCTTCTGTGGGTTACGGGACGGGGCGTGATGTGTAGAAGTGTTGTTAGTGTAGAAAACATGTTTGTTCCTCATTAAATCTGCGGCATCGCAGCTCCCGTCGTCGGCAGCTCCTTCTTGCCCTTGCGGCAGCAGCACACGAGGACGATCACTAAAACAACAATCACCACGATCGCGATCGCCACGCCGATCACCACCCAGTTCACAGACGTGGGCGCGGTCGTAGGAGCCGTCGTAGGAGCCGTCGTGGGAGCAGCGGTGGGCGGCAGCGTGGTGGGGGCAGGAGTGGGGTCCTCCTTGTCTACCGGTGAGGGGAACGACGGATACTCACCCGACGCCACGGTGAAGAAGAACTTGGTCTTCGCGCCGGCCACGGAGCGGATCACGGTGTAGGAAGAGAAGTGTCGGAAGTGGGCAGTGGCGCCGGCGATGGCGCCCGTGGCCTCGTTCAGCGTGACGCCCTCGGGCAGCGCGGGGTAGACGGCGTAGGTGGCCTCCTCCACAGGGTACTCGGGAGTCATGGCGATCTCGTCCTCGCCCGTGACGTGGTAGGCGGTGGTGGAGTACATGGTCAGGTCCACCTGCGCGCCGCACAGGAACGGCGTGAACTCGTTCACCGAACTCTCCTTCACAGAACCGTCGCGCGCTACGCCTTACAGCCCGCCCTCGCAACCACTCAGCAGCACGAAGCGGAAGTGCGTAGAAGGCAGGTTGGTCGCCTCATTGCAGTGGTAGCGGTACAGGCCCGTCTCGCTGGTCGGCTCGTCGCGCGCTGCCGACAGTCTCCACTGGAAGCCACTCACGTCCTCCGCACCACGGTTCATCACACGCCATGAATCCACCATGTCCGCACCGCTGCGGTACACCGCGTACTCGCTCAGCAGTGTACGCCTACGCCTCACGCCCTCTGCGCTGCACTACGCGGCGGTCTGCACCGTGAACTGCATCGTGGCCGCCTTGAACACGGCCTTGGTCTTCTCGTTGCCGTCCACCACGGCCTCCGCGGCGTTGCCCTCCTCCAGCTTCAGCCCGCTGTACTGCACCAGCGACACGGGCAGCGGCGAGCACTCTAACCCTCAGGCAGCAGTCATGCAGCAACGCTCCTCGTCGTAGGAGGCGTACACGCCGAAGACGGCGAAGGTCAGGTACACGGTGTACTCCTCGTAGTTGGGGTAGTGCGCGGAGATCACCAGCACGTTGTTCGTGGGGAACAACATCGTCGCGGGGATCAGAACGCTAGGGGTCACGGCACGTTGCGGAGCCTACTCCTCCCACTGGTACTCCGAAGCAGAGGAAGTGGCCATGGTCCACATGTACACGGCGTCGTCATCCTCTCTAGATGTCATGCGCACGATGCATCAGCACTCCTGGAGACGCTCTCGGAGGAGGCGCTGGCTGTTTATCCACATGGCCACACCGTAGCGGTACTTCACGCGGAGCACCAGGTGCGAGTACTTGGCCAGATCGGGGAGATCGAAGGCGTAGCGGTAGATGTGGTTGCCCTCGTACGTTCTCGGAGTCGCCGTGCTGGTGAGCTCCCAGTTCTCGTCCATCGTGAACTCGCGGGTCCACCACTCGCGCATCTCGAATTGGGTCAGCACGTAGGCGCTGGAACCGCTCGGGGCGATGTAGGACACTACGGGTGACGGGGCGGAAGAGGCCGAACGCTTGAAGGGGAAGACAGATTTGGCGGAGTACTTGGTTCCGCTGAACACCACGACGTTATCCTCGTTCATGAGTATGATGGAGGAAGAAGGGCTCCAGGCGGCGTTATCCCTAGTCGTGAAGAATGGGGAAGAGTCGTACGCCTGTCCCAGCGTGAGAGTGTACTCGCCGCTCTGCATCTTAGGCACACAGTGCTCCGTGGTGGCATTCGTATTGGGGGGGACGGGAACTCCGGTGATCAGCACCTGCTCGGCGCCGTCAACCGTAGCAGAAACAGTGAACGTCTCCGTGTTTCCTCTGCTTCCGCTGGTCTTGACGATTCTCACGTAGTACTGGTTGCTCTCGCAGGAGAGGGCGCTCACTACGCGTGACTCCCGGCAAACACACCGCACCGCACAATGCAACAAGAAGAACAAGAAGAGCCTTCATTCCAATGGTCCAAAAATGTGGTCAAGAGTTAAAAGGGGGAAACGTGGAAGCGTTCTTTACTCTTCGATTTGAAAACGGCTCGCAACAAACAGCTCACACTAAAACGCTCCGTACAGTGGCTTGTACGTGTGTGAAAACAGGACTGTGGGCGACTTGTGCTCATAGCAGAAGACCGAGAGACTGCCTCCAAAGTCCAGCGAAAAACACAGGTCCAGAAGCATGGACCCCGCTGCGCCGCAACTCGCCAACGAAAAGCTCAAAGGGTACAATTCCAGACACTCCACCATCGGCACGACGTGCGACGTCTTCTGCGCATCCGGCTCCCCGTCCCACCGATACAGAGTCATGCTCACCTCGTTCTGGCCGTCTTCCGTGTTCGAGAAGACGAATCGCCGCGACAGGCACGGGACCTTCATTCCTCGCCGCAGCACCAGCAGCACGCGCCCCGCGTCAATGCCGATGCCGTACGACGACTGTAGCGACTTCGACAGCGAGTCCTCCCCCTGCTGTACATCCGTCTCCAGCAGTTTCATCGCGCCCAGCGAAACGCAGTGGTCGGCGTTCACGTCGGGGAACTCGCAGGCGGGTCCGAAGAAGGCTGTGAGACTCTGGCGCACGGCCGCCAGCTTCGAGGAGCCGCCCACCAGAAACACGCGTTTGATGTTGCCCTTCTGCAGCTCGCACTCCGTCAGAATGCCCGCCACCACGTCGATGGTCGCGCGCACGATGCCCGCCACAATACTGGTAAGCATGGAGGCGCTGAGCTGGATGCAATCCACCTCGTCCGACAGGTCGCTCAGGTCGATCTCCGTGCTGGGCGTGCACGTCAGGTTCAGCTTCGCGTCCTCGCACAGGCCCTTCAGCCGACTGGTCCGCTGTCGCGCGCGTGGGCCTGGCTGAATCAGCTCCACGCCCGAGGTCTCCTCCACTGTGCTCTTCACAAACTCCAGGATCGCCAGGTCCACGTCGTTGCCGCCCAGGCGGTTGTTGCCCTTCTCGCCCAGCACGGAGATGCCGCTCTGACCGTAGTCGCCGTTGTAGGAGAGAATGCTGGCGTCGAACGTGCCGCCGCCGAAGTCGTACACCAGCATCTTCTCCTGCTTGCCCACCTTCACCTGCGGGTCCAGCAGGTAGGACAGAGCGGCCGCCGTCGGCTCGGTAATCATCTTCACCACCTTCAGTCCCGCCAGCTCCGCGGCACGGGTGATCGCCCTGCACTGCGCGTCCTTGTAGTTCGCGGGAACGGTTAGGTAGCACTGGTCATACACGCAGGGGGAGTTGAAGGTATCTGCGCGTTTCTTCATCGCTTTGAACAGTTCCGAAGCCGCCTCTTCGCAGGTGACCTGCTTTCCGTCCTTGCTCACAACGAGTCTGGGATAACCGTCGTCGCCTCGAACCACCTCGCAGCCGAACAGTCCCTTTTCCTCAATCTTCTCATACTCCTCGTAGGTGAGTCCCAGGAGCCGCTTCACGCAGGCAACGACGAAATGGCCCGATCGTCCCAGATTCCGTCTTGCAACACTTCCAACGGCAACGACGCGCTGTGTGTACTCGATGTAGGAGGGAAACAGGTAGTTTCCGTTCTCATCAGGTAACATCTCTTCCTTTTGCTTGAGCAGGTAGACGGAGGAGTTCGATGTGCCAAAATCAATAGCGAGTGTATGATCCATTGATCTTGGCAAACTGTTGCTTTGATTACTGGAAGATCTTTTCGCCTGCTTTATAGTGTATCGCATGCACTGCCATTCAGAATGCGTTTTGTGCGTAGATAGAGAAGGGATGCCAAGTCAAATCAACAGGGCTCCAAAATGGGCGTAGTGGTGTAGACGGGGATACAAAGTAATTCACATCACGGATTCCTTCAACGGAGCCCTGGGAGGATCAAAACAAGCGAGTGAGCTTGAGTGACGAAATCGTCCCGTTTTCCGCCGTTTCTGTTTTGGTTCATAATCACACGAATCGAGCTACGAAGAGCAATCTGTTCTTATGGATCCATATAAGGCATCGCGATTTCGCTTTTTGGACTACCAGCCGCTTTCTGGTGAGTGGTTCCATCGTCTCCTCACGGACAGATCCATGCCGCTACACAGATTTGACGCTACCGTCGTCCAACGTTGACCAAATCGTAATCCGAACAAACGGGGACCTGTTTGCGTTGCCCATCGCGGGACCCACCGGACAGTTGTACGTTCGGCCGGTGAAGGGGTCCGAGCGGTACACATTTAAATCCACGAAGCTGAAGTGCCACAAGTGGGAAGTGGGCGTGGGGAGTGATCTGAAGGTACGCGGTGTCGTCCTTCGCCTTCGATCCGTTCGAGAAGTCCCTTCTGATGACGGGAGCGGAGGACGGCGAGATGCGCGTAGGTGCGTGTGGGCGGAGTACCCGCTAGCTGTGGAAGGTGCCTCCCGAGGGCATCGTGGAGGAGAACGTGGAGCCCGTGCTTTCTCTGGACGGACATCGCCGGAAGATCCTGAGCATGGAGTACAATCCCACCGCCTCCGAGATTCTGGCCACGGGATCGAGGTGCGGCATCGGACGCGGAGTGATCGGGTAGTGATGGCTCCTGCCGCATTTGGAACGTGTTTTCCAAGCGAGAGGTCATTTCCCTCGAGCTGCAGGGCGCCCAGCTGCAGGAGATGAAGTGGGACTACACGGGCGCTCTCCTCTGCACCGGCACCAAGAATCGCGAGTACCACATCTGGGACCCTCGCACTGTCAACATCGTCTCCAGCTTCACTGTACGTCCCGACGCTTCCCTCACCCACAGGGCCACGCCAGTCCGCGTCGCAGTTACATGACATGGCTGGGCGACTCCTACTTCTTCGTCACTACAGGCTACAGCAAGCAAAGCAACCGCGAGGTGGTGCTGCGCGACCTGCGCAACGTCTCGCAAGCCGTGTACACCATCACCGCCGACAACGTGGATTCCCCGCGGGAGGATGAGGGCTAGAGTCCCGGCCCCTTCGTGCCGTACTACAACCCCAGCTGCCACATTCTCTGGTACTCCGGTCGCGGCGACAGCAAGCTCAACGGTCTGGACGTGGACGATGTGTCGATGTGGACCAACCGAGGTGGCGGCGCGGCGCGCGCGTGAGGTGTAGAGGTGGGCAGCGGCATCGCCATCAACATGAAGACCTCCATCAAGAGCCTGTCGATGATGCCGCAGCATATGCTGGACATCAAGCGGAATGAGGTCGACAAGTCGTCATTCTTCTCTCTCTCCACCGTAGGTTCGTTCGCATCAACATGGATTGTGGCGTCGACGGCTTCGAGATCGTCATGCCACATCAAGCCGGCGCCGCCATCACCGTCTTCTTCGCCGCGCGCTCTGACGCGTAGGAGATTTACGGCGCCACACCGCTCCCCACGCCAGCACTCACCGCCGATGCCTGGACGCGCGGCGCCATGGAGAAGCCTCGCACGCAGAACCCGAACGACACGAAGTCGGCGTTCCCGCGAGGATTGGGCAGTTTGCCGCATGGCGACACAGAGCTGAAGCTGGTGAAGCCGGCGAACATCCGTGAGGTGATCGAGGCGTCGCGGCGCAAGAGTGGGCGTGTGCGGCGTGTGTGATGCGCAGCTTTCTCGAAGGACCAACTGGACGGCTTCGCGCGCAACCTGGGCGAGCTGGCGGACGCGATGCAGTCGCAGTCCGAGCAGCAGCGCGCGATGATCCAGTCGGGCAGGGCGAGCGCCGCGGCGCCGGCGCCGTCGCTCACGCGGTCGCTGAACATGTCGATGATCAAGCGCGGGTCCGCCAGCTCCGCGGGTCCTGAGTCGGGCGAGAAGCGCGAGACGATGAAGGGTGATGGCGTGCTGCGACGCATGTCCCTGTTCAAGGTGCCGGAGAAGGGGCGTGGGGGCTATGGGGCGGGATGAAGCGTAGAGGGCAGCGGGAAGAAGGGCGTGGCCGTGTAGCCGTCGTGAGAGGCGTGAATGATAGAGCGCAGCTCGAGAAGTCCAAGACGCGACTCTGTCTCAACCTGCCCGGTCGTGGCGCGCCGACCGCCGCGTCGCCGACCGCCAAACCGTCACGCGGGTACCGTGTGTCGGAGGTTCTGCCCAGTGGGTGTGGCGTGCGAGCGTCATCGCTAGACAACCGACATTCTGTCGGCGTGGGCGCCTCCGCTGTTCCGGCAGTGCCCAAGGCTGTGCCCGTGACAACCACTCCGACGGTGGTGCCTAAGCCCGTGCCAGTGACACCTACTCCGACGGTGGTGCCCAAGGCTGTGCCAGTGACAACCACCCCGACGGTGGTGCCCAAGCCCACACTGCGCAGCGGCGGCACGGTCACTGTGGGCGAGATCCGTCGCTCCGCCTCCCAGCAGGTGCAGTCGCCCGTCAGCCCGCCGCGCCTCACGCCCACACAGTCCGCTCAGCCCACTCCGTCGATGCAATACGCCCAGCCTGCTCAGCCGATGCAATACGCCCAGCCCACTCCGTCGATGCAATACGCCCAGCCTGCTCAGCCGACGACGGTGCAGAGGCCCTCGGTCCAACCGACACTACTGCCGCAGGCACGCAGCTCGATGACGCCACAGCCCAGACTGTCTGCCGTGCCGGTGGCTCCTGCGCCGACGATGCAGCCCGCGGGAGGAGCGAATGCGCCGATCAGCCAGAGTGAGTTCATGGCGGTGCTGAAGAGGCTGGATATGATCGAGGATCGCTTGACGCAGCTGTCGGTTGCGTTTGATCGCATGTCACGCTGCTCTTCCTCCTCACATGAATCGGGACGAGAGATGGACGACGTGCGCAAGTCATTGGAAGTGATAAAGAGACGCTTAGGTTGTTAATGGGTGTTTGTTCGACATGTGCGATCTGCGGTGCAATCCATGATCATCATACACTCTATGATGCAAACACAGTAGAGAAGCAAGCAATACACACACCACTCCATAATCAACAGAGAGTGCTTCCTTATGGATTCTATTTGCATGCTCACCTTGCAAATCCGGAAATATACTTAACACTAAAAAGAGAAAGGGGATTGGGACATGCTTTCAACTGATTCGGCTCGCTACACACCCTTCTGCAATCGGTCTCTATTTCAATTCCGATCCATCCAAAGGAAGGACGGAGTGTACGGACAAGGAGCCGCTTTTCCTCCCTTTGTACTCACGACCTCTTTGAAATGGTAGGAAAAATGAGTTGTGTCCGGGAGATGGGTGGAGAAGAGCGAAGTTCCCGCAAAAAGTGTGCAGCAGGTGGGGCAAAAATGGCAGAGAGCGCGAGTTGGGTTATATTTGAATTGTGGGAGAGCAGGCGATTCTGTCTTATTCCCGAGAAAGCGAGTATTCTCATTCATTTTCTCGTCTGTGAGAGTGAATTGTTGAACAACCTCCTTTTCGGCTACTGAGTGTTTGTATCAACTTCCCACAGACCTTTTCGGAGAGTAGGTTCATGTTGATTTGTGGAGGGAGAGGCTCTGTCCCCTCCAGCCATCCAGCCCATTCGCGTCGACAGCGGCTTCTCTAACCGTTGGTGTAGTTCCTTTTTGAATATCATTGCGAATTCAATGTATGACCAAGACGGCAGCGGACAAGAAAAAGAAAACGTCGTTCCAGCGCAGACGAGTGTGCCCGCAGGTCCGCAGAGTCCAAATACGATAAACGCCATCAACATTCTCATGGTGCGTACTGCGCAGACGCCCTCACGCGTAGGGAATGAAAGACCATAAAGCAATCGGGAAGAAGAGCAAGCGCAAGTCACTAGTTTTGACCGAGAACACCGCGGGTGTCGACGAGGAGTGGAGGCCATTGGATGCCAGCCCGCTGAAGCCAGTGGTGGATATTTCAAATCGGACCTCCTTCCACTTCGTCCCATTCTTGGAGGGGCATGATGCGTAGGGAGAGAAGGTTGATCTTCCTCCAAATTACGCGCCCTCCTACGGAGCAGAGGTGATCACCACGACGAGCTCGAACAGCATCATTTCGTGCTCATCGCGCTCGAGCTACAGCTCGCAGAAGCGCAGCGACAGCAACGACGCATTTTACCCACAAAGCAAGTCGTCGCGTCGTCTCGCGCCCCCTCCGTATCCCTCTTCCTTCACAGCGGCGCTGGGCTCGACATCGCCGATGCGCGCCGAGGATGACAGTTCACCCGCTCCAACGTCCTCCGAGTCCCGTGCAGCAGCCAGCACCACGAGCACAGCGAGCCATCGGGATACCTTGACCTGCTGTACATGCCGCAAGAGCCGATGTCTGAAACTGTACTGCGCGTGCTTCAAGAGCCAGGAGTACTGCAACATGGAGTGCACGTGCTACAACTGCTGCAACAACCCCCGGCACGAGGAGGAACGGGAAGAGACCATCTCCATGATGAAGGCGAAGAACCCGCATTGCTTCGAGAATCACGTGGACAAGAGAGTGAGTGAAGGCGGTTGGATTGAGGAGTAGAAGGGCGTGAACAAAGTGGGCTGTCGATGCAAGAAGACCCACTGCGACAAGAAGTACTGCGAGTGTTTTAATGCGGGCGTGCCGTGCGGAGACCAGTGCCAGTGCAAGGACTGCAAGAACCATGGGTGTTTTCATGATTTGTAATGCCATTCTCTTAGTTTCGGATTCTTGTTCCACACGCTCTACGAGCATGAGTGACGGAGCGAATGACAAGGAAAGGGAAGCGGCCTCCCAGCTCTCTGCCAGAGAGGAATCGGAGGTGATTGACATTCTCCACCAGATTCTGGAAGACGCTGATCCGTGTCAACTGAGTGCCTATACGATTTTGGAGAGATTGCGTGATGAGTACGAGAGTGAGTAGGTCGCGATTCTGCATGTGAACTGTAGTATTGGTCCGTATAAGGATGCCATTTTGAACGAAATCGATGCCTATGTGGCAGCAAAGCAGAAGGAGAATGAAAAGGATGAACAGACCAATGAGACGAGTGACACTTCCTCTCTGAATCGCATATACATTGTTTCCAGCGAGTTGCAGGCGATTACGAAGCAATCCGAGTGCTCTGGAAAAGAGGTGTGCTATCTGTTTACGATGAATGAGTAGATTCTGTCCTCTGTGTGGAAGTACATTCACGACAACCACCTGATTCAACCGTCCGATCCTGAAACGGTTGTATTAGACGACACGCTAGCAGCCGTTTGATACTGTTCTGTGCATATGACCCATAGTTGGCAGAAGCCCCGACGCTCTCCATTTACGAGGTCACCATATCCTTTATACACAGATGTAATTGCCTTCATTCCCACAACTGCATCAACAAGCACATCTTCTCACCCGAACTGTCTCAAACGCAGAGTGGTACACGCATATCTGTTTCACAGGTAGGCCCTAAACGGAGCAACGCGTTCACGAAGGAGCTAAAGCTGTCGGACGACTTGGCGGCATTCGTGGGAAAGGAGACGATGTCGCGACCGCAGGTACCAATGAATAAAGGACGTGATTCCATAGCTTGTGAAGTTCTTCTGGGGCTATTTCAAGGAGCATGTGCTCATTCTCCCGCCTCGTTAGGAATAGAACCTGCAAGACCCCAACAACAAGCGCTTGATCGTTTGCGACGAACCGCTGAAGAAACTGCTTGGGGAAGAACAATTCCCGTCCTTCTCGCTGATGAAGTACCTGAAGAAGCACATTGTGGTAGCGTGACAAAATTGCGATTTGTTTGTTGCTCTGCGTCGGAAATGGGAATTGAAATCGAACCCAGGGGGTGCACAAGTTCATACTGGGGAAGGGGCAGAGCCCAAATCAAGGGCTGCTTCTTCCCATGTCCATTCTGTGCGTTGTTTCTTACAGTAAATCACCGATAGTTCCTTCTTTGAAGTGTAAATATGGCTGATATTCAGGAACAGGTAGGTATTGCGCTTGGCGATGCTTCCATACGGAAGGGACGTGGATTCGACTGCTTTCTCCGCCGATACTAACGCAATGTAGAACCAGGCTGCCTACCAGAAGCAGGACAAGTTCTCCTACCGCAAGGTGCACGTCCTCGGCA
>OIWT01001061.1_pt1 | contig 35122 bp, 22 predicted proteins | sample 1587701 | NCBI WGS metagenome assembly OIWT01 (sample SAMEA3888904, study PRJEB22519) | human gut metagenome | biome: human gut; feature: human-associated habitat; material: faeces | place: Denmark | collected 2009 | reverse complement strand
CACACGGACGGGGTGCGGGATGACGTCTGGGGCGGCACCGCCCGCCGGGAGTGGGCGGGACGGCGCGGCGGGGCCGGATGGAGGGGTTTTTCTGTTCGTGGACATGCGGGAATGATAGCAGAAGACGGACTTGGACGCAATGAGATTATGAGGCGGAAAAACAAGAGTGCGTGTAATGTCGCATATGCGCATGAATATGTGTATGAGTGGGATAAAGGAAGAGTACGCGAAACGGATTGCTTCGGCAATCAACCTAAGTGCGGCAGTTGAAACGCAAGTTGAAACGCGATTGTTTTTTCAAAGATTTGCCCTCTTGCCATTCTCGTCAAAATTCGGTATGATATGTACTCAATTTTTTGCGAAAGGTAGAAGCATGAAAGACGGTATCCATCCTCAGTACGGCGACGCCACCATCACGTGCGCGTGCGGCAACGTCATCCACACCCGCTCCACGAAGCCCGAGATGCAGGTGAACACCTGCTCGGCGTGTCACCCGTACTTCACGGGCCAGAAGACGATGGTCGACACCGAAGGCCGCGTCGACCTGTTCAAGAAGCGCTACGCGAAGTTCGCGAAGTAAGCCTTGGTCGCGAAGGAGCAGATCGCGAAGGTGCTGGATCGTCTGTCCGCGGTGGAGGCCGCGATGGGCGATCCAGATGTCATTTCGGACGCGAAGCGCTACCGCGAGACGGTGCGCGAGCACACCGCCCTCCGAAAGCTGGAGGCGGCGGCGAAGCGCTATTTCAAGATCCTCGACGACATCGAGGGGAACGAGTCTCTGCTGGAGGATCCCGACTTCGCCGAGGAGGCGAAGAGCGAAATCGAGCGTCTGAAGGGCGAGATCCCGGACGCGGAGCGGGCCGTGCTGGCGGGCTTGTTGCCGCCGGATCCGCTGGAGGGCCGCAGCGCCGTCTTCGAGGTGCGCGCCGGAACGGGCGGCGACGAGGCGGCGTTGTTCGCAGGTGACCTTTTCCGCATGTACGCGCGCTACTGCGAGGCGAAGGGCTGGAAGGTGAACGTGATGAGCGCCTCCCAGACTTCGCTCGACGGCTACAAGGAAATCCTCTTTACGGTCGTGGGCGACGGGGCCTACGGTACGTTCCGCTTCGAGAGCGGCGGGCACCGCGTGCAGCGCGTGCCGGTGACGGAGGCGCAGGGGCGCATCCACACGTCCGCCGCGACGGTCGTCGTCTTCCCCGAGGCGGACGAGACGGACGACGACTTCGAGATCCCCGAGAAGGATCTGCGCATCGACATCTTCTGTGCGGGTGGCCACGGCGGCCAGGGCGTGAACACGACCTATTCCGCCATCCGCATGACGCACCTCCCCACGGGCCTCGTCGCGCAGTGCCAGGACGAGCGCAGCCAGCAGCGGAACAAGGAGAAGTGCCTTGCGACTCTCAAGGCGCGCATCCTCGACCAGAAGCGCCGCGAGGAGGAGGCCAAGGCGGGCGCCTCGCGCCTCTCCCTGCGTGGAAGCGGCGACCGCAGCGAACGCATCCGTACGTACAACTTTCCCCAGAACCGCCTGACGGACCACCGCGTTGACCTGACGCTCTATTCCCTGGACCGCATCATCGCGGGCGAGATGGAACCCGTCCTCGCCGCGCTCCGCGAGAAGGACCTCTCGGACCGCATCGCCGCCGCGCTCGGCAAGGCGGTCTAGGGGGATAAAATCGCCGCTTCGCGGCGTTAAGTGGTTAAGTCGGCCTACGGCCTTTAAGTGGTTAAATCGCCGCTTCACGGCTTTAAGTGATGCGGTCGAGGACGGTTCTTTCGCGGCGGCGCGCCGAGGACGTCGCGCCCTACCAACGATTCGGGTGTTGATTGGGCATTTCGGCCGCCCGCGTCGGCTCGGTTGGGCGTCCGCGTCGGCCCGGATGGGCGTTCCCTTGGTAGGGGCGGACGTCCCGGCCGCCCGCGTCGGCCCGGATGGGAGTCCCCTTGGTAGGGGCGGACGTCCCGGCCGCCCGCGTCGGTCGCCCGCGACGGTTTTGTAGTTGTTGAGTCAAATTGTTGTTTTGTGGTTTAAGATGTCTTCTGAAGATCAGGTTCTGGTTCAGGTAAAGGGTGCCGCGAAGGGGTTTCCCCAGTTTGACTGGTCGTTCGCCGCAGGACAGCAGTGGGCGCTCATGGGTTCGGCCAGTGCGGTGAAGGCGCGGTTGTGTGCATGGGTGGGCGGGCTTGTGCCGCCGCCGCACGGTGTTTCCGTCGTATTCGCCGAGGGGCTGGAGGACCACGTGGAGGTCGTCTCCTTCGCACAGCAGCGCGCCGCCGCGCAGAAGGGGGGATTCCTGCAGGCCCGCTACCATTCTCTCGTCGACGAGGCGGGGCCCGGCGACACGGTGGCGGAGGTGTTGTCCTTCAACCGCATCTTCGACGTCAATCCCTTCGAGGTGGGACGCCCCTTGGCGAAGGAACGCCGCGCCTATGCGCCCGCGTTGCGCCGTGTGACGCGCCTCCTGAACCTCTCCGAACTGCTGGACCGCGACTTCCTCGCGCTTTCGAACGGCGAGACGCGGCGCGTGTTGCTTGCGCGGGCGCTTCTTGCGCATCCGCGTCTCCTCATTCTCGACGACCCCTGTGCGGGGCTTGATCCAGAACGCCGCGAACAGGTGAAGAAGATCTGCGACGCGCTTGTTGCGCGGGGGCTTTCGCTCCTCGTCTCCGTCCGCCACGCCGACGAAATCCCGTCCTGCGTGACCGACGTGCTGACGGTCGAAGAAGGGCGGGTGACACGTTCGCCGCATCGTGCCGGACCTTCTCGGACGGTACAGGCGGAAACCCCGGTAACGTGGGTGGCACAGGAGAGCGCAAAGCCGGACGCGCAGGCCGCGCCCGTCGTGGAACTGCGCGACCTCCACATTGCCTTCGGGCGGCGGACGCTCTTCGACGGTTTCTCCTGGACTGTGCGGGCGGGCGAGCGGTGGGTGCTGCGCGGACCGAACGGCAGCGGCAAGACGACGCTGCTCGCGCTCATCACGGGGGACAGTCCCCTCGCCTACGCGAACGACGTCGCGGTGTTCGGCCACAGGCGGGGCGCGGGCGTCGCGCTTGCGGAGATCCGCCGCCGCATCGGCATGGTCTCGCCCGAACTGCAGGCCTACACGGGGCTGGGCGCGGAGGAGCTTCTGGAGGCGGCGCTGCGGCGGAAGCCCGACCTGCTGCTCCTCGACGAATTCTGCCTCAACCTGGATGCGCCGGCGGCCGCGCGCGTGCGCACCCGGGTCGATGCCTGGCTCAAGGCGCATCCCGCCTGCGCCGCGATCTGCGTGGCGCACCGTCCCGGGGACGTGCCGCCCGGCTTTACGCGCGAATGTGTGCTGGGGCTGGGAGGGCGCGGATGAAGCTTCTTCCCTGGTTTCGGTTCTTCCGTCTGCCCAACCTGCCGACGGCGCCCGGCGACGCGCTCGCGGGGGCGGCGGTCGGCTTGATGTGGGCGGCGGGCGGGGACGTGCGGCGGGCGCTGGCGGCGGGCGGCGCGGCGTTCTTCCTCTATCTCTACGGCCTTGCGGACAACGATGTCGTCGGCGCGGCGGCGGATGCGCGGACGGCGCCCGACCGCCCGATTCCGCGCGGGGAGATCTCCCTGCGTGCGGCGCGCGTCGTCCGTTCGGCGTGCCTGCTGGGAGTGTTGCTCGTGGGCGCGCTCTTCGGCCTTCCGCCCGCCTGGTGGCTGGGGGCGGTGGCGCTCACGGGGACGATTGGCCTCTACAACCGGGTGAAGGGCCTCTGGCTGATGGGGCTCTGCCGGGGCGTGAGCGTCCTCTGCGGCGCGGCGGCAGTGGGGACGTGGACGGGTGGTTTTCCGATGCGGGCCGGGCTCGTGCTGGGGGGCATGGCGCTCGGGTGGACGCTCTACGTCGCCGCCGTGACGAAACTCTCCGAGGGGGAGGAGCGGATGAGCGCGGGGGTGGGGCGGGGACGCTTTCTGCTGGGACTTTCGGCGTGGGCGCCGCTCGTGGCCTGTGCGGGGTTCCCGGATCCGCGCGCGGCGCTTCTGCCGCTCATCGGCTGTCTCTGGACCTTCGTGGCGTGGTGCGCGGCGGTGGCGCCGCTCGGTGCGGCGCATGGTCCCGACCGGCGCCGGGCGGCCGTGGGGCGCACGATCGGGGCGCTCCTCTATCTGCAGATCGGGTTCATGCTCGCGGTGCCCCGCCGCGAACTCCTCGTGGCGGCGGTCGTCCTGTGGCTTGCCGCGCGGATGATCCGCCGTTTCGCGCCGACTGTTCGCGGTTCCTAGCACGCGGCGCGGGGCGTTGTGCTATAATGGCCGCATGGAGAAGCTTCTTATTGCCATCCTGGCGGCGTGCCTCGCCGCGCAGGGTTTCGCCGCCGCGCGTATCCGCGCGGTCTACACGGTCCCCGGCGAGCTCAACGGCATCGTCGGGCACGTGCAGGGCGCGGCCTGTTCCACGCAGGGCGTCTACCTGTCGCATGCGGGGGGCATCTACAAGATCGGCTGGAACGGGCGCCTGATTCGGTCGTGTGCAGCTCCCATCCACCTCGGCGACGTCGCGTATGCGGACGGACGCCTCTACGGCGCGCTGGCCCTGCGCGAGCCCGTCGGTGGCAGGAAGGGCATGATCCGCGTGTGGGACGAGGACCTGAACGTCGTCGGCGAACATCTCCTCCCAGACAACATCGACGGATGCGCCGTCATCGGCGACACGATCTACTACGGGCTTGACCTGTATGGTCCGGCGCCGCACCGCCGCTGCCGGATCGGCCGTCTTGCGCGCGACGGTTTCCTGGATCTGGGAACCGTCGAGACCGATCAGGGCGGACCGTGCCACTACGGCGTGCAGACGATGGCAACGGACGGCGAGCGCCTCTTCTGCGGCTACTACGCCGCCGGCTCGCCGCCCGTGACGTGCGCGTGGTTCACGCCCGACCTGAAGGCGTGCGGCGGCACGCCGGCCTTCCCCTGCGCCGAGGGGTTCGGACGGATCCCGCCGTCCCTCTTCCCCTCCGAACTGCCGCGCTTCTTCGCCGTGCGCGCCCTGGGGGGAAACAGCCGCGCGTGGCATTCGATCACGAACCCGCCGCAGGTCCGCCTCGACTTCTACGAGTGGCGGGACGGGCAGTTCCACGATGTGACGGAGCGCGTGCCGCCGCCGCCGCTCCTGCGGGACGACTTCCGCGCGAGCGCCCCGTTCATCTTCGTCGACCGGAAGGCGAAGCTCTATCGTATGTATCTGCAGACGCACGACACGGACGGATTCGGGGCGGGGGTGCAGATGCGCACGAGTCGAGATCTCCAGGCGTGGTCGGTGGCGAAGCAGGTGCTGCGCGTACCGGCGAAGCGTGCGTGTACGTCCGTCTGGGCGCCCGAAATGCACGAATACAAGGGCAAATACTATATGTTCGCGACGATCTCGACGCGGAACGGGGCCTTTCCCGAGCTTCCGCTCCTGGAGCCGGGCGACTGGCCGAAGGTGGCGCGCCCGAAGCGCGGCACGTGGATCTACCGGGCCGATGCGCCGGAGGGGCCGTTCCGGGAGTGGAGCGCGGAGTCGATTCCGCCCCCGGAGTGGTCCACGCTCGACGGTACGTTCTGGGTGGAGGAGGGGCGGCCGTACATGGTGTTCTGCCACGAATGGACGCAGGTGCGCGACGGGCGGATGATGGCGGTGGCGCTCACGCCGGACCTGAAGGCGGCGGCGGGCAGTCCGTTCGAGCTCTTCCGGGCGTCGGCACGGCCCGATGCGCCGCAGGATCCGCGTGCGACGCACGTGACGGACGGGCCGTTCCTCTACCGCTCCTACAACGGGTCGCTGCTGATGCTGTGGTCTTCCACATGCCGGACGGGGGCCTGCGTCTACGTGACGCGCTCCGCGAGCGGCCGGCTGGCGGGGCCGTGGGGGCCGCACACGCGCATCTTCGACCTGGACGGCGGGCATGCCATGCTGTTCCGCACGATCTACGGGCAGCTCGCGCTCTGCCTCCACCAGCCCAGCCAGCCGTGGGAGCGGCGGCGCGCGCGGATCCTGTTCGTCGAGGATCTGGGCGATACGCTGCGGGTCGTCGAGTAGGCGGGTATCGAAGGGAAGGAAAGAGGAGACGACATGACGCATCTGATCGTGATGGTCGCCGGGCTGGGGTACGAGGGGCTCGCACGGCGGAATCAGCTGAAGATGGCGGGATTGGAGTTCCGTCCCGCGAAGAGCGTGTTCCCGGCGGTGACCTGCACGGCGCAGGCGACGTTCCGGACGGCGCGCGCGCCGCGCGAACACGGCATGACGTCGAACGGGTTCTTCTCGCGTACGCTGATGAAGCCCGCGTTCTGGGAACAGTCCGCCGCGCTCGTCGGGGGGCCGCGCATCTGGGAGGCGGCGCGTGCGGCGGGCGCGCGGGTGGGGATGTACTTCTGGCAGCAGTCGCTCGGCGAGTGCGTCGATGCCGTCATTTCGCCCGCGCCGATCCACAAGCACGGCGGCGGGATGATCATGCGCAACTACACGCAGCCGGCCGAGATGGGTGACGTGCTGGACCGGCGGTGCGGCACGTTCCCGCTCCACCGCTACTGGGGCCCGTTCGCCTCGCCGAAGGTGGGGCGCGCGGTGCTGGCGAACTTCTTCGCGATGGCCGAGGCCCACGAGCCCGACGTCGCCTTCCTCTACCTGCCGACGCTCGACTACGAGGCGCAGCGGCACGGGCCGGATGCGGCGGCCGCGGAAAAGGCGCTCGCGGAGTTCCGCGCGCAGCTGGAGCGTTTGGCCGACTTCGCGGCGCGGCGCGGAGGCGCGCTCACCGTCTGCGGCGACTACGCCATCGCGGCGGCGGACCGTCCGCCGGCGCGGCCGAACGCCACGCTGCGCGCGGCGGGCCTCTTCCGGGTGCGTCCGGTCGCGGGGCGCGCCTACCCCGACTTCTACACGTCGCGCGCCTTCGCGATGTGCGACCACGAGATCGCGCACGTCTATGTGCGGCGGGCCGAGGACGTCGAGCGGGTGGCGCGGCTTCTGGACGGGACGGGCGACTACGAGCAGGTCGAGCGGCGCGCCGGCCAGGACTGGGCGCATCCCTCGGCGGGCGAGATCCTGCTCCTTGCGAAGAAGGGGAGCTGGTGCGCCTATCCGTGGTGGACGGACCGGCGCGAGGCACCGGACTGGGCGACGCACATCGACATCCACAACAAGCCCGGCTACGACCCCTGCGAACTCTTCTTCGACCGCTCCTTCCCTCCGAAGACGTGCCAGGACGCAAGCCGCATCCGGGGCACCCACGGGCGCGTCTCGACTCTCGCCTGGGCGTCGAGCGATCCGCGCGTCGCGGGCGATTCGATGACGGCCCTCGCCGCCTCCTGCGCGGCGGTTCTGGGGGCCGATTTGTGATATAATCCCATGCCTGTGAAACAACCGCTCAAGAACCTGGCCGTCGGCCACTTCCTCAACGAACCGTTCATCGCGGCCTGCGCGCCGTGGACGGCGCGCATCCACGAGGTGTTCTTCGCCTGGCCGGGCGTCCTCAGCTGCCGCCCCGCGCCCGCCTTCACCGACGAGGTGAAGGCCCGCCTCCTCGGCGATCTTCACTGGTGCCGCGAGAGGGGCATCCTCCTCGACACGCTCTTCAACTGCACGTGCTACGGCGACCGGGCGATCAGCCCCGAACTGGCCGACTTCGTGGCGGCGACGCTGCGCGACATGGACGCCGAAGGGCTCTTCCCGGACATCGTGACGACGGCCTCGCCGTTCATCGCGACCGTGCTCCGCCGCCGTTTTCCCCGGGTGAAAATCCGCTGGAGCGTGAACCTGCGCATCCACGGCACGACGGGCTTCGAGTGCGTGGAGGAGCTGTTCGACTCCTTCTACGTCACGCGGGAGCGCCAGCGCGACGCCGCCTACCTTGCGCGCGTCGCCGCCTGGGCGCGGGAACACGGCAAGGCCGTGGGGCTTCAGGCGAATTCCGGCTGCCTGCGGCAGTGCCCGTTCCAGAACTTCCACGACAACCTCCACGGGCACGACCGCATCCGCCAGAGCGCGGTGGGCGCGGCGTTCGACTTCAACGTCTTCCGCTGCCGCGAGAACTACGCGCGGAAGAACTGGGAGGACTTCATCCGCGCGACGTGGATCCGCCCCGAGGATGTGCCGCTCTTTGAGCCGCACGTCTCGGTCGTCAAGCTCGCGACGCGCCGCCACCGCTTCCCCACGCGCATCCTCAACGCCTACGCCTCCTACGCCTACGACGGGAACCTGGCCGATCTGATGGATCCCCTCCATTCGGACCTCTTCGCGCCGTACGTCGTCGACAACCGCTCCTTCCCGGACGACTTCGCGGCGACGGTCGGCGCGTGTCCCGACGCGAACGACTGCCGCCACTGCGGCCGCTGCGCGGCGGTCCTCTCCCGCGTGCTGAAGCGGCGCTAGGCACAGGACGGCCCCTTTTTATGGTACAATGCAGGACAGACCGACCGTGGCCGATCGGAACGCGGCGGATGTCCAACAAGGAGAAAAAATGAAGAAGACGACATGGATGGCGGCGGCGGCGCTCTTTGCCGCCGGATGCTGCTGCGTGTGCAACCGCGACGGGTCCGCCGCGAAGGCGGTTTCGCCCGACGGCAAGAACGTGATCCGGCTCTGGACGAGCCCGCTCGCCTACGAGGTCGCGCGCGACGGCGTGGTGGTGGTGGCGAAGACCGAGATCGGCCTGAAGGTGGACGGCGCCTGCCTGAAGCCGGGCGAGGCGTGCAAGGTGACGGCGCGCAAGGTGGCGGGCACGGTCGAGACGCCTGTCTACAAGAAGGCGCGCATCGACCTCGCCGGGAACGAGACGGCCGTGGACTTCGGCGCGTGGGGCATCCGCCTCGCGGCGCGCAACGACGGCGTGGCCTACCGCTTCGAGACGAAGAAGCCGGGCACGATCACGGTTGACGGCGAAAAGGCCGGGCTGACGATTCCCTGCGCGGAGGCGAAGTGCGCGCTCAACTACGGCAGCAGTGTCGGCTGCGAGGAGACGGTGCCCGTCGCGTGCAAGGCGGGCGAGATCGTGACGGGCAAGGAGAAGGGGCGCCGCTTCGTCTATCTGCCGCTCGTCTACAAGGTGGGGGGCGTGAACGTGGCGGTGACCGAGTCGGACGTCTACGACTACCCGATCCTCAACCTCGTGAAGCCGGAGGGCGCGGGTGCGTTCGCCTCGACGTTCGCGGGCTTCCCGAAGCGCACCTACCGCGCGGGCGGCTGGGACAGCCGGAAGCCGATCGAGAAGGGCGGACGCTGGGTCGTCGTCGCCGAGCATGACGACTTCCTCGTCAAGACCGAGGGGACGCGCACGTTCCCGTGGCGCGTGTTCGCGCTCGCGGACGCGCCGGCGAAGTTCTGCGAGGCCGACATCGTGAACGCCCTCGCGCGTCCGCAGGCGAAGGGGACCGACTTCTCGTGGGTGAAGCCGGGCAAGGTCGCCTGGGACTGGTGGAACGGCTGGGACAACAAGGGCGAGGCGGCCGGCTGCACGACGGCGGGCTACAAGCGCTTCATCGACTTCGCCGCGAAGACGGGCGTCGAGTACGTGATCCTCGACGAAGGCTGGAGCGAGACGCTGAACATCTGGAAGTTCCACCCGAACGTGGACGTGCCGGAGATCGTCCGCTACGGCAACGAGAAGGGCGTCGGGATCATCCTGTGGATGGCCTGGGCGCAGATCTACGGCGAGGAGGAGAAGGTCGCCGCGCACTTCGCGAAGCTCGGCGCGAAGGGCTTCAAGGTCGACTTCATGGACCGCGGCGACGCGGCGTGCGAGCGCTTCCTCTGGGCGTTCGCCGAGGCGTGCGCGAAGAACAGGATGCTCGTCGACTACCACGGCGCGCACCGCCCCACCGGCATGAGCCGCGCCTACCCGAACGTGCTCAACTACGAGGGCGTCCACGGGCTTGAGTGCGCCAAGTGGTTCAAGAACAACTACGACTTCATGGACAACGACGTGAAGGCGTTCTTCCTGCGCATGACGGCCGGCCCGATGGACTACACGCCCGGCGCGATGGACAACTACCCGATCGGCCAGTACAAGGGCGACAACGTGAACCCCGGCTCCGTTGGCACGCGCTGCCGCCAGATGGCGATGATGGTCGCCTACGAGGCGCCGCTGCAGATGCTCTGCGACGCGCCGACGAAGTACGAAAAGAACATGGAGTGCTTCTCGTTCATGGCGGCGACGCCCGTCGTCTGGGCGGACACGGTGGGCCTCGGCGGCTGCCCCTGCACCTACGCCGCCGTGGCGCGCCGGGCGAAGGACGGCTCCTGGTACGCGGCGGCCCTCAACAACAAGGATCCGCGCGACTACGTGCTTGACACCGCGTTCCTCGGCTCCGGCACGTGGACGGCCACGCTCTTCTGCGACGCGGCCGACGCCGACGCCCGGCCGACGCACTACGTCAAGGAGGCGAAGACCTTCAAGGCCGGCGACAAGGTGACGTTCCGCCTGGCGGCGGGCGGCGGCTTCGTGGCGAAGTTCACGAAGAAGTAGGCGGGGCCCCGCGAAGCGCGCGTAGCGCATTCGTGATGGGGACGGGGAGAAAACAGGCCCAGCCTGTTTTCTCCTTGTCTCAAATTCGGTAACTTCTGGGTACGGTCCATGTCCCGCCGGTTGTGGTATACTTTCCGCCACATGAACAGCACGTTCCAGATTCGACTTAGCCTTGCGCTTCGTGGGTGCAGATCCGCGGAGCGTGGTTGCGTCTAGTCGAAGACGGAGCCGGGCTCTTGGCCACCTTAAACGCGGATCGCCTCCCGAGGGCAGTCCGCGTTTTCGTCTACCCTCCCGCGGTTGGTCCGAATCCGAAACAAGTCAACATCACGACGGAACCGAAATGAACAACCGAATCACATTCTTCGACACGACGCTGCGGGACGGCGAACAGGCCCCGGGCTATTCGATGAACATCGAGGAGAAGCTGCGGATGGCCCGCCAGCTGGAGGCGCTCGGCGTCGACGTGCTGGAGGCGGGCTTCGCGATCGCCTCGCCGGGGGACTTCGAGAGCGTGCGGCGGATCGCCGAGGCGCTGAAGACGACGACCGTGGCGTCGCTCTGCCGGGCACTGGAGAAGGACATCGACGCGGCGGCGGCGGCGGTGAAGGGCGCGGCGCGCCCGCGCATCCACACGTTCCTCGCGACGAGCGACCTGCACCTGCAGTACAAGCTGCGCATGACGCGCGAGGCGGCCCTGGAGCGGGCGGTCGCCGCCGTGAAGTACGCGCGGCGGTTTGCGGACGACGTGGAGTTCTCGCTGGAGGACGCCTCCCGCACGGACCATGACTACATGTGCCGCGTCGTCGAGGCGGTGATCGACGCGGGCGCGACGACGGTGAACCTGCCGGACACGGTGGGGTACGCGACGCCGAACGAGATCTACGCGATGGTCGACAACGTCGTCCGCCGCGTCCCCAACATCGACCGCGCGGTCATCTCGATGCACTGCCACGACGACCTCGGCCTCGCCGTCGCGAACACGCTCGCGGGCTTCGCCGCCGGCGCGCGCCAGGCCGAGTGCTGCATCTGCGGCATCGGCGAGCGCGCGGGCAACGCGGCGCTGGAGGAGGTGGTGATGAACCTCCGCACGCGCGCGGACGTCTACGGGCTCGCATACGGCATCCACACGGAGGAGATCGTCCGCACGGCGAAGCTGCTGCAGGCGATCACCGGAGTGAAGGTGGCGCCGAACAAGTCCATCGTCGGCGCGAACGCCTTCGCGCACGAGAGCGGCATCCACCAGCACGGCGTGATGGCGAACGTGAAGACCTACGAGATCATGACGCCCGAGTCGGTGGGCGTGAAGAAGACGGAGCTCGTGCTCGGGAAGCACTCGGGGCAGCATGCGTTCGCGCAGCGCCTCGTGCAGCTCGGCTACACGGTGGACAAGGCGCTCGAATCGAAGCTCTTCGCCGACTTCAAGGTGCTGGCCGACCGCAAGAAGACGATCGAGGACCGGGACATCGTGGCGCTTGTGGAGGTGGCGACCGGCCACGTCGCGGGCGAGGACGACTGGAAGCTGAAGAACTACGTCGTCTCCAGCGGAAACAGGATGTACTCCACGGCGTGCGTGACGCTGGAGAAAGGCAGGAAGGAGGTCACCGAGTCCGCCTACGGCACGGGCCCCGTCTTCGCGTCGATCCGCGCGGTGGAGAAGATCGTGAGGCACGCCTTCTCGCTGCTCGACTACCAGATCAACGCCGCCACCGAGGGGCGCGACGCGCTCGGCGAGGTGAAGGTGAAGATTTCCGACGCGAGCGGCGTCTACCGGGGGCGCGGCGTCTCCACCGACATCATCGAGGGGTCGGTCCTCGCGACGCTCGACGCCGTCAACAGGATGCTCGACGCGAAGACGACCTCCCTCGGGTCCGGCGCGGCCTCGAAGGTCCAGCAGACCTTCGAGAACCCCGAGGCCGACATGCTCGCGGGGCATACGGACCGCTAGGCCAACAGAAAGGACACACGCATCATGAACGACACACCCATGACGATGACCCAGAAGATCCTGGCGGCGCACGCCGGGAAGAGCGCCGTCCACGCGGGCGAGCTGATCATGGCCACGCTCGACCTCGTGCTCGGCAACGACATCACGGCGCCGGTCGCCATCGGCGCGTTCCCGCAGTTCGGGCGGGAGAAGGTGTTCGACCGCACGAAGATCGCGCTCGTGCCCGACCACTTCGCGCCGAACAAGGACATCAAGGCCGCGACGCAGTGCGCCTGCATGCGCGCGTTCGCGAAGGAACAGCGGATCGCGAACTACTTCGAGGTCGGGCACGACTGCGGCGTCGAACACGCGCTGCTGCCCGAGAAGGGGCTTGTCACCGCCGGTGACTGCATCATCGGCGCGGATTCCCACACCTGCACCTACGGGGCGGTGGGCGCGTTCTCGACGGGCGTCGGCTCCACGGACATGGCGGCGGGCATGAGTGCGGGCGAGACGTGGTTCAAGGTGCCGTCCGCGATCAAGGTCGTCGTGACGGGCGCGCCGCGCACGTGGGTGTCGGGCAAGGACCTCATCCTCCACTTGATCGGGCTCATCGGCGTGGACGGCGCGCGCTACCAGTCCCTCGAATTCACGGGTGACGGCATCCGCAACCTCTCGATGGACGACCGGTTCACGATCGCGAACATGGCCATCGAGGCGGGTGCGAAGAACGGCATCTTCCCCGTCGACCAGACCTGCCTCGACTACCTGAAGGCGCACGGCGCGAAGGAGCCGACCGTCTACGAGGCGGATCCGGACGCCGTCTACGAACGGACCATCGAGATCGACCTCAGCGCGCTCAGGCCCACGGTCGCCTTCCCGCACCTGCCCGAGAACACGCACACGGTCGATGCCATCGACCCGATCGACATCGACCAGGTCGTGATCGGCTCCTGCACGAACGGGCGCCTCGGCGACCTGCGCATCGCCGCCGAGGTGATGAAGGGGCGGAAGGTCGCGCCCGACGTGCGCTGCATCGTCATCCCCGCCACCCAGCGCATCTGGATCGAGGCGAGCAGGGAAGGTCTGCTCACCCAGTTCGCGGAGGCGGGGTGCGTCGTCTCCACGCCGACGTGCGGACCGTGCCTCGGCGGTTACATGGGCATCCTTGCGAAGGGCGAGAAGTGCGTCGCGACGACGAACCGCAACTTCGTCGGGCGCATGGGGCACGTCGAGAGCGAAGTCTACCTCGCCTCGCCCGCCGTCGCCGCCGCGTCCGCCGTCATGGGGCGGATCTCCAGCCCGGAAGAACTGGAGAGGATTCATTAAGTGGTTAAGTAGTTAAGTGGTTAAGTGGTTAAGTGGTTAAGTGTCCGGTTAAGTGGTTAAGTAGTTAAGTGGTTCTAGTAGGTTAAGTGGTTGGATGGTTAAAAGAGGTGCTATAGATGCGGCAATCATCGGAGTTACCCAACACTGAATAAGGACAACTTAATTCCTTAACCACTTAAAGCGAAGCGACTTAACCTTAAAAGAGGAGTTCATCATGAACGTTTCAGGAAAGACCTACAAGTACGGCGACAATGTCGATACCGACGTCATCATCCCCGCGCGCTATCTCAACACGTCCGATCCGAAGGAGCTTGCGGCGCACTGCATGGAGGACATCGACGCCTCCTTCGCGGGGCGGGTGAAGCCCGGCGAAATCATGGTCGCCGGACGGAACTTCGGCTGCGGGAGTTCGCGCGAGCACGCGCCGCTCGCGATCAAGACGTGCGGCGTCGCCTGCGTGATCGCCGCGACGTTTGCGCGCATCTTCTACCGCAACGCGCTGAACATCGGCCTCCCGATCCTCGAATGCCCCGCCGCTGCGGCGGCCATCCGGGCGGGCGACACCGTGACGGTGGACTTCGACACGGGCCTCATCACGGACGAGACGACCGGGCAGACCTTCCAGGGCGAACCCTTTCCGCCGTTCATGCAGGACCTCATCGCCGCCGGCGGCCTCGCCGCCTACCGGCGTATGCGTCGGTAAGAACAGGAACGGTGGAGTTTCCCGTGGAACGCAGATGCTTCGCATACGCAGAATGGGGCGAGAAGGCATGTGGCTACAACGGCGACTTCGTCGCCTACGCCACAATGCCTTCTCGCCCAGTTTGCCGGTTATCTGGTGGATGATGCAAGTCGGGAAAGAACTGATTGTGGCGTAGGCCCCGCTGGGGCCGTCGTAGCCACATCGGTTCTTTCCCCATTCTGCGTATCGCGTTTGCGATCTGCGTTCTAAAGACATGTAAGAATCCCATGATTGGAGAGTGACATGAAGAAGAAGATTGCGGTGATTGCCGGCGACGGCATCGGGCCGGAGATCGTCGGCGAGGCGGTGAAGGTGCTGAAGAGGGTGGCGGAGGCGTTCGGGCACGAGTTCGTCTTCGACGAACGGCTCGTGGGCGGCACGGCGTACGACGCCTGCGGGGACTGTCTGCCGGATGCGACGCTGGAGGCGTGCCGGACGGCCGACGCGGTGCTGCTCGGCGCGGTGGGCGGACCGAAGTGGGACGCGCTCCCCGGTCCGCAGCGCCCCGAGAAGCGCGCGCTCCTGACGCTCCGCAAGGAACTGGGCCTCTTCGCGAATCTGCGCCCCGCCAAGGTCTGGGCGCCCCTGAAGGATGCGAGTCCGCTCAGGCCGGAGATCGTCGGCGAAGGGCTCGACCTCCTTGTCGTGCGCGAGCTGACGGGCGGCGTCTACTTCGGCGAGCATGTGCGCGCGGCGGACGGGCAGAGCGCGCTCGACAAGATGCCCTACTCCGTCCCGGAAATCGAACGCATCGCGCACGTCGCCTTCTCCGCCGCGCAGACGCGCCACAACCACGTGACGTGCGTCGACAAGGCGAACGTCCTCGAAACGAGCCGCCTCTGGCGCGAGGTCGTGCAGAAGGTCCACGACACCGCGTATCCCGACGTTGCGCTCGACTTCATGTACGTGGACAACGCGGCGATGCAGCTTGTCCGCGCGCCGGGCCGCTTCGACGTTCTCCTCACCGAGAACATGTTCGGCGACATCCTTTCGGACGAAGCCTCGCAGATCACGGGTTCGATCGGCATGCTTCCCTCCGCCTCCCTGCGCGCGGACGGCTTCGGCCTCTACGAGCCGATCCACGGCTCGGCGCCGGACATCGCCGGGAAGGGCATCGCGAACCCGCTCGCGACGATCCTCTCGGCCGCCCTCCTCCTGCGCCACACCTTCGGCCTCGCCGCCGAAGCCGGCGCGATTGAGCGCGCGGTGGGCGATGTTCTCGCCTCGGGCCTGCGCACGGCCGATCTCGGCGGCTCCGTCTCCTGCGCGGAGATGGGCGCGGCGGTGGTGAACCGACTGCGGCGGGCGTGACGAGATTTCGCGTCGGAACAGTCCCGATGGGTTGGCGCGCGATGTACCCGCGCCGCCCTCGGCGCGTGGCGTCCGAACGGGGGACATCGCGCGCCAGGCCTACATAATAAAAAAAGTTGCTTTTTGTCCTTGACCATCGAGCAGGGGGGGGGGTAGAATATTAGGTGCTTTTTTAAGTTATAAAATCACCGAGGAGGGCTGCCATGAAGAGAAGGCCGGGAACGAGAAGCAAAATGGCATGCGTGCTTGCCTGCGTGGCATGGGCGTTGTGCATGCAGGGCGCGGAGGCTGAGACGGCCACGTGGATTGCCTCGCAGAAGGGCACCGAGCGCTGGGAGACGGCGGCCAACTGGGAGGCGGGCGTCGTGCCCGCGATCACCAACAGCCTCGACCTCTCCGCGACGAACCTCGTCGTCACGCTGGCGGGCGACCCGCAGGGGCTGCAGGTCATCGACAATCCCTGGACGCAGGAACCCGGGGGCGACGAGGTGGTCCTCGCGCTGAACGCCCTCGTGGGCGGACCCAAGACCGAGTTCGACATCTGGTACGCGAACTTCTGCCGTCCCCTCCTCATCCGCGACCCCTCGCGCTACCTGGGCGCCTGGGCCATCCCGTCCGCCTGGCAGCACGGTGCCGGATCCGTCATGCAGCTCCTTTCCGACGCGGCGTGGACCTCGACCGTCAACCGCGTGAAGCTCTCCGGGCGCATGGGCTTCCGCGTGCCCACGGGCGCGACGGCGGCGCTGGAGCATCCCTTCGGCGAAGGGCTCTTTGAGGTGAACCGCCAATACAACGGACGCCGCCATGTGAACACGGCGACGGCGGGCACGCTCGACATCCGCAATTCGCCCGGCGGCGAGTCGTACCTCTCCCTCCACGACGGGGCGGTCACGCTCCACGGGCGGCCGGGCGGCAACGCGCCCGCGCTTGTCCCCGGCGCGGCCGTTCACCTCGACGCCTCGGCCCCGGACGCCTTCGAGCTCGACGGGGAGGGAAAGGTGCGCACGTGGCGCGCGATGCCGGGCACGGCGGTTTCCGCCGCCGCCGTGTCGGCCCTCTCGGGCTTTGAGGCCGTGGCGGCCCCCACCGTCGTCACCGACGCCGCGACGGGGAAGCCGGTGGTGGACTTCGGTGCCTATGCCGCGAACGCGGCCGCGCAGCAGGGCACGTCGGCCGCGCTGGGGCTTTCGGAGACGCTGCGGAACGTGCGGGAGCTGTTCATCGTCTTCCGCGACAAGTCGCCGGAGGGCATCCGCCCGCAGTTCGTGGGCTGCTCGCTTCGTGAGGACGAGCGCCTGTTCTTCCGCCAGACGGAAGGGGCGCTCTTCGACCAGGAGAACAGCGACAACAACGCCGCGATGCCAGTGCGCGCCGGCGAGATCCGCGTCGACGACCAGGCCGAGCCGTTCGAGATGCAGGGCGACTTTTCGCGCCGCCTCCACGTCGTCTCGGTCGGCGTGAACACGAATCTGACTGCCGCAGGCGACAATCCCGTCGCGTACCTCGCCATGGCCGGCCGGGCGGACCGGTTCGGCGGCATCCAGATCGCGGAAATCCTCCTCTACACGAACGCGCTCACCTCGGCCGAACGGCGGCAGAACAACGCGGCGCTCCTCGGCAAGTGGCGCCCCGCCGCCGAGGCTCGGGTGTGGGACTACGGCGAGCTGCGCTTCTTGTCCGCCGCGCCGGAAGTCACCGTGGCGGAGGGGACGGTGGCCGTGCGCGAGATCACGCTTACAGACACGACGACGCGGCTCGTGAAGAAGGGCGCGGGGACGTTGCTCGTCGGGCGCCTTTCCAGGCCGGGCCTGGTGATCGAGGTGCAGGAGGGGAACGTGCGCTTCGTGGACACCGTCGTGCGCGGCGACGACCCGCAGCCCGCCGCCGATCCGTTCTGTTGGTTCGACGCAACGGCGGCCGCCTCGCTCGTGTCGGACGGCGCGACGGGCATCGCGCAGTGGAGGGACCGCCGCGACGGCACGAACCACTACGGCAAGGCCCTCCATCTGGCACCGCCGACGGCGACGACCACGCTCGCAGGCGGCACGGCGGTGAAGCACCCGAATCCCACGCTGAACACGGCGGCGGCGGACGGCCGCGCCCTCGTCGACCTCGGCGACGTGTGTGTGGCGGACACCCAGAAGGCCGAGACGCTGGGCGCCTCCACGAGCCTGCGCCTCTACATCGACGGCAGCGTCTCCGATTCGGGCACGCCCAACACGCGCGAGGGCTACGTCGTCTACTACAAGACGGACGAAACGTCCTGCCCCGTCGCCTCGTCGAGCTACAACCTCTTCAACCTCCGAAATTCATCGAAGGACCTCTTCGCGCATCCATTCTACTGCCACACGCACGTGATCGGGGGCTACTGGCGCTATGACGGACTGGCCATCGACCCGACGGCGTGCGCCAATACGTGCGGGGAGGTCCACATCGTCTCCTTCCGCTTCGCGAGCAAGCGCGCGATCGACGCTTTCTGCACAGACCGCGGATCCATCCAATACCAGATTGGCGGCGCGAAGATCGGCGAGGTCCTCTACTACGACCGCCTGCTCACGGACCAGGAACGGCGCGACACGGAAGCCTACCTCTTCCGGAAGTGGAAGGGCACGGCGACGCCGCAGGACGCGATGGCCGCCGAACCCCAGCCGAGCCTGGCGCTCCCCGCCACGGGGGCCGACACTGAACTGGGCACCGACACGCCCTACAGCCCCGAGTTCATCTCGGGCCTGCTGGGCCCGCGCCTCCGCTTCACGGGATCGGGGACGTTCGTCTGCACGAACGCCCTGACGGCGCGCACGCGGGAAATCATGCTTGCGGGCGGCGGCGCGCTCGACCTCACGCTCGACTTCGACTTCTTCTCCAACGCCTGGTTCCACGTGGACGCCACCCACCGGGCCGCGCTCGACTACCTGACGGCGACGACGAACGCCGTCGCCCGCTGGGAGGACATCCGCGCGAACGGCCTTGCGGCGACGCCGTTTCTCAGGGGGACGAAGGCGCGGCCCTTCGTCGTCCAGACGGAGGTGAACGACACGGGGCTCGTCCGCCCCGTCATGGACTTCGGCGAATGGTACAACGGCGACAGCCCCACCAACACGGCGAGCAGCATGGAATGGAGCGCGCGCACGGCGCTGCAGGAGTTCTACCTCGTCCAGCGCGACAAGGGGCTCCATCAACCGGGCGCGGGCCTGACGCAGGACGCGGGCTACCCCTGCCTCTTCGGTCAGCTGAACCAGAATGCCGACTGGGCGGGTGACGACTACTACGTCGCGGGCTCCGACAAGATTGCCTTCTTCCGAAACAGCGAGGAGCTGTTGGTGGACTGGGCGCAGCCGAACATCGTCGCGGGCTATATCGGCGTCAACGGCGAGCAGAAAGACCGCACCTTCAAGCCCGCCACGAACACGTTCTACGTCTACAGCTTCCAGCTGAAGGCGCCCGACTACCACGTGCAGACCTTCGCCCGGCGCGACGACTGGCAGGTCGGCGGCCAGCAGGTGGCGGAGATGATCTGCTTCGCCGAGACGAACACGGCGGCGCGTCGCGTCGAGATCGAGAACTACCTCATGAAGAAGTGGTTCGGGACGGGCGCGGCGCTCACGTGGCCGATGGAGCGCATCGCGTTTACCGACGCCTCCTCCGCGCTCACGTTGCGGCTCGACGACTGCCAGAAGATGTCGCTTGCGGCCCTCGACTGCGTCTTCGACGGCGCGCAGGTGGGCTGCCTCACGCTCGACGGCACGCTCGTCTTCCCGGAGGCGGGCGTCCTCGGCGTGGACGTCACGGCCCCGCGCGGTGCGGTGGGCTACCGCGTCTACCCGCTCGTGCGGGCGACGAAGATCGAGGGATTCGAGCATGTCGCCCGCTGGCCGCGCGCCGTCACGTTCGCGAACGGCGCGACGTGCAGCATTTCGGTGCGCGCGTCCGCCACGGGCGTCGATCTCGTCGTCGCCCCGCGCTCGACGGTGATCATCCTCCGCTAGCCGCCCCGGGGCGGACGCGCTCCCGCGCGTCCGCCCACTCCTCTCTCGGCCGCGACAAGCGCGGCCCTCCCGAAAACCGACGAATCTTTGCGGTTTTGCGAAGATACGGGAGGGCCGCGCTTGTCGCGGCCGGAGGCTGGGCTGGGGTTTTGCGAAAATACGGGAGGGTCGCGTTCCCGAAAACCGGCGAATCTTTGCGGTTTTGCGAAGATACGGGAGGGCCGCGCTTGTCGCGGCCGGAGGCTGGGCTGGGGTTCTGCAAGGGCCTCCTCTGACCGCACAAAAGATCGGGCGTGGAGAAACGCTCATAAAAGTGGAAAGGCAATGGGTAAGTTCGCTCATAAAAAAGTCCAGTTTTGTACCTTCGTCGTAAACGCATTGCATACGACTTCAACCCCGGTCTGTGAGGAAGGGCCGGGTTTTTGCGTGTAATGGCAGGAGACGTGGGTACGTTTCTTTCTAAAGAAACAGCTTCGGCCATTTTTCGATCCATGGCAGTTGGGTTCGTGATTGCCCGATTCGAAGGTTTGTGGTAGAATTTCGGCGTTTGGTTTCCCAAGAGGAGGCCGAACATCTCCTCCGCCAGGTGGGATGTACACCATCGGGCGGCTGCGGGGAGGCGGTCGACGACCGCTGAGGCGCAGATTGTTCTTTACCAGAGCCGGTGGGTACCATCCACCGACCTGAGACCCGAAGGACCTGGATGCGCGCTTCGTGCGCGGGTGTAGGTCTGGAGGGTGGAACCCCGGAAGGCCGTCTCAGACAAGGACGGAGGAACTGGGGGTGCCGGGAATCCCGAAAGGATCCGGCTACGTACGCAGTCTTGCGTATTCGAGCTTTGTGCGAAAATCGACCAAATCTTCAAATCAAGAGCCGAATATGTGAGATGCGTCGCGTGTGTAATCACGTGGCGTGTCTTCTATTCCGTGTTTTTGATTAGGCGCTTGGTCGTGCCTCGCACAGAACATGAGTTGTGAAGGCACGCCACCCCATTTTCCGCGCCGGGGAGGTCGGCCTTGTACGGTTGGCGCGGGAGAGAAGAGGAACATACGTTATGAGGATGGTTTGGTTGCTGGTGGCATCACTTGCGACAGTGGTCGCATGTGCTGACATTGCGTTTGAGGTGAAGGATGTAGAGGCGCATCAGCGCTATCCGTGGAACGGAAAGGTCGGTATCGACTTCACGATTGACAGCGCGGTGGAAGGATCGAACTTTGCCGTACGTGTGGAGGCGAAGGACACAGTTGGCCAGACGAATATCACCTTAACGACGATGCGCTATGATGACAAGATTGCGCTTTCCAGTCTTGGAAAACTCCCTGCGGGACGTCATCGCGTGACGTGGGACGCGGATACGGATGCGTTGGATGTTCTTATTCCATCCCTCGCTTTCTCCGTCTCCGTGTGGACGGTTGGTGAGACTGTTCCAGATAATGGACTCTACATGGTAATCGATCTTTCATCGAGCACAACGAATGACGGAACGATTGTTCGATTCCCAATTTCTTACCTGTCGGCGATTCCAAAAGATGGTTGGACGGATGAGTACAAAACGACAAAACTCGTTCTACGTCGAATCCCGGCTGGAACCGACCCACTCGGGCGCTACTCTCTTTCCAAAGACTTCTATGCGGGGATTTTTAAAATGACAGTGGCACAATGGAGCCTTGTGATGGAAGGTGGGGGAACTTCGCTAAATTTGAGGTCGGTATCTGGTGTTTCTCATACCACTATTCGTGGAACAGCCAACCCTTTGTCAGGGGAAGTGGATTCATCGAGTTTCTTGGGGCAATTACGTATCAAGACGGGTATGCAGGGATTTGATCTGCCGACGGAGGCGCAATGGGAGTACGCCTGTCGGGCAGGTACGATGACAGAGTACAATAATGGGCGTGATGACGCAATCGGCGTTAATGTAGTAGACGCTAACGGTGTGTCGGTTGGCAGGGGATTACCTAATGCCTGGGGACTCTACGACATGCATGGAACAAATGTTCTTGAATGGTGCCGTGACTATTACGATAGGTTTTCTGATGAATTTTTGTCAGGCCCTGACCCTGTCGGTACTTCACAATCGGGTGCGCCCTATCGTGTTTTGCGTGGAGGACCGTCGTCGAATCGAACCGGTACTGATCAAGGAAGTCGTTACTTTGAGAGTAGTACTTATCGTTGTTACTACGGCTTTCGTCTCTTCATGACACTACGCTGATTTGGCTACATGCCATTTTCTGCCGGTCAAGAGGGACTACAACTGTTGATGGCGATCAAAATTCCACCGCAGAGTTCTGGTTGGTTGGCATGGCGAGAGCGTGAAATTTACATGACGGGAGAGGAAGCGAATGAACAGGTGCGTATGGCAACCCCGAAATTCACCTTTGGGTCTTCGTACCTCCGTGCGCTCCGTGTTGACCGGCCGGAGGTCATTCGAGGGAGTGGCAAGACGATGAAACGGGGGACTGGCGTGAAGACGGTACTGAAGAAGATTGCTGGGTTGCTGGCGTGCGGGGCCTGTGCGGCGGCGTGCGCGGGGACGGTCAGGACGGTGACGACCCCTGCGCTGACGCTCGACACGCGGATCGGGCTCGTGAAGGTTGTGGAGGACGCGGCGACACTCCGGCTCTCGACACGATGGGACGACGCCGGGGCGGGGACGCTGACGGTGAACGGTGTGGAGGCGGCGCGGCTCGGGGCGGACGCGGAGACCGGCCATGTGCTGGACGGCCTCGCGCCGGGCGAATATGTGTGCCAGTGGACGACGGGCGCGTCGACGAACCTCGCGACCTTCTGCGTGCGGGGTGGCGCATCCATTCTGCCGCCGGACGGCGCGGGCGTGCGGACGGCGACGGCGGCGGCGATCACGCTCGATACGCGGATCGGGCTCGTGAAGGTGGTGGAGGACGCGGCCACGCTGCGGCTCTCGACGCGGTGGGACGGCGTGCCGGAGGGTGTGCTGACGGTGAACGGTACGGAGGCGGCGCGGCTCGGGGCGGAAGCTGAGGCCGACCACGTACTGGACGGCCTCGCGCCGGGCGAATATGTGTGCCAGTGGACGACGGGTGCGTCGACGAACCTCGCGACGTTCTGCGTGCGGGGCGGGGCGTCCGCCCTGCCGCCGGACGGCGCGGGCGTGCGGACGGCGACGGCGTCGCCCGTCACGCTCGACACGCGGATCGGGCTTGTGAAGGTGGTGGAGGGCGCGGCGGCGCTCCGGCTCTCGACGCGATGGGACGGCGTGCCGGAGGGTGTGCTGACGGTGAACGGCGCGACGGCGGCGCGGCTCGGGGCGGACGAAGAGGCGGACCATGTACTGGGCGGCCTCGCGCCGGGCGAGTACGTGTGCCAGTGGACGACGGGCGCGTCGACGAACCTCGCGACGTTTTGCGTGCGGGGTGGGGCGTCCGTCCTGCCGCCGGACGGCGCGGGCGTGCGGACGGCGACAGCGGCGACGATCACGCTCGATACGCGGATCGGGCTCATGAAGGTGGTGGAGGACGTTGCCACGCTGCGGCTCTCGACGCGGTGGGACGGCACGGAGGTGGGCGTGCTGACGGTGAACGGGGAGGAGGTTCGGACACTGGAGGCATCCGAAGAGTCCAACCACCGCATGGACAGCCTCGCGCCGGGCGAATATGTGTGCCAGTGGACGACGGGTGCGTCGACGAACCTTGCGACGTTCTGCGTGCGGGGCGGGGCGTCCGTCCTGCCGCCGGACGGCGCGGGCGTGCGGACGGCGACGGCGGCGGCGATCACGCTCGATACGCGGATCGGGCTCGTGAAGGTGGTGGAGGACGCGGCCACGCTGCGGCTCTCGACGCGGTGGGATGGCGTGCCGGAGGGCGTGCTGACGGTGAACGGCGCGGCGGCGGCGCGGCTCGGGTCGGACGAGGAGGCGGACCATGTACTGGACGGCCTCGCGCCGGGCGAATATGTGTGCCAGTGGACGACGGATGCGTCGACGAACCTCGCGACGTTCTGCGTGCGGGGCGGCGCATCCATTCTGCCGCCGGACGGCGCGGGCGTGCGGACGGTGACGGCGGCCCCCGTCGCGCTCGACACGCGGATTGGCCTCTACAAGGTGCTGCCCGTCTCGGACCGGGGCGTGGCCTCGGCGGTCTGCCGCCTCTCGACGCGGTGGGACGGCGCGGAGTCGGGGACGCTCACGGTGAACGGGGAGGAGGTCCGGGCGTTGGGTGTCGCCGAGGAGGCCGACCACCGCCTGGACAGCCTCGCGCCGGGCGAGTACGTGTGCCGGTGGATGGCGGGCGACGCCACCTACCTCGCGACCTTCTCCGTGCGCGGGGACGGCTCCACGCGGCCGCCGCGTACCGGCGTGGAGGTGACAATCACGGGCCATACGGCGACCTACCCCTACGACGGGCGCGAGAAGCGCGCGGGCGGGTTCGACGTCGCAATCAGCGACCCGTTCTACACGGCGGACGACTTCGTCTTCACCGGCTGCTCGAACGCGGTGCGGACGGCCGTCGGGACGACGGCGTTCGGCATGTCGGCATCCGATTTCGCGAACGTGAACCCGGATTTCGCGGATGTCGTCTTCCACGTGGTGGACGGCTCCGTGACGGTGACGCCGGGCGCGGTCGTGAACCCGTTCGACCCGGACGACCCCTCCGCGCCCCCGGCGCCCGGGGCGCTGGCCCGCGCGGATTGCGTGGCGGTCTACGACGGCGAAGGGCATACGATTTCGGTCGCACCGCTGCTGAATCCGGCGCTCGCGGCGGACGGCGCGGCGGTCACGTATTCGCCCGACCCGTCGCGCGTGCCGTTCGCGCCGGAGAATCCGGTCTTCACGAACGCCGTCTCGACGTGCGTGTGGTACCGCGTCGCGTCGCCGAACTACGCGCCGTTCACGACGAACGCGCTCCTGGAGATCCGCCCGCGCACCGTGACGCTCACCTCGGGCACGAAACTCGACTTCGTGTACGACGGCCAGCCACATGCGTGCCCACATTTTATAAAAAGCGGTCACGACTTCGTGGAGGGCGAGGGCATCGTCGCCTCGAACTGGGCGACGGTGACGCGCGTGGACGAGGGCGAGGTGCCCAACACGTTCGACTACACGGCACAGGAGGGAACGGATCTCGCGAACTACGAGATTGCCGTCGTCACGGGTCGAATCGCGGTCGTCGCCGCCTCGATTCCCGTTGGGCCGAGCGGGGCCATCACGGCGGTCGGCTACACGAACGTCTACGACGGCGCGGCGCATGGCATCGCCGTGTCGGTGGCCGGGCTGTTGACGACACCGACGGTACAGTACCGCGCGGACGAGGCCGACGCCTGGGCCGATGTGTCGCCGGCCTTCGGCGACGTCTGCGACACGCAGGTGTGGTACCGGGTCTCGGATCCGAACTATGCGCCCGTTGTCGGCTCGGTCGGCGTCAGGATTACGCCGCGCCCGGTGACGCTCGCTTCGAAGAGCGCCACGAAGGTCTACGACGGCATGCCGCTCACGGCACACGAGGTGGTGGTTGGCGGCGACGGGTTCGCCGATGGTGAAGGGGCGACGTATGCGTTCACGGGTTCGCAGACTGTCGTGGGCACAAGCGAAAATACCTTTACCTACACGCTCAATGAGAACACGTCGGTCGATAACTACGAGATCAGCATGGTAAATGGCACGTTGACGGTGACGAAAGCCAGTATCGGCGGTGGTGAAGGTGATGGCAACGAACCGGGCGACGGCGGTGTGCCGGAGGGCGGACTCTCGAAATTCGACGCGGCGTTTGTCTACGACGGCGAGGGGCATACGATTGACACGAATGCACTTACCGAGGCTTTTGCGGCGGCGATGAGTGGGGAGAGCGTGGTGGAGTACGCGGCGGGAGGGTCGCAGTCCCCCGCGACCGTATCGGACGCAATGAACTGCATCCCTCCCTGCTTTACCAACGCGGGCGAGTACGTGGTGTGGTACAAGGTGACAAACCCGAACTACGAGGACTTCGTACACCGGGCGAAGGTGACGATCACGAAGCGCCCGGTGACGCTCACCTCGGGCACGAAACTCGACTTCGTGTACGACGGCCAGCCACATGCGTGCCCACATTTTATAAAAAGCGGTCACGACTTCGTGGAGGGCGAGGGCATCGTCGCCTCGAACTGGGCGACGGTGACGCGCGTGGACGAGGGCGAGGTGCCCAACACGTTCGACTACACGGCACAGGAGGGAACGGATCTCGCGAACTACGAGATTGCCGTCGTCACGGGTCGAATCGCGGTCGTCGCCGCCTCGATTCCCGTTGGGCCGAGCGGGGCCATCACGGCGGTCGGCTACACGAACGTCTACGACGGCGCGGCGCATGGCATCGCCGTGTCAGCGAGGGACCTCCTCACGACGCCGACCTACGCCTATGCCGCGACGGAAGATGGTGAATGGAGCGCAACCTCACCGGTCTTCACGGATGTCTGCGACACGCAGGTGTGGTATCGGGTTTCGGCGCCGAACTATGCGCCCGTTGTCGGCTCGGTCGGCATCAGGATCACGCCGCGCCCGGTGACGCTCGCTTCGAAGAGCGCCGCGAAGGTCTACGACGGCACGCCGCTTACGGCACACGTGGTGACGGTCGGCGGCGACGGCTTCGTAGGCGACGAGGGGGCGGCGTATGCGTTCACGGGTTCGCAGACTGTCGTGGGCACAAGCGAAAACTCCTTCTCCTATACGCTCAATGAGAAGACGGCGGCGGGCAACTACGACATCACCGTAGAGAACGGCACGTTGACGGTGACGAAGGCCAGTATCGGCGGCGGTGATGGTGGCGGCGGCGAGCCGGGTAGCGGCGAAATTCCGGGCGACGGGCTCTCGAAGTTTGATACGTCTGCGATGTATGACGGCGCGGGGCACACGGTCGATACGAATGCGCTTGTTGAAACTTTTGCGGGGGCTCTGGTTGACGCGGGTGAGGCGAAGGTCTACTACGGGTACGCGTCGACTGGTGCCGCCACGGGAGTTGTACAGGTTGATACGTGGAGCGAGGTGCCGCCGGTCTACACCAATGCGGGTGAATATGTGGTGTGGTATCGGGTGACGAATCCGAACTACGAGGACTTCACGCACCGGGTGAGGGTGACGATTACGCGGCGGCGGGTGACGGTTACCTCGGCGGACGGGACGTGGGCCTACGACGGCACGGCGCACTCGAACGCGACGGTCACGGTCTCCGGGGACGGATTCGTCCCTGGGGAGGGGGTGGCGTGCGGCGGCTTTGCGACGATCACGAACGAGGGCGCGCGTCCCAACTCGTTTACCCACAGGCTCCATGCGGGGACGCTTGCCGGGAACTACGAGATCACGGCCGTCTTCGGGACGCTGACGGTGACGGCGGCCCCTCCGTGCCGCGTGGTCCTCGACGCGCTCGGCGGGCGGATCGGTTCCGCCGTCGCCGTCACGCAGGCGGTACGGACCATCTACGGTGCGCTGCCGGAGGCGACGCGCGGTGGCTACCGCTTCGCGGGGTGGTTCCTCGGCGTGACGAACGGTGCGCCCGAGGCCGTCGCGGGCGGGGACGTGCTGGCACCGGGCGACCATGCGCTCTTCGCGAAGTGGATCTGCGACCCGGAGGCGGTGCCCGACCCGGAGGCCGTCTACACTTGGGAGGCGCTTGGCGCAGATACGGCGCGGATCACGGGATTGAGAGATCCAAAGCAACGGCTTTCACGGATGATCCTTCCGGACCGGATCGGCGGACGTTTCGTGACGGAGGTCGCCGCCGGGGCGTTCGTCAACACGGCGTGCGGCGTGGAGGAGTTGTGGCTGCCGGTGTTCTGCACGAAGATCGGCGACCGGGCGTTTCTGGGGATCCCGTCGCTCCGGGCGATTACGTTCGCAGAGGCACGCCGGTGGGAGGATCCGCCGGTGCATGCCGCCGTGTCGATCGGGCGCTATGCGTTTTCGGGCGCGACGTCGCTTGCGCGCCTTGTCCTGGTGAAGGAGATCGCGTCGCTGGGTGACTACGCCTTCCTGAACGCGCGCAATCTCACATCGGTCACGATCTTGGGGCGTCCGACGCTGGGGCGGCAAGTCTTCCGCTCGTGTGGCGTGGACGCGGGGGGCGTGACGGTCCGCCTCAACCCCGCGCTCGCGGACGATGTGGCGTACCGGGAGGCGCTGACGTCGCGCATGGCCGACGCGAAGATCCGAACGGACGCCATCGTGGCAGGGCTTCGGATCACGGTCTTCGAACTCCTGGAAACGGGGATGGCGCGGCTGGTGGTCTCCGTGGAGCGGGCGGCGGACTGGGGCGTGGTGAACGCGGACACGCTCCTTGTGCGGAGCGGCCGGACGCTTCCGGAGATGGGGGACGCGGCGCGTCCACTTTCCGCCGTGCGGAACGGGGACGGCACGGTCACGCTTGAGGTCGCCGCGCCGGACGGCGGCGGGTTCTTCCAGGCAGCCATCACGGACGAATAACGAACAGGAGATACACGATGAAGAGGAACATGGTGGCGGCCGCGCTGGCCGCGACGGCGCTGCTGGCCTTCGCCGAAGGGGACGACGGCTGGAGGCTGACGGTGGGGCCCGCGTGGCGGGCGCGCGTGAAGAGTTCGATCTCGGGACGGGGGAGCGTCGCGGGCGTGGCGGCGTCGCGGACGGTGACGGCCGACCGGGACGTCGCCGGGCACGGGCCGTGGCGGGCGGACGAGGTGGTGACGGTCCAGGACCCCGACAACCCGGGCGACCCGTCCGCGCGGATGTACGCCGCGACGCGGACGGTGACCGAGACGGTCGTGACGCCCTCCGGCACGCAGGTGCGGCTGGACGGGTCGGACGTGGACCGTCCGCTCGGCGTGAAGGCGGCCCTCGGATATGACATCTGGTCGGCGGGGCGGTTCTCGCTCGGGCTGGACCTGACGTTCGCCGCGTACTGGAACATGCGCTCCGCCGCGTTCGGTTCCGCCGGCGGGGGGCGGATCGACGTGCGCCGGACAACGGAATACTATCTCTTCGGCAGCGGGCCGATCCCGGACGACACGGACTTCACCTCGTTCCAACCCGACGCGGAACCCTACCGCCGGGACACCGTGGACCTCGCCCCGACCGAGATTGCCGGGCGCCGTCTCCACGTGCGCATCCGCAGCGACCTCTACCAGGTCGGGCTCGGCCCACGGGCGACGTGGCGCGTCTGCGACGGACTGGACGCCTACGGCCGCGTCGAGGCGCTGTGCAACCTCGCGCATCTGGATTTCGACACGGGGGCGTCGCGCACGGGGGAGGCGAAGTGCATGCCGGGCGTCGGCGGGACGGTCGGCCTCGCGGCCGCCCTCGCGGAGGGCGTCTCCCTCTACGCCGAGGCCGGGTACGAGTGGATCGACGCGGCGGAGACGAAGCTCGGGCGGGCGCAGGCGGAGGTGGACTTCTCGGGGCTCGTCCTCGGCGCGGGCGTCGCCGTTTCGTTCTAGGCGGCCGCGCGGGGGCGTGGCCCTCCCGTGGCGGTGGAAACCGCCCCACGGCGCCACGCGCCGAGGGCGGCGCGGGTACATCGCGTGCCGGGTCTTCGTGCGCCCAGCCTTTGCGTGGCGTCGCGGGCCGTGGGCGCGCGTTTCTTTCTACAGAAACATTTTCCCGATTTCGTAACATTTGGTACGGAACGGCCGGGGGCGGCCGTGCTACACTTTCCTCCGTCATGAACAAGAACCGTTTCAACAACCTCTGGTGGCGCAACCTCGCTCTCAAAGCGTGGTGATGCCGAGTTTTGCCTTTTCCCCAGATCCGAACGGCCCCGCTTTGAGAGAAGCGAGGCCGTTTCCGTTTTGTCCGGCCTCCTATCAACTTAACACTTAACGACTTAACAACTTAATCCAATTGACCACCTATCAACTTAACCACTTAACGACTTAACAACTTAATCCAATTGACCCACCTATCAACTTAACCACTTAACGACTTAACAACTTAATCCAAAGCGGAGCGATCAAACCATGCTCAAGCATCTGACAGAAGAAGAATTCACGCGGCGCACGGCCTTGGGTGCGCGCACGCCCGTCTACCGCGAATATCTGGCGGACCGCGAGACGCCGGTCTCGGTGCTTACGCGCGTCGCCGAGGACGACGCGGTGTTCCTGCTGGAGAGCGTTTCGGGCGGCGAGACGCGCGGGCGCTATTCGTTCCTCGGCGTCGACCCCTACGAGACATTCATCGCGGACGGGGACGGGAACCCGCTCGCGCCCCTGCGTGCGAAGGTGCGGGCGCGTCCCTTCACGCCCGCGCCCGAACTGCCGTCCCTCCAGGGGGGGGCGATCGGCTACCTCGCCTACGACGCGGTGAAGACGTTCGTGCCGCGCGTGGGGCTCGCGCGGGAGGCGGGGACGCCCGTCGCGGCGTTTCTGCTGACGGACACGATTCTCGTCTTCGACAACGTGCGCCAGACGATCCTCGTCGTTCGGGTGACGGGCGTGGAGGCGGGCGAGACGGCCCCGGCGGCCTACGCGCGGGCGATGGACGCGATCGACGGCGTCTACCAGCGCCTCCTGACGGCGGACTCCATCGCGCGGTACATGGAGCGGCGCGGGGCGCGGACGGCGCACCACGTCGGCGCGTTCACGAGCGAGATGACGAAGGCGGAGTTCACCGAGATGGTCCTCGCCTGCAAGGACGCGATCCGCGCGGGCGAGGTCATCCAGATTGTGCCGTCGCAGAAGTTCACGGCCGAGACGGACATTCCCGCCCTCGCCCTCTACCGCGCGCTGCGGATGGTGAACCCCTCGCCCTACAACTTCTTCCTCAAGATCGGCTCGAAGACGCTCATCGGCTCGTCGCCGGAGGAACTTGTGAAGTTCAAACGGGGCATCGCCTCCACGTGCCCGATCGCCGGGACGCGCCCGCGCGGACGGACCCCGGAGGAGGACCGTCGCCTGGAGGACGAGCTCGTCCACGACCCGAAGGAGCGCGCCGAGCATGTGATGCTCGTCGACCTCGGACGCAACGACCTCGGCCGCGTCTGCCGCATCGGGTCCGTGCGCGTGGAGGACTACGCGCACGTCGAGCGCTACTCCCACGTGATGCACCTCGTCTCGAACGTTTTCTGCGAGTTGGACACGGCGAAGGGGATGGACGCCTTCGACCTGCTGGAGGCGACGTTCCCGGCGGGCACGCTCTCCGGCGCGCCGAAGGTCCGGGCGATGGAACTCATCGCCCAGATCGAGAAGTCCCCGCGCGGCATCTACGGCGGCGCGGCGGGGTACTTCAGCTACACGGGCGACATGAACTTCGCGATCGTCATCCGCACGATGCTCCTCGAAAGGGGGCGGCTCACGATGCGCGCGGGCGCGGGCATCGTCGCGGACTCCGACCCGGAGAGGGAGTATCAGGAAACAATCAACAAGTCGCAGGCGATCTTCGCCGCCGCTCAGTTCGCCGCCACGCTATAAGCCCCACCCTGCTAAAGCCTGAAACCTGAAACCTACTACTCCCAACCCTGCTAAAACCTAAAACCTGAAACCTAAAACCTATGATCCTGATGATCGACAACTACGATTCCTTCACCTACAACATCGTGCAGGAGTTCGGCATGCTCGGGGCCGACGTGCGCGTGGTGAAGAACGACGCGATCGACTGCGCGGGCATCGCCGCGCTGCGGCCTGCGGCGCTTGTCTTCTCGCCGGGTCCGGGGAATCCCGACACGGCGGGCGTCACGCTTGCGGCCGTGAAGGCGTTCGCGGGGAAGGTGCCGCTTCTCGGCATCTGCCTCGGCCACCAGTCCATCGCCCAGGCGTTCGGCGGGCGGATCGTGGGCGCGAAGCGGCTCATGCACGGCAAGACCTCGCAGCTGAAGCACGACGGGAGGGGCCTCTTCCGGGGCTTCCCGCAGGGCATGGAGGTGATGCGCTACCATTCGCTCGCCGTCGAGCGCGCGACGCTGCCGGACTGCTTCGAGATCTCGGCCGAGGCGGAGGACGGCGAGATCATGGGCCTCCGCCACCGGACGCTGCCTGTCGAGTCCGTCCAGTACCATCCCGAATCCATCGGCACGCCGGACGGCATCCGGCAGCTCCGGAACTTCCTCGACCTCGTGCAGGAGGCCGCGCGATGATCGCCGAGGCCCTCAAGAAGGCCGTGGGCGGGCAGCACCTGACGGCGGACGAGACGCACGGCGCGTTCCGCGAGATCATGGACGGCGCGGCGGACCCCGTTCTTGTCGCCGCCCTCCTGACGGCGCTCCAGGTGAACGGTCCGACGGCGGAGGAGGTGACAGGCGCGGCGCGCGCGATGCGTGCGGCGGGCGTCCACCTCCACGCCCCGGCGGACGCCGTGGACATCGTGGGGACGGGCGGGGACGGCTTCGGCACGTTCAACGTCTCCACGACCGCCGCGTTCATCGCCGCCGGCGCGGGCGTGACGGTCGTGAAGCACGGCAACCGCGCCTCCACCTCGAAGTGCGGCGCGGCGGACTGCCTGGCGGCGCTCGGCTACAACCTCGACCTCGCGCCCGGGGACGTGGAGCGGTCCATCGCCGCGAATGGCATCGGCTTCTGTTTCGCGAACCTCTGCTACCCGGCGATGCGGTACGCGGCGTCCGTCCGGCGCGCCCTCCCGTTCCGCACGATCTTCAACCTGCTGGGTCCGCTCACGAACCCCGCCGGCGTCACGCGCCATGCGCTCGGCGTCTACGCGCCGGACGTCGTGCCGCTCTACGTCGACGCGCTCCGGGCGCTCGGCGCGCGCAAGGCGCTCGTCTTCTGCGGTCCGGACGGCCTCGACGAATTGGGGCTCGCGGGTCCCTCGCACGTCGCCGAGCTGGACGCCGACGGTTCGGTGCGGGCGTACGACTTCGACCCGGCGCGCGTCTTCGGGCGCTACTACCCCATCGAGGCGATTCGCGGCGGCGCGCCCGAGGAGAACGCGAAGCTGACGCGGGCCGTCCTCGCGGGCGAGGAGAAGGGCCCGTACCGCTTCGCGGCGGCACTCAACGCGGCGGCGGCGATTGTCGCGGGCGGCAAGGCGGCGACGCTTGCGGACGGCCTCTCCCGCGCCTTCCTGTCGCTCGACGCGGGCGCGGCCTACCACAAGCTCGCGGCGCTTGTCGCGGACTCCAACGAAGGGACGCATGGACATGGACATTCTTGAGGAACTGAGCGCCCGGCGCCGGGCCGACGCCGAGGCGGCCGCGCGGACGGTCCCCTATGCGGCGCTCCTGAAGCGGATCGCGGTGCTGCCCGCGCCGCGCGCCGTGCGCGCGGCCTTCGCGGGCCCCGGCCTCCATGTCATCGCCGAACTGAAGAAGGCGTCGCCCTCGGAGGGCCTGATCCGCGCCGACTTCGATCCCGTCGCGCTCGCGCGGGCGTACGCGGCGAACGGCGCGGCGGCAATCTCCGTCCTCTGCGAACCGCACCGCTTCCTCGGGGACGAGGCGTTTCTGCGGGCGGTGCGCCCGGTTGTCGAGGTGCCGCTTCTCTACAAGGACTTCCTTACGACCGAGTACCAGGTCGCCGCCGCGCGCGCGGCGGGGGCGGACGTCTGCCTCCTCATCGCGGCCGTGCTGGACGACGCCCGTCTGCGGCGCCTTCTCGATCTCGCCCACACGTTCGGCCTCACGGCGCTCGTCGAGACGCACACCGCCGAGGAGATCCGGCGGGCGGTCCAGGCGGGCGCGCGGATGATCGGCGTCAACTGCCGCGACCTCCGCACCTTCCGGACGGACCCCGCGCGCACGGCCGAACTCGTCGCGCAGATCCCCGCCGGCATCACGCGCATCGGCGAGAGCGGCATCAAGACGCACGCGGATCTCCTCGCGATCCGGGCGGCCGGCGCCGACGGCTTCCTCGTCGGAACGGCGCTCATGCGCACGCCGGACCCCGGCGCCGCGCTGCGTGAACTTCTCAACCAGCCTAGTAGGTAATCCAACTCCGATCCGTATGGCTCCCGCTACCGCTCCGCAGAATGTCTATGTCAAAGGTCGTTCCATTCACACTTCACGGTCCAGAACTGTCTTTACGGTCCAGAGCTGTGATTGTCCGTGGCGGACTTCTGCGAAGCAAGATGTTGCCTGCGAAGCGGGAATGCGCCGCAGAAGCTTGCTTCGGAGGGTAGCCGTAGGCCGCGCAAGAGCATCAATCATCGGAGTTAACGCTTTCGTTGTTGTAATTATTTGAAAGGAACTCACATGAAACCTCAAGGACATTTCGGCCCCTACGGGGGGCAATACGTGGCGGAAACCCTCATGGGGCCGCTCCATGAACTCGCGCGGGCCTACGACGACGCAAAGAAGGATCCCGCCTTCCAGCGTGAACTCGACGCCCTCCTGCACGACTACGTGGGACGCGAATCGCCGATCACGGTGTGTCGCCGCCTCTCGGACCACCTGGGCGGCGCGACCATTGTCCTCAAGCGCGAGGACCTCAACCACACGGGCGCGCACAAGGTGAACAACACGATCGGCCAGGCGCTGCTCGCGAAGCGGATGGGCAAGAAGCGCCTCATCGCCGAAACGGGCGCGGGCATGCACGGCGTCGCCACGGCGACCGTCGCCGCGCTGCTCGGCATGCCGTGCGAGGTCTACATGGGCGCTCTCGACGTGAAACGCCAGGCGCCGAACGTGGAGCGCATGCAGATGCTCGGCGCGACCGTCCACGCGATCACGGAGGGTTCGGCGACGCTCAAGGACGCGATGAACGAGGCCCTGCGCTACTGGGTGACGAACTGCGACGACACGTTCTACGTGATCGGCACGTGCGCGGGCCCGTATCCGTATCCGGACATGGTGCGCGATTTCCAGAGCGTGATCGGCCGGGAGGCGCGTCGCCAGTGCCTCGCGAAGTTCGGGCGCCTCCCCGACCAGGCCCTCGCCTGCGTGGGCGGTGGCTCGAACGCGATCGGCCTCTTCGCCGGGTTCTTCGACGACCCGCAGGTGAAGCTCGTCGGCGTGGAGGCGGGCGGGAAGGGCCTTGCGACGGGCGAACACGCCGCGTCGATCAACGGCGGGCGCCTCGGCGTCCTCCACGGCGCGAAGACCCTGCTCCTCCAGACGGCCGACGGCAATATCGTCGACACCTACTCGGTCTCCGCCGGACTCGACTACCCCGGCGTCGGACCCGAACACTGCCTCCTCCACGACACGGGCCGCGCCGAGTACACGGCGATCAACGACGACGAGGCAATCGCCGCCTTCGACGCCCTCTGCCGCTTCGAGGGCATCATCCCCGCGCTCGAATCGAGCCACGCCGTCGCCGAGGCGATCAAGCGCGCCCCGCACCTACCGAAGGAGACGATCCTGCTCGTCAACCTCTCCGGACGCGGCGACAAGGACATGGACAACATCCGGGCATACAAACAACAGCATGAAGCCAGTTAAAACAACATGAAGCCAGTTAAGTCGCCGCTGCGCGGCTTTAAGTGGTTAAGTCGCCGCTGCGCGGCTTTAA
>OIWT01001039.1_pt1 | contig 35442 bp, 22 predicted proteins | sample 1587701 | NCBI WGS metagenome assembly OIWT01 (sample SAMEA3888904, study PRJEB22519) | human gut metagenome | biome: human gut; feature: human-associated habitat; material: faeces | place: Denmark | collected 2009 | reverse complement strand
TTTTTAAGATTTCTATCGTTACTCCATCATCCCAGTTATATACAAAAATTGAACAATTTCTGCCTGCGACACAGAAGCGGAAGCTGGCCCATCTTGATTTGATTGATGGCAGTGCGGCTGATGCGGCGTATCGGATTCGGAAAAGTATCCAGGCCGGCCGGGATGCCGTCATTTTGTGGGACCCGATGGCTTCGGCTGTCGCCGCCACGTATCCGCAGCAACGAGTTTTTGTCGTCCAGCCCAGCGTCCTTGATTTGCTGAATAGCATCCGTCAGGTCCCTAAGGGGATGTCGTGCGGTGTCATCATTCCCTTTTCGCTGCGCGCCTATTATGATGATTTAGAGGTGCAGTTCAAGGCGATGGGGGTCACTTTTTATTGCCTGGCCTCGGATAGCGATGAGCGGGCGATGCAGACCGCCGTCCATCAGGCGGCACTTTCAGGCATCCAGTATGTCGTCGGGAGTGCCGGTATCGAAACGTATGCTCGTGGCGAAGGACTGGGCTGGATTCCCTTGCAGCCAGGATGGGGCGGCCTCGTGCGGGCTTTTTTCAAAGCCCTGTGGAGCCTGCGTCAATCCCGGATGGCCCCGGGAAGGACGATTTCACCGCGGTCCGGGATGATGGCCTATTATCATTTGGACGATATCATCGGTACTTCGCCTATGATGCAGCAAGTCAAACGGTTGGCCCGGATTTATGCCGCTACGGAATCGACCATCCTCATTACCGGTGAATCGGGGACGGGAAAAGAAATGATGGCCCAGGCTATCCACAATCTGAGCAGCCGGTGTCACGGGCCGTTCATCGCCATCAACTGTGGGGCCGTCTCAGAAAGCCTCTTAGAGAGTGAACTCTTTGGTTATACCGGCGGTTCCTTTACGGGAGCGCGCCGTGATGGCCGTGAAGGGCTCTTTGAAGCAGCAAATGGGGGAACCTTATTCCTCGACGAAATCGGAGATATGCCGTATAATTTGCAGAACCACTTGCTTCGGGTCTTGCAGGAACGCAGTGTCCGCCGCCTGGGTGCTCACAATGTCATTCCCATCGACGTCCGTATCATTGCCGCGACGAATAAGGATTTAGAACAGGCCGTCCAGGAGCACCACTTCCGGCTGGACCTCTATTACCGCCTGGCCGTCCTGCTCATCCACATGCCGCCCTTGCGCCAGCGCAGAGAGGATATGGCCGTCCTTGCCCGGACCCTGCTTCAGCGGTTCAATGAACAATACGGTCAGCCTCATGATTTGGGGCAGGACGTCCTCGATTATTTCCAGACCCTTCCCTGGCCGGGAAATGTCCGTCAGCTGGCCAATACCATCGAACGCCTGTCCCTGGTCGTCCGTGAGGAAAAGATTACCTTGCCCGACTTAGCCTGGGTCCTGCCCAATCCGCCCGTCGTGCCGGACAAGAATGTCCGCGACCGGAATCTCAAGGCCATGACGTATGATTACATTGAAAAACTGTACCAAGACGGTAAAAGCGTATCGGATATCGCCAAAGAACTCGGCATCAGCCGCTCGACGATTTACCGGATGCGGCAAAAATATCAAAATAAAAAGGATATGTAGCGCGAAATTAGCGAACATCATGCAAGATCCCTTTCTCCTATGTTTGAGGTAATGGTTTTTATATTTAAAGCCATCTGCTAACCACTAGCCACTAACCACTAATCACTAATCACTTAAAAAGCTTGTCGCACATGCGGCAAGCTTTTTTACTATACCCTGTCTCAGTATAATATTTTTTGCCATAAAACTGTTGCATTTAGCAACAATATGACACTTTTATACGCGTTGCAAAACGAGGCTATAATGGCATAATAGACCCATCTATTTGTAATTCCCTCTATTTGGCACGAATATTTCATATATCTTATTATGAAATATATTCAAAGAGAGGGGATATCCTATGAATAAAATCTTTAAAGTTATTTGGAGCAAAGCAAGAAATTGTTACGTCGTCGTGTCGGAAATTGCTCATTGCCAAGGAAAAGGGAAAGGGCAAAAAAGAGCAGTCCTTACCTGTTCGTTAGCTGCAGCGCTTACTGTTTTTACCTTGACTGGTGGGATTACAGCAGTACAGGCAGAGCAAACTATTAATATTACAGAAGAAAGTCCAGGAGCGCAAGGCAGCACTAATGAAGGGACATATAGCACTGTCATTGGTCCTGGGGCAAAAAACAAAAGTAATCAGTCCGAGGGTGTTATCGTAATTGGTCATAACGCTATTGTCGACAATAATGGAAGCCCGAAGGATTCCATTGCGATTGGGACTAGTGCTAATGTAGTAGGCGAAAATAATATTGCGATTGGGACTAAAGCGGCTGTTACCAATAATGGTGGCAATAATGCGATTTCTTTAGGCACAGAAGCCACAGCTGAAAAGTCAGAAAGCATTGCTATCGGGATGAAGGCTCATGCGAATAATAATGATGGTATTGCTGCTATTGCTATTGGCAGTGGTTCTCAAGCGCAAAAAGATAAATCCATTGCGATTGGGTATAAGACATTAGCTGAAAACAATGGAGAAAGCGGGGGAATCGCGATTGGCTCAAGTATTGTTGATCCTCAGGGAAATATCATAACCCAAACTAAAGCTGCTCAGGGCAACGATATTGCTTTTGGTGTGGGTGCGCAGACGAATAATAGAAATATGAATGGACATAATGGCGGTGCTATTGCTATTGGTCATCTTTCTTACAGCAATGGGAACCAAGATGTTGCAATCGGTGATAATGCTAAAACTGGTCGACACGAATCAGAAGGGGAAGGCTATGTTGCTATCGGTGCTAATTCCTTCTCTAATGTTGGCCCTGGTGTCGTCGGTTACGATTTCAAAACGAATGGGTCCCATAATATTCAGACTAATGAGGATGCCGCTGCCTGGAAATCGACAAATGGGGCCGTATCTGTAGGTAATGTCAGTGACAGTGATCACACAAAATGGATTACCCGCCAGATTACTGGGGTAGCTGCAGGCTCCAACAATACGGATGCCGTTAACGTAGCTCAGTTGAAAGCGGCTATTGACAGTGTCAAACCTGGTGGCGGATCCGGAACGGGTGGCGTCCATTATTATAGTGTCCTTTCTGATGAAACAGGGGATGGTTCTAACTACGACAATAAAGGCGCAAAAGGTAAGAACTCCTTGGCTGCTGGTGTCAGCGCTTCTGCGACGGAAAAAGCAGAAAATGCTGTAGCTATCGGCTATAAAGCTAAGGCAGAAGGCAAGGGTGCTACGGTCATCGGTCAGTATGGCACGGCTACCGGTCGTTATGCTTTGGCATTTGGAGGTCAGCAGACGGATACTTCGTCGGTAGCAGCTAACAATGTGGCCAGTGGGGATAATTCGGTAGCCTTTGGGGAACGGAGTACAGCCAGCGGCAGCAATTCCACGGCTTTCGGGCAGGAAACCAAGGCAACGGAAAAACGGGCCACAGCTTTTGGCCAGCGGACTCAGGCTACCCAGTCCAATGCGACGGCCTTTGGCATCGATACCATCGCTTCCGGGCAGAATGCTACGGCCTTCGGTAATCTGACCCAGGCAACCGAAATTGGGGCGACAGCCTTTGGCAACAAGAACCAGGCTACTGGTCAGTACGCCACAGCTTGGGGCGGCGGAGACAAAGTCGTCACCAATAATGACGGCACCACAAAGAAAGTCGGCACCGTAGCCAGCGGAACTTATGCTACGGCCTTTGGAGAACGGACGGTAGCTAGCGGAGAAAGCGCTACGGCTTTTGGCAGTGATTCCACGGCAGAAGGCAAAAACTCATTGGCTTTTGGTGAGGGAAGCAACGCTTTGGGTGGAAACTCTCTGGCTGGTCTTGGCGGTACGGCTGCAGCCGATGATTCTATCGCGCTTGGCCGCAATGCACAAGCCAGGAGCAAGGATACATTGGCTATCGGAAATGGAGCAAAAGCCCTGACGGGGAAAGACGTTGCCATCGGTTATGGGGCTGAAGCCTCGGGTAACTTAACGGATACATCGACGTATAATTATCCGGCAATAGCCATTGGTGATGGTACTTCCGTGAAAGCTAGTGAATCTGTGGCAATCGGTAAAGCTAATGTGATTGAACGAGCCGACGGAGAAGCAGACCTTGCTGGTGCAAATATTCTCGGCCATAATAATACGGTAAAGGCTTCTGGTGTTGCTGTTATTGGGAATAATAATAGCGTGACGGATCCCCGCAATTATGATGTTATGATTCTCGGTAATCTCGTTACGAAGACCACGGATAATTCCGTGTTTCTGGGAAGCGGATCAGCGTACACTTCAGAAAGTGAATCAACAAAAGGAAAATCGAAAACATATACTAGCGATAGAATTGGCGGTGCGACACTGACGTATGCAGGTGGTGCCGTTACTTCAGGTATTGTGAGTGTTGGTTCTCCAGACGCTACGCGCCGGATTCAAAATGTCGCGCCAGGGTTGCTTACCTCAGCTAGTACGGATGCTGTTAATGGCAGTCAGCTTTATGCTGTTGCTAATGTGGCTGCCAAGAATACGGAAATACTTGGTAAAGGTTTGAAGTTCAAAGGCGATAATGATACGGTTATCACGAAGAAGCTGGACGAACAGCTCGATATCGTCGGCGGAGCTGATGCCAAGAAACTGACAGACAAGAACATTGGCGTTAATAACGTCGGCGGCCAACTGAAAATCCAGCTGGCTAAGGATATTGACCTGACCAAGAGCGGGTCTGTCAAGATGGGTGATACAACCATCAATAACACGGGACTCACCATCCACGGTGGACCATCCATCACTCAGACGCATATTGATGCAGGAAGTAAGACTATTATCAATGTGGCTCCAGGTGAAAATGGTACTGACGCTGTTAATGTAAACCAATTGAATGAAGTGAAAAATGTAGCATCCGCTCATTCTACGGTCAGCGTTGGTGGCCGGAAAGCTCAAAAAGATGGTAAGGAAGTCAAAGGTGGCAATCTTGTCTTGACACGGACCCAGGATGCGGCTACCCATGCTTATAATTACGATGTAAAACTTGGTAATGATATTACTGTCGGCGAAAAAAGTGCTGACGGCAAAGATGGTAAAATCAGTGTTAACGGTAAAGATGGTTCTTCCGTCGTCATCAACGGCAAGGATGGAACGATTGGCTTGAATGGTAAAAATGGAACCAATGGCCTGACCATCAGAGGCGCTGCTGGCAAACCAGGGGTTGACGGCAAGGATGGTATTACCCGTATTGTCTATAAAGATGCTGCTGGCAAAGACCATCCAGTAGCTACCCTGGATGACGGCCTGAAATTTAAAGGAGATACAGGTGACGTCATTTCCAAGAAACTGAATGACACATTAACCATCAAAGGTGGACAGACCGACGCGTCTAAACTTTCTGACGGTAAAAACGTAGGTGTCATTAACGAAAAAGGTGCGCTTAGAATTGAGCTGGCTAAAAAGATTGATCTTAGTGAAGACGGCTCCGTCAAGATGGGAGATACAACTATTAATAATAACGGCTTGACAATCAAAAATGGGCCGACGATTACCAAGACGAATGTCTCCATGAACAACCAGCAGATTCATAATGTAGCTGCCGGTAAAAAGGGAACCGATGCTGTCAATGTGGATCAGCTGAATGAAGTACAGACCCTTGCTTCCAAGCATACGAAAGTCACTGTCGAAGGCGGTACCGCTCCGAAAGGCCAAACCTATGTTGGCAAAAATCTGAAGATTAATGTAACCAACAGTAATGGACAGGAAACCTATGACCTGAAATTGGCAGATAACCTCAGCATTGGCGAAAAAGGTGCTGAAGGCAAAGATGGCAAAATCGGCGTCAATGGTAAAGATGGTTCGTCTGTCGTCATCAATGGCAAGGATGGGACGATTGGCTTGAATGGTAAAAATGGAACCAATGGCCTGACCATCAGAGGCGCTGCTGGCAAACCAGGAGTTGACGGCAAGGATGGTATTACCCGTATTGTCTATAAAGATGCCGCTGGCAAAGACCATCCAGTAGCTACTCTTGAGGATGGCCTGAATTTTAAAGGTGACGATAGCACTGTTATTTCCAAGAAGCTGAATCAGCGGATGGACATCGTCGGCGGGGCCAACGAGAACAATTTGTCTGAAAACAATATTGGTGTCATCAGCGACAATGGAAAACTCCACGTCAAACTGGCCAAGGATTTGAAAGGTCTCACCAGCGTTACTACTACGGATGGAAATGGAAATACCACTGTCCAGAATGGTAAAGGTGTTACCGTAAAAGACAGCCAGAACAACACATCTATATTCACGGCTAAAGATATTACATTTACAAACCGTGATAAGTCCCATAAAACAAAATTGGATGAAGATGGCTTGATCATCTTTACAAAAGGAACATCTGGTCAGGCTAATCAAACTATTAAAATTACCAACACGTATATCAGCATGGGTGGACAACAGATTCACAATGTATTAGCCGGCAAAGCCGATACGGATGCTGTCAATGTTTCCCAGTTAAAAGCAGTCCAGTCTGTGGCAGAAGCTCATTCCACAGTCAGCGTTGGCGGCAAGAAAGCAGGGAAAGATAGTGTTGATGTCAAAGGCGGCAACCTTGTTCTAAAACGTACCGAAAACACGAACGGCAGCAAGAATTATGATGTAAAGCTTGCTGATGATATTTCAATCAAGAGTGTTAAAACAACTGATGACAAGGGGAATAAGACCGTTCAAAAAGGTGGTGGCATTACGACCATTGACAAAGATGGCAACAAGACCAGTGTTACGGGCAAAGGCGTAACTACCGTCGATAAAGAAGGTAATAAGACGAGCCTTACTGGTAAAGGCATGACCACAGTGGATAAAGAGGGTAACAAGACCAGTGTTACTGGGAAAGGCGTCAGCATTTCCGGTAAAGATGGGAATAAGACGACCATTACGGAAAAAGGATTAACTATTAAAGGTGGTCCCATTATAACAAAAGATAAGTTCAGCGCTGGTGGTCAGCAGATTCATGATGTAGTGGCTGGTACGGCTGATACAGATGCTGTCAATGTTTCTCAGCTGAAGGAGGAAATCGGCAAAGTCGAACAGCACCACACGGAAGTGACCGTCAATGGTGGAACGGAAGCCCAGGAAGGTACGTATAACACTAGCGGCAACCTTCAGATTAAGAAGACGACAGACAAGGATACTGGCAAGAAAACTTATGACCTGAAGTTGGCGGATAAATTGACTTTCGGTGCTAAAGACGGTGCTGACGGTAAAGAAGGTGTTGACGGCTCTATCGGTGTCAATGGCAGAAACGGTTCAGCTGTGGTCATTAACGGTCAAGATGGCAGCATCGGCCTGAATGGTGCGAACGGAGAGAATGGTCTGACTATTAAAGGGGCTAATGGTACCGTTGGTGTAGATGGTAAAGCTGGCACAACCCGCCTGATTTATGAAACAAAAGATGGTGAAACAACGGTTAAACATGAAGTGGCTACTATGGACGATGGTATGAAGTACAGCGGCGATTCCGGCAATGCTGCGGTGAAACTGAACAAGAATGTCCAGGTTTACGGCGGCGCTACGGAATATGCTGACGGTAACAATATCGGTGTCGTTGCTTCGCAAGATGGTGATAATGCCAAATTGCAAGTCAAATTGGCCAAGGACCTCAAAGGCATCAACAGTATTGAAGCTAAAACCATTACGACAGGCGACACGACCATGGATAACAGCGGCCTGACGGTCAAGGGCGATGGCAATCACAAGGACATCACTATCCATCAGGGCAATGTCAACATGGGCGGCAACAAGATTGAAGGCGTTGCACCGGGCAAGGTCAGCAAGGATTCGACCGATGCCGTCAATGGCAGCCAGCTCTGGCAGCGCGACCAGGCTATCAATGGCCTCAGCGGTTCTGTCAACAAACTGGGCAACCGCATCAACCGTGTCGGTGCCGGTGCCGCTGCACTGGCAGCTCTCCATCCTCTGGACTTCGACCCGGACGACAAGTGGGACTTCGCCGCTGGCTACGGCAATTACCGTGGCGCCAATGCGGCCGCTGTCGGTGCTTACTACCGTCCCAATGAAGATACCATGTTCAGTGTCGGCGGTTCCTTCGGCGGCGGAGAAAACATGGTCAATGCCGGTGTCAGCATTAAGCTCGGCCAGGGTAACCATGTTTCCACGTCCCGCGTAGCCATGGCCAAGGAAATCAAGGACCTGCGCCAGAATGTGGCCAACTTGAACGCCATCGTCAACCGTCAGAGTGCCCTCATTGACAAATTGACGGGTACCAACGCCGGTATGATCAAGGATAAGGGAAATGATTTGTTCCCCGATGTTCCGGCCAACCACTGGGCTTATGAATACGTCACCAAACTGAAACACGCCGGTATCCTGACGGGCTATCCCGACGGGAACTTCGATGGTGACCGCATGATGACGCGCTATGAATTTGCCGCCATCGTGTATCGGGCCATCATGGCCGGTGCCGCTTCCAACCCGGCTTTGAATCAGGATGGGACGCTGGATAAATTAGCTAACGAATTTTCATCGGAAATGAAATACATCCGCATCGATACGATTGCCAAAGATAAGAATGGCAAACCGACCATCGAACGCGTCCGCGTCATTTCCGATGCTAAATAAAAAGGGGGACTATTATGGCTTCACAAATTGGAGTATCTTTTCGTATCAATAAGGAGTTGAAAGAAGACTTTGAAGCCTTCTGTGATTCCGTTGGACTGAGCATGTCTACAGCGATCATCTTGTTCATCAAGACCGCTGTCCGGGAACAACGGATTCCCTTTGAAGTAAAGGCTCCAGGTCAGAATGATATGAGACATTAAATCATGAAAAAGCTAGCACTCGATGAGTCAAATCATCCGGTGCTGGCTTTTTTGTGTTTTCTTCTCAGTTATTGTATAATGTACGTATTCAATACAAAATATAAATCAAATATTGAATTAATACTACGTTCAATATTGCTGGAGACCGTTTTTAAAAATATAAAGGAGCAGGTATGAATGACGAGAGATTTTACGTGGGAGGGGGGTAAATAGAAACTTAAAAGTTTCTGTTATCATGCCGAATGGGGCTGTCTATGACATGGTCCAGCAGATGACACGGGTATCCCGACGGATTGAACCCTCACAGGTTATCCTCATTAACGGGGCGCGTAAAGGGGCCAAGCTTCAGATTGCAGAAGCCGTCCGTTCGGAAGTGGTCGCTTTTTTTTGCCTGGGAACCGATGGCGACGAAGCTGGCGGCTTCCTATCCTCAGGTACAGGTCTATGTGATTCAGCCTAGTGTCCTGGATCTGTTGAGGTGTATTTATTTTGCCCCTAAAGGCGGGAAACTAGGAGCTATCATCCCCTTTGCCCTCCGCGATTACTATGATGACTTGGAAGATGCGTTGCAGGTCATGGATGTCTCTTTTTATCGCTTGGCGCCGGCATATGATGAACGGGAATTGCGGGAACTCATCCGGCGGGCCGCGTCCCAAGGGGTTACGGATCTTATCGGGACCTTTGATACCAATGTCTGGGAGCTTTTGAAGAATCAGCCCTGGCCCGGTAATGTACGGCAGTTGGCCCATATCATCGAACGACTGGTGCTGGTCGTCAAGAATCAGACGATTCAGGTAAAAGACGTCTTGCGTGTCATGCCTCGGGATGTTGTTGCTGAGGAACGGGGAAAACTTGACGAAGAAGGCCATCTCAGGGGGCGCACTTATGAAATGATTGAAAAAATGAGCCGTGAAGGCAAAAGCGGTGCCCAAATCGCCAAAGCACTCGGTATCAGCCGATCCACCGTCTACCGCATCAAACGGAGACACGAGGACCAGTGAACGCAGGTCGCAGATGGCGGGCCGCCTTGGACAGGTCGGCCCCTACGTATCGCATACAGGCGATGAGTGGGAAGGCCGTTTACCGAATATAACCACACGGCTAACGGCCTTGTGCGTAGGGGACGCCCAAAGGGCGTCCCGCCGTGACATGTGGTGATAATCGTGTCAATACGGATGAGAAATCATATTGCCCCGACTTGGGGCTTTTTTTTACGAGTCAGAGGTCACTCGAGGCGACCGGCGACCGGCGGGCCGTCAGTCCCCAAAATTCGATGAACGATGAACGACCTACGATGAACGGGGCCGCTAGGCCCTAAAAAGCCCTTCACATAGGCGGCCCATATATGGTATTATATACTGTAAACCCTAAATTATGATTTTTGTGAAAAACGGAGAGAATACATGGATTTTCAGAGTAATCGATTTTATCATATTATTTCCTACGGCTGTCAGGCGAATATGTCTGACAGTGAGCATTATGCTGGGCAGTTAGAAGAGCTGGGCTACCATCATACGGAGGATTTGGATACAGCCGATGTCATCCTCATCAATACGTGTTGTGTCCGTGAGACGGCGGAAGACAAGACGTTGGGGAAAATCGGCGAGCTCAAGCATTTGAAGACGCAGAACCCCGATTTGATCATTGCCGTTACGGGCTGCATGGCCCAGGAATGGCAGGATAAGCTCTTCCAGCGGGCGCCTCATATCGACTTGGTCATTGGGACGCACAATATCCACAAGCTCATCGAGCTCATCAAAGAACGGCGCAGCAAGGCCGACCATTATATGGCTGCCGACATGAGCCTGCCGGCCTTCCACGATATGCCGGTCAAGCGTTTCCAGAAGTTCTTTGCCTGGATTCCCATCATGAACGGCTGCAACAAGTTCTGCACGTACTGCATCGTGCCTTATGTCCGGGGCCGCGAAGTGAGCCGCCCTATCGACGCCATTGTGGAAGAAATCAAGAAGGTCGCCGCTGAAGGCTACAAGGAAATCACCTTGCTCGGTCAGAACGTGAATTCGTATGGTCTGGACCTCAAAGACGGCACGGATTTCTCCAAGCTCGTCGCCGCTGTCGATGATATCGACGGTATCGAACGGGTGCGCTACATGACCAGCCATCCCAAGGATATGACCTTTGCCATGATCGACGCCATTGCCGACAGCCAGAAGGTCGTCAACCACATGCATCTGCCTATCCAGTGCGGCTCCAATGAGCTCTTGAAGAAGATGAACCGCGGTTACACGGTGGAACATTACTTGGAACTCGTCGATTATGCCCGCAAGCGCATGCCCGACTTGGTCCTGACGACGGATATCATCGTCGGCTTTCCTGGCGAAACGGAAGCCATGTTCGAAGATACGCTGAACCTGCTCAAACGCGTCCAGTACGATATGGCTTATACGTTCATTTATTCGCCGCGGACGGGGACACCGGCAGCGAAGATGGAAGACCAGATTCCGCAGGAAGAAAAGAGCCGTCGCCTTCAGCGCCTGATGGAAGTACAGAACGTCTATAGTTTAGCCAAGAATAAAGAAATGGAAGACCATGTCTATGATGTCATCGTCGAAGGACCGACTAAGAATGATGCCAATCACTGGTTTGGCCGGACGACGGGCAACAAGATGATCATTTGGGAAAATGACGGCTCCGTCGCTATCGGCGATACCGTGCCGGTCCAGGTCGACAAGGGCCAGACATGGGTCCTCAAAGGTCACTTAGTGCACTAAAGGAAGGTGAGACTTTGGCAGGAAAAAAATTAACGCCTATGATGCAGCAGTACATGGAAGTCAAAGAGCAGTGCCAGGATAAAATTCTCTTTTTCCGCCTCGGCGACTTCTATGAAATGTTTTTTGACGATGCCCTGACGGCGTCGCGCGAATTGGACCTGACCTTGACGGGACGGGCTGGCGGCAATAAGGAAAAAGTTCCTATGTGTGGCGTGCCTTTTCATTCGGCCGATACGTATATCGAACGCCTCGTCCACAAAGGCTATAAGGTCGCTATCTGCGAACAGATGGAGGACCCGAAGCTGGCGAAAGGCTTGGTCAAGCGCAAGATCATCAAGGTCATTACGCCAGGGACGATTACCCTGGAAAATGCCGTAGCGTCGAAGCAGAACAATTACATCGGCTGCCTGAATGAAAAAGAAGGCATCCTTTCTATGGCCCTTATGGACGTCACGACCGGTGAATGTCTGTGGGCTGACTGCGCTGCGTCGGTCATGGAAGACTCCTTGTTCGATATCCTTGCCGTCTACGAACCGAGTGAACTTATTTACGCCCATATGGGGAAAGATATGGACGCTGTCCGCGAATACTTGCGAAGCCATTTGGCGCAATGTACGGTCACGGAATTTCCTGCTGATGACAACGTCGATTATAGCGAACAGGCCCGGTCCTATTTCCCGCCTGAAGATTTTGCGGCTGCCACAGCGGCTGGCGACTGCATCGGCATGCTCCTGGCCTATGTCAGCGACGTCATGCAGTCCGATATTTCTCACATCAATTCCCTGGAACACATCGACAATGACCGGCGCCTGGTCGTCGATGCGGCCAGCCTGCGCCATCTGGAAATCACGCAGAACGTCCGCGACGGCGGCCGCCGGGGGACGCTTCTCGATGTCTTGGATAAGACCCAGACGGCTATGGGCGGGCGGCTCCTGCGCAAGTGGTTGGAAGCGCCGCTTATCCGCATTGCCGATATTACGCGCCGCCAAGATGCCGTCGAAGACTTCGTCCTCCACGAAATCATGCGCCAAGATACAGCTGACGTGCTGAACCGGATTTACGACTTTGAACGCATCCTGACCCGTATCGAAACGGGAACGGTAAGCCCGAAAGATTTGGTGGCCCTGCGGGAATCGCTGTCCGTCATTCCGCAGCTCAAAAACGTCTTGGCCGGGGCCAGCGCCGACCTCCTGCACAACCTCAATGACCGCTTGCAGACCCATGACGATGTGTATGATCTGCTCTGCCGGGGCATCAAGGACGAACCGGGATTGGTCATCCGCAACGGCGGCGTCATCCGCGACGGTTTTTCGCCGGAACTTGATGAAATCCGCTCTATTGCGGCCAACAGCCATGCCTTTTTACAGGAATTGGAAGAGAAGGAAAAGGAAAAGACCGGCATTAAGATGAAAATCGGCTATACCAAAGTCTTTGGCTATTACTTCGAGATTTCTCATGCTAATACGAAGCCCATTCCCGATTATTACGTACGCAAGCAGACCTTGGTCAATGCCGAACGCTATATCACGCCGGAATTGAAGGAGTTTGAAGTCAAAGTCCTGACCAGCCAGGAACGGATGCTGGCTTTGGAATATAAGCTTTTCGGCGACATCCGCCGTCAGATCCAGGGACATATCCCGGCCATGCAGGCAACGGCCCGGGCCATTGCCCGCATCGACTGCTTGTACAGCCTGGCCTGCGCGGCTTATGACAACCGCTACGTCCGTCCCAGCCTCAACACGAAGGCGACGATTTCCATCAAGGACGGCCGTCATCCCATTATTGAAAAGTATTTGAAAGATGAATTGTTCGTCCCGAATGACGTCACTTTGAACCATGAAGACCATGAAATCCTGGTCATTACCGGACCGAATATGGCCGGTAAGTCGACGTATATGCGCCAAGTCGCTGTGTTGGTCCTCATGGCTCAAGTTGGCTCCTTCATTCCGGCCAAGGAAGGGTCTATTTGCCCGGTAGACCGTATCTTTACCCGCATCGGTGCCAGCGATGATATCCTCACCGGTCAGAGTACGTTCATGATGGAAATGAAGGAAGTGTCGTACATCCTGAAACACGCGACTAGCCGCAGCCTGCTCATCCTCGACGAAATCGGCCGCGGGACGAGCACCTTTGACGGCATGTCCATCGCCAGGGCCGTCATCGAATACTGCCTGAAGCATATCCACGCCTTGACGCTGTTTGCGACGCATTATCACGAACTCATCGCCATGGCCGACGATTCACCGAAGATCAAGAATTATACGGTCGCTGTCAAGGAACGGGGCAAGAACATCAAGTTCCTGCGGCGCATCATTCCCGGCGGCGCCGACCGCAGCTACGGCCTGCACGTGGCGCGCCTGGCCGGTCTGCCGGAAAGCCTGCTCAAGCGGGCCGACGTCATCTTGGAAGATTTGGAAAAGAACGGCGGCGCTCCCGTCCCGGCCAAGGCGCCTGTGAATCCTGCGCCGTCACCGATGGGGGACAGTCTCTTTTCCAGTCCCGTCATCGATAAGCTGCTCAGTGTCGATGTCAGCAGTATGACGCCGATTGAAGCGATTTCTTTCTTATATAATCTGCAAAAAGATGCCAAAGAAGGAAGTGGGATCCAGTGAGTTCAATCATTCATGTCTTAGATGAAGCGACGCGCAATAAGATCGCTGCCGGCGAAGTCGTCGAACGGCCGGCGTCGTGCATCAAGGAATTGGTGGAAAATGCCATTGATGCCGGTGCCCATGCCATTGAAGTGGAAATCGCCGATGGCGGCCAGTCCTATATGCGGGTCACTGACGACGGCTGCGGCATGAGTCCGGAAGATGCCCATAAGTGCATCATCCGTCACGGCACGAGCAAAATCAGTTCTGTCGAAGATATCTTTGCCATTACGTCTCTGGGCTTCCGCGGCGAAGCCGTGCCCAGTATTGCTGCCGTATCGCACATGCAGATTACGACGCGCCAGGCTGACGACGATTTTGCCACGCACCTCATCCTCGATGGGGGCGAAATTACAGCAGAAGACCAGGCCGGTGCACCGGTCGGGACGACGATGGAAGTAAGCGACCTCTTTTACAATACGCCAGCGCGGCGCAAGTTCCTCAAGAGCGAACGGACAGAAAGTTCGAAAATCTCTGAAATGGTGACCAAACTGGCTCTGGCCAATCCGGCTATTGCCTTTACCTTTACCAATAATGGCCGGACGACGATGAAGACCGGCGGTACAGGGGACCTGCGGGAAACGATTGCCAATATCTACGGGGCCAACGTCGCCCGCGATGTCTTTGCCATTTCTGCCGACCAGGACGGCATCAGCCTGGAAGGCTATGTAGGCAAGCCGTCGGTCTTAAAGAGCAACCGCAACTGGCAGACGTGTATCGTCAATCACCGCATCGTCCATAATCCCTTGATGTTCAAGGCCATTGACAATGCTTATCACGCCATGCTGCCGAAATCGGGCTATCCCTTTGCCATGCTCCATCTCCATGTCGACCCGGCGACGATCGACGTCAATGTCCATCCGGCGAAGACGGAAATTAAATTTTCTGATGAACAAGCTGTCTACCGAGCCATCTACCACAGTATCGTCACGGCCCTGGTGGCCCAGGAAAAACCGGAGGCCATCGCCAAGACCATCGGTGTCGATGTAGGGGCCGTCCCAAAGGGCGGCCCGCAGGAAAAAGCAACCTCCGTAGGGGTCGTCCCAAAGGGCGGCCCGCAAGGGGAGAAAGCAACCTCCGTAGGGGCCGTCCCAGAGGGCGGCCCGCAGCGGACAGCTCCAGCCGGCCCGCAGGAAAAGACAACCTCTCAGTCCGCTGCGCGGACAGCTCCCCTATCAGGGGAGCCTCTTGCGGATGGTCCTGACCGGGCCCAAAAGGGCCTATTAGGGGAGTCTCCTGCGTGGGGTGCCCGCCAAGAACGTGGGGGAGCCGATCAACCCAGTCTCTTTTCCCAGGCCTTGGCCCAGCATGGCCAAGGCGGCCCGTCAGAGGCGACATCTGTCGTTTTGGAAGCGGCGGCCCCGAAAATCGTCTTTGATGGCGATGACGACGTCTTCATTCCTTTGGGAGAAGTGGCAGATTGCTTCATCATTGCCAAAAAGGGACAAGATCTATACATCGTCGATCAACATGCCGCTCACGAACGGATTCGCTATGATACCTTTTGTAAGCGTGTCGAACGGATGCCGAGCCAGCAGCTGCTGACGCCGGAATTTGTCGATGTTGACAGCGACGATATGACGCTTCTGCTGGAACGGAAGGATGTCTTCAACGACCTGGGCTATACGTATTCTGAAGCCGGGCCGACGACGCTGCGTGTCGAAGAAGTGCCCTGCGATTTGCAGACCAGCGATATTGCTGATTCCCTGAAAGATATCTGCCTGCTCCTGCACGATCAGAAAGAACCGGATAAAGCCATGGTCCGTCATCGCTCCCTGGCCTATCTGTCCTGCCACGGTGCTGTCAAAGCCGGCGACAGCCTCAATATCCGCCAGATGAAACAACTTTTGGATGATTTGTTCCATACGGAAAAACCCTATGTCTGCCCTCATGGCCGGCCGACGATCATCCGCTTTACACCGAAAGAATTAGCCCATTTATTTAAACGGACATGACTCATATGATTTACGTCGTGCCTTCATTGAAGGCCAAAGAAAAATTACAAAGTGAAGGGAAGGCCTGGGCCGAAAGTCAGGGCTTCACTTATGTGTTGCGGCACCAGCGGACTATCCAGGACTTGATGGATGAATACGGCGAGGACTTTCTCGTCTATTCGTCGCGAGGGCCTCAAATAGATCGGCCGGAAGGCAGCCATTTCTTCAGTCTCAACATGGCCGAACTACGCATCCAGAACTTGCGGAAAGGACAGCGCGACCATCTCTTGGAAGCGCTGATAGGGAGGGGGTCTTCCCATCAGCCTCTTTCCGTCCTCGACTGTACTTGCGGCTTTGGCGCCGATGCGGCCGTTGCTTCTTTTGGCTTGCCTGCTGGGTCACGCGTCGATGCCCTGGAGGTGTCACCCCTGCTGGAAGCGGTCACGTCGTGGGGCTTTTCCCATTTTGTCCACAAGAAAGATGACGTCACGGCGGCACTGCGACGGATTTCTCTGCGCCGTGGCGATTATCGCGATTACCTATTATCCGACGAAGGGTCCGTATACGACGTCCTCTATTTCGATCCCATGTTCCAGCGGCCTGTCGAGGCGAGCTGCCAGTTCCAGCCCGTCCGGGCCATTATGGAACACGGCGGTCTGACGCGGGACCTGATTGAACGGGCGCTGCAGAAAGCCCGGCGCCGGGTCGTCATCAAGGAGCGGGATTTCCGCCAACTCTGCCGCGATTTCCCGGAGGTTACCTTATATGGCGGCAAATACAGCCGCATTGGCTATGCCGTATTGGAGTGTGATTCATGGAAAAAGTAATGGCCATTATCGGCCCGACGGCGGTCGGCAAGACGGCGCTCAGTTTTGCCCTGGCCGAACATTACGGGACCGACCTCATTTCTGGCGACGCCTACCAGATTTACCGCCATATGGATATCGGTACGGCCAAACCGACAGCGGACGAATTGGCCCGCTATCACCATTATCTCATCGATATTGCCGAGCCTGACGAGCCCTATTCGGCAGCCCGTTTTTGTGAGATGGCAGGGAGCGCCATTGCCGAAGTCAACGGGAAGGGCAAAGTCCCCATCGTCGTCGGCGGCACAGGGCTCTATGTCCAATCCCTCCTGGAAGGCTACGATTTCCAGACGGCCCGCATGACCGAAGCTGACAAGGAAGCGGCTCAGGCACGCATTGCCTCCCTCGATGAAGGGGCGCTGAAAGACTATATTGTCCGGGAAACGGATTGGCAACCGCCAGATTGGCACGAGCTGCTTTCCAATACGCATCGCCTGACCCGCTTGGTCAGTGCTATCGAACAGGGCGAAGGGAAGACCTTCGTCCGCGCCGGCAAGGCTCACGGCCTGGTCTATGACGCCTATGTCATCGGTCTGCGCCTGCCGCGGGACGTCTTATATGCCCGCATCGAAGAACGCGTCGACGCTATGATAGCTGCCGGCTGGGTCGATGAAGTGCGGCACTTGTTGGACCGGGGCATCCCGACGGACTGCCAGGCCATGAAGGCCATCGGCTATCAGGAACTGGCTCTGTATCTCCAGGGACAGATGCCCCTCGATGACGCTGTGGCCCGCATCAAGACCCGGACGCGGCGTTTTGCTAAGCGCCAGCTCACGTGGTTCAAACGCATGCCCTACATCCATTGGTACGAAAAAGACCAGTACGAGGACGAAGCCGCCCTGGCCCGGGCCGTCATCCGTGATATAGACGCTCACTGGAGAGCGTAGGGGCGCCCACGTGGGGCGCCCGCGCGAATCCTGTGCACATCCTGATGAATGAAAGCGAAGAGCAGAAAGCCTCCCCTAATAGGGGAGGTGCCTCGAAGAGGCGGAAGGGTTGTTTTTTCGGAATTCTGCAAACGGTATGAGAGAAAAGCAACCCCTCAGTCAGCAAAGCTGACAGCTCCCCTATTAGGAGAGCCTTTCATTATAAACTAAGCAAATACAGAAAGGAATCATGACATTGTCTTTGGATTTAGAAACATTACGAAAAGAAGCGCTGGCCCAATGTGCGGACCAGTTTGAACGGATTGATACGATTTGTCTCCATAATACGGCGAAAGTCCTGGCTGCTTATAAGGAAGCCCAGATTTCGTCGTACCAGTTTGCCGGTACGTCGGGCTATGGCTACAGCGATATGGGACGGGAAAAGCTCGACGAAGTCTTTGCCCGCGTCTTTAAAGCGGAAAAAGCCATTGTCCGTCCTCATTTCGTATCGGGGACCCATGCGCTGGCTACGGTCCTGCTGGCCCTGCTGCAGACAGGCGACCTCATGATGAGCCTTGTCGGCGCACCCTATGATACGATGCAGGGCGTTATCGGCTACGCCCATGAAACGCCCCATTCTCTGAAGGAAAAAGGCGTTCGCTATGAAGAAGTCCCCTTGAAGGACAACGCCTACGACCTGGCCGGTATTGAAGCGGCCGTCGCCGAAAAGCAGCCGAAACTGGTCCTCATCCAGCGTTCCCGCGGTTACAGCACGCGGGCGTCCCTGACCATCGACGATATCCGTTCGATTATCGCCGTTGTCAAGAAGGTCAGCCCTCAGACGATTTGCTTTGTCGATAACTGCTACGGCGAATTTGCTGCCGAAGAAGAACCGATTGAAGCCGGTGCCGACATCATCGCCGGGTCGCTCATCAAGAATCCCGGTGGCGGCATCGCACCGACAGGCGGTTATATTGCCGGTAAGGAAGAACTGGTCCATGCAGCCGCCGACTACTTGACGGCTCCTGGGCTGGGCGACGAACTCGGCTCCTATGCCGCTGGTTACCGCCTCTTTTTCCAGGGCTTCTTCATGGCGCCGCACGTCACGGCCCAGGCCATCAAAGGCGCTGTCTTCGCGGCAGCTGTCTTTGAAAAGATGGGCTTCAAGGTCTCGCCGGCCGTCCAGGATCCGCGAGTCGATCTGATTCAGACGATTTACCTGGAAAACGAACAGAATATGTGCCTCTTCTGCCAGGGCATCCAGTCTTTCTCGCCCGTCGACGCTCATGTCACGCCCATTCCCGACGATATGCCAGGCTATGCCGATAAGATCATCATGGCTGCTGGCGATTTCGTCCAAGGGTCATCTATCGAATTGTCGGCCGACGGCCCAATCCGCGACCCCTATATGATTTATCTCCAAGGGGGCATCGTCTTTGAACACAATGTCCTGGCCATCCTCAGCGCAGCGCAGTACATTGCTGAACATCGGGAAGGAGCCGCTCATGATTAAGGAAGTCCTCGTCGTCGAAGGCCGGTCTGATGTCGCCCGCATCCGGGCCAGCCATATCGACGTCGATATGATTACGACAGACGGCTTCAATTTGAAGCCCCATACGCTGGAACAGATACGCTGTGCCTATGAAAAGCGGGGCATCATCATCCTGACCGACCCCGACCGGGCAGGGGAGCAGATCCGCAAATTCCTGACCGACCGCTTCCCGAAGGCCAAGCACGCCTTCATTCCCCGGAAAGATGCCATTGCCAACAATGACCTGGGTGTCGAACAGGCTTCGCCAGAAGCCATCCGCCTGGCTTTGTCCAAAGTCCGCTGTGCCACGTATGAACCGCAGGAAACCTTTACGATGCAGGACATCGCTGCAGCCGGCCTCAACGGGACGCCTGATGCCGCCGACCGCCGGGCCGAAGTGGGCGCTATCCTGGGTATCGGCTATGGCAATGCCAAACAGTTTTTGAAACGCTTGAATCATTACGGCGTCACCCGTGACGAATGGGATGATGCTCTCCGTCAGATCCGCGAGGTGAAATAGATGAAAGAAGTCGACTTGTCCAATCCCGACGTCGTCCGCTACGTCGTCAAACGCTTTGGCCTGCGCATGAATAAGAAGCTGGGCCAGAATTTCCTCATCCGCCACGCCGTCGTCGACGATATTGCCGACGCAGCCGGCATCGGTGAAGGCGACCCGGTCCTGGAAATCGGTCCGGGTATCGGCACGCTGACCCAGGCCCTGGCTGAAACGGGAGCGGCTGTCACGGCTGTCGAACTGGACGATCATCTGCTGCCCGTCCTCGACAAGACGCTGGAACACTATGACAACGTGCGCATCGTTCACGGCGATATCCTGCGCATCGATATCGAAGAAGTCATGAATCACCAGCCCTTCACGGTCTGTGCCAATTTGCCATACTATATTACGACGCCGATTATCATGAAGCTCCTGGAACAGAAGCTGCCTATCAAGCGCATCGTCGTCATGGTCCAGAAGGAAGTGGCCGAACGCATGGTGGCCGAACCAGGCCATAAAATTTACGGCGCTTTGTCCGTCTCGGTCCAGTATTATACGAAGCCCCAGATGCTTTTTGAAATCTCGCCGAAATGCTTCATGCCGGCGCCGGAAGTCACGTCGGCCGTCGTCGCCATGGATGTCCGCCAAGAGCCGCCGGTGGATCTGACCGATGAAAAGCGCTTCTTCCAGGTCGTCAAGGCCGCTTTCCAGCAGCGCCGCAAGACCTTTGCCAATGCCTTGAAGAATACGGGCATGAGCAAGGAACAGATTGTCCAAGTACTGGAAAAATCCGGTATCGACGGCAAGCGCCGGGGCGAAACCCTGTCCCTGCAGGAATTTGCCGACGTCGCCAACGCCTGGGACGCGCTGCAGTAAGCATGAAAAAGCCTCTGACGTCATACATGAAGCTTTTTTTCCACGTTTGCCGTTTGCCGTGGGTCGTTTGTCGTAATGGAGCGAGCCGCAGGTCAGCGTAGGGGCGCCCATACCGGGCGCCCGCGCGAATTCTGTGAACAGCCTGTGCTGTATTTGTGCAGATTTTCGGCAAACGAATCACGCCAAACGAACCACAAAAGGAGCTGTCGCTTTGCGACAGCTCCTTTTTTCACATCAATCCTTAAAATAAGGTTTGAATACGGAACGGTTCGGTTCTTTATGCTGTTTATTTTCACGGCGCTGGTTGTTGCGGGAATTATTGCGGTTGTTGTCCCGACTCTTGGGAGCGAAATGGCGGCGTCGTTCACCGCGGTGTTCACTGTTGCCTTCACCGTCGTCTTTGCGGTTGCGGCGGTCTCCCCGGCGGTCGCTACGGTTGTAGCGGCGGTTATTGCGGTCGCCGCGGTTGTTGCGGCTGCGGTGGACGCGGAGCGGGGCTTCTTCGGTGATCTTGACTGGCGTCGTGTCCGGTTCTTTCGTCAAGAGCTTGATGGCAGCGGCTACGAGAGCGGCCGAGTCGTAGTTGGACAGGAGTTCTTCGGCATTTTCTTTGTACGTCCCGAAATTGCCTTCTTCTGTCGTCGTGATCAGGCTGCGGATGGCTGCCTGCTGGGCGCCTTCCAGGGCTTCCGAGAAGGTCGGTGCCTTGCGGCGGGTGATGCGGCGCTTGATGAGCCGTTCGATGGTCCGCAAGTGTTCCATTTCGCGGGGAATGACGAAGGTCGTCGCTTCGCCGCTCTGGCCGGCACGGCCGGTACGGCCGACGCGGTGGACGTAGCTTTCCGGGTCCTGAGGCAGGTCGTAGTTGAAGACGTGGGTGACGCCGCTGATGTCGAGGCCGCGGGCGGCAACGTCTGTAGCGACGAGGATGTCGATGGTCTTTTCACGGAACTGGCGGATGACCGTGTCGCGCTTCGCCTGGGTCAGATCGCCGTGGATGCCTTCGGCGGAATATCCACGCTTCTTAAGGGCTTCCGATACTTCGTCGACGCGGCGCTTGGTGCGGACGAAGATGATGGCCAGGTCCGGTTCCTGCAGGTCCAGGAGACGGCAGAGGATGTCGAATTTCTGGCGGTCCGGCACTTCGATGTAAGACTGTTCGATGAGGTCCATCGTGACTTCTTTGGCCTTCATGCGGATAATGAGCGGGTCGTGCAGGAACGTTTCGGCCAGCTGTTGAATCGGTTTGGGCATGGTAGCCGAGAAGAGCAGGGTCTGGCGCGTGTTCGGCGTAGCGGCCATGATGATGTTGATGTCATCGATGAAGCCCATGTCCAGCATTTCGTCGGCTTCGTCGAGGACGATAGTCGTAATGTGACTCAAATCGATGGTGCCGCGTTTCATATGGTCGATGAGGCGGCCCGGCGTAGCGACGATGATCTGCGGGCATTTGCGCAGGCGGCGCAGCTGGCGTTCCATATCTTGGCCACCGTAGATCGGCAGGGCCTGGATGTTGGTGAACTGGGCCAGGTGGTTCAGTTCTTCAGCAACCTGCATGGCCAGTTCACGCGTCGGCGACAGGACGACGGTCTGGATATCCTTGGACGGTTCGGCTTTCAGGATTTTTTCCAGGACCGGGATGCCATAGGCAGCGGTCTTACCCGTACCGGTCTGGGCCTGACCAATCATGTCGCTGCCGCTCATGGCGACAGGAATCGATTCAGCTTGGATTGGCGTCGGTTCTTCAAAGCCCATTTCGTTGAGAGCGCGGATAATGACTTCGCTAATATTCAAATTTTGGAATTGTTCTAACATGTACTTCCTCCTTGTTGTGTAACTTATTTATTATAGCATTAATCAAGGGAAAAAGATAGGGGCGGGAGTATAGGAGAAGACTTGCATAAAGATAAACGTTAAACTTGATTTTACTGGCTTTTTATAAATAAAGTATCACGTTTAAGCTAAAAATATTCGGAAAAGTTCTGGAAAAAGCCTTGCAAATTACAAAAGGTTATGATAACATACAAAGCGTCAACAGACAAACAATCCAAAATAAAAATGCGTTGAAGAGAACTAGTAAGTTCCGGAATGTTTCCAGAGAGCTGCCGGGTGGTGTGAGGCAGCAGCGGCACGGAACAGAACTCATCTCTAAGCAGCTCGCTGAAACAAAAGGAGTAGGTGGAGCCGGGGCCTGGCCGTTAACAGACAGGAGGGTATCGACAGTTGTCCGTACCTGTAGAGAGCCTATCTTCGGATAGGAATTAGAGTGGTAACGCGTAAGTATAATCTTTCGTCTCTTTGAGACGGAAGATTTTTTTATTTTGATTGTGTAATGATTTATTTTAAATTTATTTCATAATCATAGGAGAGATGCAGTATGAAAAACGTAGAACATTACAAAAAAGGTTACTTTATGCCCCCCGTTGTCGATATGTCCTGGACACAGAAAGAATATCCCGATAAAGCGCCGATTTGGTGCAGCGTCGATTTGCGCGATGGTAACCAGGCCCTCATCATTCCTATGAGCCTTGAAGAAAAGATTGAATTCTATAAAGTCTTAGTCGGTATGGGGTTCAAGGAAATCGAAGTCGGCTTCCCGGCTGCTTCGGAAACGGAATTTGAATTCCTGCGCTACTTAGTTGATCACGATATGATTCCTGATGATGTCACGGTCCAAGTCCTGACCCAGGCTCGCGAACACATCATCCGCAAGACCTTCGACGCCCTGAAGGGCGTCAAGAACGCTATCGTCCATGTTTACAATTCCACGTCCTTTGCCCAGCGCCAGCAGGTCTTCCGCAAATCGAAGGAAGAAATCAAGCAGATTGCCGTTGACGGTGCGAAATTATTACAGCGCCTGACGGACGAAGCCGGTGCCAACTTCCGCTTTGAATATTCGCCGGAAAGCTTCACCGGTACGGAACCGGAATATGCTTTGGAAGTCTGCAACGCCGTCCTCGATGTTTGGAAACCGACGGCTGACCGCAAGGCCATCATCAACCTGCCGTCGACGGTACAGATGTCCATGCCTCACGTCTTCGCTTCGCAGATTGCCTATATGTCGCAGAACTTGAAATACCGGGACAACGTCATCTTATCGGTTCATCCCCACAATGACCGCGGCACAGGCGTTGCCGATGCTGAAATGGCTATGCTCGCCGGCGCGGACCGCGTTGAAGGGACTCTGTTCGGCAATGGTGAACGGACGGGCAACGCCGACATCGTCACTATCGGCATGAACATGTATGCCTTAGGCGTCGATCCGGGCCTGGATTTCTCCAACATGCCGAAACTGGTGGAAACATACGAACGAGTGACCCGCATGCATGTCCATCCGCGTCAGCCTTATGCCGGCCAGCTGGTCTTCGCCGCTTTCTCCGGTTCCCATCAGGACGCCATCGCCAAGGGCATGCATTTCCGCCAGGAAAACAACGAACAGTACTGGACCTGCCCGTATCTGTACATCGACCCGCATGATGTGGGCCGCACGTACGATGCCGACGTCATCCGCATCAACAGCCAGTCCGGCAAGGGCGGCGTAGGCTTCATTATGGAACAGAACTACGGCATCGACATGCCGAAGAAGATGCGCGAAGACTTCAGCTACTTCGTCAAGGAAGTTTCGGACCACAAGCATCAGGAACTGAAACCGGCCGAAATCTACGACGTCTTCCAGAAGAATTACCTCAATGCCGAAACGCCGCTGAAAGTCGAAGACTTCTCGCTCAAGAAGAAAGGCGACAAATGGGTCGGCAAAGTCCTGGTCCGCGCCAACGACGAAGAAGTCGTCCTCGAAGGGGCTGGCAATGGCCAGCTGAACGCCGTCAGCAACGCTGTCTGCAAAGCCTATGGCATTGAATTCAGCAACCTCGTCTACAGCGAACACGATTTGGACCGCGATTCTGATTCCCGCGGCATTGCTTACTTCGGCCTGACCGATAAAGCCGGCCATACGACCTGGGGCGCTGGCGTCGATACGGACACCATCACGGCTTCTATCTTCGCTTTCATGACGGCCATTAACCGCATGGACGGCATGGCCCAGCGCGTCAAGTTCCGGGCCCTCAAGTCCACGCCGGATACGATTACGGCTTTCAAAGCCACGTCGGGTCAGCATTAAAGTTTAATGCTTGAGGTTTGATGTTTGACGTAAAATCACTTACATCAAACATCAAACCTACCACATCAAACTTAAATATGATAGCGATTCACTATATTATAACTTTCAGAGTTAATTAGCATAAGGAGTGTATATACATATGGGTATGACGATGACGCAGAAGATTCTGGCAAAACATGCCGGCGTCGACTCGGTGAAACCGGGTGATTTAATTACTTGCAGCCTCGATATGGTCCTGGCCAACGATATTACGGCACCGCCGGCCATTGCACAGTTTGATAAGATCGGCAAGCCTGTTTTCGATAAGACCAAGATTTCCCTGGTTCCGGACCATTTCACGCCGAACAAGGACATCAAGTCGGCCGGCTTGGCCAAGATCGTCCGCGATTTTGCCAAGAAGCACGGCATTACGCATTACTTTGAAGTTGGCCGCGTCGGCATCGAACACGTCCTCTTGCCGGAACAGGGCATCGTCGCTCCGGGCATGCTGACCATCGGCGCTGATTCCCATACCTGTACGTATGGCGCTCTCGGCGGTTTCTCTACCGGCGTCGGCTCGACGGACTTAGGCGTCGCCATGGCGACGGGCAAGGCCTGGTTCAAGGTCCCCGATGCCATCAACGTCCACCTGACGGGCACGAAACCGGACGACATTACCGGGAAAGACGTCATGCTGACCCTTATCGGCATGATTGGCGTCGACGGTGCCCTCTACCAGTCCCTGGAATTTACTGGCGAAGGCGTCGCCGCCCTGGATATGACCGACCGCTTCACCATTGCCAATATGGCTATCGAAGCCAGTGCCAAGAACGGCATTTTCCCCGTCGATGAACAGACCATCGCTTATGAAAAGGGCCGCGTCCCCGATGGCTACGACATCGTCACGGCCGACGAAGATGCTCATTACAGCCGGACTGTGGAAATCAACTTGTCCGAATTGAAACCCGTCGTCGCTTTCCCGCATCTGCCGGAAAATACCAAGGTCATCGGTACCTTCGGCGACATCAAGATCGACCAGGTCGTCATCGGCTCCTGCACCAACGGCCGGCTGGAAGACTTGAAGATCGCAGCCGACATCTTCAAAGGCCACAAGGTCCATCCCGACGTCCGCTGCATCGTCATTCCCGGCAGCCAGCACGTCTACATGGAAGCCATGAAGGCTGGCTATATCGAAACCTTCATCACTGCCGGCTGTGCCGTTTCGACGCCGACCTGCGGCCCCTGCCTGGGCGGCTACATGGGCATCATGACGGCTGGTGAAAAATGTGTCTCCACGACGAACCGCAACTTCCGCGGCCGCATGGGTCACGTCGACAGCGAAGTTTACCTGGCTGGCCCGCAGGTGGCCGCAGCCAGTGCGATTCTCGGCAAGATTGCCGCACCGAAGGAGGTCCGTTAATCATGACATTAGAAGGAAAAGTATGGCGCTACGGCGACAATATCGATACAGACGTAATCATCCCGGCTCGTTATTTGAACAGCTTCGACCCGAAGGAATTGGCCACGCACTGCATGGTCGACATTGATGAAACCTTTGCCGGTAACGTAAAGGAAGGGGACATCATGGTCGGCGGCCACAACTTCGGCTGCGGCTCGTCCCGTGAACACGCACCGATTGCCATCAAGGCTTCGGGCATTCCCGTCGTCATTGCCGCCAGCTTCGCCCGCATCTTTTACCGCAATGCCATTAACGTCGGCCTGCCGGCCTTGGAAATCGGCGACGACGTAGAAAAAATCAAAGCCGGCGATATCCTCTCTATCGACCTCGACACGGGGAAAATCGTCGACAAGACAACAGGCGACACCTTCCAGGCACCGCCCCTGCCGGGCTTTATTCAGGATATTGCCAAAGCCGGCGGCTTGATCAATTACGTAAAGGAGTCTAAGTAACATGGCTAAACATATCGTCGTCATCCCCGGCGACGGAATCGGGGAAGAAATCACGGCAGGTGCCGTCAAAGTTTTACAGAAAATCGATGAAGTCTGCCACATTGGCCTGACTTTTGAAAAGAAACCGGCTGGCGGCACGGCTTATGACCTCTGCGGCTCGCCCTTGCCGGAAGATACCATTGAAGCGGCTAAGAATGCCGATGCCATCCTCTTCGGCGCCGTCGGCGGCGACAAATGGGATAATGTCGACCCGAAATTGCGTCCGGAACAGGCTGTCTTAGGTCTTCGCAAGGCTTTAGGGCTCTACGTCAACCTGCGCCCGGTCAAAGTACCGGAAGTCCTGGCTGAATATTCGCCGCTCAAACCGGACATCGTCACCGGTACGGACGTCCTCATCGTTCGCGAACTCGTCGGCGGCATCTACTTCGGCGACCGCTGTGAATCGGAAATCCACAATGGCGTCGAACGCGCGTGGGACTTGGAAAATTACAGTGTTCCTGAAGTACAGCGCATTAGCAAATTTGCCATGAAAGCTGCCCAGAAACGCCGTCATAAGGTCACGTCTGTCGACAAGGCCAACGTCTTGGCTACGTCCCGCCTGTGGCGCCGTACGGTCATTGACGTCGCCAAGGATTATCCTGACGTCGCTTTGAATCATTTCTATGTCGACAACTGTGCCATGCAGCTGGCCCTTAATCCGAAACAGTTCGACGTCATCGTCACGAGCAATCTCTTCGGGGATATCCTCAGCGATGAAGCGGCCGTCCTCGGCGGTTCCATTGGCATGATGCCGTCGGCTTCGATCGGTGAAATGACCAGCCTTTACGAACCGATTCACGGATCGGCACCGGACATCGCTGGCCAGGGCATTGCCAACCCCTGCGCAACGATCCTTTCGGCAGCTATGCTCCTGCGTTACTCCTTAGATGAAGATGCAGCAGCTGACAAAATCGAAAAGGCTGTTGACGCCGCCTTAGCGGACGGCTGGCGCACACCGGATCTCTATAAAGAAGGCTTTAAGAAAGCCGACACCCAGAAGATGACCGATGTCATCATTAGCAAAATTCAATAAATCGTTTGGCTGCAAACTGCTAACTTAATACTCAAAAAGGAGCTGTCACGATGCGACGGCTCCTTTTTTGCACCTATATTATAGTATATAAAGCGGTCACATCTTGAAAGGTCGCGGCGAATAGTGTATGATGAGAAATAGTTTAAGTACATTTTCATATTTCGTGTACAGCGAGAGGCAGGATGGAGATAGATGTTAGAATTTCCGATTAAACGCACGATCATCATTGATGATACTAAAAAGAAGAAGCGAGGCCGCAAGAAAAAAGGCGACGGTGAGAAGACCGTCATCCACGGCACAGTCAATCTGCCCAAGAAGGAACCGCTGAAGAAGCTGGACCCGCTCCCGAAGAACGCCAAGAACCTGGTCATCGTCGAATCGCCGGCCAAGGCCAAGACGATTGAACGCTTTTTAGGCAGCGGCTATAAGGTCATGGCCAGCCGCGGCCACTTGCGCGATTTGCCGCGCAATCAGTTTGGCGTCAATATCGAAGACGGCTTCGTACCGACGTATACCAATATGTGGGACAAGCGCAAGCTCATTGAAGATTTGCAGAACGAATACATCCGCTCGAAAAAAGTCTATCTGGCAACGGACCCGGACCGCGAAGGGGAAGCCATTTCCTGGCATTTGGCCCATTTGCTGGAAATCGATCCGCACGATAAGTGCCGCATCATGTTCCACGAAATTACTAAGAAAGCCATCCTCGAGGCCATCAAGGACCCGGAACCGATCGATTTGAAGAAAGTCGACGCCCAGCAGGCCCGCCGCGTCCTGGACCGCATCGTCGGCTATAAATTGAGCCCTCTCCTGTGGAAGAAAGTCTGCAAGGGCCTCAGCGCCGGCCGCGTCCAGTCCGTCGCCGTCCGCCTCATCTGTGAACGGGAAGAAGCCATCAAGGCCTTCGTACCGGAAGAATATTGGACCGTCAGCGGGACCTATACGACGGAAGACGGCCTGACGTTGCCGACGGAACTGACCAAGATCGACGGCAAGAAGGCGGAAATCCCGACACAGGAGGCAGCCGAAACCATTGCTCACGACCTGACCTGGGAAAGCCGCGGCGAAACGCACGACCCCGATATGATTGTAAAAGTCGAAAAGCGCAAGCGCAAACGCCAGCCCCAGCCACCGTTCACGACGTCGACGATGCAGCAGGAATGTGTCAGCAAGCTCAATTTCGGTGCCAAGAAGACCATGATGCTGGCTCAGCAGCTCTATGAAGGCCTCGATATGGGCGACCAGGGCCATGTCGGCCTCATCACCTACATGCGTACAGACTCGGTCCGCATCAACGACGACATGGTCCAGGCTGCGCGGGAATTCATTACGGCCAACTATGGCGAAGAATATATCCCGGAAAAGCCCCGCGTCTACAAGACCAAGCAGACCAGTCAGGATGCGCATGAAGCTATCCGTCCGACGTCGCTGGAACTGACGCCGTACAAGGTGTCGGAATTTCTGTCCCGCGACCAGCTGCGCCTGTATACCCTCATTTGGAACCGCTTCCTGGCCAGCCAGATGGAATCGGTCGAAACGGAACACATGGCCATTATCATCGAGAGCGGCCGCTATGAACTGCGGGCTGCGGGGTACAAGATTCTCTTCAAGGGCTTTACGGAACTCTATGAAGACGCCAAGAAAGATAAGACTCTGGCTGAACTGCCGCACATCTCAGCCAATACCGTCGTCCACAACCAGGCCGTCACGCCGCAGCAGCATTTTACCCAGCCGCCGGCGCGCTATACCGAAGCCAGCCTGATCAAGACGCTGGAAGAAAAGGGTATCGGCCGGCCGAGTACGTATGCGCCGATCATGGATACCATCCAGAACCGCAATTACGTAGAAAAGAAGGACAAACAGTTTGTCCCGACAGAACTGGGCGTCATCATCGTCGATTTACTGAAAAAATATTTCGCCCAGATCATCAACGTCGGCTTTACGGCCCACATGGAAGAAGCACTGGACGCCATCGAGCAGGGCCAGGATACGTACCGCCACGTCCTGCAGGAATTTTATGATATTTTCAAACCGGAAATGGACGAAGCCGAAGAAAAGATGGAAAAAGTCACTATTTCCGGCCAGGATTCAGGGCAGGTCTGTGAACTCTGCGGCGCGCCTATGGTCTATAAATTCGGCCGTTTCGGCAAGTTCCTGGCCTGCTCCAATTTCCCGGAATGTCGCAATACCAAGGCCATTGTCGAAGATTTGGGCATTACCTGTCCCAAGTGCGGCAAGGGGACGCTCATCAAGCGTAAGTCCAAGCGGGGCCGCGTCTTCTACGGCTGCAGCCAGTACCCGGAATGTGACTTCGTCCTCTGGAACCAGCCTGTCGACAAGAAATGCCCTGTTTGCGGCAGTATCATGATCGTCAAACATTATAAAAAAGGGCCTGATAAGATTTTCTGCAGCAATGCAGAGTGTGAAAACCATAAAAAAGGTGAGGTAGTGAATGAAGAATAGTGTCTTAGTCATCGGTGCCGGCCTGGCCGGTTCAGAAGCTGCCTGGCAGCTCGTCCGCCGCGGCATCCCGGTGGAACTCGTCGAAATGCGGCCGGTCAAATCGTCGCCGGCACACCATACGGAATATTTTGCTGAACTCGTCTGCAGCAACTCCCTGCGGGCAGCCAATATCGAAAACGCCGTCGGCCTCTTGAAGGAAGAAATGCGTCGTCTGGGCTCGCTCATCATGGACGCAGCCGATACGCACCGCGTCCCGGCTGGCGGCGCCCTGGCCGTCGACCGCGTCCCTTTCAGCCAGTATGTGACGGAAAAACTCAAGAATCATCCTTTGGTCACTATCCGTCATGAAGAAGTGACGGAACTGCCGGATGACCAGATCTGCATCGTCGCCAGCGGCCCGCTGACCAGTGACGCCCTGGCCGATACCATCCGCCGCCTGACGGGGGAAGACTATTTCCATTTCCACGATGCCGCAGCGCCTATCGTCGCCGTCGACTCCCTGGACATGACCAAGGTCTACCGCGCCGCCCGTTACGGCAAGGGAGGCGCAGACTATCTGAACTGCCCTTTTACCAAAGAAGAATATGAAGCTTTCTGGCAGGCTTTGACGACGGCTGAATGTGCCGAACTCCACGAATTTGAAAAGGACGACAGTGTCTTTGAAGGCTGTATGCCTATCGAAGTCATGGCTGGCCGTGGTATCGACACCATGCGCTATGGCCCGATGAAGCCGGTCGGCCTGGAACTGCCCGGTACGGGTGAACTGCCTTATGCTGTCGTCCAGCTGCGCCAGGATAACGGCAGTGCTACGCTGTACAATATCGTCGGCTTCCAGACGCACCTCAAGTTCCCCGAACAGAAGCGGGTCTTTTCTATGATCCCCGGCCTGGAACACGCCGAATTCGTCCGCTACGGCGTCATGCATCGCAATTCCTACATCAATTCGCCGGAACTGCTCTTGCCAACGCTGCAGCTGCGCAAGCAGCCGAATCTCCTCTTTGCCGGCCAGCTGACCGGCGTCGAAGGCTACCTGGAATCGGCAGCTATGGGCCTTTTGGCCGGTGTCAATGCAGCCCGTCTCCTGCAAGGGGAAGACGGATTGACCTTTTCCAAGCGCACGGCTATGGGCGGCCTGAGCCAGTATATCTCCAGCGGCCCGAACGACCATTTTCAGCCGATGAACATCAACTTCGGTCTCATGGAACCGCTGGGCATCAAGAAGCGCATGAAGAAGAAAGAAAAGAACGCCTTGCTGGCTCAGCGGGCGCTCGATGAAATCGAACAAATGAAGGGGGATTACCCATGTCTGAATTAATGTCTACTGAATTCCACGCTACTACGATATGTGCTGTCCAGCGCGATGGCAAGACGGCCATTGCCGGTGACGGCCAGGTCACGATGGGCAATGCTGTCATCATGAAGGGGACGGCCCAGAAAGTCCGCCGCCTTTACCACGGTAAGATTATCAGCGGCTTTGCCGGTTCCGTCGCCGATGCGTTCACCTTATTCGACCATTTCGAAGCGAAATTGAACGAACACAACGGCAACCTCGTCCGCAGTGCCGTTGAACTGGCCAAGGACTGGCGGTCCGACAAGATCCTCCACAAACTGGAAGCCCTGCTCCTGGTTGCAGACAGCCAGCGCATCCTGCTCATTTCCGGCAACGGCGAAGTCATCGAACCGGACGACGGTGTCCTGGCCATCGGTTCCGGCGGCAACTACGCCCTGGCTTCGGCACGGGCCCTCATGCAGAACACGGACCTGTCGGCCCGGGACATCGCTGAAAAGTCCCTGCACATCGCAGCGGACATCTGCGTTTACACCAACCACAATGTCATTGTCGAAGAAATCTAAGAAAGAGGTATTTCCATGGAAAAAACAGAATTGACGCCAAAACAGATTGTGGCGGAACTGAATAAATACATCGTCGGCCAGAGCGAAGCCAAGAAATCCGTTTCCATCGCCCTGCGCAACCGCTGGCGCCGCAAACGCCTGAGCGAAGACATGCAGGATGAAATCATCCCCAAGAACATCCTGCTCATCGGCCCGACCGGTGTCGGCAAGACAGAAATCGCCCGCCGCCTGGCCAAGCTCGTCGGCGCACCGTTCATCAAAGTCGAAGCGACGAAATATACGGAAGTCGGCTATGTCGGTCGCGACGTCGAACAGATGATCCGCGACCTCGTGGCCAACGCCATCCGCATGGTCCAGGAACAGGAAAGCCAGCGCTATGAAGAAAAGGCGGAAGAAGAAGCCAACAAGCGCATCCTTCAGGTCTTCTGGCCCAAGAAATCCATCAAGGAAAAGGTCAAGAACCCGATGGACGTCTTCTTCAGCAGCGACGATGATGACGACGATACGCCGGAAGAACCGAAGCAGCTCGAAGAACCGAAGTCCGACCGCCGCCAGAAGATGTTTGAAGATATTTGCGCCCACAAGATGGACGACCGGGAAATCGAAGTCGAAGTGGCTGAACAGAACCAGGGTTTCCAGGGCATCCTGACGGGCAATTCGACGGAAGAACTAACCAATAACTTCCAGGAAATGCTGGGCAGCATCATGCCGAAAAAGAAGAAGAAAAAGAAGATGACCGTCGCCAAGGCCCGGGAAATCTTCAAGGAAGAAGAATTGGAAAAATGCCTGGACATGGACATCATCGTCGATAAAGCCATCGAAGCGACAGAAGAATCGGGCATCGTCTTCATCGACGAATTTGATAAGATCGCTGAAAAAGGCCACGCCAACGGGCCGGACGTCTCCCGAGAAGGCGTACAGCGCGACATCCTGCCCATCGTCGAAGGGGCCACGGTCAATACGAAATACGGCCCGGTCAAGACGGACCACATCCTCTTCATCGCTGCCGGTGCCTTCCACGTTTCCAAGCCGAGCGACCTCATTCCGGAACTGCAAGGCCGCTTCCCGATCCGCGTCGAACTCCAGTCCCTGACGGTCGATGACTTCCGCCGCATCCTGACTGAACCGAACCAGTCCCTGGTCAAACAGTACAAGGCCCTCTTGGAAACAGACGGCGTCACCCTGGAATTTACCGATGACGGCATCGACGCTATTGCCGAATACGCATACCGCGTCAATTTGGAAACGGAAAACATCGGCGCCCGCCGGTTGCATACGATTTTGGAAAAAATCCTCGAAGATGTAGCCTATGAAGCACCGGATATCGACGAAAAGCACATCGTCGTCAACAAGGAATTCGTTTCGGGCAAACTGAATGACGTCGTCCAAAACGTCGACTTGAGCCATTATATTTTATAAAACGGGGGTACTATGAACCGACCTTATGCAAAATTAACGATTACGAAAAAAGGGGAACGGGCCGCCCGCAGTGGCCACCCCTGGGTATATGGGGAAGAAGTGACCCATGTCGAAGGCACGTATCAGACCGGGGACATCGTCGACGTTTACAGCGATAAGGACCGCTACCTCGGGACGGGCTTTGCCAATGATATTTCCAAAATCCGCGTGCGCATCGTGTCGCGCAATGCCAACGACCGCTTCGATGAAGCCTTCTGGCAGCGCCGGGTCAAGTACGCTCTGGATTACCGCAAGACCGTCATGGGCGATAAGGACTTTGCCTGCTGCCGCCTCATCTTCGGCGATGCCGACGATATGCCGGGGTTGACAGTAGACCGCTATAACGACGTCCTCGTCGCTCAGACTTTATGCTACGGCATGGACCAGGTGAAACCGGTCATCTTCAAGTCCCTCGTTGATGAACTGGCCGCTATGGGTGTCACAATCCGCGGCATTTACGAACGAAATGACGTCAAAGTCCGCAAACTGGACGGCATGGAAGAGTATAAGGGCTGGTATGAAGCGGACTTCCTGCCTCAGCCGGGCAGCGTCTTGACGACGATCGACGAAAACGGCATCCTTTATGACGTAGACGTCGAAAATGGCCAAAAGACGGGCTTCTTCCTGGATCAGAAATACAACCGCTTGGCTGTCGCCAAAATCGCCGCCGGCAAACATGTCCTGGACTGCTTCACTCATACCGGAGCCTTTGCCCTCAATGCAGCCAAGGGCGGAGCGGCCAGCGTCACAGCTGTCGATATTTCTCAGGAAGCTGTCGACATGACTAACGAGAACATCCGCCGCAATGGCTTGGAAGCCATCGTCACGGCCAAACAGGCCAACGTCTTCGATTTGCTCACGGACCTGGCTGAACACAAGTGCCATGACTATGACTTCATCATCCTCGACCCGCCGGCCTTTACCAAGTCGGGTCATACCGTCCGCAACGCCATGCGGGGCTATAAGGAAATCAACTTGAAAGCGATGAAACTCTTGCCCCGCGGCGGCTATCTGGCGACCTGCTCGTGCTCGCATTTCATGCGCGACGACCTGTTCCGCCAGATGCTCCACGATGCCGCCAAAGATGCCGGCGTCCGCCTCCGCCAAATCGAAGGACGCCAGCAGTCGCCGGACCATCCCATCCTCTGGAACGTCCCGGAAACGAATTACCTGAAATTCTATTTGTTCCAGGTCGTATAGTGTTAAAAAGGCGCTGCCTTCGTGTGACAGCGCCTTTTTTTATTCTGCGAAATGCGTATGTTTGACCCGCCAGGCTGTCATCTTGTTGAACAGCCAGAAGCCATAGATGCCCAGCGTGATGAGAGTGAAGAACCACCATTTGATGTAGCTGCCGAAGAGCTGCAGACCTGTTCCATCAAAAGTGAGACGCTGGCCGTCGATGATTGTATTGCGGCAGATCCAGCGGCGGAACATGACTTCGCCCCAAGGGTAGGCGATTCCGAACGTACAAATCGTAATGATGACTAAGATGAGGCCATAGCCGATAAATCCGAGTACAGACCCTTCAAATTTCGATTCCCTTTGTAATAACATAGACAAGCCTCCTTTATGATATGTATAGAAATATGATACCATATTTTTTGTTTGACCAATAGGAGGAAATCATGGTAAAATAAAAAGGTACTTGCGAGTGTGGCGGAATGGCAGACGCACCAGACTTAGGATCTGGCGCCTCACGGCGTGAGGGTTCAAGTCCCTCCACTCGCACCACCAATAGGGGCTGTCGCATGAAGCTTTTTGCTATCATGCGAGGCCTTTTTTCTTAAATGTTTGAGGTTTGATGTATGATGTTTGAGGCAATGGCTTTTAAA
>OIWT01001036.1_pt1 | contig 35492 bp, 30 predicted proteins | sample 1587701 | NCBI WGS metagenome assembly OIWT01 (sample SAMEA3888904, study PRJEB22519) | human gut metagenome | biome: human gut; feature: human-associated habitat; material: faeces | place: Denmark | collected 2009 | reverse complement strand
TAATAAGGGCTTATAGCCCTGAGCGAACCACCCGTTTGACGGGTGGAAGCGATTTGCTTATTGCTGCTTCATATCTTGCTTCAGTGCCTTGTCTATCTGCTTTTTCAGTGCTTCGCTTTGAGATTTTTCCGTAATCGCACCGACAATCGGATCACCTACGATATTACCGTTTCTGTCCACCACATAAGTGGTCGGAAATGCATAGACGGTTTCAATGAGTTTTCCCGCTTCACTGTCTGTATTGAAATAGACGTTTCGGTAGCTTGCTCCTTTCTTGTCGAGAACCGCTTTCGCCTCGTCGATTGCTGTCTTGTCTCCGTCCAGTGTAAAGGAATTGATACCGATGACTTCGCCGCCCTGCTTCGAAAGATCCTGATTCAGCGCGTCAAGATCGGAAAGTTCACCCACACAAGGATTGCAGGTCGTAAACCAGAAGTTTACAACGGTAACCGCATTCTTCGAAAACAGTTCGCTGCTTTTTACCTTATTCCCGTTTAGGTCGCTGCCCTCAAAGGAAGGAAATTGTTTCATGGCCTCTGCATCCGTGCTCATGTCCATGCCACCGTCTAAAGCCTTCTGTGCCGTCTCCGGATATTTTTCTTCGATTGCGGTAAGCTTCTTTTCGATTTCACTGATCCGCGTTGCCTTCTCACGCAGCAAAGTAAGCTCATCCTCTGTAAATTCGTCGCTTATAGGCTCTATGGTATCAAGAAGAAACTCGCCGTAATTCTTTCCGTCTTCCACCATCGCCATGCCCTTGTCCGCCTCCATATAGACCTTTTGCCAAAGTTCGGTGTTTTCTGCGAGGATCTCCTGTTCCTCACCCATCAGTGTCTTATACATTTCGATTGCTTCTTTTTCGTTTGCAGGCTCCGCACTCATGTTGTCCGGATTGCCTCCGTTTTTGGCACATGCCGCCAAAGAAAGTACGAGCAGTGTGATAAGCAGCATTGATAATAATTTTTTTTCTTTCATTTTAGTTCTCCTTTGTTTCATATTTTTTTTCGGAAGTCTTCTCAGATTTTCCGAAACCGTATCGAAAAGCAATCGCCTCGCAAGGGCAGGCTTTGACGCACATGCCGCAGCGAATGCATTCCGCGTGATCCGGCGTTTGGGTTACGTCCACATCCATCTTACACGCTTTCGCGCATTTGCCGCATGAGACACACTTTGTCTTATCGACTTCCATGCCGAGCAGCGACACTTTGTTCATCAGCGCGTAAATCGCACCGAGTGGGCAGAGCCACTTGCAAAACGGGCGATAAAGCAGTATGCTGAGTACGATGACAGTCGTCAATATGCCAAGCTTCCATGTAAAAAGCTTTCCGAGCGCAGCTCGTATTCCCATGTCGACTATGGACAGCGGAATCGCGCCCTCGAGCACTCCCTGTGGGCAGAGGTACTTACAGAAAAGCGGGTCGCCCATTCCGACATCGTTTACCCAAATTGCCGGAAGCAGCACCACCATGACAGCAAGCACCGCATATTTGACATAAGTCAGTGCTTTCAGCCTTTCTGTTGAAAATTTTCTCGTCGGTATCTTGTGCAAAAGTTCCTGAAGCCAGCCGAACGGGCATAAAAATCCGCATACAAACCGTCCAAGCATCACCCCTGTCAAAATCAGAAATCCGGCTATATAATAGGAAAAACTGAATTTTGACGAGCCTGCGACCGCCTGAAAAGCTCCTATCGGACATGCGGCTGACGCGGCGGGACAAGAATAGCAGTTCAGTCCCGGCACACAAACGGCTTTTCCCACTCCCCTGTAAATACCGCCGCTCCCAAAATTCGCAAGGTGCAGATTGGAAAGCAAAGTCGCCGATGCCTGAAAAACTCCTCTGAAATGTGCCAAAATCCGAGATGTTGACTTTGATTTACGCTTTCTCTTCTTATCCAATTCCCACACACTCCAAACACAGTCTGACTGCCTTGGACAGCACGATATCAATTTCTCCGCGCCAAATCCCAAGGCACAGCATTGCAACGCCGCAGCCGAGTAATATTACCTGCATTGCAATCTTTTTTCTAATTTTGCTTTTTGATTGATTCATTTTCTCACCTCTTTATCCCACATTTTAGCATGACGGATATAAAATTACTGTTAAGAACGAAAATTTAACCAAAAATTTATGTCGACATGGTATACTGTAACTATCTAAACGAATGATTCGAAGCAAATGAAACGTAACGAATGATTCGAAACACAAGGAGGACTTTTATGCATATTCTGATCGTTGAAGACGAGCGCACGCTTTGCGAAACGATTGTGCGCAGCCTTAGGAGACTCGCATACAGCGTGGATTTTTGTTATGACGGAAATGAGGCTTTGAATCTCTTAGCTGTGGAAAAATACGATCTTGTACTGCTTGATTTGAATTTACCAGGTGCGGACGGGATGACCGTTCTCCGACAGCTCAGGCAGACGGATAAGGATACCCGGGTACTGATTCTCTCGGCGCGAAGCGAGGTTTCGGACAAGGTCGCCGGGCTCGATGCCGGAGCAAGCGATTATCTCTCCAAACCTTTCCATCTGGAGGAACTCGAGGCACGCATACGCAGTCTTACGCTGCGTAAGTTTACGCAAAATGATGTCGTGCTTTCCTGTGGGGATCTTTCCTTTGACACGAAATCCCGCACGGCCTCTGTTCGGGGACAGGAACTTACCCTCACAAGAAAGGAAATCGGTATTTTGGAATATCTGCTGCTGCACCAGGGACGCCCTGTCAGTCAGGAAGAGCTGATTGAGCATGTCTGGGACAACAGCGTGGATTCTTTCAGCAATTCGATTCGCGTACATATTTCCTCTCTCCGAAAAAAACTGCGTGCGTCGCTGGGATGCGATCCTATATATAACCGCATCGGAGAAGGCTATGTTATGGAGGAAAAAGAATCATGAAAAAACTCTCGCTCAAGTGGCGTATAGCCTTGACAACCTCACTTTTGATAGGGGTAATCTGTGTGTCCATCAATCTTCTTCTCAGTTATTCCGGAAGCCGATATATGGACTCCATAGGGTCCTATGTATCCGAATGCGAAATCACCGTGGGCAGCGATTCGGAAGTTTTTAATCCGGAAACCGGCAAAACCGACAACAATCTTACTATTATAATCGACGGTATGCAAAAAGATTATTACTTTACAAACTGGTGCATCACATTCGCCGTAACGCTGCTCGGCGGAGTACTTGCGTATTTTTTGAGCGGACATGCATTGAAGCCTTTACGAAATTTTGCGTCGCGTGTGGAGAATGTGCAGACTACAAACCTAACAGAGATGAAAATCACAGAAGATGTCATTCCGGAGTTTCAGCATTTTAAAACTTCCTTTAACTGTATGATGGACCGCCTTGATGAAGGATTTAACGCTCAGCGTCAGTTTCCGGGAAATGCCGCGCATGAACTCCGCACACCTCTTACGCTTATGCAGGCGCAGATCGAACTGTTTGCTGCCGAGCACCCCGACATTCTGCCGGAGACTGCGGATTTTCTGAAGCTGCTGGAAGAGCAGACCGAGCGCATGGCGCAGATGACCAGAACTCTGCTTGAAATGAGTGAACTTCACACAATCCCGTGCAATGACAGAATCCAATTGTTTCCGATGATAGAAGAAATTTTTACGGATCTTGCTCCTCTCGCAGAAAAGAAGAGCGTCAGCCTTACGCATACAGGTGATGCCTTCATGACGGGAAGCGACACGCTGATCTATCGTCTGCTGTTTAATTTGATTGAAAATGCCATCCGCTATAATCGGGATAACGGAGCGGTAACCGTTTCGGTAACAGAGGATGATTCAGATCTTCTTATCAAAGTTTCCGATACCGGATTTGGAATTCCGAAAGAGTATCGCGATAGTATCTTTCAGCCCTTCTTCCGGGTTGACAAATCACGCAGCAGAGAATACGGAGGCGTGGGACTCGGTCTTTCACTCGTTTGGAATATAACTGCTCTTCACGGCGGCGAAATAAGGGCTGAAGAAAACCCAGAGTGTGGAACTTCCATGACAGTCAGATTCCCGGCTTCTGACGAAAACTAAGCTTTCTTTTTTAAAACGGACTGCAAGTCGGAGCTTTTGGACAGCAAAGCACGGGAATGGCTATCGGTATGTGGAATTATAATTTTAATCAGACCAAAACGCTCAGGACGGTTTTGTAAAAAAATGCTTGCATTTCACAGATTTTGTAGTATAATTATTGGGTACGGTTGTGCCCGTACAATTCTCTGCGACGATACGCGAATTTCGGCAGTGCGGCCGGAAGCGCGGAAAACGTCGCCATATAAGTCCATAGGGAGGTGACAAGATGACAAATTATGAAGTTATGTTCATTATCGACGCTGCTTTGGAAGATGAAAAGAAAGATGCGACAGTAGAGACAGTTCAGTCCATTATTGCTGCTGATGGTGAAGTTGAAAAAGTAGACGTTTGGGGAATGAGAAAGCTTGCTTATCCTATCAACAAGAAGGAAGAAGGATACTATGTAGTAGTTGACTTCAAGGGCAACCCGACATTACCTAAGGAACTTGACAGAAGACTCAAGATTTCCGATAACGTAATCAGACACATCATTTTAAGCAAGGATGAGAAATAGGAGCGAGGTGTAATATGAACAGCGTTGTATTAATCGGAAGATTAACCAGAGATCCGGAAGTGAGATATACAGCCGGCACACAGATGGCGGTATGTACGTTTACCGTTGCGATTGACAGACCTGTGAGAGCAGGCGGCGAGAAGCAGACGGACTTTCCGAGAGTTACCGTTTTCGGCAAACAGGCTGAGAACTGCGAAAGATTCCTTGCAAAGGGGAGACTGGTAGGCGTTCAGGGTAGAATCCAGACCGGAAGCTACACCAATAAGGACGGTGCAACTGTTTACACCACGGATGTCGTAGCTGACAGAGTAGAATTTTTAGAATGGGGAGACAGACCTTCGGGACAGGGGAGTTCATCCGGACAGCAGTACCGAGCACAAGCGGTAGACGAAGCACCGGAAGGATTCGCTGCAATTGACGAAGATATTCCGTTCTAACAGAAAGGAGATATGAAACCATGATGGATAAAAGACGCGGTGGCGGCATGAGAAGAAAGAAAGTATGTCAGTTCTGTGCCGATAAGAGCGAAAAGATCGATTACAAGGATGTAGAAAAATTAAGAAGATACATCACTGAAAGAGGCAAGATTTTACCTAAGAGAATCACAGGTACTTGCGCTATGCATCAGAGAGAAGTAACGACTGCTATCAAGAGAGCAAGAATCGTTGCACTTCTTCCATATGTTGCAGACTAATTCCGAAAAAATGCATAAAAATTGTATATTTTAAAATACAAGATGCCCAAATCGGAGAAATAATGAAAAAACAGAGAACGCAGACGGTAAAACAATAACTTTACGGATGCGTTCTTTTTTTCGTGCGAGAACAAATGCTTAAATTTCAACGCATACAGGTGAAAAAAATCGGTGAACACTGTTAAAAAAGAAACGGTTTTATAAATATACACGGTAAAGCGGTAATGCGTTAAAGTGCAAACTGAGGAAATCATTTTGGTTTTTTTCGAAGAAAAACCGTTCAAAAATGCTTAAAAAAGGCTAAATCTAGCAGAATTAAGGCAAAAAAGTATGGAATATCGGCGACAAAAATATTATAATATTAAGTAACGAATTACAGAATGCTAATGCGGATAAATATTCGTGAGAGTGAATAATTATAAGAAATGGAGAGAAAAAATGGCAGTAATTATTAATGGACGCGATCTTACGATCGAACAGGTAATCAGCGTATGCAGACATCACGAAAAGGTTGAGCTTGCTCCTGAAGCTATCGAAGCTGTTAACAAAGCAAGAGCATATGTTGAAAAAAAGGTTGCTGAAAAGGCAGTTGTTTACGGACTTACAACCGGTTTCGGTAAGTTTGCAAGCGTTGCAATCGACACTGACCAGACAGCAGAACTTCAGAGAAACTTAATTATCAGCCACACTTGCTCGATGGGCAAGCCTTACGACCAGAAGTATGTAAGAGCGGCTATGCTCCTCAGAGCAAACTCATTATCAAGAGGAAACTCCGGAATCAGACTTGAAACCTTGCAGACTTTAATCGATATGCTTAATGCCGGAATTCATCCTATCGTTCCTGAAAAAGGTTCCGTAGGAGCCTCCGGAGACCTTGCACCGCTTTCCTGCATCGCACTCGGACTTATAGGACTCGGAAAAGTTGAATACAAGGGCGAAGTTATCGAAGCAAAGGAAGCTTTCGAAAAGGCTGGTCTTAAGCCGGTTGTACTTGCTTCCAAAGAAGGCCTTGCACTTAACAACGGAACCCAGATGCTTACAGCAGTAGGACTTAACACATTATACGATGCAATGCATCTTATGAAAATTGCTGATATAGCAGCAGCCCTTACAGGTGAAGCACTTCACGCAATCGCAAAAGCATACGACCCGAAGACTCACCTCCTCAGAGGACATCAGGGACAGATGGATGTTGCAGAAAACATGAGAAACCTTCTTGCAGGCTCCGGAAACGCACTTCCGCTTCACCCTACAAAGGTTCAGGATCCGTATTCACAGAGATGCATGCCGCAGATTCACGGTGCTTCCAGAGATGCGATTATGTATGTATATGAAGCAGTATCCAGAGAAATCAATGCGGTAACAGACAACCCAATCGTATTCCCGGATGACGATGAAGTAATCTCCGGCGGCAACTTCCACGGCCAGCCGATGGCACTTGCTTTTGACTTCTTGAAGATTGCGATTTCCGAACTTGCAAATGTTGCAGAAAGAAGAACGGAAAGACTTGTGAACCCTGCATTATCCGAAGGACTTCCTGCATTCCTTGTTAAGGATGGCGGTCTTAACAACGGTTTCATGATTGCACAGTATGCATCTGCATCCATGGTTTCCGAAAACAAGGTTTACGATCACCCTGCATGTGTTGACTCCATCCCAACATCCGCAAACCAGGAAGACCATGTATCCATGGGCGCAACTTCCGCAAGAACAGCAGCGATGGTACTGGACAATGCTCAGAAAGTAATCGGAATTGAACTTGCTGCAGCAGCTCAGGGAATTTGGCTTCGTCAGGAACTGGGTGAAAAGGGAATTGAGAACCTCGCACCTGCAACAAAAGCAGCTTATGAACATATCCGTTCAATCGCAGAGCCGGTTGAAAAGGACATCATCATGATTGATTACCTTGCAAAATTCGACGAAATGGTAAAAGACAACTCCATTTTGGAAGCAGTAGAAAAGGTTGTAACACTTAAATAAAATATACAAGAAACGCAATATTTTACCGACCGGTCCTGCAAGGCTGGGCCTGTCGGTATTTTGTATAAGGAGGAAGAAATATGTTAGATAACAAAACACTCGAAGGTGCAATGAAGATTCGCTTAGATAACGAGTATCCGGACTATCCTGAATTCCAAGAGGGAATCAGACGTGCGCCGGACAGAGGATTCAGACTTACAAAGGCGCAGACAAAGGTTGCTTTGAAGAACGCATTGAGATACGTTCCGGAAGAACTTCACGAAAAGCTCGCTCCTGAGTTTATGGAAGAACTCACAACACGTGGCAGAATCTATGCTTACAGATACAGACCGGAAGGCAGAATCTACGGAAAACCGATTAACGAATACAAGGGTAAATGCCTTGCAGGTAAGGCTTTCCAGGTTATGATTGATAACAACCTTGACTTTGAAGTTGCTTTATATCCGTATGAACTCGTAACTTACGGTGAAACAGGTTCCGTTTGTCAGAACTGGCTTCAGTACAGATTGATCAAGAAATACCTTGAAGAATTAACAGAAGATCAGACTTTGGTAGTGGAATCCGGACATCCTCTCGGATTATTCCCATCCAAGCCGACAGCACCGAGAGTCATCATCACAAACGCTCTGATGGTTGGTATGTATGACAACCTCGACGATTGGGAAATTGCAGAAGAAATGGGCGTTGCTAACTACGGACAGATGACAGCAGGCGGATGGATGTACATCGGACCTCAAGGCATCGTTCACGGAACATTCAACACAATTCTGAATGCAGGTCGTAAAGAACTTGGCATTCCGCAGGACGGAGACCTTGCAGGACATACTTTCGTATCTTCGGGACTTGGCGGCATGAGCGGCGCTCAGCCTAAGGCTGCAAACATCGCAAATGCAGTAGGTATCTTTGCGGAAGTTGACCTTTCCAGAATCGAGACAAGACACGACCAGGGCTGGGTTGATGTTATCATGGATGACATCGATGAAATCTTCAAACTCGCAAATGAGAAGATTGCAGCTAAGGAATCCATTTCCATCGCATACCACGGCAATATCGTTGATCTTCTGGAAGCGGCTGTTGAAAAGAACTTCCACATCGACCTTCTTTCCGACCAGACATCCTGCCACAATGTATACAACGGCGGATACTGCCCGGTAGGAATGACATTTGAAGAAAGAACAAGAGAACTTCACGAAAACAGAGATAACTTCATTAAGGAAGTTGATAAGACTTTACATAGACACTATCACGCAATCAAAACTCTTACAGAGAGAGGAACTTATTTCTTCGATTACGGCAATTCCTTCATGAAGGCTATGTATGACGCAGGCATTAAGGAAATTTCCAAGAACGGATACGATGACAAAGATGGATTCATTTGGCCTTCCTACGTTGAAGACATCATGGGACCAATCCTCTTTGACTATGGATATGGCCCATTCAGATGGGTATGCCTGTCCGGAAAGCCGGAAGACCTTGATGCAACAGACAAGGCTGCTATGGAAGTTATCGACCCGAACAGACGCGGTCAGGACAGAGACAACTGGATCTGGATCAGAGATGCGAAGAAGAACAAACTCGTAGTAGGTACACAGGCTCGTATTCTTTATCAGGATGCGGAAGGCAGACGCGATATCGGTCTTGCATTCAACAAGCTTGTAAGAGAAGGAAAGATTGGCCCGGTAATGATGGGTCGTGACCACCACGATGTATCCGGAACAGATTCTCCATTCAGAGAAACTTCCAACATCAAAGACGGATCCAATGTTATGGCAGATATGGCTGTTCAGTGCTTCGCGGGAAATGCTGCAAGAGGAATGTCCTTATGCGCACTTCACAACGGCGGCGGCGTAGGCATCGGTAAGGCCATCAACGGCGGTTTCGGTCTGCTTCTTGACGGTTCCGAAAGAGTTGATGAAATTTTGAAGTCCGCAATGATGTGGGACGTAATGGGTGGTGTTGCCCGCAGAAACTGGGCAAGAAACGAACATGCTGTTGAAACATCCGTAGCTTACAACAAAAACTACGCAGGCAAGGGTCACATCACAATCCCTTACATTGCAGACGAAGACTTAGTTGAAAAAACAGTAGATAAATTCGTAAAATAAAAAACCGATAAACGAAAAGGAGAGACTATGTCTACTTTACTCGTAAAAAATATAGGTATTCTGCAGACCCCGGCGGGAAGTTTCCCGCACAAGGGGGCTCAGCAGGGTGAAAATATGAAATTAAAAGATGCGGCGGTTCTCGCAGAAGACGGCATTATTAAGGCAATCACATCGGACGGAAAGCTTCCCTGCGCGGAAGAAGAGGTCGATGTGGTGCTTGACGCAGAGGGAAACCTCGTAACACCGGGACTTGTTGAAGGACATACCCATTTGGTGTTCGGCGGATACCGGCAGAACGAGATTCCGCTGAAACTCAAAGGCGCGGGCTATCTTGACATCCTGAGAGCGGGCGGCGGCATAAATGATACCGTAAAGAAAACAAGAGAAGCAAGCTTCGAGGAGCTGTATGATAAGACGGAAGGGTTCCTTGACGAAATGATGACCCTTGGAGTTACCACCTGCGAAGCCAAGAGTGGCTACGGAATTGACCTCAAGACAGAAGTGAAACTTCTTGAAGTGCTCAAGAAACTCAATGAAGATCATCCGATGGATATTGTTTCCACCTTTATGCCGGCACATGTTGTGCTTGCGGACTGGAAGGGCAGAGAAGATGAATTTATTCAGCTTTGTATCGACGAAATGATGCCGTATGTGAAAGAGCATAATCTGGCAGAGTTTGTCGACATCTTCACGGAAGACTCCGTTTTCGATGTGGAACAGAGCAGAAAGTATCTGCAGGCCGCAAAGGATATGGGATTCGGTCTCAAAATTCACGCAGACGAAATCGAAGCAATCGGAGGCAGTGTTCTCGCAGGGGAGATGCACGCGACATCGGCAGAACATTTAATCGTAATCGATGACGCGGGAATGGCGTCCATGGCAAAAGGCGGAACAATCGCAATGTGTCTTCCGGCTACATCCTTCTATCTGGGCGCAACCTTTGCACCGGTAAGAAGAATGATAGATGAGTTTGAAGTACCGGTTGCGATCGCATCGGATTTCAACCCGGGTTCCTGTCCGTCACTGAACCTGCAGTTCGTAATGAACCTCGGTTATTTGAAGTACAGAATGACGCCGGAAGAGGTTCTCACGGCAGTTACGATCAATCCGGCATGCGGAATCAACAGAGGAGACAGAGTCGGTACACTTGAAGTCGGAAAAGACGCGGACATGGTGATCTGGAACGCACCGAACATGGAAATGCTTTGTTACCGTTTTGGATCCAATCTTGCGCTGCAGACAATTAAGAAAGGAAATTTGGTTTAATGAAATTAGTTGAATTAACGGTAAAAGACTATTTGGATTTGTTGAAATCCGATGCACCGGCACCGGGCGGCGGCAGCGTAAGTGCACTTTCCGCAGCACAGGGAATCGCCCTTGTTGCAATGGTTTCGGATCTCACAATCGGAAGGGAAAGATATGCTGACTTTGAAGAAGGCTGCAAGAAAGCAAAAGCAGAAGCAATAGAACTTTATGCAAAACTTGTGGAAGCCATTGATAAAGACACAGAGGCGTTCAATCTTGTATCCGCTGCATTTAAAATGCCGAAGGATACCGATGAAAACAAAGCTGCAAGAAGCAAGGCAATCGCAGATGCAACTCTCGCGGCAACGGAAGTTCCGTTCGAGACACTTACGCTTTGCATGAATGCTCTCAAGGTAACGGAAACAATCGTAGGAAAATCCAATCCTAACGCAGCTTCCGACCTCGGCGTTGCGGCGCTTAACCTGCTTGCAGGAATCAAGGGTGCATGGCTGAATGTAATGATTAACCTTCCGGGCGTTAAGGATGAAGCTGCGAAGGCAAAATTTGCAGAAGGTGCAAAGATGGTAGAAGAAGCGGAAGCAATTGCGGACGCAATTTATAAGAAAGTTTTGGAATCACTGTAGAATACAATGCCGCAAGGCAAGAAGGAGATAGAAATGGCTCAGATTATTGAAAGCATCCCTAATATTTCAGAGGGAAGAAATCAAGAAGTTATCGAAGCATGTGTGGACCAGATCAGAACAACTGCAGGCTGCACACTGTTAAACTATTCATCAGACCCTAACCATAACAGAACCGTTATCACCTATATCGGCGATGCAAAGGGTGTGGAAGAAGCAAGCGTGAAACTTGCAAAGAAGGCAGTAGAACTCATCGACCTTAACAAGCACACAGGTGAGCATCCGAGAATGGGCTGCGTTGACGTTATGCCATTCGTTCCGATTAAGGACGCAACAAATGAAGAATGTATCGAACTGTCCAAGGTTGTCGGCAAGAGAATTGCAGAAGAGGCAGACCTTCCGGTATTCCTTTATGAAATGTCAGCAACAAGACCGGAAAGAAAGAACCTTGCAACAATCAGAAAAGGCCAGTTCGAAGGCATGGCAGAAAAGGTTCAGCAGGAAGAATGGGAACCGGATTTCGGCGGCAGAAGAATCAACCCTACAGGCGGAGTTGTTGCAGTAGGCGCAAGACCTCCTCTGGTAGCATACAACCTCAACCTCAACACCTCCAATGTCCAGATTGCAAAGAACATTGCAAAGATCATCAGAGAAAAGGATGGCGGCCTTCGCTGCGTAAAGGCTATGGGCTTCATGCTTGAAGACAGAGGAATCGCACAGGTTTCCATCAATATGACAGACTACAGAGTAACACCTTTATACAGAGTTACGGAACTCGTAAAGGCAGAAGCAAAGAGATACGGCGTACAGGTAATCGGTACGGAAGTTATCGGACTCTGCCCGATGAAAGCATTGGTCGATACCGCAGAGTATTATCTTCAGATCGAAGATTTCGATTTTGACGGACAGGTACTCGAAAACTACATTCTGTAAGGTATTACAGAATCGAAAACCTTAATTCGTTTAGGAGCAAGAATAATGACAGACAATCGGGAGTTTTCCCCTTCATCATCCCTTACGGAGGAAATCGCAGATGTGGTCCGTGAAAGAATCTTAAGAGGCGAGTATGAAATCGGAGAAAAAATCAAAGAAAATCAAATAGCAACAGAGCTGAGGGTGAGCAGAACTCCTATTAGGGAGGCATTTAAGCTCTTGGAAAACGAAGGTTTGATTGACTATGTTCCCAACCGCGGCTGCTTTGCGAAAGGCTTCACGAAGCAGGATGTTGAGGATATTTATGCAGTAAGAGAATCGTTGGAAGAACTGGCTGTTGTATGGGCAGTAGAACGGATATCACCGGAAGAAATTGCAGCTCTTGAAGAGCAGTGTGAGATGATGGAGTTCTATACAAAGAAGATGGACCGAAAAAAGGTTTTGGAGCTCAACGCAGGCTTTCACGATGTCATCTATGCCTCGGCAAGAAGCAGATTTCTTGCACAAGTTTTGAGATCCTACAAAGCATACATAGACAAGACCAGAAAATCAATTTTTTACGAGCAGTCGTATTTGGAATCAATCTTAAAGGAGCATAGAGCTATTTTGGCGGCAATAAAGCTTCGTGATAAAGAAAGAGCAATCTTTGCCATGAAGCAGCATCTGATTGCTTCCCAACAGCGGGCGGAGCGGATTTGGAATGTAAAATAGCCGAGTTAAAAAAATGAAAGATAAGAAGCACGGAAGAAAAGCAATTATAAATCGGATTTTGACGGTAGCCTTTCTTTTCGTGTTTCTTTTTTCGTTGTATAAGATTGTAAACATTTTTCTGGAGTACCGCAATATCGATAAGCTGTATGATGATACAGTCACGCAGTATACCTCTGACGAGCATAAGACAGATACGGACCCGATTGAAGTTGACCTTAAGCAGCTGCAGGCGGTGAATGATGATGTGATAGGATGGATTTATATTCCGGGGACAAATATCAATTTTCCTGTTTTGCAGGGAAAGAATAACAAACAATATCTTTTTCAATCATACGAAAAAGAATATTTAACTGCAGGGAGCATTTTCATAGATTATCGCTGTGCCGAAGATTTTACAGACAAAAATACCGTTATCTACGGGCATAACATGCATAACGGAAGTATGTTTGGAAAACTCAAGAGGTATAAAGAGGAAGAATATAAGAAAACACATCCGTATATATACATTCTTAACAGCGACAAAGAGTGGAATCAATATGAAATAATTGCATGTTTTCAGGCAGATGTCGAAGGTGCGGTTTATGATCTGCCGATTGATGAAAAGTGCAGTGAGGAAAAATTCAAACAGCTAAGGACGACGATCAAAGCAGAGAATATTTACTCCGGTGATGTAAAAATAACAAAGGAAGACCACCTTATTACGCTTTCGACCTGTACACAGGACAGTCGGAACGATGTAAGAGTCGTAGTAATCGCAAAGTTAATATAACAGGAAAGAGCCTCTCTGATGAGAGGCTCTTTCCCTGAAAGTGTGTGTGTATTCAATAAAAGAAGGAAAGTTTGCTAATATAACTATTCGCAAAGTATCTTTTACTTTTATATATTCTAGCACTTTGTAGGCACAAAGTCAATAAACTGTTAAGAAATTTATTGACTTTTTTCTTAAAAAAATTCAAAAGATGAATATTTATTCGCTCATTTAGTATTGTTGGGACATCATAAGGGTGAACATCTCCATATCGTTTTCGTTCTCTGCATCATAAACGATATTACCGCTGAGCACCGTCATGCACGCATGGAGTCTCGGAATAAGCTTAATTTCACAATCAAGCGGGTTTTCGTCGAAAATAGCAAAGTCGGCGAGCATGCCGGATTTGATGCTCCCGAGCGAGTCTTGCACGCCGATTATGCGAGCGGCGTTAATCGTGAGTTCATTTATAACATCTTCCGCCGAAGCTGCGTGCGAATATATGCTTCTGTCGGACAGAAGATTTGTACCGCATGTGGCGATTACTTCGCTTGATGAAGAGCGTATAGAGGCCTCTTCGGCTGTCAGCGTATAATCGGAGGCAATCACAAAGTTGTTTTTGTATCCTTTTGCACGGATGAATTCGAAGGCATCATAGGCCATCAGCATATCTTCACGATCGACTGCCTCAACGAAAATATCGAAGTTTTTGTCAGATACTTCCGCAAGTATCGTATTCAGAGCGTCCTGCGAAAAAGGAACGGGACTGCTTGCATTGTCGAGATACAGGTTCAGCATGTTTGCGTTCAGAACTCCGTTGAGTTCCAAACAGGTTGTTTTTCTGTTCATAAGCCGCTTTATGAGTGGCTTAGGTACTAGCGGACGATTCATGTAATAAGAACCGAAGAATCTTTGACGGATCTCCCCTTCGTTATACAAACCGATGATGGAGTCCTGATACAGGCTCTCAAAATAGTCAGGTGTACCGAGGTTAAGAACACTTGTAAATCCGTGGTCTGCCAGATCCTCGATTTCCTGTTTGACATCTTCCTCAATCTGCTCAAAATCAAAAGGGATCAGCAGGTTCAGCACATAAGCGACAGTTATGGTCTGAACATATTCCTCTTCAGCAGTGGAAGCGATAATTTCGTCCGCAGCACGGTTTGTCCAGCAGTCAACCCCGCTTGCACACAAAAGGAGAACAGGTCTTTCGACGCATGCTTCGCTCAAAAACTCTGCAGAAGCAAAGGGATTATCCTCTGTGTCTTCCGGCTTTAAATTCTCAGAGTATCCGTAGCCAAAGATAATTTCATCTTCCGGATTGTCCTCGGCCCATTCGGCTACCGCATCCAAAATATCTTCAGGTGAAAAACATTCACTTAAATCAATGAATCTGCCATCAAAGACCTTGAGCACCGGACTGCGATGTGCATCGATAAATCCCGGGAATAGAAATTTTCCGTCAAGATCGACAAGCTGAGTGTGCTCATCGATGATTTCATCCATGCCATCCAGACTGCCGACACCCAGTATTTTGTCACCTATGCAAGCAACGGCATCGGCCCACGGTAGGGCATGATCCTGCGTATAGATATGTCCATTATGAAAAATCAAATCTGCGGTTTCCGCTTTCTTAAAAAAACCAAAAGCCATTTTTATCTCCGTTTCCACGCACGCAATGCCGTGCGTATATTGATATTTAAAGTAATTCAAGCATTTTACAAAATAATTGTACCACAAATATGAAAGGTGTGATATACTTAATTGTGCGATTTTACGCAAAATAAAATATAGTTCGAAGGCCGAAAAGGTTAATCTTCATAGGAACGGATCCGGCAGGATTTTTATGCAAAGGAGAGTTATTATGACGAGAAGAATAGGTACAGTATCTCGCGGAATTCGCGGACCTATCGTAAAAGAGGGCGACGACCTCAGAAAAATTGTGGTGGACACATTTATGGCATGTGTAGAGGGCGGAGATTTTGAAATCGGAAACAAGGATGTTCTTGCCGTAACAGAATCCATACTTGCACGTTCACAGAAGAATTACGCTACAACGGAGCAGCTCGCAAAAGATGTAGCAAATAAACTCGGCGGCGAAACGGTCGGAGTTGTATTCCCGATTCTCAGCAGAAACAGATTTGCAATCTGCTTAAGAGGCATTGCAAAGGGATGCAAAAAGGTTGTTTTGATGCTCAGCTATCCGAGTGACGAAGTTGGAAACCACATCCTGGATCTCGATTTAATGGATGAAAAGGGTGTTGATCCGTACAGAGATGTGCTTACTCAGGAAAGATTCGAAGAACTTTTCGGCAAATCCCGCCATCCTTTCACAGATGTGGACTATGTAAACTACTATAAAGGTCTCATTGAAGAAGAAGGGGCAGAAGCAGAGATTATCTTTGCAAACAACCCAAGAAAGATTCTTGATTATACGGACAGAGTAATCTGTGCCGACATTCATACAAGAGCAAGAACCAAGAGACTGATTAAAGAAGCAGGCGGCAAAGTGGTGCTCGGAATGGATGACCTTCTTAATGCACCGGTTGACGGTTCGGGATACAATCCGGAATACGGAATCCTTGGTTCAAACAAGGCAACAGAAGGGACAATCAAGCTCTTCCCTGTAAACTGTCAGGAATTCGTTGAAGGCGTTCAAGCAGACATCAAAGCGAAAACAGGCAAAACCGTCGAAGTAATGGTATACGGTGATGGAGCATTTAAGGATCCTGTGGGTAAGATTTGGGAACTTGCCGACCCTGTTGTTTCACCGGGATTTACAAGCGGACTTATCGGTCAGCCAAACGAACTTAAGCTTAAGTATCTTGCTGACAACGACTTCGGAGATTTAAGAGGCGATGAACTTAAGGCTGCGATCGAAACTGCAATTAAAGAAAAGGATGCGAACCTTGTCGGACAGATGGCAACGGAAGGAACAACCCCGAGACATCTTACAGACCTGCTCGGCTCTCTTTGCGACCTGACATCGGGCTCCGGAGACAAGGGAACTCCGTTCATCTATATCCAGGGATACTTCGATAATTATACAGACTAAAACATAATGCAATGAAAGACGGCAAGAGAGAAGAAAATCTTTTGCCGTTTTTTGGAAAGGTGGAGAAAATGAAAAAACTTGCTTTATTTATGCTGACAATGCTTATGGTATTTACACTTGCAGCATGCGGAGACAATGTATCTATCACAAAAACAGAAGCAGCGGCGGTAGAGACCGAAGTTTACGAATGTTCTGATTTCAGCATGACAATCCCGAAAGGCTGGGTTGTAACAAGCGGCGGCACAAACATTTATCACAGTATTCGTGTATACGATCCAAGTGAACCTATTAACCAGATGTTTGTTCTCCTTAAGGCTGATTGTCTGCTTCACAACAAAGCGGGCAAAGAAGCATGGCAGAGCAATTATGAGATGGGAAACGCGCAAGCGGAGATGATGGCGAAAGCTCCGGTTCTTTCAAATCCGTCAACAGAAGGCTTCTTTAAGATATTTGGAAAATACACGGATTTTGTTTCTGATGTGGAGCCGAGCTATGCGGGATATGAATTTCCGCGATTTGATAATTTCAAAGTAACGGAAAAATTTGACTCGACGAGCAACTTGAAATCCTATGCACTTGGGGACAAAATTTTGAGGGCAACCTTTACTGACGGTGATAAGAATGGAGAGGGAATGTTTGCTGCATCTGTAGTGGACTTTGGAAGCTTTACCATTTCAAACGGAAAAGTTGTGGGTTATCAGCTGCAGACCGCAGACGGCGGATATTATATGGCATACAACATAATGGCTGTTACGGCAGTAAAGGACAGCTTCATAGAATGGGAGGATGTACTGACGAACTGCATGAAAACTTTGGAATATTCCGACAGCTTTGTAAGCACAACGAACCAGGCAAGCAACGAAAAAGTCGCACTTGCAAACCAAATAAGCCAGAATTTCAACCAAGCAATGGATGGAATTATGTCATCATGGGAAAACAGAAGCAAGAGTCAGGACATTATGAGCCAAAAGCAGAGCGATGCAACGCTGGGATACGAAAGAGTCTATGACACGGAAACAAATGAAATCTACAAGGCGACAAATGGCTTCACGGATGTATACGACGGTGAGCGTTACAAGCCCGTAACCGATGACAATATGTATGCAGAGCCGATAAGCGGCTACATAGAAAAACAATAAAGTGGGGAAAAACAGTATGGAAAATTACTTAAACAAATACGAGCTTGAAAGATTCAACGATGAGATTTCGGTAGAAGAATATTTAGAGAAATATGTAAATGTTAATGAATTTCTGGAATGCTGCAAGGCATGCCCTTGTTACGGAACGGTATGGTCTTGTCCGCCGTATGATTTTGACCCGGTGGAGGATTACTGGAAAAAACACAAAACTCTCGAGGTTCATGGGTACAAGATTAACTTTAAACCGGATGTGACCGTGGATGAAAGTCAAAAGATTATGCAAAGAGTTAAGGCATTAATGTCAAAGGAGATGTTTGAGAAAGAAGCTGAAATTCCGGGCTCAGTCTCTTTGTCCGCCGGAAACTGCACGGTGTGCGGCAGCGGAAACTGCAGCAGGCGTGAAGGAAAGCCTTGCAGATTCGCAAGGGATATGCGCTATTCCATTGAATCGATCGGCGGCAATGTGGGCAAGACGGTCCATGATTTCCTGGGATGCGACCTTGAATGGGTGGAGGAAGGCAAAGTTCCATCCTATTATATTCTTGTGGGAGGCCTGCTTAAAGGATGAAGAATCTTTTATCGCAAATAAACGATATTGGTGAAAAATGCAAGATTTCCGGGAAACGCGCTGTCCTTGCGATTGATGGAATGAGTGCTTCCGGAAAGACCACACTTGCTGAAGAACTTGCTGAGCAATTCAGCGGCTCAGTTATCCACACGGACGATTTTCATCTGCCATTTGAGCTGAGAACGGAGGAACGCAGAGCTCAGCCGGGTGGGAATCTTGACTATGAAAGATTTGCAAGAGAAGTTCTGCCTTATTTGAATCAAAAGATAGAAATCACTTACGGACGATTTTCGTGCAGGGAGGGTAAAATCGTTGAAACAGTAAAGATTGGTGCGGACTGTCCCCTCGTTATCGTGGAGGGAGCATACTCTATGCGCCCGGAATTCCGTAAGGCATACGATCTTTCCATCTGCATGCTGATTTCAGAAGAACTCCAGCGTGAGAGGCTTATCGCTCGTGAAGGCAGAGAAAGATATGCGAATTTTGAGAAACTGTGGGTACCGTTGGAAAACCGATACCTGGCATACTATAAAGTGCTTGAAATCTGCGACAAAATAATAAAATGCGAATAGAGGAATGATTAGAAAAGCCCGGGGAATTATCCTCGGGCTTTTAAAGTAAACTTGAAATTTATTTTAGGTGGCGGAGTGACCGCCACCGTTTTTGTTGTTTAGGAATCTGTCCTATTTCTTTGAAAGGTATTCGTCAATGCTTGCAGCAGCAGTTTTGCCTGCGCCCATAGCCTTGATTACGGTTGCAGCACCTGTTACAGCGTCGCCGCCTGCGAAGATACCTTCACGGTTTGTTGCAGCTGCATCATCCGTTCCGATTCCACCCTTCTGGTTTGCTTCGAGTTTTTCGGTAGTGTCAAGAATCAGAGTGTTGAGCTTCGTTCCGATGGACATGATAACCATGTCTACAGGAATTTCGAAGTTGGAACCTTCTTTTGCGATAGGTTTTCTTCTTCCGGAAGCATCCGGTTCGCCGAGTTCCATTTCAACACATTCGATGGCTCTTACATTGCCGTTTTTGTCGCCGAGAATCTGAACCGGGTTGTTCAGAAGCTTGAAGATGATACCTTCTTCCATAGCATGGTGTACTTCTTCTGCTCTTGCAGGAAGTTCATCCATACTACGACGATAGATGATATATACTTCGCTTGCGCCCATTCTCTTTGCACAGCGAGCAGCGTCCATAGCTACGTTACCGCCACCTACGATAGCAATCTTGTCTGCGTGCATGATTGGAGTATCATATTCAGGAAGGTAAGCCTTCATCAGGTTGATACGAGTTAAGTATTCGTTTGCGGAGCAAACGCCGATGAGGTTTTCGCCCGGAATATGCATGAAGGAAGGAAGACCTGCGCCTGTTCCGATGAATACGGATTCATAGCCTTCTTCTTTCATAAGTTCGTCAACTGTGATTGCGCGTCCTACAACTGCGTCTGTAACGAACTTAACGCCCTTTGCTTCGAGCTTTGCAACTTCAGCAGCTACGATTTCCTTCGGGAGACGGAACTGAGGGATACCGTAAACGAGTACGCCGCCCGTCTTATGAAGAGCTTCGTAAACTGTTACTTCATAACCCTTGTTGATTAAGTCGCCCGCGCATGCAAGGCCTGCAGGGCCTGCACCGATGATAGCAACTTTGTGACCGTTTCCTTCTACAGGAGCGATTTCTTCGTCGCCAAAGTTTGCTGCGTGCCAGTCTGCTACGAATCTTTCAAGACGGCCGATTGCAACGGATTCGCCTTTACCACACTGCACGCACTGACCCTGGCACTGGTTTTCCTGAGGACATACACGACCGCAGATTGCAGGAAGGGAGCTGTCCTGGGAAATGATTTCATAAGCTGCTTCGAAGTCACCTTCAGCAACCTTTGCAATGAAATCAGGAATCTTGATGTTTACCGGACATCCGGAAACACAAGGTTTCTTGCGGCATCTCAGGCAGCGCATTGCTTCTCTGATTGCCATATCTTCTGTATAACCTGTACATACTTCCAAGAAGTTTTTGTTTCTTACGTCAGGAGCCTGTTCAGGCATAGCATTCTGCTTGTTTACTAAATTAATCATGGTAACGAACACCTCCTGTTAATCTGCAAACGTGAGCTCTGTCTTCTGCTTCCTGATCTTTGTAGTAGTTTGATCTCTTGAGGAGGTCATCCCAGTCTACTAAAGAACCGTCGAATTCAGGTCCGTCTACGCATACGAATTTGTCTTCGCCGCCGATCATGCATCTGCAGCCGCCGCACATTCCTGTACCGTCGATCATGTAAGCGGTAAGGGAAGCAACGGAAGGGATGTTGTACTTCGCAGCGATTTCACAAACGAGTTTCATCATGATTGGAGGTCCAACCGCAACGATTTCGTCGAACTTTTCGCCCTTCTGGATGAGCTCTTCGAGCTTCTGTGTCGTGAAAGCTTTTTCGCCGTAGGAACCGTCGTCGGTTACAACGTAAAGTTCATCAACATTTTCTCTGAATTCGTCTTCCAGAATAACTAAGTCTTTATTCTTGAAACCTTCGATCATTGTTGTTCTTACGCCATGGTCATGCATGCCGGAAGCGAGAGGATAAGCAAGTGCGTTACCGGTACCGCCGCCTACAACGCATACGCTCTTCAGTCCGTCCATGTGGGTCGGCTTGCCGAGAGGGCCAACGATGTCAGCGAAGCAGTCGCCCACTTCGAGCTGGTCCATAAGCATGGTTGTTCTGCCTACTGCAGCGTAGATTAAATCGATAGTTCCGTCTTTTTCATTGTGTCCTGCCATGGTGAGAGGAATTCTTTCACCAAATTCATCAGTACGAAGAATGATGAACTGACCAGGCCTTGCTTTACGAGCAACAAGCGGAGCATAAATCTTAAGCCATACCATGTTGTCGTTCAGTCTTCTTTTGTAAGTTACTTCAAACCTTTTCATGTAAATCATCCTCCTTTCTATTTCTCAAAGCTGTCCTGACGGTGCTTGAGTGTCTTGTATCTGTCAAGAGCTATTTCTTCACCCTTTTCGAAGAGTTCTTCAGCTCTTTCAGGGAATTTAAGCTCAAGTGAGTTGTAACGAACTTCGCCCATGATGAAGTCTTTGTAGCTTTCGGTTGGAGCTGCACTGTCGATGGAAAGCGGATTCTTGCCTTCTGCTGCAAGCGCAGGATTGTATCTTAACAGATCCCAGTAACCGGAGCGTACTGCCTTCTTCATTTCGAGCATTGACTTGTTCATGCCGGCTTTGATACCGTGGTTGATACATGGAGCGTATGCAATGATGAGGGAAGGTCCGTCATAGCTTTCTGCTTCGCGTAATGCTTTCAGAGTCTGTTCCGGATTTGCACCCATAGCAATCTGAGCTACATATACATAACCGTAAGCCATAGCGATCTGAGCAAGATCTTTCTTCTTTACGGATTTACCGGAAGCTGCGAATTTCGCAACAGCACCGATAGGAGTTGACTTGGAGGACTGTCCGCCTGTGTTGGAGTAAACTTCCGTATCGAATACCATGATGTTTACGTTTTCGCCGGATGCCAGTACGTGGTCAACGCCGCCGTAACCGATATCGTATGCCCAGCCGTCACCGCCGAAGATCCACATGGATGGCTTAATCAGCATGTCTTTATTGTCAACTACATATTTAGCGTCTGCATTCTTGTCTGCAATCTTTTCTGCTTCTGCAAGGAGGATGTTTCCTGTTACTTCTGCCTGTTTTGCATCGTTCATGGAAGCAACCCATGCTTTTGCAGGAACGCCGATTACGTCATAAAGTCTTTCTGCTGCGGACTTCAGTTCGTTTCTTCTTGCGTTCATGGATGTTGCCATACCGAAACCGAATTCAGCATTGTCTTCGAATAAGGAGTTAGCCCAAGCAGGTCCTTTACCTTCCTTATTTACTGTGTAAGGAGTGGAAGGAGCTGATGCACCCCAAATGGAGGAACAGCCTGTTGCGTTTGCGATGAACATTCTGTCACCGAACAACTGAGTGATTAACTTAGCGTAAGGAGATTCGCCGCATCCCGGGCAAGCGCCTGAGAATTCCATAAGAGGAGTCTTGAACTGGGAACCCTTAACTGTGTTATCCTTGAACGGAACTTCTTTTTCATCGATGTCTTTGTATAAGTGATCGAATTTAGCCTGCTGAGCATGCATGAATTCGTCTTCTGCAGGAGCCATGGTGATAGCTTTGTTTCTTGCAGGACATACTTCTGCGCAGGAGCCGCATCCGGTACAATCCATGAGGGAGAATCCAAGGGTGAACTTGTATTCCTTAGCACCCTTCATTGCAGTTGTATCTGCAACGCCTTCTGCCTCAGCATCTGTAAGCACGAACGGTCTAACAACACCGTGCGGACATACATAAGAACACCAGTTACACTGCATACAGTTCTTGATGTTCCAGTGCGGAAGATCTGCAGCGATACCACGCTTTTCGTAAGCAGCGGTACCTGCAGGCATCATGCCGTTTGCTGTGGACAAGAACTTGGATACAGGAACGTTGTCTGCTGTGAGGTTTCCTGTCGGAACGAGGATGTCGTTCAGGAATTCAGTGTGGAGCTGATCGCGGCCTATAAGTGCAGGAGCCGGTGCATCGTCTTCAACTGTCTTCCAGCTTTCAGGAACTTCAACCTTATGAATATGAGTGATGCCTGCATCAACTGCAGCACAGTTCATATCTACGATGTTCTGACCCTTCCTGCCGTATGTCTTCTTGATTGCGTCCTTCATATAACCAACCGCTTCATCAATCGGAATGATGTCAGCAAGTTTGAAGAATGCAGCCTGAAGGATAGAGTTGGTTCTTCTTGCACCAAGACCGATTTCCTTAGCAAGAGAAACAGCGTCGCAAGTGTAGAACTGAACATTGTTCTGTGCGATATATCTCTTAACCTGTCCCGGTAATTTTTCTTCAAGTTCATCATCTGACCATGTGCAGTTGAGCAGGAAGAATCCGCCCGGTTTTACATCCTGAACCATTTCATACTTATACAGATATGCTTCATTGTGACATGCAACGAAGTCAGCCTGTTTTACATAATAAGTCGAACGAATCGGTTCGTGTCCGAATCTAAGGTGAGAAATCGTCACACCGCCGGATTTCTTGGAGTCATACTGGAAGTATGCCTGTGCCTTCATGTCAGTATGGTCACCGATGATTTTAACAGAGTTCTTGTTTGCACCAACCGTACCGTCAGCACCAAGACCCCAGAATTTACAAGCCTTTGTTCCCTTAGGAGCAACATCCGGATTTTCGGAACCGTGGATGGAAAGGTTTGTAACGTCGTCGAAGATGGAAAGTGTGAATTCTTTCTTAGGTTCATCCGACCATAAGTTTTCATATACTGCAAGTACATCGCCAGGCTGTACGTCCTTGGAACCAAGACCGTATCGGCCTCCGCAGATGAAGCAGTTTTCAAATTCAGTTCCCCTGATTGCAGCAACCATGTCGAGGAATAAAGGTTCACCGAGTCCGCCCGGTTCTTTTGTTCTGTCAAGTACAGCAATCTTCTTAACTGTCTTAGGCATAACGTTGAAGAGGTACTTGTTGGACCAAGGTCTGTAAAGGTGAACTTCGATGATGCCGACTTTCTTGCCCTTTGCATTGAGGTAATCAATAACTTCTTCTGCACATTCACAAACAGAACCCATCGCTACGATAACTTCTGTTGCATCCGGAGCACCATAGTAGTTGAACGGCTTATAGTCTGTACCGATCTTAGCGTTAACTTTTTCCATATATTCGTTAACGAGGTCCGGAGTTTCGTTGTATACAACGTTACATGCTTCTCTGTGCTGGAAGAATGTTTCCGGCTGTTCTGCGGAACCCATTGTGTGTGGGTGGTTTGGATGAAGTGCGTTGTCCTTGAATGCCTTGAGTGCATCCCAGTCAACCATTTCCTTCAAATCTTCATAGTCCCATGTTTCGATCTTCTGCTGTTCGTGAGAAGTTCTGAAACCGTCGAAGAAGTGGAGCATAGGAAGATGTCCGCCGATTGCTGAAAGGTGAGCAACTGCGGCAAGGTCCATAGCCTGCTGTACAGAGTTTGATGCAAGCATTGCAAAACCTGTCTGACGACAGCCCATAACGTCGGAGTGATCACCGAAGATATTTAATGCATGTGTAGCAACACAGCGAGCAGCTACGTGAAATACGGTAGGAGTCTGTTCGCCGGCTAATTTATACATATTAGGAATCATAAGAAGCAAGCCCTGGGAAGCTGTGAATGTAGATGTCAGAGCACCGGCAGCGATTGCGCCGTGAACCGCACCTGCAGCACCTGCTTCGGACTGCATTTCTACGATTTTAACTTTTTCACCAAAGATATTGGTTCTGTCCTGGGAAACCCATTCGTCCATGTTTTCTGCCATAGGTGAGGATGGTGTAATCGGGTAAATTGCAGCAACCTCAGAGAACGCATAAGCAACATGAGCAGCAGCGGCGTTTCCGTCCATAGTTTTTAATTTTCTCATGTTTATTCTCCTTCCTTGATGCCCAAAGCTTCACGCTGCATGAAAATGTATTCCGGAACTTCCATTTCCTTAATAACATTTCTAGGGCATACATATTGACATACATGGCAGTCTTCACAGATTTCAGGATCGATAATTGTGTGAGTGCCGTCTGCATAAATTGCGAGGTTCGGGCAGTTGGACTTGCAGTCTTCGCAGAATAAGCATCCTGTGCTGCAAACCTTTGCCTTCGTTTCGCAGTCGTCTTCCGACGAGCAAGCAACCATCTTTTGACCCTTGTATGGAACAATGGTGATTAAGTGCTGCGGACATGCAAAAGTACAATCCTTACAGCCTACACACTTGTCAGGGTCAACATAAGCAACGCCGTCAACAACCTTAACCGCCTCATAGCGACAAACCGCCGTGCAGGCACCCTGTCCGAGACATCCCGTAGCGCAAAGGCCGAGAGCTTTAAGGTCCTGTTTTGCAGCTTCCTGACAGGTCTGAATACCCATCTCTTTAAGTTTTGCGGAAGTTCTGCCGTCGCCTGAACATTTCACGAAAGCAACATTCGCTTTTAAAGCTGTTAAATCGTGAATTGTGTCAACGATGATTTTCTTTTTGCATTTAACCATGCAAGCAACGCAGCCTACACATTTGTCATAGTCGATAACTGCATGATTGTCTACGATATGTACTGCGCCTTCCGGACACGCTCTTTCGCATTCGCCGCAAGCGATACATCCGAAACCGCAAGTTTTTCTAACAAGTTCGTCGTCTTCTTCCGTGGAGGAACAAGGGATAAAGTTGGTAGCATCCTTAGGAATCATGTGAATTAAATGCTGTGGGCAGACACCCTCAGCTGCACAGTCGCCGCAGCCGTCGCATTTCTCGGCGTCGATTACGATTTTGCCGTTTTCAAGCTTCATAGCATCCTGCTTACAAACCTTGATACAATCGCCGATACCACAACAGCCGCTCTTACATTCACCGCGCTTGAAACCTGCTTCAACCAAAGCAGCGCAGGATTCAAACTCTGCAGCTCTTGCTTTTCCGGCAGCAGCGCCGGCGCAAGCCACGTAAGCGACCAAGTTGTTGTCCCCTTTAGCAGGGGAGACATTGGTTTTCATAACTTTTTTGCCTCCTTTTTCAAGTTTACTATTACATCTTGTGTCTGTAAAAGACATAGCCCGAAAATCGTTGAAAAATTAACAAGCTATACATATTATATACTACTCTTCTGTGTATACAAAGTCAATATTTTTGTCGAATGTTCTTACAAAAAAAACGAGGGAAAATGTTTAAAAACAGACGATGTGTGGTAAGCTTAGGCTAACTCGAAAGAGCATAATAAAAGATCGCACTTTTTAGAAGCAATAATTCGAAAAGCGCGACTTTTGAAAATTTATTTTTTTATGTGATCAGAAACTATTTGATACCAACTGCTATCAAAATTTACAGCTTTCAGGAGGGTATCTCTATCCACTTTTTCAGGTGTTCTTACGGATATATGCAGTCGTTTATCAGGAATATCTTCGATAATAGTAAACTGACTGCCGCTGGGCTGCCATGTGAATTTATGTCTTCCGGTTGATTTTTCGTAGCCTTCCAAATTCATTCTCGCATTCCAGTCAAAATAATATAATTCAGGATCATACCTTACTGTATCGAATTCAAATACCAAGAAATCCTTGTAGTCTTTTGACTTGACAAGTACAACCGTGCGTACGAACTTAAAAACTCTTCTCACGGAAGAAACTCTCTCATTCCATATGTCAAGAACCATTTTTCCAATTAAATTAGGGTCTTCACTCATCACACTGTCGACTCCGTAACTATAAGTAGGTGAATTACGTCCGGAAATCAGTCTTACCGTACTTTGCTTTTCGATGTTGGAGGAGGAAAAAACAGTTTTTGCACCCCAACAACAGTTTTCCAAAATAACATCATCCAATCCGACATTGGATGGTTTCCAATCGGCACCGATACATTCTGCAAAAATCTGCTCCCACTCATTACCTTCTAATGACATTGATGATTTTGTTGCCAATAGATATACGATATTTTTCACTAGAGTATCAACAAATTTTGTGGGGAAATTGTTCAGAAGAAACGGCGCAGTTGCTTTATTTACATTTCTTAATTTTGGCTCTTTCAAAGTAATCCTCCATATTCGTGTCATAGTAAAACAATTAAACTAAGTATAGTTTACCACATTTTTCAATATATGGCTATATTTTTCTGCGTTATCAAAAGGCTAATGGCAAGAATTTTTCAATGACTTTAGCAACCATGTCGACAGGAATTGCATTGCCTGCTTGTTTTCTCGTTTGGGTGTCGGATACAACTATTTTAAATGTATCAGGAAACCCTTGTAATCGCAGCATTTCTCTGGGAGTTAGACGTCTTTCTCCGTTGACCAGAAGATAATTATAACTTGCACCGGCCCGCAATGCGCAACTATAGGGATAAGAAGATATGTTACCGGATTTGTTTTCATGCCAAATTGACGGATATACAGATGCTGAATGCATCGACTTTCTTTTTTCTATAATTTCAGGAGACGCAAAATGTTTTTTATCCACTTTTTTTTCAAGAATGACATCTAATGTTTTCATATAATCCACAGTAAAAACCCAGTCCATGAGAAACGGCTTTTTTGAACCGATAATAATAATCCTTTCGCGCTTTTGCGGAAGGCCAAAATCAAGTGCGTTCAATAATTTAAAATCAACATGATAACCCAGTTCGTCCCTGAGGACATCTAAAATTGTTTTTAGTGTTTTCCCGTGGTCATGGCTGGCAAGATTCTTTACATTTTCCAAAACAAAGGCCTGAGGCTGTTTTTCTTTTATAATTCTTGCGATATCAAAAAAAAGGGTACCTTTTGTATCGTCAGAAAAACCTTTTTGCAAACCGCAAATAGAGAATGCCTGACAGGGGAATCCGGCGAACAGCACATCAAAGTCGGGTATGTCGGACGCTTTAATTTTCATGATGTCTCCTGCCGGCTTTTCGCCGAAATTTGCTGCATAACTTTCTTGTGCATACTTGTCTATATCGCAGCTGAATACGCATTTTCCATTGAGTTCTAATTTGTCAAAAGCGTATTGGGAGGCGTAACGAAAGCCGCCGATGCCGCAAAATAAATCTATGTACCGTATAACTTTTGGAAATGAGGTTGGATTTTCTGTTGACAGATCCAAGAAAATTTTGTCCGTGGAGACATCTAATTCAGAGGCAATTTTCATTGCAATAGAAACAGATGGTGTGGCTCGTTGACACTCAATCATGGAAAGGTATTTGCGGCTGATTCCCGTGAGTTGTGCAAGACGGTCTTGCGAGAGCCCACGTTCTTTACGAATTTCCTTTACTTTATTCATTTAGGCATTTTCTCCTTTTTTGAGAAGTTTTCTTCTCAAAATATTATAATACGCCTTTATCATAATGTCTATTATTTTTTACAATACCGAGAAAACAGTGATAAAACAAAGCCCTAACGGGGAAGCCTCCATTAGGGCAAAAAATCATATTAGGGAAACCTTTATTTCACATAAACCTTCGGAAGTCTCTGGCCGAAAGCACAAGTGATTTCATAATTGATGGTTCCGGTTGCTCTTGCAATATCGTCGGCAAGGATGGTGTTGGTTCCGTCCGAACCCATTACGATAACTTCGTCGCCGAGTTTTACATCAGGGACATCGGTAACATCAATCATGCACTGGTCCATGCAGATGTTGCCTGCAATCGGTGCGATTACGCCGTTTACGATAACCTTTGCGTTCGGGGAGTACGGACGAGGGTAACCGTCCGCGTATCCGAGTGCGATGGTTGCGATTTTGCTCGGCTTCTTGGATATGTATTTACGTCCGTAGCCAACCGAGAAATCCGCAGGTACATCTTTCAGGTGAACGATGTTTGCTTTAACCGACATAACCGGTTTGATGGAAAGCTCGTTTACATCAACCTCATCCGACGGATAGCATCCGTAGAGGATGATTCCCGGACGGCATGCATCGAAGTGAACGGTCGGAAGTTCCATGATGGAAGCACTGTTTGCAAGAGTTCTGAACGGAATTTCGATTCCTGCTGCGGTAAGTGCTTCGTAGAATTTGTTGAACTTCGCTTCTTGCTGATGGGAATATGTTTTGTCGTAAGCATCTGCTGTGGACATGTGCGAGAACATGCCTTTGATTTTGAAATTCTCGAGAGCAGCGATTTTCTTTACATCGGCAACCGCATAGTCGATGTCATCAGCAAGATAGCCGATTCTTCCCATTCCGGTGTCCACTGCGATGAGGGCGTGCACGGTCTTTCCGTGCTTCTTTGCTTCTGCGGCGAAAGCTGCTGCATTTTCGCTGCTGCAGACAACCGGAGTGATGTCATATTTCACAATTGTGTCGGCATACATATCCGGAGTCAGACCGAGCATGATGATTTCTTCCTTGGCGCCTGCTTCACGGAGTGTTACAGCTTCCTGAAGAGTTGCGATTGCGAAAGTTTTGCAGCCATTTTCTCTGAGAACTTCTGCAACTTTTACACTGCCGTGACCGTATGCGTCGGCTTTGATAACGCCGATCATTTCTCTGCCTGCGATTTTATTCTTAATTTGCTTGATGTTGTAATCCAGGTTTGACAAGTTGATTTCTGCCCAAACCGGTCTTAACGCTTCTTTGTACATGATTAATACATCTCCTTTTCACTATGAATCGTGTCATTTGAATAAGGTAATTATAGACTCCTTTCCAAAGAAATTCAAGACCTTCATGCATTCAATTTTTCAGTGCGGTAATCGGCACCACATACACACCGTCGGGGCGCTTGTATGCGGCATTCGCCAGTCCGCAGATTACGCATAAAACCTTTGGGGGTCTGCCTTTTGGGTCGTTCTTGATTTTTTGGTTAATATCCAATAGATTTTTGGCTGCCTCGTCAATTTGATTGGCGCCCAGTTTTATTTCAAAAGCACACCAGTCTCCGCTGTTGAGCTCTATAACAGCGTCAATTTCCTTGTTATCATATCCCTGATAATGGTACAGGGAAGCACCGAAGGACTCCGCATAAATTTTCAAATCTCTTTCGCAAAGCGCCTCAAACAAAAATCCAAGTGTCCGCAAATCGTTAATCAGCATTTCGGGCGTTGCCTTTAATAAAGCACACGCAAGAGATGGGTCGCAAAAATGCCTTTTTTCCGCCTGCTTGACTCTTACGGATGAACGAATATTGGTAGAAAACGGAAGCTGATTGTCTGTGATGAAGAGTCTTTGGAAAATATCTAAATATTCGGCGACGGTATCTTTGTCAATCTCCGTATCGTCCATTTCCTTCATGTCCTTTGCAAGGGACACATTCGTAACGGTAGTTGCTTCGTTTCTGGCTAAGGAGCGCAGCAAAAGCTTCATCTTCTCCTTATTGCGTTTCAGACCGTCAATTCTGTATACGTCATCGTCGATAATTGCATCGATATATTGAATCGGCAAAAGCGCCGCCTGCTCTATCGGAGCCTTCAGATTGCCGGGCCAGCCGCCTTTGATAATATATCCGATTAAATCCATTAAGTTTACTTCGCCCGTCATAACGGGCGTAAGCTTGGTGCTGCACAGGTCTTCTAAAGAGATGCGGCCACTGGAGTTTCCGGATTCATATAATGACATGGGACGCATTTTTATTCTGGCAATTCTGCCTGCGCCGCTGTGCATAATTCCTTTGTGATTCGGCGTTGCTGAACCTGTCAGGATGAACTGACCTTTTTCTCCGGTTTGATCGACTCTGTGTCTGACCGCATCCCAAAGTGCGGGGACTTCCTGCCATTCATCGATGAGACGCGGTTTTTCTCCGTTTAAGACCAAATCAGGGGACATTTGCGCCAATACTCTGTTTTGGAAATTACCGGACGGATCTCCGACAGAAAATTCGCTGCTGCTGTGGTAGGACGAAGTCCATGTCTTACCGCACCATTTCGGACCTTCCACGCAAACGGCACCGAAGCTCTTTAAATATTGGATAATCGTTTTATCAATAATTCTTGGTTTATAATCTTTTCTGTTCATAAGCCTATTATCTCCTATGGTTTGAATTATATACCAACCCGAAAGATTTAGCAAGTATAATCGGAGAGATTTTTGGATTTCAACCCGAAAGATTTTTGAAATTTAATCGGATAGATTTTGCATTTTAAACCCGAAAAATTTTAAAATTGAATCTTCAGTAAAGATATGGTATTATTAACAAGCAAAAAAAAAATACAAGCGCGGAATGAGCGCAAAAGAAGGAGAGCAGAAATAACATGGAAAGAGACCGCTTCAGAAGCCGGACGGGCTTTATCATTGCCTGCATCGGCTCGGCAGTTGGAATGGGAAACATCTGGCGTTTTCCGATCATGGTATCGAAATACGGAGGAATGACATTCTTTGTCGTGTATATCTTATTTGTAATACTTATCGCTTCGTCGGGTATGATTGAAGAGTTTGCGCTTGGCCGCTGGGCGGAAGCAGGACCTGTGGGAGCCTTCGGTAAATGTACTAAGGAGCGATTCGGCAAGAAGAGCATCGGCGAGGCAGTCGGCGCACTGCCGGTTATCGGCGCGATGGGGCTTGCAATCGGATACACGGTCGTAATGGGATGGATCTTCAAATATTGCTTCATGGGAATATCGGGAGAGCTTTACGCTATGGGAACCGACATGGCTGTGATAGGAGGAACCTTTGACAGTGCGGCACCGGGAGCAAAAACTTTGGGCGAAGCGATTAAAATGATGATAGACGGCGGCATATTCAATGTCGGAAACGGTACATGGCAGATCGTCGGTCTTGTGGTTGCTCTTGCCATTATGGCGATGGGTATCGGCGGCGGAATTGAAAAAGCAAACAAGATTATGATGCCGCTGCTCTTTGGCTTATTCCTGATTTTGGGAGTTTACATCGCATTTCTTCCGGGTGCGGGAGAAGGATATAGATACATATTCACGCTGAATCCGAAGGGATTACTGAATCCGGAGGTATGGATTTTTGCTTTCGGACAGGCGTTCTTCTCACTTTCGGTTGCGGGAAACGGCTCGGTAATATACGGATCTTATTTGGATAAGGGCGAAGATCTTCCGGGTGCAGCACGCAATGTTGCGGTTTTCGATACGCTTGCGGCGACTCTTGCGGCTTTGGTTATACTGCCCGCGATGGGCGTCGGCGGCGTTACGCCGGACACGGCAGGCCCGGGACTCATGTTTGTTTATTTGGTAAATGTGCTTAATGGCATGGCAGGCGGCCGCGTTGTGGGAATGATTTTCTTCATATGCGTTCTGTTTGCGGGAGCAACCTCAATTGTGAACCTTTACGAGGTTCCGGTTGCTTTTCTTCAGGAAAAACTGAGATTTAGGAGAGTGCCTGCGGTGCTGACAATCGGTATAATCGGTGCAGTTATTTCGATAATGATTCAGCCGTGGACTTCGCAGTGGATGGATGTGGTTTCGATTTATATCTGTCCGCTCGGAGCACTTCTTGCAGGAATCATGTTCTTCTGGGTTCTCAAGAAGGAGATCGCGCTCGAAGCTGTAAGCGAAGGCAGCAAGAAGCAGATAGGGAGCTGGTTTCATCCGCTTGGGAAGTATCTTTACTGCGTATGTGCGCTGATTGCTCTGATTGCAGGAGCAATGCTGGGAGGAATAGGTTAAAGGAATATGGATTTCAATACAGTTATTAGCAAATATAAGGTATCAGAATACAAGGAACTTAGCCAAAAACCGGATAGCGGAGTATACTTAATGAGCCGAGGCGAGGAAGACTGTTTCGTGCTACGCATATACAGCCATGAAATGCCGGTGTATGAAATGTTAAAAAAACAAGGATACAAGGGATTCCCACAGGTTTATGACTGCCGGTGGGAGGATGAATTCTTTGTGGTTGAGGAACAGTTTGTTGACGGTGTTTCTCTTCAGGAAATGATCGACGGTGGCGAGAAAATGGATGAAAAGCGAGCGATGAATATTACCGCCAAAACCTGTAACGCACTAGATTTACTCCATCGAAGCGGTTTCATTCACCGGGATGTCAAACCGGAACATGTAATGATGAACCAGCAGGGCGAAATCTTCTTGATTGACCTTGATGCAGCCATGAGAATAGAACCCGGCAAACGGAACGACACGCGAGTTTTGGGAACGGCGGGATATGCGGCACCGGAGCAATTCGGGCTGACCCGTTCGGATATCCGTACTGACATATATGCGGTGGGAATCCTTTTGAACACATTGCTTACGGGGCAGCACCCGGCAGTTTTGCGGTATCGCAACGGCGGAGCAGAGAAAATAATTCAGAAGTGTACAGAAATGAATCCTATGGACAGGTACCAGGACATGACGGAACTCTGCTATGCAATTTCCCGGGAGGAACTCAAAGATACCTCAGAAGAAGCCGGCACAACAGTGAAACGAAAAAAGTGGATTTTGTTATGCGTCATAGCACTTGTGGTTGGCGTTGCGGTCATTATAGGAATAGGCTTAGACGGCAATCGGAATGATTCACATAGCGAAATGAACAGAGCCGAAAACGGCGAACTGCAGCTCCACCTTGCCGGTGCACAAGGGGAAACCCTGCTGTACAACTCACGAGCAGGCAGCCAGTGCCTTCCTATGTACACAGAAGATGGCGTGAGCGTTGACGATACATGGACGGTCTATGCGGATGAATCAATCGGAAGAATCACCGGCTACGAAAAGGAATGGCTGGGATGGAGACTTGATTCATCGCAAATGGAAACCGGTGTGGACGGGTTCGTACATGCAGAGAAGAACGGAGAGAAATATGCGGTTCGCGTCATGGTGACTGCGGATCCGGTGAGTGCATACAGCGCGCAGCCCGATTTTAACAAGATGGCAGAGAACTGGCTTAAACCGACTTGGGATGCATCCGATGAAGTTACGGCTGTACGGATAGACTATAAGGCTGCAGACAAGGTAACCCTTTATCTTGCCTCTACGATTAACTTTGAGGGCTCAGATCCTATCTGTGACGACGACAGGGTTACCATAGAGCCATGTGAAAAGGAAAACAGTTGGCCAAACAATGAAATCTACAAGATGACATTCTACAACCCGGACGGTGGGGATGCACTGATTCAGGTGGGTCATAACTATGGCAGACTGACATTCAAGTTCAGCGAAAAATAAAAATTTCTATAAAAAACTTATCACTTAGCATGGTGCATAAGTTTTTTAATTCCATTCATGTTAAAATGTTAGAAATGACACATCTTTAACTAACATGGCGATGGTTTCATTGCCTGAAAGGAGTAGGAAGAATATGAAGAAAAAATTTTTTGCGCTTATGCTGACGCTTTGCATGGTACTGACCATGATGCCGAGCATGGCGTGGGCAGAAGATACCCTTACGGGATTATCCGTTAAATATAACGGGAATTATGTAACCGAGGGGGTCATTGAGATTGAAGAGGGCGGCCTTTGCGAAATGCCAATATATTTCGACGGCAAACAAGTAGAATCTACGGAGGGCATAGCGGACCCGATGGCAGAACCTCCGGCAAATGGAATTTGCCTTCCCGGAGTAAGCCCTGACGGAAAAGTTATGGAAATCAGAATGGGCGGAACAGCAAATGAGGGAGAAACTTGTGAAGTGCCGTTGACTTATCGCGGTAAGACAATCACCTTGACAGTAAGGGTTGTTGCCGGTATTCGATTGAAATTTGAAGACAATACCGTTATGAAAACCGGAAGAAACATAACCGGAAGAAAAACGGCAACTGCTCAAATTATGTTTGGCGAAAAGGAAATCACAGAAAATTACACTGTTTCCGCGAAAAGCAGTGCGGTTTTAAAGGTTGAAAATAAGGGACAGGGCAAGCTGGAATTTACTACAACGGGAAACGGAAAGAGTGATATAGTTATCAGTTACCAAAAAGATGAAAAAAATTGCGAGTCTACCTTTATCTGGAATGGTACCGATATTTCCAATGATGATGCAGGTGCGCATAATGTTGCTTTGCAAATTAATGGAATAGAAAAGAAAACCGGAGAAGTAATTGTTTTGGCTCCAAACAAGAGTGTTACCGGCAAGGTCTTGCATAACGGCAATGAATTAAACAAGTATGATGTGGAAGTCGTATATAACGATTGGGAAGAAGAAAGAGAATGCTCAGCGAATAAAAACGATAACGAAGGGTTCACAATTGAATCTGGCAAGGAGGAATCATATTATACCTTAAAATTTACAGATGATAAGGACAGCCCTAAGTGGGAAGCATACTTCACCATTCAGGTTAGAAATGAACCTGAAGAATATGTCCTCCAGTTTTGCGATATGGAGAAACAAAGTGATGAAAATTGGGAAGCATTAGGATATGGTACTATAAGTATTTTTAAGAATACAAGAGAAAAGAAGTATGTTAAGTATGTCATCACAGACGGTGAAATGAAACGCATTGATGAGGACTACTTCGTTAAAGTAAATCCGGAAACTGATATTGAAGTTCAAGTTTGTGTCGGCGGAGATAAGTATGAAAAGGTGAAGGCTAATGAAAATCCGTTTTCCTTTAGTATGGTGAAGGATGGCTCAGACGTAATGGAAATTTCATACGACAGGGGGTGTTGTATGCTCTAAAAGACTTCTTAATCAAGCGGTTGGGAAGTCTCTTAGAA
>OIWT01001034.1_pt1 | contig 35498 bp, 38 predicted proteins | sample 1587701 | NCBI WGS metagenome assembly OIWT01 (sample SAMEA3888904, study PRJEB22519) | human gut metagenome | biome: human gut; feature: human-associated habitat; material: faeces | place: Denmark | collected 2009 | reverse complement strand
GGTCGTACGCCTCCGCGTACCAGAGGCGGCGGGCCTCCCGGCGCGCCCCGCGCGGGCCGGACTCCGGGACGGCGTCGTCCAGCTCGCCCGCGCGCGCGTACGTGACGTTCCCGATCCGCCCCGCCCGCGCGTTGAGGAAGTTGCGCTCGACCCACGCCCGGAAGTTCTCCCGCACCTCCTCCGACACCGCCCGCGCCGTGTCCGCCACGGCCCGCCGCGCCGCCTCGGCCGCCATCTGCATCCGCATGGACGCTATCGTCCGCCCGACCGTCTGCGTCCGCACGGATGCCGGAGCCTTTCCGGTTACCACAACCCGTTCGGACGTCCCTATCGCCCGTACCGTTGTTTCCCGTACCGCCGTTTCCGATTTCACTGCCATGGCCTTTTCGCCTCCTTGTCGCCGCATAGTCTAGCAGAGGAGCCGACGAGATGCAATGAGATTTCATTGCGTAATAATCTTGAAGGTAATAATCTTGAAGATGCCGAGAGTGCGGGTTCGGCAGGGCAAGCCGGGACGCAATGGTCGGGACACAATGAGATTCCAGCGCGTAATAATCTTGCTTGAAAGCCATATCTTGCTTGAAATCCGCGTCACGGCGCGCGGCGTGGCGGGTTCGGAGATTGTGGCCCTCCACGCGGCACGCGGCGTGATGCGTTCGACCGTGATACGTTCGGTCGAAATGAATTGCGGGCCTCCGCAGGCCTGTCTCGACAACTTCAGACGCAGCGAGAAGCAGGTGTCGCGGTGAAAGAAAAAGCGGAGCGAGAAGCAGGCGGCGAGAAGACGTCATGTCGCGCGCCCTGCGTTGGACTCATCGCCAACACGCCATAGGTTCTGCAGGACAGGCCACCCAACCGCTTCGGGACAGGCCATCCAACCGCTTCGGGACAGGCCGTCCAACCGCTTCTTTACACGCGCCCTAGCGCACGAGGAACGGGAAGTGCGTGAAGATGTCCTGCGTGTAGAGGTAGAGTTCGCCGCCCATCCACGAACTCGCCGCCATGAGGGTGATGGAGATCGCGATGAGCTTCACCGCGAAGCCGAGCGTCTGCTCCTGGACCTGCGTGAGGGCCTGCAGGAGCGAGACGAGGATGCCGATCACCGTCGCCACGACGATCGGGATGAGCGAGAGCTTCAGGACGAGGATCAGGCACTGCTGGGCGTAGAAGACGAGTTGCGCGTGGCTCATGGCGTGTCTCCCCCTAGTGGATGTAGGACTGCACGAGCCCCTGGATGAGGAGCGTCCACCCGTCGACCATGACGAAGAGGAGGAGCTTGAACGGCAGCGAGATCGTGACGGGCGAGACCATCATCATGCCCATCGCGAGGAGGATGTTCGAGACGATGATGTCGATCGCAATGAACGGTAGGTAGACGAGGAAGCCGATCTGGAACGCCTTCGTGAGCTCCGAGACGCAGAAGGCCGGAATGAGGATGAAGAAGCTCTTCGTGTCCACCTGGGCAGGCTGGACCTTTCCCGTCTCGTCCTTCGTCGCCCACAGCTTCTCGGCGGTGCGCGTGAAGAACGCAACCTGCGTCTCGGACGTTTCGCGGATGAGGAACTGCCGGTAGGGCTCGGCGGCGCGCACGGCGAGATCGGTCTGGTAGAGGACTTCGGGCTTGTTGTCCTTCATCCCCTTCTGCAGGGTCTGCCAGCTTTCCGAGACGGTCGGGGCCATGATGTAGAACGAGAGGATGAGCGCAAGGGCGTTGAGGACCATGTTCGGCGGAATCGACTGGATGCCGAGCGCATTGCGGATGAGCGAGGTGACGACGACGATCTTCAGGTAGCTCGTCGCGATCATCGCGAGGAACGGCACGAGCGACATGCCGATCAGGAGGACGATGAGTCCGAAGGGGTCTGTCTGGAACATGGGTGTCTATTTCCTTTCCATCACACGGTACGCCGCCGCTTCGCCCACCCGGTCGGGGGCCAGAACCGCATAGTGGCGTCCGCCCCTGACGAGGAGAAGCCCTTCCGCCGGCGGGGGCGGAGGCGGCAGGGCGTCATCGGCGAACGCGGCGAACGTCGCCGTCTGCGCGGCGGCGGCGAGGACATGCGCCGCCCCGTCGGCGGGCGGTGCCGTCAGCCACTGCGCCGCCGTTTCACCGGGAGACAGCAGGAAGTCGCCCGGCGCAAGCGCCGCAAGTTCGTCGTCCGTCACCGCCAGCGCCCCGTAGTCCGCACGAATCTCCCGCACCGCGCCGCGAATCGACGGATGCGCGGGATCGAGGCAGGCGAGGTCGCCGAAGACGGGCAGCAGTTCGGCGGGAAGCTCCAGGGCGAACGCAAGCGGCGCGGGAAGCCCCGCGACGGCAAAGGCGTACGACCGCGCGCCCGGCGCGTCGGCGAAGCCCGTCACGCCGAACTGGCGGCGCGTGAGCTTTTCAAGGAGCGCAAAGAGATTCCCGCACTCCTTCTCGACAAGCGCCAGCAGGAGCGCGGACGGCAGATCGGCACGGCGGCTCCAGAGGAGGTGCAAGTCGGGATAGAGCGCGGAATCCGCGAGCGCGAGGACGGCGGGCGTGCCGTCAAACGTGACGGCAAGAGAAATCGCGTCGTCGGGGAGCGCGGCAGCGCGCACGAGCGTGGCCGCCGTCTCGCCGTACCGCGCGGGCAGGCGCCAGGCCGGCGAGGCCAGCACCGTCTCCAGACTCGCATGTTCCCAGTCGGGCCACGTCTTCAGCAATGCGACGGCATCCATGCTCAACCCCTCTCCTCGCTGCGCACCCGGCGGCGCACGTCCACGGCAATCTGAAAGGCATGGATGCGCTCCGCGAGGTGCGCCGTCAGCTGCGGACGACTCTGCTCGATCAGCGCCACAAGGTCCGGCGTGGGCGGCGTAAAGGCAACCGTCAACTGCCGTCCCGCAACCACGATGTGGATCTCCGTCCCGTCCAGTATGTCCGGCCGCAGCTGGATGCGAATCTCCCCTTCGCCACGCAACAGCCCCGGCGTGACAAGCAGCGTGTCCGCAACGGCCCGCGCGGCCTCGACGAGTACCTGGGCCGGTTCAACGGACCGCGCCGCCGCCGGCGTGAACGCGGCGACGACGGCCTCGACGGCCGTGACGGGGGCGGCGGTGGGTGCAGCAGCGGGCGCGGAGACCTCCGGGACGGCAAACGAGACAGGCAGGGCGGACGGCGCGGACGGGGCAGACGACGCGGACGGCGCAGACGGCGCGGACGATGCGGGCGACGCGGCTTTCTGCACGGCCCCTTCCGATGGTAGGGCGCGACGTCCTCGGCGCGCCGCGAACGCCGCGACGGAGGATTCGTCCACCACAGCCACATCCGGGCGCACGGGAACGCCGGGCGACACGACGGGCGACGATTCCGTCGGGGAAACCTCCGCGCCAGGACGCGGGGCGCCGAGGACGTCGCCCCCTACCAATGTGGGCGGGGCGGAGAGTACGGCCAACGTGGGCGGCACGAGCGGCGCGGACAATGCGGGCGGCGCGGACGTTGTGGACGGTACGGATGGCACGGCTCCCGGCACGGCCCCTTCCGATGGTAGGGCGCGACGTCCTCGGCGCGCCGCGACGGAGGATCCGTCCTCCACAGCCGCATCCGGGCGCGTGGAAACGACGGGCGACACGACGGGCGACGATTCCGCCGGGAGAACCACCGCGCCAGGACGCGGGGCGCCGAGGACGTCGCCCCCTACCAATGCGGGCGGGGCGGAGGGGACGGCCAACGTGGACGGGGCGGAGGGCACAACCAACGTGGGCGGCGTGGGCGATTCAATGACCGTGGGCGGCGCGGACGCTTCGACAGATCGTTCGGGCGAAGGGGTCGGCGATAACGGGGCGGCGACAATCGCCTCCAGGACGGTTTGGAGGATGGCATTGTCGGCAAGGAGCTGCGCAAACGGGAGGGCCGCCGCGTGCAGCGACCGCAGAGGTTCGGACGCGCAGGCGCGCGGCCCGACCGACGGGAGAGAGGCGGCGGCGTCAACGTGCGGCGCCCCTGCGGCGGGGGAACACGTCGCGGGCTCAATCGAAGGTATCGTCGTCATCGCTCGTCAGCCTCCTTCCCGTGAACTCCTCCAACTCCATGTCCGCGCGCAGCTCCTGCAGGCGGCGGTCTTCCTCCTCCCAGACGTGCCGGTGCTGCTCGATCTTCGCCTTGTTCCGGGCGGCCGCCGCGTAGCGGACCTTGGCCGCATCGGCTTCGCGGTCGCGCGTCTCCAGCGTGGCCTGTGCCGCGCGTTCCGCCTCCGCGAGCAGCACGCCCTCCTCGTCGATGCGCGTGACGGCTTCGCGCGCGCGGTCGAGAACGTCCCGCGTCACCCGGCGCCCCATCACCGCCGCGTAGATCCGGTCGCGCCGCACGTCCTTGGTCGCCTCGAACTGTGCGCGCGCCTCGGCCTTCTCGTCGCGTTCGCGCTCCGCCGCCGCGCGCGCGCGGCGCGCGCCGGTCAGTTCCGTCCCCGCGCGCTCCTCGCGCATCGTGCGGATTTTGCGCATGCTCTCAAGCGCGTAGCCCATGCGGCCTCCGGGGCGGTTGGGCGGCACCCTCGAACCAGACGGTCGCGGGGCCATGGAAGGAAAAGGACAGGTTGCGCGGGGCACGCGGCAGAAGGACGTCCCAGATCCGCAGCTTCGGGCAGAAGCCCGTCGGCGGCCGGCCAAGCCAGGCAACGAGCGCGTCGGGGCGCACGGTCAGCGTTTCGCCGTCCGCAAGCGCGACGCGCGCCGTGCGGCTCCGCGTCGCAAGGACGGCCCACCCCGTCCGCAACTCGGTGACGGGCGTCGCGCGGGCGAAGCTGAGGGGAATCAGCTTGAGGGAACGCCCCCGCACGCGCGATGCGAGGGGCGCGACGAGCAGCTTCGCGGAAACGGCCGAGAGCGGCGCGTCGGACGGAAGGGAGAGGAACGTGAGGAACGGGGCCCCGGCGGAGGCGAAGTAGGCGTCACCCGCCGTCTCGACGCGCCGCAGCGCCGCGCGGTCCGGGACGACGAGCCCCCGCAGGCCCGCGAGGCGCGCCGTGCCGAAGTGGGCCGCCGGCTGGGCCACCGCCGCAAGGTACACCCCGGCGGCGACCCTCGCCATGCCGTGCTCCAGAAGCGGCGCATTCACGCGACGGCCTCCTTCAGGCGGCGGATCGTCTCGTCGTACTGCGGACGCTCCGCGAGCCCCTGGCAGAGGAAGGCGTTCACCTTGTCGATCTTCGCGATGGCCTCGTCCGTCGCGCGGTCGGCGCCCTTCTGGTATTCGCCAATCTTCAGGAGCAGTTCGACTTCCTGGTACTTCGCGAGGATTTCGCGCAGCTTCGCGGCGGCCTCCTTGTGGTCCTTCGGGACGATGGCCGACTGGCAGCGGGAGATGGAGGCGAGGATGTCGATCGCGGGGTAGTGGTTCACCTGCGCGAGCTTGCGCGAGAGGATGATGTGGCCGTCGAGGATGGAGCGCGTCTCGTCCGCGATCGGCTCGGTCATGTCGTCGCCCTCCACGAGGACGGTGTAGAGCGCGGTGATGGAGCCCTTCGCGGAGTTGCCCGCGCGCTCCATGAGCTTCGGCAGTTCGGAGAAGACGCTCGGCGGGAAGCCGCGACGGGTGGGCGGCTCGCCGGCCGCGAGGCCGATCTCGCGCTGGGCGCGCCCGAAGCGCGTCACGGAGTCCATCATGAGGAGCACCTTCTTGCCCTTGTCGCGGAAGAACTCGGCGATCGACGTGGCGACGTAGGCGGCCTTGAGGCGTTCCATCGAACTGCGGTCGGAGGTGGCGCAGACGACGACGGCGCGGCGCAGGCCCTCCTCGCCGAGATCCTTCTCGATGAACTCGCGCACCTCGCGGCCGCGCTCGCCAATGAGCGCGAGCACCGACACCTCCGCCTCCGTGTTGCGGATGATGGAGGCGAGCAGGGTGGACTTGCCGCCGCCCGCCGCCGCGAAGATGCCCATGCGCTGCCCCTCGCCGCACGTGAGCATCCCATCGATCGCGCGGATGCCGAGCGAGATCGGGCGCGAGATGATGCGGCGCTCAAGCGGACCGGGCGGGTCGGCGAAGACGGGGTAGTAGGCCTCCGGGCGGATCGGCCCCTTGCGGTCGGCGTCGATGGGACGCCCGAGACCGTCCACCACGCGCCCAAGGAGCGAATCCCCCACCGGCACCATGTGGACGCGCCGCGTGGGGATCACCTCCGTCTGCGCCGAGATGCCCGTCATCGCCCCGAGGGCGGTCAGCAGCGCCGCCTCGCGCGTGAAGCCGACGACCTCCGCCTGCACCTCGAAGTTCTCCCAGGGGTTGCGCAGGATGCACACCTCGCCGACCTTCACCCCGGGAACGGACGCCTTGATGATCGTGCCAACGACCTGGATGACGCGCCCCTTCACCTCGATGGGCTGCGCGTCCTCGACCGCACGGTCCAGCACCTGCGTGATATAGTCGAACGACGAACTCATTTTTCCTTGGCGAAATTGCTGCGGATGGACTTCTCGATGGCGGCGATCTGCCCCTCGACCGACGCCTCCACGAGGCCCGCCTCGGTCTCGACGACGCAGGCGGTCGCGCCGAGGTGCGGATCCTCCGCCACGTCCACGTAGGCGAGGGACGGGAATTCGGCCAGCAGCCCCTTCAGGCGTTCCTTGACGACGCCCACCATCTCCGGATTGACCTTGATCGTGATCTGCCGCTGGTTGCGCACGACGGCATGCATCGCCTTCTTCACGATCTGCACGACGAGTTCGCGGTCGCCGATCTCCGCGACGCACTTGCGGAGCGCCTTCATGACGATCTCGGCCACCTTGTCCTCGATCGACGCCATGTAGCGCACGCTCTCGTCGACGAGGTTGAGCTTCTGCATGAGGATCTCGGCCTTTCCCGCGTCCAGGCCGTCCGCGTAGCCGCGCGCCTTTTCCGCCTCGTAGGCGGCCTGGGCCGCGCGGCGCGTCTCCGCCGCCTCGGCCTCGGCGGCGGACACCACGTCCTCGGCCCGCGCGACGACGGCGGCTTCGTCCGCCGCGACGCGGGTTCCCGTGGATTCGACGTCAAAGGTCTTCTTCTTCAGGAGTAGCATAGCTCGTACGCCTCGGGGAATTTGAGTTTCATCAGCTGCCGCCGCACGTCCTTCCGGCCCGCGAAGTAGGCCGCGTAGCGCAGCACGTCCGGATAGACGCCGGGGAAGTCCGCCTTGAGCCGCCGCACGGTCGGGCCGTCCACGACCTTCCGCCATTCGTCGATCCGGGCGATGCCCTCCAGCCAGCAGTCGATCTCCCGTCGCACCGATTCGTCCAGATAGGCGAGGCGGCGGGGATCGTCCTTGGGGTAGACCGCGAACGTGCCGGTGGCGAGGAAGTCGTCCCGCACCTTCGGCCAGAAGGGACTTGCGACGAGCGCGCGCGCTTCGTTCAGATCCATTGGCGCGTCCCTCCCTTCGCGGACTCCAGATGCCGCCGCCACCGCTTCGCGGCCTCGTCCGCCTTTCCGAGCGCCGCGAGCGCACGCGCTTCGAGCAGGGCCTCCGCCCGCGCCAACTCCGGCGGGGTGTCGGCCGCGCGCAGGACCGCGAGCGCGCCGGCCGCGTCGCCCTCGGCGAGGCGCAGTTCGGCGAGCGCGACCGCCGAGACGCCGTCGCGGGGATCGTCCTCCACCAACGCCTCGCAGAGCGTCCGCGCCCGCGCACCCTGGCCGTGCCGCGCAAACAGCCACGCGGCGGTCAGCAGGAACTGTCTGTCGTCGTTGTCCATCATTTCCTTGGAGGGGGGTCCTTGAAGACCGTGACGGAGATCTTTTCGTAGGCAAGGCCCTCGATCGCGTTCTTCACGAGGGACTTCACCTGGGGAATCGCCTCCGTGAGGTCCGCGTCCCAGCGGCTGCGGAGGGCGACCGCCGCCGAACTCGGCAGCGTGTTCTTCGCGAACGGGTCGTTTTCGGGGAGGACGACGTGGACGCGCGCGTCCACGACGCCGTCGATCATCGAGATCGTCTGGGAGAGGTCCTGTGCGATGGCGTCCATGAACCGGATGCGCTCCTCGCTCGGGCTCGACACCATGCCCGTCTTCTTGAAGACGACGCCCACGCCGTTGAACGTGCGGCGCGGCAGGCCGCGCCGCTCGCAGAGCGTCGCGGCCTCGGCGAAGTCCTTCTCGCCGATCATCACGTTCCACGTGCCTTCATCGCCGGGGGCCTTCGTCGCGGCGATGCCGCTTTCGAGGAGCGCCGCGAGCGCGGCGTTCGCCTGGCTCTCCGCGAGCCCCGAGAAGAGCGTCGCCTCCTTGTCGCATCCGGCCAGCAACAGCGCCAGCGCCGCCCAACAGAACATACGTCTCATGAAAAACCTTTCCAAGAATGATGGCCCATCGAGATTTCAACGAACGCAGATCGCCTATGCGATACGCAGAACCCAGCAAGAACCGATGTGGCTACGACGGCCCCTGCGGGACCTACGCCACAATCGGTTCTTGCCCGACGTACACGGTTCGGCACGTTCCCATCGTGTCGAGACGAAAAGGCATTGTGGCGTAGGCGACGCAGTCGCCGTTGTAGCCACATGCCTTTTCGTCCAACTCTGCGTATGCGAAGCATCGGCGTTCCCATAAAACGTCAACGATTCAGGATTACCCGTTCTTCACGAGCGTGGAAACCGCGTCGCTCGCCTTCTTCGCGATGTTCGTCACGATCTCCTGCTGGAACGAGAGATTGGCGACTTCGTACTGGAGTTCGCTCAGCTCGGCGGCGGAGAGGGCGTGGGAACGCGAGAGCGAGGTGAGGGCGTGGACGCGGTGAAGCATCTCCTGATAGTTCCCCTGCGCCGTGTTGAACGTCGCCGCGACCTCGGCCGCGAAGGGAATCCCCGCCGGCGCCTCGGGGGCCATCGCGGCCTCGAAACGCGCCACGGCGGCGGGATCCGCCGTCGCGGCCGCCTGCTGGGGCGCCAGCGTCCCCTGCACGCCCCCTGCGACCCGCACCGCCTCGATGATCATGGACTCGTTCATTGTTTTTCTCCTAAGAAGAAATTAAGTCGCTTCGCTTTAAGTAGTTAAATCGCCGCTTCGCGGCTTTAAATCGCTTCGCACATCTGTTGGGTATTAAGTCGCTTCGCTTGAAACGGGACAGCTCCAGCGCCCGGACGCGACAAGCGCGTCCCTCCCGTATCCTCGCAAAACCGTTCTGTTCTCCCTTTTCGGGAGGGACGCGCTTGTCGCGTCCGGGTTTTGCCGCCTCTATTTAACCACTTAACCACTTAACCACTTAAAGCCGCAAAGCGGCGACTTAACTTTCGAGCAGTCCTTTCGCGAGCTGTGCGGCCGCCGGATCCGCCGTCTGGCCGGCGGCGAGACGTAATGGCACCTCGGCCTCCACCGGACGGTCGAGCCGCAGGAGCGCGAGCCCCTTGAAGGCTGCCAGCATGGGGTTCCCTGGGAACCGTCCGGGCGCCGTCTCCCCTTCCAGGAAGTCGAGGCACGCCGCGAACTGTCCCGCGCTCAGGAGCGCCACCGCCTTCGCCGCCGCGACAGACGGGGCGTCGGGCCGGAAACGCTCCAGCACGGCGAGGATCTTCGCCGCGCTCTGGAAACGGTTGCCGCCCACCGCCATGAGGGCGATGTTCAGCAGGAGCCGCGCCTCCTCTGCCGTCAGGTCGAACACGGGGAGGGCTTAGCGGAAGTTCGAGGCGATCGAGCTGAGCGCGTCCGCCATGTTCTTCTGGATGTTCGTCATCGTGGTGAGCGCGAGGTTCCACTGCTGCAGATCGTACTGGAGCTGCTGGAGGTTCGCCTGCACGTCCGGGTGCTCCTGGTACGTCTTCAGCGACTCCGCAAGACGGTCTTCCATCGTCTTCGCCGCGTTCAGGAGGGCGTTGTAGACGTTGTCGGTGTGGATAACCTGGTCGAGGCCGAGCTGGCCGCCGTCGCCGACGCGCGTGATCGTGCTGACGTTGTCGTACATCCCGACTTTCGTTTTCGGGTCATGGACTGAAGGAATCATGGTTTGTCTCCTTTTCTTGTTGGTTGAAGATTAGCGTTCGTTGTTCGAAGATGCCTTGGCGCGGACCTGGAGGCGGAGGAGCTTGCGGGCGACGGTAACGGCCTCGTCCAGACCCTCGCAGCGCGCGAAGTCCGCCGGGGGAAGCCCCTCCGCGCAGGCGTGCGCAAGGCGCGTCTGGAGCGCGACGAGCTGCGCGTCGTACCGTGCGAGGGCGGTGGCGGAGCCGGGTCCGGAAAGTTCGCGTTCGAGTTCCAGCAGTTCCATGGTCAGGGCCTCCACGCGAATTCGGTCTTGCCGTCCCGGAGGATGAGGCGGTCCGCCTCGATCCGCACAATCGTCGCCGTGCCGATCTGCGCGCCCTCGGCGAGGCGCAGCCCCGTGCGCAGCACGACGCAGGGATAGGGGTGCATGAGGATGCCCGCAATCGGCTCGACGGTGCGCTTCCGTTCCTGTCCGGCACGCGGACGGCCCCCCTTCGGAGCGTCGGGGGCGACCTCCGCCGCGACCGTTCCCGCCGGGGCCGGTCCGCCCACCTGCACGGCCTTCGTCTCCACCCGCTCGATGCCGGGCACGTCGGCAGCCAGCGCCCGCAGGGCCCGCTCCAGCTTCGCGGCGGATGGCGCATAGCCCGCAAGCGTCACGACGCGGTTCGAGGCCGCCGTCGCCTTGAGCGCGCCCTCGGTGACGACGAAGAGCAGTTCGTCCGCCGACGCACGCAGCGTCTCGTCGTCCGTCAGGTTGAACTGCACGGACGGGTCGTCCGCAAGCGCAAGCGCGCGGATCGCGAGGCGCTCGGTGCGCCGCCGCACATTCCCGGCGAGCTGCCGCACGCCGTTCGTCTCGACGAGCGCAAGGCCGTGCTGGGCGGCGAGTTCGGGGAGTGTGGGTCCCTTCGCGACCGGTGCGGAGGGCGCGCGCGCCATCCCGAAGCAACGCCCCCACTGTCCCTGCACGGCTCTCTCCACCTCCGCGCGGAAGCGCGCGACCTGCGGCCACCGCGCTTCGATGGACGCGCGGCAGCAGTGGAGGAGTACCAGTGCGCCCACGAGCAGGAGAAGCAGGACGAGCAATGTTCCGAGGCAACCGTGCCGCCGCTTCGGCGCGGCTTCCGCCTCGGCGGGCGGGGGCTCCGCCGCTTCGGGTTCCGCAGACGGCTCGGATGGCGCCGGAACGGGCGCGTCGGGAGCCTCCGGCGGCGGATAGACGAGATCGCCCCAGGGCTGGTCAACGGGGCCGACGGCGAACGCGGTCGTCCCGAACGTCCGCACCTCGAAGGGCTTGAGCGCCGTCGCCGCGCCGTCCGGCGTGAGGACCGTCACGCCCGTCCCGGAGACGTCCAGCTCGCACGTCTGGGCGGCGAGCACGGCGTCCCCCACCACGATGTCGCACGCATCGTCCGAACCGAGGCTCACGCGCCGCCCGTCCACGAGCGCGACCTCCGCGCCCTTCAGGGGACCTTCGACGATTTTCAGCAGCCAGTTCATCTTACAGCTTCAACCTCCCCAGGGGCTGGATGTTGATTTCCGAACTCAGCTCCTGGAAGCTCAGCACGGGGAGTTCGTAGTAGTCCTTCTCGATCATCTTGCGGAAGTAGCGGCGGATGTCGACCGAGACGATGATGACGGGCTTGTGCTGGATCTTCCGGATGTCGCCGATCGTCTTGCGCACGACCGCGAGGATGGCGCGCACGCTCTGGGGGTCCATCGCGAGGTAGCTGCCGCTGGAGGTCTGGCGGACCGACTTGCGGATCCGCTCCTCCAGGGCGGGATCGAGCAGGTACGCCGCGATGATGTTCTGTCCGCCCGAGAACTTGTAGCTGATGTAGCGCGAGAGGGCGCTGCGGACGTACTCGACGAGCAGCACCGTGTCCTTCTCCTTCTGCCCCCACTCGATGAGCGTCTGCGTGATGCGCTTCAGGTCGCGGATGCAGATGCCCTCCTGCACGAGGCGCTGGAGGACGTCCGTGATCTTCTGGATCGGCAGCACGCGCTGCACCTCGCGCACGAGCTCCGGCGCCTCCTTCTCCATGTGGTCCAGCAGCAGCCGCGTCTCCTGGAGGGACAGGAACTCGTTCGCGTAGCGCCGCAGCACGCCCGAGAGGTGGTACGTCAAAACGCCGTTCAGGTCCAGGTAGCGGATGCCGCTCTCGTCGAGCCGACGCACCTCCTCCGCCCTGACCCAGTTCGTGCCGAAGCCCGCGATGAACTCCTTCCCCGTCTCGTAGGCGATGCCCGTCGCGGCAAGGTTCTCCGCCGTTTCGAGCGCGAACACGTATCCCGCGCGCAGCACGCCCTCCGAGACGGGCACCTCGTTCACGAGGAGGCGGTACTTGCCGCCGTGGAGTCCGCCGTTGAGGGAGAGGTTGATGCCGGGGAACGGCACGCCGAGGTCGTGGTAGAGCGCGCGCCGCACGTCCATGATCTTGTCGTTCAGGTCGTCGTAGCTGAGCGCCGTGCGGATCTCCGCGTCGATGTCCACCATGAGCGGCGTCACCATCGAGAAGTCGTCACCGTCCTTCTTCTTCGGACGGGGCTTGCCGTCGGACGACGGGGCCGCCGCCGCGAGGGGGTCCGCCCCCTTCGCCGCCGCAGCGGCCGCGAGCCGGGCCTTGCGCTGGAGCGACCAGCCGACGGCGGCGACGGCGAGAGCGAGGGCGAAGAGCGTCAGGTGCGGGAAGCCGGGGATGAGGCCGATCGCGACGAGCGTGCAGGCGCCGAGGAGGAGGGCCTTCGGCTGGGCGAAGATCTGGTTCACGATGTCCTGGCCGAGGGGGTTCGCCTTGTCGCTCCCCACGCGCGTGACGATGACGCCGGAGGTGATCGAGATCAAGAGCGCGGGGATCTGGCTCACGAGGCCGTCGCCGATCGTGAGGATGCCGAAGCGCTTGACGCACCAGGCAACGTCCTTGTCGAACATGAGCATGCCGATGAGGATGCCGCCGACGATGTTGATCGCCGTGATGATGAGCCCGGCGACCGCGTCGCCCTTGACGAACTTCATCGCGCCGTCCATCGCGCCGTAGAGCTGCGACTCCTGGGCGAGCTCGCTCCGGCGCTGCTTCGCCGTCTCCAGGTCGATCGCGCCCGCGCGCATGTCGGCGTCGATGGACATCTGCTTGCCGGGCATCGCGTCGAGCGTGAAGCGCGCGGCGACCTCCGAGACGCGCTCGGCGCCCTTGGCGATCACGACGAACTGGACGATCGTGATGATGAGGAAGATGACGGCGCCGACGACGAAGTTGCCGCCCACCACGAAGTTGCCGAACGTGTTGATGATCGTGCCGGCGGCGTTCGGGTCCTGCGCGCCGCGCAGGAGGATGCAGCGCGTCGTCGTCACGTTGAGGGCGAGGCGGAAGAGCGTCGTGAAGAGGAGCATCGAGGGGAAGGTCGAGAACGCGAGCGCGCGCGGCAGGTAGAGCGAGAGCATCAGCAGCACGGCCGAAACGCCGAGGTTGACCGCGATGAGCCCGTCCACGACGGGCGAGGGGAGCGGCACGATCAGGAGGCCGATGATGCAGACGACGAGGAAGGCGAGGACCAGGTCCCCGAAGCGGCTGAACACGCCCGCGATGTTGGAAAGCTTGCCAAACATGTCGAATCAGGTCTCCAGGAGCGACGCGCGGTAGAAGTCCAGCAGCTCCGTGTCCGCGAGCAGCCCCTCCAGTTCGGCGGCGGCCCGCTCCGCCGTCCTGCCGCCCTTCCCGCGCAGGGTCCCGATCGCCTTGCGCGCGGCGGCGTGGAAGCCGTTCGACGTCCTCAGGAGCGTCGAGGCCCCGGCCTCGGCGAGCAGGCCGACGATCTGCCCGCCCACGGTGGGGTCGCGCGGGAAGACGGACGCCAGCGCCTCCGAGACGGTCGTCGAGCCCGGCAGGATGGACCGCTGGGTTTGCCCCGGCGTCTGCCCGGCCGGCGCCTCGTTGTACTCGGCCATCGAGATGCCGGTGTTGAAGCTCACGCTTTCCGCGACGCGGCCCAGGTTCATGACACGCTCCTCCTCAGCCGGTCGGCGGCCTGCCACAGCGCCTGGAACACCTCTCCCAGCGCGGCGACCGTGACGCCGCGCTCGGCGAGCCGCACGGCGTAGACCGCCTCGCCCCGCTTCGCGAGGTAGGCGGCGCGCAGACGCATCCCCCCGCGCTGCGCGGCGGGATGGACGGCCTCCAGCAGATGCCGCAGCGTCGCGGGGTCGTCCCCCGCCGCCACGCCCATCGAGACCAGCAGGGCCTCGTCCGCATACTCGAAACGCAGGGTGAGGCCGTTCTCGAAGCGGACGCCCGCGACGCCCCGTTCGTTGAGGGCGAAGCGCGTGAGCGCCATCTGCCGACCGAAGGCGGTCACCACGTCGTTGAGCCACGTCGGCGTCATGCGGCGTCCCCCTTCTCGCGGTTTTTCTGGTCCTCCGCGTCCTGGCGGGCGACGAGCCCGTCCAGATGCTCCTGCGCGGCGTCCTCCAGGCGGAAGCGGTCCGCCTCGTCCGCGAAGAGGCGCGGCGAGAGCTGGCGGAACGCGCCCACGAGTTCGGTACAGAAGTAAAGCTGCGCGAGGAGCTGCGCAAGCCCGCAGGCGTCGATGAGCTGCGCGATGTTGGCGGGCGCCACGAACGGCGTCTCGGTGAAGGCGAGAATGCGCCCCGTAAGCGCCTCGCCGTTCAGGAGGCACGTCTCGCCGAACTGCGTCGCCATCTTCCCCACGAGCGCCGTCATCTTGTCCATAACGGTCTTCAGCACCATCACGCACTGCAGGTCGCCGAGGACGCGGTGCAGCTCCTCCGGGCTCTGTGAGGGCGACGGGCTCTGCAGATCGAGGCCGCACCCCTTCATCAGGAAGTCGAGCGCCTCGCCGAGCCGCCCCGCCCCGCGCGTCGCGAGCAGCGAGCGGAAGCAGGCCTGCGGCGTCGTGAAGCCCAGCACCTCGCCCCGGTAGAGGTCGCGGAGGGACTGCATCTCCTCCGGGCCCTTCGCCTGCGCGTTGATCTGCTCGGCGAGGTTGATGCCGGCGCGGATCTCCGGGCCCTTTGCCTCCGTGAGCGCGCGCCGCGTCGCCGCCACGAGCCCCCGCAGCTCGCCCTCGCCCGCCGCAAGCCCCTGCTCCAGCACGTCGAGCATCGCGAACTGGTGCGACGGGTCACCCGATCCCTCACCCAGCATCCGAAGGAGCGTCCCGGCCCCCACGTTCTGCCCCTGCTGGAGCATCTGGCGCAGGTTGCGGAGCATCCGTTCCATGAAGGCGCCGCCCGGCAGGTCTGGCAGCACCTTCTGCCACGTCAGCACCGCCTCGACGAAGGGGTTCCCCGCACGGCGCGCCTCGCCGAGCCTGCGTTCGCCCGCCGTCTTCATCGCCTTTTCCTCAAATTGGAAGGACAACTCCTCCAGCGAGTCCTGGAACTCCTGCGCGGGATCGCCCATCACCTGGAGCGTAAAGCCCATCGCCGTCCCCGACTCCGCCACGGCCTGGTTCGTCTGCTGCGTGGAGAACGCCTCGTTCTGCAGGGCGTCGAAACGTCCCGCCGAGAGCGCCTGGCGCATGATCTGGGCGGCATCCATCATTCGTCGCGCTTCTTCCGTTCTTCCTCTTCGCGCTTCTTGCGCTCTTCCTCGCGCGCCTTCCGCGCCTCGTCGCTCTGCGAAAGTTTCTCCTCCACGCGCTCGACGCGCGTGATGTCGCGGGCGCGCAGAGCCTGGTGGTCGAGCGTGGAGGGCCCGACGGGCGCGAGGACGCGCGGCGTGAGGATGAAGAGGCGCTGCACCGTCTCGTTCCTGCGGGAGGCGCCGCCGAAGAGCCATCCGATCCACGGGATGTCGCGCAGGTAGGGGATGCCCCAGCCGGCCTCCTCCTGGATGTCGCGGAAATAGCCCGCAAGGAGCAGGGACTCGTTTTCCGGCAGCGCCGCCTGGGTGTCGAGCGTCGAGGTGCGCGTCATCGGCATCGCGTCGACGCTCAGCGTCTCGAACCCGCCGTCCTGCAGCGAGAGCGTCAGCCACACGCGGCGCGGCGCGTTCGTCGCGTCCGCGGGCGGTTCGATGACGCGCGGCTTGATCTCCAGCCGCGTCCCCGCCGTCACTTCCTCCAGCGTCGCGACCTCCGTGCCGACGACCTTCGCATGGTAGCTCTGGGTGTCCGTCATCGCGGCGGCGAGGTTGTTGACCGTCAGGATCGTCGTGCGGGAGATGTTGCGCGCCTTCCCCTTCTGCCGCAGCGCGTTGACGGACGCCGCCACGTCGACGTGCCGCCCGAGGTAGGAGGCCGCCCCGGCGAAGCCGCCGCCCGCGAGCGAGGCGGCGTCGGCGAGGTTCCCCACGTTCTGCCCCGCCGCGCCCTCGAAGTCGCTGTGCGCGCCCCTCACCCTGAGCGAAAGCTGCCAGTCGAGCGAATCGTCCCGCGAGAGCTCCAGCGTCGTCACCTCGATCTCCACGAGCTTCTGCGGCGTGTCGAGCGTGCGGATGAGCTGCTCGTACATGCCCATGCGCGTCGCGACGTCCCGCACGAGCACCGCGTTGAGGCGGTTCTCCGGGCGGATGACGGGCGTGACGGCGGCGGATGCGGACGCCGCCACGGCGGGGGCGTTCGTGCCCTCCTGCACCTTTCCGTCCGCCGCCCCGGTCTGCATGATCTCCTGCAGGAGGGAGGCGACACCCCGGATCGTCACGTTCGCCTCGGGGCTCGACGCGCGGAGGCTCACGTTGTCCGCCCACGTGTTCGCAAGCGGGAAGAGCCGCGTTTCGACCTCCGTGAACGTGCGCTGCTCGCGCAGACGGTCCGCCTTGACGATCGTCTCCGCCACGAGCGCCACGTAGCGGGGCGGACCGTACACCATGATGAGCTCGTCGTTCGACGCCGTCTTGAGCGGGAAGCGCGGATCTTCCACCCCAAGCTCCTTCAGCATCGCGCCCACCTCCCCCGCCTTCATGTAGCGCAGGTCAATGAGCGTCGTCGTCGACTCGCTCGCCGCCGACACGAAGACCGTCGTGCCGTCGAAGTACCACACGAGGTTGTGCATCGCGGTGAGGCGGTCGAGGAACGCTCCCGCCGGCACATCCTTGAAGTTCCCCGAAAACGACCCCGACACCGCCGCCGAACAGAGGACCGGCACGCCCTGCGCCACACCAAAGGCGTCCAGCGCCTCCCGCACGCCGAGCGCGCGCGCGGTGAGGGAATAGGTCGGCACCTTCCAGCGCACCGCGTCGAGCGGTGCCGCCCGGACGCCCCCCGCCATCAGGGCCGCCGCCACGCATACGCAGATTCTGTGAAACGTCTTTGTCATGGACTCGCTTCCATTCACGGCACAATCATCATCTCGGGCACGCGCCGATGGTCCTGTACCTCCCGCACCCGCGCCTCCCACCAGTCGCAGGACGCGGCAAAGACCTCGAAGAACCGGCGGAACTGCGCCGCGTCCCCCCCCGCCGCCACATCCTGCCACAGAATCGGCACCTCCCGCACGGCATCCCACGCAAGCACCGCCTCCTCCTTCAGCATCCGTCCGGCGGCATAACCCGCAAGCGCCGCGAGGTCGGGGCTTCCCTCCTCACCACCTTCCGCCGAACACAGCGCTTTCGTGAGGACGAGCCGCCCGTCCCGCTCCTCGGCCTCGATCTCCCCGCCATCGACGACAAGCGTGAACGTCCGCGCGCCGGCGGGGACACTCCCCGGATAACCCAGGACCTGTACGAAACGTTCCAGCGCGGTCGCCATGTTCTTCCCTACTCCTCGAACTTCGGCAGGGCCGGCGGCGGCAGACTGAAGGCCCTGTCCATCAGACGTCCCAGCGCATCGTCGCGCGTCAGTGCCGCCTCGACCGCCGCCCCCACGTCCTCCACGTCTCCGGGCAGGGAAACGTCCCCTGGCACACGGGAGGACAAGGAAACCCCCACACCCGCAAGCAGTTCCGCAGGGCCGGACGCACCCATTCCCACGCCTCCAGGGGACTGGGCGGCGTCCGCACCCGTACGCGAAGTCTTCGGACAACCGCACGATTCCCCATCACCGCGGCGAGAGGCGGCGTCCGCACCCGTCCGCGAAGTCCTCGGGGCGGACACTACTGACGATTCCCCTCCCCCGCACACAGGGGACGGCGGGACGGCGGAAGGACGTGTACCGATGTTGAAATCCATGCTCATAGCGTTCTGACTACGCGCCTTCCCGGCGCAAGGTTACAGTTTTGTCTCCTTTTCTACCGTCCATCAGGTCGACAAGCAGACCGCGCAGCTTCTCCTTCGCCCGGAAGATCCGCACCTTCACCGCCGACTCGCCCGCGTTCGTGCGGCGGGCGATCTCGCGGATCGGCAGTTCCTGGATCTGGAACAGCGTGTAGGCTTCGCGGAGGAGCGGCGGCAGTTCGGCGAGCGCCGCCGTCAGACGCGCGCGCAGGTAGGCGCCGTCACCCGGCGAAGCCGCCGGCTCGACACTCCCCGCATCCTCGTCCTTGATTTCGTCCTGCAGGACCTCGCGCCGTGCCTTGCGGAACTGGTCGGTGCGAAGGTTGCGGGCAATCGTGTAGGCAAGCCCGGAAATCTGATCCACCTCGTCGATGAGCGTCTCGCGCATCTTCCAGATGCGCAGAAACGTCTCCTGCACGATGTCGCACGCCGACGCATACGCAACCCCGTTTGCGACGAGGTAATTCGTGAGCCGGGGCGCGATTTCCGCATAGAGGCGTTCAATGTCCATGCGAAGTAGTCTATCAAAAAAGCCCGTTTGATGACAGCACCAAATTTCAGTCCGAACAAATCAAACGTTTTCCCTTGCCGCCAACACCTCCCCCATGGTAAACTGTCCACCATGAACACGCGCATCCGAGAGAAATTGATCCGCAAGGGCCATGTCTTCGCCACGCCCGTCCACACGGAGGAACGCACGTTCTTCGACTGGTTCCGCGAAGTCGTCCTTGGGCTCGACAGCGATGACTACCGCCGTGCGTTCTGGCGCGAGGTCTATGCGACAGGGCATACGATTGGCCACGTGCCACGTACATTTCGAAGTTGGCAACGGGAACGTGGGGTTCGTCCGTGCGAACGACTCTCGGACGCATTCGCCGTCTGCTTCATTCTAGGCGGGGCCTCCCTCTTTGTCTGGCTCATACGCAAGGCAATCGATGCGAACATCCGCCATCTACGCCGCCCTGCCTACTACGAACGAGAACGGGAACGCCGCCTCGCGCTTGGAAAGACGCGCCGCGCCATTTTGTTCCGTCGTACGACAAACCCCAAACCGTCCATGGATGCACTGCGTCACGCATGGCGGACGGCGCGAACGTCACCGGAAGCGGCTCTCCGTTTCGGCGGCATGCTCGAGGACCTTGAATGCTACGTGGACAATCGCGCAGTTGGCAATCATGAAACCGGTTGGCGTGGACGGCGAGGAGGCATCAAACGTCTTCTTGAACGGGAGGCTCCGGATCTTTTTGAACACTACGCCGCCATCATGCGCTATAAGGCTCTTGCCCGACGCTTCCGACAGGTTTGCGGACTGGATGATCCCATACCCGTGGACGCCGTTCTCCCCTCCGTGTCCCAAACGCCCCCGGAAGACGTAAAGGCGATCATGGGGGTTCGCTTCCCACGCGAACCCCGTTCCTTGGACGCGACCGCGCGTCCCACCGCGGCCACCGTGTTCAACAACATAGGCTCCACGATCATTTCGCTTGAAGCCGAGATGGCACTTCGGCTTGATCCTGACTGCATAGCCATGACACCCATCCCTTCTCCATCGTCCATAAATCATCCTCCACGCCGCCTTATCGATTGGCTGCGACGACGCATGCGAAATTCCGCATAAGAAGGCTTCGCCAGAAATTTCATTTCACCAAATTCTACAAAGTGCCGATGAACGTCATGTTGGATTGATTTGTTCGGAACAAAATGGACGGATGGGAATAAGAGGAGACAGATAACGGATGGATGCGGTTTATGCAGCAGATACCGTACGGCTTATGCAGGCACTACCGCAGCGAGCGATGCAGGTACCTCAACGAGCGATGCAGGTACCTCAACGAGCGATGCAGGTACCTCAACGAGCGATACAGGTACCTCAACGAGCGATACAGGTACCGTACCGGGCGATACAGGTACCGTAGCGAGCGATACAGGTACCGTACCGGGCGATGTCGATGCCATGCGGCTAGAGATTACAGGCCTGCAGCGAGACCTGGTGGACGCGCAGGTCGTGGTCGTAGAGTTCGACGGGGTTCGGACGCTTGCCACGGAGGATTTCGGCAAGTTCCTTCAACTGTCCGGCGTAGCGGTCTTCGGTAACGCCGAAGTCGATGGTGTTCATGCCCTGCTTGTATTGGCCCTTGTCCCGTTTGAGGTAGAGGTGGACGCGGATGTTCCGGTCGTCCACCGTGGCCTTGTTGCTCGTGCCCGTGGTGTGCTTCACGGTCGTGAAATCCTCGATCGGCTCGATCTCGATCGTGCCGTCCGTCCCGTCGATGCGCAGATGGCGGCGCGGCTGGGTTCCCTTCGAGCAGACCGAGACGGTACAGGTCGTGCGCGGCCATTCCATGACCGTGAGCGTGTGCGAGGGCGTGCCTTCGGGATCGCCGGGCGCGGCCTTGACGATCGTGAACGTGCGATCCGGCATCACGTCGTGCATGAGCGGAAGGGTGTACTCGATCACGTGGCACGTCAGCAGATAGGCGACGCCGCCCGGGTAGGCGCCGCAGTAGACGGGATACTTCGCGCCGCCGTAGGAATGGTTCAGGTCCGCGTCGATCGCGAAAACGTCGCCGACGAGCCCCGCGCGCGCCTGCTGGACGGCCCACTGGATGGCGCGGTTCGCGCGGAACATGTAGCCCGTCTGAAGCGGGATGTTCCGGGCGCGGCAGATGTCGCTGATCTCCTTGAAGCCCGCGAGCGAAGTCCCCAGGGGCTTGTCCATGTGCATCGGGTAGCCGCGCTTCGCGCACTCCACCGCCACCTGCACGAGTTCGGCGTTCGAGACCTCGACGACGATCAAGTCCGGCTTCACCTCCTCGAAGACCTGGCGGGGCGTGTAGCAGGGCACGCCCGCGTAGAGCTTCCGGTCCGGCTCGACCATGCGCATCGCGGGCGAGGAGGAGTCGTCCACCCAGCCGACGATCTCGTAGTCGTCCTTGAGCCGGCGCATCGCGTCCCACTTTCCGCGCGCGTGGTTGTGGACGATGCCCCACAGGACGGCACGGATCTTCCGGTTCTTCGTCGGCTGCCACTGCGGACCCGCCTCCGGCGCCTGCCGCGCCGTCACCAGGGGCAGATACGGCGATTCGGGGGCCGTTTCCATCTTCAAGGCGCACCCTCCGGCGGCACACGCCAGGACCAGCGCGACCGCGCCCACTGCAAGACCGTTCCTCATCCTGTCCTTCATCGCCATTCCTCCGTCTCCCGTCATTCCGCGAGTTTCAAGGCGGACGGGTCCTTGGCGGACGGCCTCCGGAACGAAAGCGCGCCGGGGCAGTCGTCGTTCGGGCCGAAGCCCGAGTACATCATGTTCCGCCACTCCACCTCGCCGCAGCCGTCGTAGACCGTGTAGTTCGGCGTCGTCTTGACGAAGCCGCCGTCCGCGACGAGCAGACGCCCGCGCGTGTGCTTGATGATCGTGATGCGGTCGAGCTTGAAGTGCTTGTTGTTGAAGTAGGAACACCCCAGAAGGCGCGTATCCCAGCCGTTCACGAGGTAGCCGATCTCGCCCGTATCCGCGTAGCAGTCGCGCAGGATGGCGGAGGAGCAATCGATCTTGAAGTTGATGGAGCCCTTCAGCATCTCGGGCAGCTCGCCCGGCTTCGGCGGCGGGATGGGGCCGCCCCACACGTGGCAGCGCGTGAGGCGGTTCGAGCCGCCCTTCAGCAGGTTGAAGCCGATCGTGTAGTCGACGACGATGCAGTCCGTGTAGTGGCTGTCGCCCCCGTTCACGACGATGCCGGCGTTCCCGGCGAGGCCCGGCTTCACGCACTTGCAGTAGACGTTCTCGGCAATCATCTCGTAGCCGCCGTCCACGCGGAGGCCGTATTCGCGTCCGTTGAGGAACGTGCAGTCGCGCAGCGTGTAGTGCGCGAAGCCCTTCACGTTCACGCAGGAGGCGAGGCCGTCGCCGTCGACGACGCCGCCCCGCAAGAAGACGTTGTAGTCGTGCGGGCGCACCCCGCTGCCGCGCCGTCCGTCGATGAGGAGGACGCACGCCATCGGCTTGACGGCACGCAGGATGGCGTTCTTGTTCAGGTCGAACGAGCAGCGGTTCAGGGCGCGGATCGGGGAGGAGATCCGGTACTCGCCGCGCGGCACCGTGAGAACGCCGGCGGGGGTCGCGTTGACGGCCCGCTGGAAACGCGCCGTGTCGTCCACCTCGCCCGCGAGGCGCGGGAACTCGTCGAGCGAATGGTCCTTCCCGTCCCCGAACGCCCCCGGCGGCAGGCGGACGAGCTTGACGGACGCGACCTCGAAGCCGTGCGGCTTGTCGAGCGTCCCCCGGCAGAGCCACGCGCCGTAGCAGAAGCGGATTGCGCGCAGGAGCTTCGGATCCGGGCGATCGCCGTCCTGGACGGGCGGCAGGTGGCCCCAGTGGCTGAAATACTTCATCTCCGCGAACGGCAGGACGACGTCGCTCCACTCCGGGCCGATGGACAGCTCCGAACAGCCCCACACCTTGCGGTCGCTCTGCTGGAAGGTCACTTCCACGGCGTCCGTCTGTGGATCCGTCGCGCGGATGCGGATCTTGAGCGCGCCGTCGCGGCCGAACGCGGGGAGATTCGCGAAGCGCGCCGCGCCGTCCACGTCGAACCCGAACGACCGGGCATCGGGCTTCCCCGCAAACTCCTTCGGCTTCGACGCGAAGACATACGGCGTCTTCGCGCCGGGCGGCACGAGCTCGTATTCCTCCTCAGCGCCCCACGCGAGACCCGCGCACAGCATCAGGACAATGTAGACACAGCCTTTCATCTCTTTCCTTTCTTCCTTTCCGTTTCAGGCTATTCTAGCAAAACCGCGCCACGCCCCGCAAGGACGTGCTATACTCTCATCGCCATGGACAACGAGAACAACAGCATCAAGGCCGTCGTCGTCTTAAGCGGCGGCCAGGACAGCGCGACCTGCCTCGCGCTCGCCGTGAAGAAGTACGGCGCGGCCCGCGTCGCCGCCATCACGTTCAAGTACGGCCAGCGCCATCAGATCGAAACGCGCTTCGCCCGCCGCCTCGCAAAGCGCTTCGGCGTCGCCACGCACAAGGTCGTCTCGATGGACTTCTACCGACACCTCACGACAAACGCCCTGCTGGACCCCGCCGCGAAGATCGAGCGCCGAACGGGCGCCACCTGTCCCACGACCGTCGTCGAGGGCCGCAACGCGCTCTTCCTGCTCGCCGCCGGCGTGTGGGCGAAGTCCCTCGGCGCGAAGGTGCTCTACACCGGCGTCTCGCAGGCCGACTTCTCCGGCTACCCCGACTGCCGCCGCGCCTTCATCCGCGCCCAGCAGCGCATGATGCGCCTTGCGATGGAATGGCCCTTCAAGATCGTCACGCCGTTCATGGACATGTCGAAGGCGGACGAATGGGCGCTCGCCGCGCAGCTCGGCATCCTCGACGTCATCAAGAACGAAACCGTCACCTGCTACAACGGCGTGCCCGGGGCAGGCTGCGGCACCTGCCCCTCGTGCCTCCTCCGCAACCGCGGGCTCAAGGCGTTTGAGCGGCGGCGGGCAGAATGAGGCAGCGGTTGCCCGTGCCGAAGCGGTCGACATAGGCCTGCGTCTCGGCGCCGTAGGCCGCGCGCGCGTTGGACGTCTCCGAAATGAGGCCGAACGACTGGCCCGCGCGACCGATGAAGACGTTGTCCGTCAGCGTCGGCATCGAGGAGGAGCCGTCCGCGTTCTTGAGGCCGCTCCCGATCTGCACGAGCATGTCGCCCGCGCAGCAGAAGGCGTTGCGCCGGATGACGTAGTTCTTCGCGCGGTTGTTCGAGCCGACGCCCCAGGACTTGATGTGCGCGCCCTCGTTGCGGTCGGGGCGCTGCTCGCAGAAGCCAAGGCCCGCGTCGAACATGAGGTTGTCCTCCACGACGAAGTTCTCCATGCGGCTCGCGTTTCCCTTCGTCCGCACCGTGAGGAAGTACTCGACGGAGTAGTTGCACTTCTCGAAGACGTTGTGTGCGTAGCGGACGTTCTTCTGGTCGTAGCGCTTCGCGCCGGCCTTCTCCGGGATGTTGAACTGCTGCGTGACGCCCGCGTCGTAGACCTGCCAGGCGTAGCAGTTCGTCACCGTGTAGTTCTCGCAGCCGCCGTAGATCTCCACGGCGTTGCCGAGGCGCGTGGGATAGTCGCGCCCGAAGATCCCCTCCGCCTGGATCGAGCCGCCGATCCAGCCGAACTCGCAGTTCGAGACGGTGAGGTCGCGGCACGTGCCCGCGCCGATGCCGTGGACGCCCACGTACTTGACGGTGACGTTGTCGATCGTCACGCCGTCCGCGCCGCCGACCGCGAAACCGTGGCACTTCACGTTGAACTCGATCGAGCGGAAGCGTTCGCCGGGGTTCTGCGCGCTGTAGAGGTAGACCTTCCCCGTGCCCTTCTCGTAGTAGTCGTGCCAGAAGTGGAGGTCCCCGTCGAGGTCGCGGTAGGAGTTGAAGGGCCGCCCCGTGAACTTGTTGAAGCGCGCGCCCGTCTTCTTGTCCGTGCGGATCACGATCTTCGTCGCGTGCCGCGCGCCGCCGTCGAAGACGAGCGTCCCGACGTCGCGCCGGCCGATGTCGTAGGCCCACACGTTCGGGTTCTCGGTGCGCGTCCACTTCGCGGGATCGGCGCCGTCCTCGGGCGAGCCGTAGATGCAGGGCTTGGGGCCCGTGCCGTAGGCCGTGTAGGTGACGCCGGGGGCCACCTTCACCGTGCCGCGGTAGACACCGCCGCGTTCGAAGAGCACGTAGGAGCCGGGGGCGAGCTTCTCCCGCGCGAGGCGCGCCGCCGTCCGCCACGCGGTCGCGGGCGTACGCCCGTCGGCGTCGTCGCGGCCCATCCGTTCAGAGAGGTAGTACGTCGGCGCGCCGTCGGGAACGGCGCGGTTCGGCGTCGCGCGGATCTCCGCGATGCGCGCGGCGGCCTGGGCACGCAGTTCGTCCAGCGTCCGCTGCGCGGCGCAGGAGGCGGTGTTCGATTCAGGACACGCAGCGGAGGCCGTCCAGGCGGCCAACGTGCAGACAAGGGCGAGTAGATTTGCTTTCATGTGCGTCCAGTATACCAAATCGAAGGGCTGGATGCATAACCTTGGAGAAAGGCGCTCACGCGGCCACCGGGCTAGTACGCCAGCCGGTTCAGGAGTTCGGCGACGAGGCGGCCGGAGGCGAGGAGGCTCGCTTCCGAAATCTTGTCCATCGTGTCCTGCGGCGTGTGCCAGTAGTCGTTCCGGCCCCGTGCGCTGCCGTAGTCGAAGTCGATCAGCTCCAGCGCGGGATAGCCCGCGTCGTAGAACGCCGAATGGTCGTCCTTGACGACGATGGAATCGCGCAGGGCCACCTTGTCCGCGACGCCCGCCGCCTCGGCCGCCTTCAGGGCCTCGCGCCGGAGCGCGGGCGTCGAGTTCGCGGGAATCTCGATGTTGAGGTCGCGGTCGCCGAGCATGTCGAGGCAGATGACGGCCTTTACCGTCCACTTTGCCGCCCGGACGCGCTCCAGCAGCCGCTTTGAACCCTGGAAGCCGTCGCGCGGCATGTAGGCGATGCGGCACTCCTCCGCATCCGTCCAGGCGAGGAGGATGTTCGCGCGCGGCCTCTCCGCCGCACGGCGCAGCATGCCCGCGAGCGCGACGAGGAGCCCCGACGTGGAGGCGCCGTCGTTTGCGCCCTCGAAGCCCTTCCCGGCCTTGGGGGCGGTGTCGAAATGCGAGATGAGGATGATCCACGGGGCGTTCGGATCGGCACCGGGCATCTCCAGAAGGACATTCGCGAAGTCGTGGACCTCATCGTAGATCGGCGCGCGGAAGCGGTCAATCTCGGCCCGCGCCCCCGCGCGGATGCTCAGCCAGGCGGCGGCACGGAGCGCACCGGGCGTCCCCGCATCGCGCGGCGTGCAGTCCTTCACAAGTCCCGCCGCCGTGTCGTAGGCGACCTTCGCGTCCGACGCCGTGAACGCCAGGGGCCCCGCCCACGCACACACCGCCAACCCGCACGCCGCCAATGCCGCCCGGCCCTTCACGCAAAACGTCCCCTCACCCATTCGACTCATTTCCCCGTCAATCCATCTTGACGCCGAGGAGCGCGAGGATCCGGTCGAGGTCGTCGTTGTCGATGAAGTCGATTTCGAGGACGCCCTTCACGTGCTTGCCGTTCGCGTGCGTGACGCCGCTCGTCAGGCGCACGGCGCAGCCGACGTGCTTGTGGATCTCCTCGGCGAGCTGGCGGCAGTAGGCCTCCGGGATATCGGGGATGCCGGGACGGCGCTCGACGACGGGGGCGTGGAGCCGGGCGACGCGGCGTTCCAGCTCGCGCACCGTGATGCCGGGGACGGGTCGCCCCGTACGCGGGTCGGCGAACGTCACGCACGCATCGGCGAGCTCGCGCACTTCGGCGGGGTTGTTGTACTTCGAGAGGACGCCCTGCAGCACCTTCGCGTGCCCGAGCGTGATTGCGCCCCGGCGCACATAGTCGCGCACTTCGGCGGGAAGGTCCAGGAGCCCCACGAGGTTCGCGACGGACGAGCGGTTCTTCTTGCCCACGCGGCGCGCCACCTCGTCGTAGGTGAGGTTGAAACGGGTCTTGAGCGACTGGTAGCCCTCCGCCTCCTCGATGGGGTTGAGGTTGTCGCGCTGAAGGTTCTCGGTGATCGCCATCACGGCGGCCACGTCGTCCGCCACGTCCTTCAGGACGACGGGCACGAGCTTGAGCCCGGCCTCGATGGAGGCGCGCTGGCGGCGTTCGCCGCAGATGAGCTCGATCTTCCCGTCCGCGCGGCGGCGGCAGGTCAGCGGCTGGATGACGCCGTTCTCGCGGATGGACTCCACGAGGTCGTCCAGCTCCTCGCGGCGGAACTCGGTGCGCGGCTGGAACGGGCAGCGCACGATGTCCTGCGGCGGCACCTGCAGGACCTTCTCCGTTTCGGGAACGTCCGCCACGGGGGCCGGCGCGGGGGCACCCGCCTGCGGTACGGTCGGCGTCGCCGGCACGGCATCCTCACGGGGCGCGGCGGGTGCGATGAGCGCGTCGAGACCGCCCCCCAGGCCACGTCCCACACGGCCCAGGCCACCGTGCTTCTGCTGGGTCTTCAGGGCCGCGCGGTTCGGCGGCTTCGGTCCAGCAGCCTTTTTGAGAAAGGGATTTTCGGGCTTGGCGGGTTTCTTCTGCGCACTCATGGATACATCCCCGGAAGATCGAGCCCGGTGTTCTCGGGGAACCCGAACATCACGTTCATGTTCTGGAGGGCCTGGCCGGCCTGGCCCTTCATCAGGTTGTCGATGATCGAGACGACGCGGAGCTTCCCGACGCGCGGATCGACCGAGACGACGATCTCGCAGCGGTTCGTGCCGCGTACGCTCATCGTGCCCGTCTCCGCCGTCGAGGGGAGGACGCGCACGAAGGCGCTGTCCCCGTAGAACGCGCGGTAGACGGCCAGCACGTCCTCCTCCGTGACGTCCCGCGTCAGGTCGCCGTACAGGGTCGAGAGGATGCCGCGCGAAATCGGCAGCACCTGTGCGGTGAAGATGAGCTTCACGTCCTCGCCGCCCTGCAGGGAAAGCTCGCGCTCCACCTCGCAGACGTGCTGGTGTCCGCCCAGGCGGTAGGCGTTGACCTGCTCCAGGCGTTCGGGGAAGTGGAACTGGGGCTTCGCCTTCTTGCCCGCCCCCGAGACGCCGCTCTTGCAGTCGCAGACGAGGGAGTGCGGCGCAACGAGGTGGTTTTTCAGGGCCGGGGCGAGGCCGAGGATGCAGCTCGTCGCGAAGCAGCCCGGGTTGCCGACGAGATTGGCGCGCGCGATCTCCGCGCGGTGGAGTTCGGGGAGGCCGTAGACGTTCGTGCCGAGGAGTTCGGGCGAAAGGTGCGTGGGATCCTTCCCGAGGCGCGTCGCGTAGTCGCGGTAGGCGTCGAGCGTCGTGAAGCGGAAGTCGCCGGAGTAGTCGATCACCTTGGCGCCCTTCGCGAGCTCGGCCTTCGCGTCCGCCATGCCCACGCGGTCCGGCGTCGAGAAGAAGACGACGTCGAACGGGCCCTGCGCGGCCGGGTCGTCCGCCGCGAGGACGGGGAGGTCGCAATAGCCCGCGAGATGCGGGTAGACGTCCGAAATCCGCCTGCCCGCGTCGTCGCGCGCGACAAGCGCGCCGATTTCCGCGAAGGGATGGCGCAGGAGGAGGTCGATGATGCCGAGCCCACCGTATCCGGTGGCGCCGACGACTTTGGCTCTGATTTTCTGGTTCATGGAAAACTGCATGATACCGCCGCCGAGGGCGACGCCTCGTCGGCCAGCGGGGGAAGGGGCGCGATCCGCTCGAAGTCCGTCACCGGGGCGAGGAAACCGCTCCGGGCCTGTTCGAGCGCGGCGCGCGCGGCGGGGAAGCGCGTCTGGATCCAGAAGTCGAGCGCGGCCTTCTTCTCCGGGAACTTCGCCGCGAAGCGGATGAAGAGCGCGGACACGACCACGGCAATCGCCGCGTCCACGAGCTGCCGCGCGTGGAGGTCGTGGTAGGCCTTGCCGCCGGGATGGGCGTGGACGTACGCAAGGGCGTCCGCAAGGTCCTGCCCGAGCGCCTGCATCCGGGCGCGCGCGGCGGCGAGGGCCTCGTCGCCGTCGCACGCGACGCCCGCGAGGATGTCCGCGACGACCTCCGGCACGAGCCCGCCCGTCACGCCGGCGATGGCCGCCACGACCAGCAGCTGCGACGTGCCCTCGTAGATCGTCGTGATGCGCGCGTCGCGCAGGTAGCGCTCCACCGGGTAGTCCTTCATGTAACCCGATCCGCCCAGCACGGCGACCGCGCCGTTGGAGGTGCGCATGGACATCTCGGAAGCGTAGTATTTCGCCATCGGCGTGAGCATCTTGTTGAACGCCGCGTAGGCCTTGAACCGCCTGCGCACGTCCTGCGCCCCGGGCATTCCCTTCAGGGACTCAAACCTCTTCGCGAGCCCCATTTCGAGGTCCACGCACTTGGAGGCGTAGTAGGCGAGCAGACGCGCCGCCTGCAGGTCCACGGACATGTCGCACAGCAGGTCGCGGAGCGCGGGGAAGGTGTCGATCGTCACGCCGAACTGCTTCCGGCTCGCCGCATAGTCGCGGGCGGCGCGGTAGCTGGCTTCGCCGATGCCCGTCCCCTGCGCGGAGATGCCCACGCGCGCGCCGTTCATGAGCGACATCACGTAGGTGATCAGGCCGCGCCTGCGCTGGCCGACCAGCTTCGCGGGCGCGTTGTCGAAGACGAGCTCGCAGGTCGGCGAACCGTTGATGCCGAGCTTGTGCTCAAGGCGGCGCACCTTGACCCAGGGCCCCTTCTCCACGAGGAGGCAGCTGAGGCCGCGTCCGTCGGAGAACTCGGGCTCCGTGCGGGCGAGCACGAGGAGCACGTCGCCGCAGCCGTTCGTGATGAAGCGCTTGACGCCGTTCACGAACCAGTTTCCGTCCGCGTCCTGCACGGCCGTCGTCTTCACGCTCTGGAGGTCGGAACCGGCGTCCGGCTCGGTGAGGACCATCGCGCCCGTGTAGGTGCCGTCGCAGAGCTTGGGGATGTACTGCCGCTTGATGTCCTCGTCCGCGAACTGGTTGATGGTCTCCGCGATGCCCTGGAGGCCGAAGATGTTCATCAGCGCGGCGTCGGCGCGGGACACGATGTCGTTGCAGGCCGTGAGGACCGTGCAGGGCATGTTGAGCCCGCCCAGCGCGTAGGGGATCGTGCAGCCCGAAAGGCCGGAACGCCCCAGCAGCTCGATGGCGAGCTTGATGCCGGGCGCGTAGGCGACGGATCCGTCCGCGTTGAGGACGTTTCCGACCCGGTCGGTCTCCTCGGCCGTGGGCGCGATGCGGTTGCCGGCGATGTCGCCGCAGACCTCCAGGGCGCGCCGGTAGTTGTCAAGCGCGTCCGCAACGTCCACCGGCGCACAGGGGAACTCCTTCGCGAAGCGGAAATCCTCCTCCTGGAGCGTCGCGACCTCGGAGAGGTCGAGGGCGTCGAGCACGTTCTGGATGTCGGGGTTGTCCTTGTAGAAATTAGCCATTCTGTCTCCGTGAATTGCCCTTTTAGACAAAACTGCGCGTTAGTATAGCAATTCCCGAGTGGTTCTGCAAACCGAAACGTTTCGGCGCGGATTGGCGCGGCCGCACCGCCCTAGCCCTGCGTGAGTTCGTCGGCGAGGGCGGCGAGCTGCGCCTCGCTCGCCGCGTTGAGCGCGGAGGTGATCGTCACCGTGTTCGCGCAGAACGAGAGGCCCTTCGACTTCTCGAAGAGACCGCGCATGACCTTTGCGGCCGTCGGCGCCCAACTGCCGTTTTCCACGAAACCGACGAGGCGGTTCTGGTAATTGCGCTCGGTGAGGTGCTCGATGAACGTGCGCATGAACGGGAAGATGTCCGCGTTGTAGGTCGTCGTCGCGAGGACGAGCCTGCCGTAGCGGAAGGCGTCCTCCACGGCCTCCGCCATGTCGTCGCGCGCAAGATCGGCGAGGGCGACCTTCGGGCAGCCCTTCGCGAGCAGGAGGTCGCGCAGCTTCAGGGCGGCCGCCTTCGTATGGCCGTAGACGCTCGTGTAGGCGAGGCACACGCCCTCGCTTTCGACGCGGTAGCTGCTCCACGTGTCGTACAGCTTCACCGCGTGGCCGATTTCCCCGGCCGTCAGGAGGAGCGGGCCGTGGAGCGGCAGGATCTTCTCGATCGCGAGGCCGGACGCCTTTCTGAGAAGCGCCTGGACCTGCGGACCGTACTTTCCGACGATGCCGATGTAGTACCGGCGCGCCTCGCAGTCCCACCCTTCGGGATCCTCCACGTCGTTCGCACCGAACTTGCCGAAGCCGTCCGCCGAGAAAAGCGCCTTCTCGCCCGCGTCGTACGTCACGATCACCTCGGGCCAGTGGACCATCGGCGCCGCGACGAACGCAAGCACATGCCCGCCGCCGAGATCAAGCGTGTCGCCCTCCTTCACGACGAGACGGCGCTCGGCGAAGTCGGAACCGAAGAAGTTCTTCATCATCCGGAACGCCTGCGCGGAGGAAACGACCGTCGTCGACGGGTTTGCCGCGAGGAACCGCGCGATGCACGCCGAATGGTCCGGCTCCATGTGCTGCACGACGAGATAGTCGGGCGCGCGGCCGCCGAGCGCCGCCGTCACGTTCGCCGCCCACGGCGCGAAGAATCGGGCGTCCACCGTGTCCATGACGGCCGTCTTCGCCGCGCCCAGGACGACGTAGCTGTTGTACGCCATGCCGCGCGGCACGGCGTACTGTCCCTCGAAAAGGTCGATCTCGTGGTCGTCGACGCCGACATACTTGATGTCCTTCGTGATGTCCTGCGCAATCTTCATGTTCTTCTTCTCTTCTTTCACATGTTTTTCCGTGCGGAGATTATACCACACCCGCCTCCGCCCCCGCAACGCGGCGCCTGCGCCTCCCGCCCTTCGCCCGCCTTGCGTCTACGCATGCCGACGCGGCGGCGGTTTCTTCCCGATGCGCGCGAGCGCGCTCTTCAGGTCGCTCCAGATCTGCCGCTTCGCCTTGGCGAGCCCGGCGGCGTCGTTCCCGAAGTAGGAGAGGATGCGCGCGGGGGAATAGGTGACGATGGTCGGCACGTCGGCCACCGTCGTCCACAATCCGAGCGCCGCCCGCTGCCCCGGCGCGAAGACGCGGAAGGCGTCGCTGCCGCCCAGGACGATGTAGACGCGCGCCGCCGGACGCGCCGCCGCCGCATCGGACGCCGTCACCACCTTCACCTGGTCCATCGCGTACCCCATCGCCGCCACCATCCCGTGCAGCATCTCGGCGGCGGCCCCCTGCGGCAGCTGGGCCGCGATAAAGGCAAAGTCGGGTTGGGGATTCGTGGTTGGTTTTTGGGGGCTGGAGGTTGGATGGCGGCGAGTGGGAACCGGGGGTGGCGCGTGCGGGGTGGGAGCGGGGACGGGAACCGCCGGCGCGGCGGGACGGAGCGGCACAAGGAGCGCACGGTCGCATTCGACCGTGCGCGTACCGAGCTCGCGTTCAAGCTCCAGGGCCTCTTCGAAGGCCCCGAGGATGTCGTCGAACGTCTCCAAGGCCGCCTCGTCCGGCGCCTAGGCGCCCTTGTAGCCGTAGGGGTTCATGGACTGCCAGCGCCAGAGGTCCTCGCACATCTTCTCGATGCCGCGCTCGGCCTTCCAGTGGAGTTCCTTCGCGGCGAGCGAGGGGTCGGCCCAGCACTCGGCGATGTCGCCCGGGCGGCGCGGCTTGATGACGTAGGGCACCTTCCGTCCGCTCGCGGCCTCGAACGCCTTGACGATCTGCAGCACCGAATAGCCGTTGCCCGTACCGAGGTTGTAGACCTTGAAGCCGGGCTTCTCGGCCAGCTTCTCGATTGCGCGGAGGTGGCCGACCGCGAGATCCACCACGTGGATGTAGTCGCGGATGCCCGTGCCGTCCGGCGTCGGGTAGTCGTTGCCGAACACGCTCAGTTCCTTCAGGCGGCCCACCGCGACCTGCGCCACGTAGGGCAGGAGGTTGTTCGGGATGCCGGCGGGATCCTCGCCGATGCGGCCGCTCTCGTGGGCGCCGATCGGGTTGAAGTAGCGGAGGATGACCGTGTTCCACGCGGGGTCGGCCTTCTGCACGTCGCGGAAGACCTGCTCCATCATGAGCTTCGTCCAGCCGTACGGGTTCGTGCAGCCGGGCGTGGGGAAGTCCTCGCGGATCGGCACGCTCTGCGGCTGGCCGTACACCGTCGCGGAACTGGAGAACACGATGTTCCTGCAGTCGTGCGCGGCGAGCACCTTGAGGAGCGTGAACGTGCCGCCCAGGTTGTTGTTGTAGTACTTGAGCGGAATCTTCGTCGACTCGCCCACGGCCTTGAGCGCGGCGAAGTGGATCGTGGCGTCGAAGGGCTTTTCCGCCGCCACCACCTTGTCCAGCGCCGCCTCGTCGCGGATGTCGAGGTTGTAGAACTTCGGGGCCCTGCCCGCCAGTTCCGCGACCCGCCTCAGCGCCTCCTCGGAGGAATTGCAGAGGTTGTCCACCACCACGACGTCGTGACCCGCCTTCAGCAGCTCCAGCGTCGTATGCGAGCCGATGTAGCCCGCGCCGCCCGTCACCAGGATCTTCATAAGACCTCCATTGTCAACAAAGAGGACCGAATCGAACAGTTAAATCGCCGCTTCGCGGCTTTAAGGAGTTAAGTTGCCGCTTCGCGGCCTTATATGCCACAGAACATACCATGACGACTTAACCACTTAACGACTTAAAGCCGAAGGCGACTTCATCTCATTTCGTCGAGACGCGGTCGTTGTAGTCGCCCGTCTCGGTGTTGATGCGCACGGTGTCGCCCTCGTTGATGAAGAGCGGGACGGCGCAGACGTAGCCGCCCTCCACCGTCGCCGGCTTCGTGACCTTGCCGGAGGCGGTGTTGCCCTTCACGCCGGGCTCGACCTTGATGACCTTGCGCTCGACGAGCTGGGGAAGCTGCACGCCGATGACGCGGTCGTTGAAGAAGAGGGCCTTGACCTCCATCTCGTCCATGAGGAAGTACTTCTTGTCGCCCATCACGTCGGGGGAGACGCGGATCTCCTCGAAGTTCTCGTCCGTGAACACATACGCCGTGCCGTCGTCGTACGAGTAGGTGACGCTGCGCTGGATGAGTTCCGGCTTCTCGAACTTGTCGCCCGAGCGGTAGCTGCGCGTGATGTTGCCGCCCGTGATGAGGTTGTGCAGCGTGCAGTTGTAGATCGCCTGCCCCTTGCCCGGCTTCGAGAAGTCGAACACCGTGATCTCGTAGGGCTCGCCGTCGATCAACAGCTTCACGCCCTTGTGCAGTTCGCCTGCTCCGATAACTTCTGCCATGTTAGTGCTCCTGGTCTTTCTTTTGTTTGGTGTCTTCCGGAACGGGCTTCACGCCGATATCCGTCAAACGCATTGAAATGATGCGGGAAACGCCCTTCTCCTGCTGGCTCACGCCGTAGACGAGGTCCGACCCGGCGATCGTGTGCTGGTTGTGCGTGATGATGAGGAACTGGCTGCGGTCGAGGAATTCCTTGAGGGCGTCCACGAAGCGGCCGATGTTCGCGTCGTCGAGGGCGGCGTCGAGCTCGTCGAGCATGCAGAACGGCGCGGGCTTGATCATGAAGATCGCGAAGAGGAGCGCGACGGCCGTCATCGTGCGCTCGCCGCCGGAGAGGAGCGTGACGCTCTGCGGACGCTTGCCCGGGGGGCGCGCGATGATGTCGATGCCGCACTCCAGCGGATCCTCCGCGTTCTCCAGCAGGACGAGGCGCGCCTCGCCGCCGTTGAAGAGCTTCGTGAACATCCGCTGGAAGTTCTCGTTCGCCTGCCTGAAGGTGCTGCGGAAGAGTTCGCCGCTCTTGTCGTTGAGGTTCGTGATGAGCGCGAGGATCTGCTCCTTCGCCGCGAGGAGGTCCGCCTCCTGCTCCTTCTCCTTCGTGTAGCGCTCCTCCAGCTCGCGGAACTCCTCGATGGCGACCATGTTCACGGGGCCGAGGGCGGCGATCTGCGCGGCGAGCGCGTTGACGCGGTTTTCGAGGACGTCGCTCGGCGGCGGCTCGCCGCCCTTCCAGTCCGGATCCGGCTCGCGCAAAACGGCCTGGGCGTCAAGCCCGTACTCCTGGCTGAGATGGTCGTAGACGTTCTGCCGGCGCATCGTCGCCTCGGTCGCGGCGACTTCGAGCTTGCCCTTGTAGTCGCGGGCCTTGTCGAGTTCGACGCGCTTCGCGCCCACGCCGCCCTCGCTCGCGGCGAGCCTGGTCTGCAGTTCGCCGCGCGCGATGCGCGCCTCCTCCACCTGGCCGTGGATGTCGATCGCGCCCTGCTTCAAATCGTCGAGCGAGCCCATCAGCTCCGCCGTCTCGTCGCGGAGGCGCTGGATGGCGTCTTCGTATCCGCGGATGCCGGCCTCGCGGCCCGCGATCATCTTCTGCAGCTCCCCGCGCCGGCGCTCGGCGTCCGTCTTCTGCTGCGCCGTGAGCTGCAGCTCGTTCTCCATCTGGGCGGCCGTGATGCGCCGCTCCGTGAGGCGGCGGCTCTCCTCGCCGTGCGCGAGTTCGAGGTCCTGCAGCTCGTCCTGCTGGCGCGCCGTGCGGTCCGTCAGCGCGTCACGTCGCGCGAGCGTCTCCTCCAGCGCCGCCGCGAGCTCGGCGCGCTTCGCGTCGTCGCCCGCGTTCGCGGCCTGCACCTCCGCAAGGGCCGCCGAGACGCGAGCGAGCCGTTCGCCGAGGGCCGCCGCGTCGCGCTCCATGCCGGCGCACTCGCCCTCCGCCTGGGCGGCCGCGCGCCGCGCGTTCGAGAGGGCCGCCGCCGCGTTCCGCGCCTGTTCGGCGAAGGCCGCGCTCCGCTCGGCGCCCGTCGCGAGCGTCTGGCGCCCGGCCTCGATCCGCGCCTGGAGGGCTTCAAGGGAGGTCGTCGTCTCGGAAATCAGCATCTTGCGGCTGAGCGGCGAGGCGGAGATCGGAAGAGC
>OIWT01001033.1_pt1 | contig 35504 bp, 35 predicted proteins | sample 1587701 | NCBI WGS metagenome assembly OIWT01 (sample SAMEA3888904, study PRJEB22519) | human gut metagenome | biome: human gut; feature: human-associated habitat; material: faeces | place: Denmark | collected 2009 | reverse complement strand
TTTAATTTTATAAAAATTTTTTTAATATTTAATATTAATTAATTTAATTAAAATAAAAAAATATATTAATTAAATTAATTAATAATTAATATATTTTTTATTTTTTTATAATAAATATTTAATTTGCATAAATACATTCATTGGTTGAATTTTCTTTATCTAATAATTTTTTTTCATTTTGTTTTGTTTTTAGATTATCTTTGGCAACAGTCATAAGTAATTTTATTCTATTTGCTTGATTTGTTTCGCTTGCTCCAGGGTCATAATCAACTGGAGAAATATTAGCATATGGATATTTTGATCTTATTGTTTTTATAACTCCTTTTCCAACAACATGGTTTGGTAAGCAAGCAAAAGGTTGAACACAAATAATATTTGGAATATTGTTTTCAATGTATTCTATCATTTCTGCAGTTAAAAACCATCCTTCGCCTGTTTGGTTTCCTATTGATAATACATCTTTTACTTGTTTTTCTAAATGCCAAATATCACATGGTTGTAAATAACCTTTTTTGGATTGTGATAATGCTATTTTTACATCTTTTTCTAAAATATCTATTAATTTAATAGCTGCTTTACTAATCTTTGCAGATGTTTTGTTTATATTTAATAGACTATTAAATGTAATTTTATGTGTAGCCATAAATTTAACAAATCCCATGAAGTCTGGTAAAATTACTTCTGCTCCTTCTTTTTCTAATAAGTCTGCAACGTAATTATTTCCGAAAGGATGATATTTTATTAGTACTTCACCAACAATTCCAACTTTAGGTTTTTCTATAGAGGTGTCTAATTCTATTTTTTCAAAATCATTTACTATATCATATATGCTTTGTTTAAATTCTTTATTACTAGATTTTGCAACTAATTTTTTGCATTTTTCCATCCAGCTATCAAATAATTTTTGGGTTTCTCCTTTGTTTATTTCATAAGCTCTATTTTTTGTAAGCATTTTTTGTAATAAATCACCATAAACAACAACTTTTATTAATTTTTCAAGCATTGGAATTGTAAGTTTAAATCCAGGGTTTTTTTCCATTCCAACAACGTTAAATGAAATTACAGGAACTTGTTCAAATCCAGCATCTTTTAGAGCTTTTCTAATAAATCCAATATAATTTGTTGCTCTACATCCGCCACCTGTTTGAGACATTATAATTGCCGTTTTATTTAAATCATAGTTTCCAGATTCTAGGGCTTCTATAAATTGTCCTGTTGTAATAATAGATGGATAGCAAGCATCATTATTTACGTATTTTAATCCTGTTTCTACAGTGTGATTTGTGCATTCTCGTAATAGCTTAACATTGTATCCACATGCAGATACGGCAGCTTCTATTAATTCAAAATGAATTGGAGCCATTTGAGGAATTAAAATAGTATAATCTTTACGCATTTCTTTTGTAAATATATTTTTCTTAAGACCATAATCCCCAAGAATTTTATTTTCTTCTTGTTCTTTTTGGCGCTTTTTCATGCTTGCAAGTAAAGATCTAATACGAATTCTAACTGCTCCTAAGTTATTTACCTCATCTATTTTTATTAATGTATACATTTTATTATAACTTGATAAAATTTCTTCAACTTGATCTGTTGTTACAGCATCAACTCCGCATCCAAATGAATTAAGTTGTACTAGTTCTAAACAGTCATGTTTTCCAACAAAGTCAGCCGCAGCATATAATCTAGCATGGAATACCCATTGGTCAACTACTCTAATTGGTCTTTTGGCTTCTGTTTGATTAGATATGCAATCTTCTGTAAGTACACTAAGGCCAAGCGATGTAATTAATGTATCTATACCATGGTTAATTTCTGGGTCTATATGGTAAGGTCTACCTGCCAAAACAATTCCTTTTAAATTATTTTCTTCTAAATATCTTACTGTTTCAATACCTTTATTTTGTATGTCTTTTTTGCATTTTTGATATTCTTGTTCTGCTTTTTTGGCAGCTTCTAGAAGTTCGGCTTTTGTAAAATTATATTCCTTAAATTCATCTAATTCCAAAATACGTTTTACTAAGTTTTTGGTTTCGAAAGGTAAGAATGGATTAATAAATTTAATATTATTTGTTTTTAAATCTTCTACATTATTTTTTAGTACTTCTGAGTAAGAAATAACTATTGGACAGTTATAATGATTATCTGCTTTTTCATATTCTTTTCTAGAATATGGCATGCATGGGTAGAAAATTGTTTTAATTCCTTGTTCTATTAAACTTTCTATATGACCATGTGAGAGTTTTGCAGGATAGCAAACTGATTCAGATGGCATTGATTCCATTCCTTTTTCATATGTAGCTCTATTGCTTTTTTCTGATAATATTACTCTAAATCCTAAACTAGTTAAAAATGTGAACCAAAATGGATAATCTTCGTACATATTTAAAACTCTAGGGATACCTATAGTTCCTCTTGTTGCAAATTGTTCTTCTAATGGTTTATAATCAAAAATTCTTTGGTATTTATATTGTACTAAATTAGGTAAATTTTTTGTTTTGGTTATAATTCCGGCGCCTTTTTCACATCTGTTTCCAGATACATGAATTTGACCATTACTGAATTTGTTTATTGTTAATTTGCAGTGATTTTCACAATTATTGCAACGAGTATGAGTGATTTTTATTTGTAATTTGTCTAAGTCTTCGTTTGAAGCTATAGTAGAAACATATTCCATATCCAAGTTAGACTCATATTGTTCTTTTGATAATAATGCCATTCCGTATGCACCCATTAATCCTGATATGTCTGGTCTTACAACATTTTTTCCAACAATAATTTCAAATGCTCTTAATACAGCATCGTTATAGAATGTACCTCCTTGTACAACTATATGTTTTCCAAGTGTTTCAACATCTCTTACCTTCATAACTTTTTGAATTGCGTTTTTTATAACAGAATAAGAAAGTCCACTTGAGATGTCTCCAACAGAATATCCTTCCTTTTGTGCTTGTTTTATTTTTGAGTTCATAAATACAGTACATCTAGAGCCTAAGTCAACAGGTCGTTTGGCTTTAACTGCTTCTTCAACAAATTGTGATATTTCTAAATTTAAGCTTTTAGCAAATGTTTCTATAAATGAACCACAACCAGAAGAGCAAGCTTCGTTTAGCATTATATTGTCTATGTTACCATTTTTCATTCTTATATATTTCATGTCTTGTCCACCAATATCAACAATACTAGTTACATCGGGTTCAAATTCTTTTGCAGCAGTATAGTGAGCTATTGTTTCGATTTCGTTTAAATCAACATTTAAAGCTGTTTGAATTAGTTTTTCTCCATATCCTGTAACACCACTATATCTTAAAATGGCATTTTTTGGTAATACAGAATATAATTTTTTTAACATATTCATAACACTTTTTAATGGGTTTCCTTCGTTATTTCCGTATAAAGAATAAAGAAGTTTGCCATCCTCATCAATTAAAACTAGTTTTGTTGTTGTTGAACCGGCATCTATTCCTAAATAGCAGTTGCCTTCATATGTAGAAAGGTTAGCTTTGTTAACTTGAGCTTTTTGATGTCTTTTTTTAAATTCGTTATATTCATTCTCATCTTTAAATAGCGGATCTAAAGGATGTGTTGTATTGTCATGAGAATTTTTTAATGTTTCTATTTTATTTTTTAATTCATCTACAGTTATTGTTTCTGAATTTAAAGAATCTAAAGCAGCACCTTGTGCAACTAAAAGATGTGCCTCTTTGGGAACAATTATTTGATCTGGTTTTAAGTGTAATGTTTCAATAAATCGTTGTCTTAATTCAGAAAGATAATTTAGTGGGCCACCCAAAAAGGCTATATTTCCTCTTATAGGTCTACCGCATGCTAGTCCACTAATGGTTTGATTAACTACAGCTTGAAATATTGAGGCTGCTATATCTTCTTTGGCTGCACCTTCATTTATTAACGGTTGTATATCTGTTTTTGCAAATACACCACAACGTGAGGCTATTGGATATATAGTTGTATAATTTTTTGCTAAGTCATTTAGACCTGAAGTGTCTGTATGTAATAAAGATGCCATTTGATCTAAAAATGCTCCTGTACCTCCAGCGCATGTTCCATTCATACGTTGTTCTATAGATTCGTCAAAATATATTATTTTAGCATCCTCACCACCAAGTTCTATTACTACATCTGTTTTGGGAATATATTTTTCAACTGATCTTTTACAAGAGACAACTTCTTGTATAAAGTTAACTCCTAAAAATTTTGCTGCAGACATTGCACCAGATCCAGTAAGTGCTAATGTAAATGTGTTATCTGGGTATTTTTCAATTAATTGATTAAGTACTAAACATACTGTATTTTTAGTATCTGAATAGTGCCTTTGATAATCTTTATAAATTGTATTTTTGCTTTCATCCATAACAACGATTTTAACAGTTGTAGATCCAACGTCTAAACCAACATGTAATGTATTTTTCATATTAAAATCTCCTTTTTTGTGCGTAAATTAGTAGTTTGCACAATCACCTTAATTTTATACGGAAAATGAGTATTTGTCAAATGGAAAATATTGTAAACACTTGGGTGGTAAGTGTTATATAAAATTTTATTATTTAGGTTCTATTTTGGACAAACAAATAATAAAGATTAAATAAGAAAAATTTAGGAGGGTAATATGAAGAATAAAAAAATTATTGTTATGTTTGTTGTAATATTTTTAATTATTTTAATGGTGGGGATTTATATGCTTAAGTATGTAAAAAGTAAAAAGGAACAAGTAGGGCAGGAAGAATATGTTCCCCAAGAAGAAATAACAGATGAACAATTTAGACAAACAATTGTAAGCTTGTATTTTGTAAATAAGGAAAATGGTAATGTTGAACCAGAAGCTAGACTTGTTGATATAAGAGATGTAATTAAAAATCCATATGAAAAACTGTTACAATTATTATTAGAAGGTCCAAAAAGTAATAAAATGCAATGTGTGATTCCAGAAGGAAGTAAGGTTAATAAGACATATACTGAAAATGATTGTTTAACTATAGATATGTCAAATGAATTTTTAAATTATGACAAAGGCAAAAAAGATAAGCTTATTAAAACTATAGTAAATACAATGACAGAACTTACTGAGATAAATAGTGTAAAATTTATTATAGATGGAAGTCCATGTGATGAATTAGCTCAAGAATATACAAGAGAAAAATAATTATTTAAAAAACTTGTATATTTGTACATAGCGTGTAAATCGCTGAAAATCACCTAAAAATTTTTCAACATCATTTAAAGATGAAATTGTGTTCTTTTTCATTTGCTTGAATGATGTTTTTTTCTTTTTTGGAGGTGGTTTTGGTTTAGGTTTTTGTTTATCTTCGCCTCTATACTCATTAGATGAGTTGTAATTTGCTCTATATAAATTTGCCATATATATATCCTCCTTAATAATAATTTTGCAATTACAGTAAATTTATTATATAATATTCGAAAAAAAGAAAAAGGTGAACTATGGGAGTAGAATTAAAAGCAAATGAAAGAATAGATGATTTAGGATTAAAGGGATTACAAATAATACAGGAAAAGGATGGATTTTGTTTTGGTATAGATAGTGTTCTTTTATCTGATTTTGCAAAAAATATAAGAAAAGATGCCAATGTAATAGATTTAGGGACAGGAACTGGAATAATAGCTACACTTCTTTGTGGAAAAACAAGTTTAAAAAAAGTAGTGGGAGTAGAGATACAAAAAGAAGTATATGATATGGCTAAAAGAAGTATTAAGTTAAATAGTTTAGAGGATAAATTTGATATAATTAATGAGGATATATTAAACTTAAATAAAATATATGCTCAAAATTATTTTGATGTTGTAGTTACAAATCCACCATACAAAAAGAAAGATACTGGGTTAATAAATGAAAGTGAAAAAAAGAAATTGTCTAGACATGAAATTACAGCAACCCTAGAAGATTTTATAAGTATTTCGAATAAATTGTTAAAGGATAAGGGCGAATTTTATATGGTACATAGACCAGAGAGAATTGTTGATATAATATATTTAATGAGAAAATATAAAATAGAACCTAAAGAGTTAAGAATGGTGTGTTCAGAAGTTGGAAAAAGTCCTAAAATTGTGCTAATAAAAGGAGTAAAAAATGCGAAACCATTTATAAAAATAAAAGATAATATTTATATATATAATAAAGAAGGTAAATATACGGATGAAATAAATAAAATTTATAATAATAATATTATGGAAAGTGAGAATGAGTAATGGAGAATAGTAATAAGGGAAGATTGTATGTTGTTGCAACTCCTATTGGTAATTTAGAAGATATAACATTAAGGGCTCTTAATGTATTAAAGTCTGTTGATATAATAGCTGCTGAAGATACTAGACATACATTAAAATTATTAAATCATTTTGAAATTTCAAAACCGCTTATAAGTTGTCATAGGCATAATGAGGATAATAAATCTTTAGAATTAATAGAAAAAATTAAAAGCGGACAAGATGTTGCAATTGTTTCAGATGCTGGAACACCGGGAATTTCTGATCCAGGAGAAGAGCTAATAAAGCAGTGTATCGAAAATAATATTGAAGTTATTCCGATACCAGGGGCTTGTGCAATGATTAATGCTTTAATTTGTTCGGGTTTGGATACTAAAAGTTTTTGCTTTTTAGGCTTTTTACCGCTTAATAAAAAATTAAGAAAAAATAAATTAATTGAAATTGAAGAGTGTAAAAAAACAGTAATTTTATATGAGGCACCACATAAATTAAAATCAACTTTAATAGATCTTAAAGATATATTAAAAAATAGAAAAATAGTATTGGCAAGAGAATTAACAAAAATACATGAAGAGTTTATAAGGAAGGATATAGATGAACTTATTAATATTGCTGAAAATATTAAAGGTGAAATAGTAATTGTAATAGAAGGAAATAATAATAAAGATGATGAAAACAGATTTGATAATTTAACATTAGAGGAACATTATAAATTGTATGAAGATGAAGGTTATACTAAGAAGGATATAATTAAAAAAATTGCAAAAGACCGAAATGTTAATAAAAATGAAATATATAAAAATTTTATATAAAATAAAAAAATCTCATGTTTACGAGATTTTTTTTATTTTTCCTGATCGTCTAAAGATGCTATTTTAGTAGAACATTTACTACATATTAATTTATCTTTAAAAGTTGAAAGATTTTTTGTATTCCCACAAAATATACAATTTGGTTCAAATTTTTTTAACACTATTGAACTGCCATCTACATAAATTTCTATAGGATCTTTTTCTGCAATATTAAATTTATTTCTTATTTCAATAGGTATAACAACTCTACCTAATTCGTCAACTTTTCTTATAATCCCTGTTGATTTCATAATTACCTCCCAAACTAATTTATTTTGTACACTTTTTACTAAATAATATACCATAAATAATTAAAATGTCAAATAAAATTGGAATAAAATTTATATTTAAGAATAAAATTACTTAGGTGATAAGATGCTAAATATAGTATGGCCAATTTTTATAATTATATCATTTTCATATGCAATAATTTCGGGTAACTTGGATAAATTAAATACATCAATATTTGAAAGCACTAATGATGCTGTTAGTTTGTGCATTAATTTATTAGGTACTATTTGTTTATGGAATGGAATTATGCAAATTGCAAATAAAACGTCTGTAATAGATAAATTAACAAAATGTTTTAGACCATTTATTAACTTTTTGTTTCCAAAAATAAATAAAGATAGTAAAGTACACAAAGAAATTTCGATGAATATAATTGCAAATGTTTTAGGATTAGGTAATGCTGCTACACCATTAGGGCTAAAAGCAATGAAATCTATGCAAAAAGAAAATAAAAATAAAAGTGTTTTGTCAAACTCTATGGCAACATTTATTATTATAAATACTGCATCATTGCAATTAATTCCAACTACAGTTATAGCTATAAGGAGTTCACTTGGGTCTGCTAATCCAACAGCAATAGTGTTCCCAGTGTGGATCGCAACTATAAGTGCTGCTTGTGCTGGAATTTTTGTTACTAAAATGTTTATAAGGGCTAGTGAGAAAGGAAAAAAATAATGCAAATAATTAATTTTTTATCTAATATAGCTATGCCATTAATTATATTAATTATTATTGTATATGGACTTATAGAGAAAAATAAAGTTTTTGATACTTTTTTAGATGGAGCAAAAGAAGGAATAGAAATTGTTTTTAGCATTTTTCCTACTTTAATAGGTTTGTTTATGGCGATTGGGGCGTTGAGGAGTTCGGGAGTGTTAGATTTAATTGTTAGTTTTTTAACACCAATATTAAATTATATTCATTTTCCTAGCGAGATAATGCCTTTGGCATTAATAAGACCAATTTCTGGAAGTGCTTCAATTGCCGTTGCAACAGATATTATGAGAAATTATGGAGTGGATAGTAAAATAGGTGTAATTGCTTCAACAATAATGGGTTCAACCGAAACAACTTTATATACAATTGCTATATATACAAGCGCAGTAGGAATAAAGAAAACAAGATTTGTTTTAGCTGCTGCTTTAATTGCAGATGCTGTTGGAATACTAGTAAGCGTAGGAGTTTGTCAAATTTTGTCGTAAAGTTTTTCTTGACATAAAATTAAAAACATATTATAATTAAACCAATATTAATAGCAACGGAGGTTTAATTCTTATAAAAATTTTATTTTTTATTTCAATATTTTTAATAACAAAAAAAATAGTTATTAAAATTTTATCAATCAAAATAATTAAAAAATTAAAATAACTAATTATTAATATGTTTTTAATTTTGTAGAGGAAATATAATCCCCCATTTTAAAAAGTAAATTAAAAATAATTATAAAAGTTTTGGCCCCTTAATCAAAATTTTAAACTTTAAATCATATATTTTATGTTCGTATATTTTCTCTACAATTCAATATATTATCTATGGTAAGTTTCATTATTAGATATTTTAAAAGCACGAAATAGCTGTTCTACTAGAAAAATTCTAATTAGTTGATGTGGAAATGTCATTTTTGAAAAACATAATTTTTCATTGCTAATTTTTAAAATATCTTCATTTAAACCTAAAGAACCACCAATTATAAAGGTGATATTACTTGTTGTCATAGATAAATCATCAATTTTTTTAGAAAAGTCTTCAGATGTTAATTGTTTTCCAGACAAATCTAATGAAATTACATAAGAATCTTTTTTTGTATGATTAATAATATTATTACATTCTTTTTGTTTTATTTCATTTATTATATTATTGTTTATTTTATCTGGAATTTTTTCATCTGAAAGTTCTGTAATTATTAATTTACAGTATTTAGATAAACGTTTTGAATATTCGTTAATTGCATCTTTAAAAAATTTTTCTTTTAATTTTCCAATACATATTATATTAATTGTAAGCATAAAACCATCCTTTATAATTTTATTAATTTACTAGGACAATCTCTAGATGCAACATTTAATGATAAAGAATTTTCATTGTAATTGTTTGATATTAGTTCATCTACTACTGTTTTATAAGCAAGTTCTGGAAAGTTACTTTCTTTGCTTAAATGTCCAAGCATGGCACCTTCTAATCCATATTTTAATAAATGTGATATTGTTTTACCTGCCATCTCATTTGGAAGATGTCCGTTAGGCCCTGCAATTCTTGTTTTTAAATAATATGGATAAGGAGAGCATTTTAATACCTCAGGGTCATAATTAGATTCTAGCATAATAAAAGAACTTTTTTCTAAATTTTCTAATATGCTATTTGTCATGTGACCTATGTCAGTTGCAATACTTATTTTTTTATTATTTTTGTAAATGTTAAATCCGCAAGGGTTTGCTGCATCATGTGGTATTAAAAATGATGCTATTTTTAAATCATTTATGTAAAATGTATTTCCAACTTGAAATAGATTAATATTTTTAATATTTAATTTTTCTTTTTGTTTTGGCATTGCGTCTAATGTTTCAAAATTTACATATACGGGAATATCAAATTTCTTTGAAAATGTTCCTAAACCTTGTACATGGTCTGAATGTTCATGGGTAACTAATATTCCGCTAATAGAACAAGGATCAACATTTAAACTGTTTAATGCTTGTTCTATTTTTTTGGAACTAACTCCAGCATCAACTAATATATTAGTATTTTCTGTACCAATTAAAAAACTATTTCCACTACTACCACTATATAAACTGCAAAAATTAAGCATAATATTTTACCTCTTTTGTTTATTCTGTTACTCTTTTTATGTTTGCACCAATTTTTCTGAATTTTTCTTCTATATTTTCATAACCTCTATCAATATGTTCTAGATTATATATTTCAGTTGTTCCATTTGCTGTAACACCAGCTATTATTAATGCTGCTCCAGCTCGTAAATCTGTAGAGTATACAGGAGCACCAGATAGTTTTTCAACACCCTCAAATATAGCTGTTTTTCCTTGAGCCGATATTTTAGCTCCCATTTTATTTAATTCTTCTGTATATTGAAATCTTGAATCCCATATACTTTCATTTATAATACTGGTTCCATTTGCTAATGATAAAACAACTCCCATTTGTGGCTGTAAGTCTGTAGGAAATCCTGGATATGGTAATGTTTTTATATTTGCGTTATGTGGTTTTGTGTCACACCAAACTCTAATACTGTCTCCGTAATCTTCAACATGTCCACCGACTTCTGCAATTTTTGCTGTAATAGATTCTAAATGCTTAGTAATACAGTTTTTTATAAGTAAGTCTCCTTTAGTTGCTACTGCAGCAAGCATAAATGTTCCTGCTTCAATTTGATCTGGAACAATAGAATATGTTGCATTGCCTTTTAAACTTTTTACCCCATTAATTTTTATTACATCTGTTCCGGCTCCACGTATATTAGCTCCCATTGTATTTAGGAAATTTGCTACATCAACTATATGAGGTTCTTTGGCTGCATTGTCAATTATAGTTGTTCCTTCTGCAAGTACTGCAGCAAGCATTATATTTATAGTTGCACCAACAGACACAATATCCATATACATTGTGTTACCAATTAATTTTTCTGCAGATGCTTTTATTCTTCCGTTTTCTACATTTACTTTAGCACCTAATGCTTCAAATCCTTTTATATGTTGATCAATTGGTCTTGCTCCTAATTTACAACCACCAGGCATTCCAACTTCTATAGCTCCTTTTCTACTAAGCATAGCTCCTATAATGTAATAAGAAGCTCTAAATTTTCTGGTTAATTCTAAAGGTGCTATTGTTGTTGAAATATTTCTTGAATCTACAGTTATAGTATTATTGTCTATCCATTCTATTTTTGCACCTAATTCTTTTAAAATTTCACAAGATATTTTTACATCACTTATGTTTGGTAGATTTTCAATGGTGCATATACCATCTATTAAAAGTGTTGCTGGTAAAATTGCTACTGCAGCATTTTTAGCACCACTTATTGTTACTTCGCCTTTTAGGGGAGTAGGACCTTGAACTACTAACTTTTCCACTAAAATTACCTCCATTTATAATTTCTAAAATAAATAGAGTGTATAAAACACTCTATTACATTGTAAAATATATCATAAAACGTTAAGTAATGCAACTATTTTTTTGCAGTTAATAAGCCTTTGTCTGCAAAAAATTCAATTAATTTAAATTTGAATTGTATGTCATTACTAGAATTTTCAGAAATTAATGCAAATTCTTCTTCAGAAACATTATTTTCAATAAGCTCTTTAGACTCTTCTGGCACAATTCCAGATGAAACATCTACAAAGCATAAAGGAGGAAACATTACACACCACCAATTTTTCCCTTTTGCTTCTCCAATTTCTACTCTTAGTGCATCATAATAACCAGCTGGTAAACTTATGTCGCCGTAAGTTTTTGTTGGAAATTCAAAATTTCCAATGTTTATATTTACATTATATGAATAATTATTTTCTTTAATTGTTTGCAAAGCAATTTCTTTAAAGTTATCTTTATGTTCTTCTACTATATTAATAGCTTCTTGTTTAGAAGAGCAATTAGAGCAAATAGAATTCATATATTTTAAAAGACTGTCACGAACTTTGTATTTTAAATCTTGGTCTTCTTTACTATCACTATTAGCAATAACATGTAATCTAAAAACACTATTTGATATATCTGTTGAAATTGTTTGAGCATACGAAATTGCACAAATGGTTATATATATAATTAGAAGAAAAGTTAAAATAATAGTCATTTTCATTTTGGGACTTTTTATGAAATTTAAAAATTTTTGCATAAGTTACCTCCAATAAACTTTTTTAGAAAAATATTCTTTAATACAATTATTAACAAAAAAATAAAAAATATACATTGTCGAAAAAAGACGATGACTTTTAATTGAAATATTATTGACATATTTGTAAAGAAATGGTAAAATTTACCAGTAAACAAATACGAAAAGATAAAACTTTCAGGGCACAGTTAAATGAAAGGAAGGATATTTATGTTAGAAAATAAAGAAAATATGTGTGCATTTTATGCAAGCGATTATCATTTTGAAATGATGATATTACCATATTTAGATAAAAAAATTGAGGAAAATAATAATATAGTAATTTTTACAGAAAATAATTTAAAAGATACAATAAATGTATTAGTATCAAAAACTAATTTAAAAGAAGAAAAGAAAGAGAAAATATTAAATTTAGATTGGAAGAATAATGATCTAAAAAAGTTTGAAAATTTAAAAGAATATGAAAAAAGTCCAAAAGAAACATGTGTATTTATAAAAGGAACAGAAAATTATATTAAAAATGTAAGAAATAATATTAATACAAATTCCAAAGAAAATAAATTAAATATTATAGACTGTTATTTTGTAGATGATATAGATGGAAACATTAATAAGGTAGCTAAAAACTATAAAAACATTCTAAACACAAAGGGAGAAGCTAAAATTAATTAATGAATAAAATAAAGCAGATAAAAATTATCTGTTTTTATTGACTAAAATAATAAAATAGTATAATATTAAATAACTACTAATAGAAAGGAAGAAATTATATGGAAAAAGATTTAGAAGAAATTAAATTTATATTAAAAAAATATAACCAAGAACATTTATTAAATGGTTATGATAAGTTAGATGAAAATAAAAAGAAGCAATTATTACATCAACTTAATTTAATTGATTTTGAATTAATAAAGAGTTTATATAACAAAACTAAAGAAGAAATAATAAATGAAAAAGATGAAATTACACCTATGGCATATTTAGATAAATACAAATTAAATGAAGATTATAAAAAATACGAAAATATTGGTAAAAAAGCTATAAAAGAAGGAAAACTTGCAGCTGTTACAATGGCAGGTGGACAAGGAACAAGATTAGGACATACAGGACCAAAGGGAACATACGATATAGGATTAGATTCGCATAAATCACTATTTGAACTTTTATGTGATGGTTTAAAACAAGAAGGCGAAAAATATGGAGTAACTATTCCATGGTTTATAATGACAAGCAGAGAAAATAATGACGAGACAATAGAATTTTTTGAAAAACATAAATTTTTTGGATACCAAAAAGATAAAAATATTTTCTTTTTTAAACAAGGTGAATTACCAATGATAGACACAGAAGGTAAAATTCTTATAGATGAAAATGGATTGGTAAAAATGGCAGCAGATGGGCATGGTGGAATATATGAAGCTTTAGTAAAAAATGGAATGACTAAAAAAATGAAGGAATTAGGTATTGAATGGGTATTTATTGGTGGAGTAGATAACTGCTTAGTAAAAATGGTAGACCCAGTTCTTATGGGAGTTGCAATTGATAAAAATGTAACAGTAGCTTGTAAGTCTGTAGTTAAAGCAAATCCACATGAAAAAGTTGGAGTATTTTGCAAAAGAAATGGAAAGCCAAATGTTATAGAATACTCTGAAATAACAGATGAAATGGCAGAAGCAACAGATGAAAATGGCGAATTGTTATATGGAGAATCTCATATATTATGCAATTTATTTAATGTTAATGCAATAGAAAGAATGGGGGAAACTCCACTTCCATATCATAGTGCATTTAAAAAAGCTAAATATATAGATAAAGATGGAAATCTTGTAGTCCCAGATTCACCAAATGCATATAAATTTGAAGCATTTTTATTTGATGCCTTTGGGGTTGTTGACGAAATGGCTGTATTAAGAGTAAAAAGAGAAGAAGAATTTGCTCCTGTAAAAAATGCAGATAAAGCAGGTGTAGATTGCCCTAAAACAGCAAGAGAATTATATAAGAAATTTTATAATTTAGATTAATTTGTAAGTAAGGAGGTTGGATATTGGTTTTTGTCGATGTCTAACCTTGTTTGTATTATATAAGGAGGAAATAAATATGAAATATTTAGAAGAATATAAAAGATGGTGCGAAAGTCCAGAATTTGATGAAGAAACAAAAAAAGAATTGTTAGAAATAAAAGATGATGTAAAAGAAATTGAAGATAGATTTTATCAAGAGTTAGAGTTTGGAACAGCCGGCCTTAGGGGAGTAATTGGTGCAGGGACTAATAGAATGAATAAATATACAGTAGGAAAGGCAACACAAGGATTAGCAAATTACATAATAGAACAAGGGACACAAGATAAGGGCGTTGCAATAAGCTATGATTCAAGAAGAATGTCAAAAGAATTTAGTAAACAAACAGCATTAATTTTAAATGCAAATGGAATAAAAACATATTTATTCGAAGAGTTAAGGCCAGTACCAGAATTATCATTTGCGGTTAGACAATTACAATGTACCGCAGGAATTATGATAACAGCTAGTCACAATCCTCCTAAATACAACGGATATAAAGTTTATTGGGATGACGGATCACAAATTGTAGCTCCTAGAGACAAAGACATTATTAATAAAGTAAAATCAGTTGAAAAATATTCGGATATAAAACAAATAGACGAGCAAGAAGCAAAGAAACAAGGGTTATTTAATATAATAGGAAAAGAAATGGATGATAAATATTTAAACACATTAAAAAGTTTAATTTTAAATCCTCAAATAATGAAAGAACAAGGAAAGTCTTTAAAGGTTGTATATACACCATTACATGGTACAGGAAATACTGTTGTAGAAAAGTTGTTAAACGATTTAGGACTAGAAAATGTATATGTTGTTCCTGAACAAGCAAATCCAGATGGCAATTTTCCTACTGTTAGTTATCCTAATCCAGAAGATCCAAAAGCATTTAAATTAGCATTAGATTTAGCTAAAAAAGTAGATGCAGATGTTGTGCTAGCAACTGATCCAGATGCAGATAGATTAGGAATATTTGCTAAAGATACAAAAACAAACGAATATAAAGACTACACAGGAAATATGTCTGCACTATTAATTGCTGAATACAGAATATCACAAATGAAAGAAAAGGGAATATTACCAGATAATGGAATGATAATAAAAACTATAGTATCATCTAATTTAACAGATGCAATTGCTAAAGAATATAATTTAGAGTTAATAGAAGTATTGACAGGATTTAAAAATATAGGTGCTGTTATGAAAAAAGCAGAAGAGAACAAAGATAAAACTTATGTATTTGGATTCGAAGAAAGTTATGGATGTTTAATAGGAGACTATGCAAGAGACAAAGATGGAATTGCAGCAGTAATGGCTTTATGTGAGGCTGCTTGCTATTACAAAGCACAAGGAATTACACTATGGGATCAAATGATAAACATTTATAAAAAATATGGATTTTATAAAGAAACACAAGTTTCAATAGTAAAAGAGGGTGTTGAAGGAGCACAAATAATAAAAGAAATGATGACCAAAACTCGTAATAAAGATGTAGAAAAAATAGGAAACTATAAGGTTTTAACATTTAAAGATGTAGAAAAAGATATTGTAAAAAATATGCAAACAGGAGAGATTACAAAAACTGGATTACCAAAATCAAATGTTTTATATTACGAATTAGAAGAAAATAGTTGGTGTTGCGTAAGACCATCTGGAACAGAACCAAAAATAAAATTATATATGGGTATAAAAGGAAAATCTGAAACAGATGCTAATGAAAAATTAGAAAAATTAAAAAACGCTATGGTAAAAGTAGTAGAAGAATAAATAATAAGGGGTTATATAACCCCTTATATTTCTTTTTCTTGCTCTTTGTTTAGTAATACTTGTTTATATTTTTCTAATCCATTAATTAAAAATTCATCTGAGTTATCTAGTATTGTGTTAAAGCTTGATGGGTAATTATTAATTACATTGTTTGTTGGACCAATAAAAGTAAAATTTTTTATACTCTTTATTGGATTAACAGAATGATACTTGCTTAATGCTTCTAAGTTATATGCCGGACAGTCATCTGAGTAAATAAACTCTCCTGGGATATTAATATTGTGAAGTAATTTATACATTTGCCTAGCTTTTGATTCAATATGTGGAGAATGAATAATTGAGCTATCCTCGTTACAAGGAAAAAGCATATAACCATTATCTCCCAAAGCTGAAAATAATAATATTTTATCTTTATTTTTAATATTGCTTGAAGGATTGTTTATTATATTTTTCATTTTTAATAATATATTTCTTAGAAACTCACAGTTATTTAATGATACAAAACTAAAAGCTATTTTATCTAAATTTTTTAAATTACTAATATCGTCCAATAAATTAAAGAGTTTTTCAACTTTATTAGTATCATTTTCTATAATGTCAAATGTATCATTATAGTCTGAAAAAAACCATAACATATTACTATTCTTATTATTTTTCATTGTATTCCCATCCTTTTATATTTCTTTTTATTGCTCCGAATAAATTAGATCTTATCATTGGAATGTCTTTTCGCCAAAGATAAATTTGTTGTTTCATAGTTTCTCTTTTTGATGTTCCATCCATAGGACAAACTTTTGGCATAACTTTTAAATTGTGTCTTTTTATAAATCCCTTTGTATCTTTTTCTGTTGTGTATATTAAAGGACGTATTAAAGTTATTTTACTTCTATCCATATAGCTAACAGGAGAAAATGTATTTATGCTTCCAGTGTATAATAAGTTTAATAAAAAAGTTTCTAAAACATCATCTTCGTTATGCCCTAAGGCTATTTTGTTACAGCCCTCTCTAATTGCAATAGAGTTAATAATACCTCTTCTTAAATTAGCACATAGAGAACATGGATTTTTTTCTTTTCTAATATCGAAAACGATTTCTTGTGCATGACTATTTTCTACATATAATGGAATTTTTAAAGAATCACAAGTTTCTTGTAATAGTTTTATATCAAAAAACTCAAAATCTGGATTAATACTAATTGCAATAATATCAAATTTTTTGGGGTAAAATCTTTGTAATGCTTTAAATCCGTGTAACATAGTTATAGAGTCTTTACCACCAGAAAGACATATAGCAATTTTATCTCCTTCATCTATCATTTTATATTCTTCTATAGCTTTTCGCATTCTACTTAATATTTTTTGCATTTTTATCACCATTAATATTATAGCATTAATGTCAAGAGTGTAAAATATGCTTGATTTTGTATAATAAATATAATATAATACTAATGTATTAAGTATATGTGCCTATAGCTCAGCAGGATAGAGCAGTCGCCTCCTAAGCGACAGATGGTGGTTCGAGTCCGCCTAGGCACACCAAAAATGAGAGGAGAATATGGAACTAAAATTTATGCAAGAGGCTCTTAAGGAAGCTAAAAAGGCTTATGAAAAACTAGAAGTCCCAGTGGGAGCTGTAATAGTAAAAGATGGAAAAATAATAGCTAGAGCACATAATCAAAAGGAAACTAAAACAGATACAACAAAACATGCAGAAATATTAGCAATACAAAAAGCAAGTAAAAAATTACAATCATGGAGACTACTTGACTGCGAAATGTATGTGACGTTAGAGCCATGCTCTATGTGCGCAGGGGCAATTATTAATTCTAGAATAAAAAAGGTTTATATAGGTGCAACAGATAAAAAAACAGGAGCTGTAGGTTCGGTTTTTAACTTATTTGAAGATTATAAGTTTAATCATAAAGTTGATGCAGAAAAAGGAATTTTAAAAGAAGAATGTGAAAGAATTTTAAAGGAATTTTTTAAAGAGCTTAGAAAAAATAAATCAAATAATAATTTTGACAAAAACAAATAATTACAGTATAATTATCACGCTTGGGAGGAAAAAATGAAGGAAAAAATTATTAAACTAATACATACCAAATTATTTCATGTATGCGTAATAACTGTAATAATTGTGGCTTTATTATTTATACTAGGCATGATAATATTAAAATATAATGTTGAGGGCGAAACTAATATGCCATTTAAACTAAATAAAATAGCAATTATTAGTTCTTCAGAAGGAATTGACCAAGAAAATCCAGATGCAAAGTGGGATTTTATTGTTAATCAAAATAATGATATTTACTTATATATTGAAAAAAATAATAATTATTCAAAAACAGAAATAATAGATAGTGTAATATTGGATAATTTTAATTTTGAAAAACAAAGCCAATTAGGACAAATAAATATTTATAAACCAGATTCAGTTGATCCTAATAGAATATTTAAAACAAATGACGAAAATAAAGTTGAGAAAATAGAATATATTGGAGATACTAATTCAAATATAAAAAATTTAAAAATGTCAAATCAAGGAGATGTTATCTCATTTAGGGTTTCAAACAATAATTTAAATGAGTATAAATCTAATGAAGAAGAGATAATAAATCATAATGAATTATTAAAAAAAATAAATTTAACAAATGATGATTTAAAAATAAATGCAAAATTTGATATAACAATTAAATTAAAATCTGGAAAAGAATTTAAATCAACAATAAAACTTGATATGCCTGTAGGAGACGTTATTCAAGACGGAACGACTTCTAAAGAAATTACAGATTTAACAAATTTAATTTTTAAAAGAGTAAAAAATTAATATAAATTACTTGATTTAAACTTATTTACAGTATATAATACAGATGGTATGTAATTTAATCTTTGTATGGAAAGCATTTCCAATAAAGACCTATGAACCTTGTCAGGTCCGGAAGGAAGCAGCAATAAATAGAAATCTTTATGTGGAGGTTCTTTCCATAGAGAGATTAGATTTCACACCATTTTTTATATTTATAAAGGATGTGATATATATGGGGTACACAGCTCTTTATAGAAAGTTTAGACCTATGTCATTTGCAGAAATGGTAGGGCAAGAGCATATAACAACAACATTAAAAAATCAAATAATGTCCGGCAGAGTAGGACATGCGTATTTGTTTAATGGAGGCAGAGGTACAGGGAAAACATCTTCTGCAAAAATATTAGCAAGAGCAATAAATTGTTTAAATCCACAAAATGGTGAACCATGTAATGAATGTGAAATATGTAAAGGAGCTATTAATGGGTCACTTACAGACATTGTGGAAATGGATGCGGCTTCAAATAATAGTGTAGAAGATATAAGAGCAATTCGTGAAGAGGTTAATTTTTTACCAACAAAAGCTAAATATAGGGTATATATTATAGATGAGGTTCATATGTTATCAACAGGGGCTTTTAATGCTCTTTTAAAAACATTAGAAGAACCACCAGAACATGTAAAATTTATTTTAGCAACAACAGAACCACAAAAATTACCAGCAACAATTCTTTCAAGATGTCAAAGATTTGACTTTAAAAGAATATCAAATGATAATATTATTAAAAGATTGAAAATTGTATGTGAGCAAAGTAAAATAGAAATAACTCAAGGAGCCCTAAACATTATTGCTGTTTTATCAGAAGGTGCAATGAGAGATGCTTTATCAATATTAGAAAGATGTATTCAAGACGGTGAAAACAAAATTGATGAAGATAAAATAAAAGATTTGGTGGGAATACCAAAAACAACATTTGTATATGAAATTATAAATGCAATAATTGAATACAATGTAGAAAACGCTCTTAACGGAATAGATAAAGTACTAAATGATGGTAAAGATTTAAATAACTTATTATGGGAAATGATTAAATACATAAAAGATATATTAGTAATTAAATCTAATGGAAATCTTGATATGTACAATGAAAATGAGCTTAATCAAATTAAAAAATTAGCTAATAATGCAAACCAAGTAAGACTATTAAATTTAATATATAAATTATCAGAGCTGGAAAATAACATGAAATGGTCTACTCAAAAAGTAATTATGTTTCAAGCTGGAATTATTAATTTATGTAATGAACAAGTTGGAATATCAAATAATTTGGAAGAAAGAGTAGGAAAAATAGAAAAATATTTAAAAAGTGGAAGTATTCAAGTGCCTAATATAAATAACTCAGCTGCAGCTATTACTCAAAATACCAATTCTAGTAAAGTGGTAACTAAAAATATTATTAACAACAATACAAAAAGAGTAATGCCAGCTAATAATCAAAGGAATTATTCAAATAAATCAGAAGAATATTGGCCACAAATTGTAAATGACTTAAAAGCAAACGGAAGAATAGTTTTGTATACAAATTTAATGAATTCTAAAGCAGTAGAATTAAACGATATGACAGTAGGAATAGAGTTCCCTAATGGTTTAAGCGCATTTGGAAAAACAGTTTTAGAAAAACAAGAAAATATAAAAGAAATATCTAATTTAGTTTCTATGGCTTGTGGAAAAGAGATGCAGATAAAATATATAGATCAAATGGAAAAAAAACCACAAATAACAAGTGAACAAGATATTCAGAATTTTGCAAATGGTTTAGATATACCATTTAATATAGTAGAATAAATTTAAAGGAGGAATAAAAAATGTCTAAAAGAGGAGGATTCCCAGGCGGTATGGGAGGATTTGGCGGAATGAATATAAGCAGTTTAATGAAAGAAGCTAAAAAAATGCAAGCAGATATGGAAAAAAGCCAAGCAGAGCTTGCTGAAAAGGAATTTGAAGCATCAGCTGGTGGAGGAGCTGTTAATGTAAAAGTTTCAGGTTCTAAAGTTGTTAAAGAAATAAAAATACAAAAAGATGTTGTAGATCCAGATGATGTTGAGATGTTAGAAGACTTAATAATCACTTGTGTAAATGAGGCTTTAAGAAAAGTAGATTCTGCACAAAGTCAACAATTTGGAAAATATAACATTCCAGGATTAATGTAAAAAAGGATGTAAAATATATGTCATATTATTCACCATCAATTGAAAAATTAATAGAAAGTTTTGAAAAGTTGCCTAGTATTGGACATAAAACTGCTGCTAGGCTTGCTTTTTATATTTTAAATAGTTCTGAACAAGAAACAAACGAATTTGTATCTTCAATATTAAATGCAAAAAAGAATTTAAAATATTGTAGTAAGTGTTATAATATATCAGATACAGACCCATGCCCAATTTGTGCGAACCCTAAAAGAGAAGTAACTTCTATTTGTGTTGTTGAGGATGTAAGAGATATAATAGCAATGGAAAAAACGCATGAATTTAAAGGTGTTTATCATGTATTACATGGTTCTATTTCTCCAATGAATGGAGTTGGACCTGATGATATAAAAATAAAAGAACTTCTAGCAAGGCTTATGGATGGACAAGTTAAAGAAGTTATACTTGCTACAAACCCTAGGGTAGAAGGAGAAGCAACAGCTATGTATATTTCAAAGCTAATAAAACCTTTAGGAATAAAAGTTACAAGAATAGCACACGGAATACCAGTTGGCGGAGATTTAGAGTATACTGATGAAATAACATTAACAAAAGCATTAGAAGGTAGAAGAGAATTATAAATAAATCATTTAAACACATAAAAAAACACCTCTATTAATTATATGAGGTATTTTTTTGTACGTAATATAAATTAAAAAACTTTTAGCTAAATAATATTTTACAAATATCATTTGTTGATGTTTTGTGAGCTAATAATTTTGTATTTTCTTTCATAGAATTTAATTTTTCATCATTACATAATAAATTTAGAAGAATATTTTTTACATTGTCATCTTTTTTTATCCAAACAGCAATTCCCTTATTTTCTAAAAATTTAGCATTTTCTTCTTCTTGTCCAGGAATCGGATTTATAATAATCATTGGTAGATTAGAAGCAAGACTTTCTGAGGTTGTTAATCCACCAGGTTTAGTTATAACTAAATCTGAAATGCTCATAAATTCAGGAACCATGTTGGTATATTCTAGGATTTTTACATTATTTTGTTTATTATATTGTTTTTTAATTTCTTCAAAATGCTCTTTCATTTTTGGGTTTTTTCCAGATATAGCAATTATTTGTAAATTGTTAAAGTTTTCTATAAGGGCTTTAAATATTTCAACAGTTTTTGATTTTCCAAGTCCAAATTCTCCACCACCAAAAAATAAAATGGTTTTCATATTATTTTGAAAACTTAAAGAATTTAAAATTTCATTTTTATTATAAGTTTTTAAAAATTTGTCTGATATAGGTATTCCTGTAGAGAATACTTTGGATTCAGGTATATTTTTTGAAATTAAATAATTTTTCATTTTATCATGTGCTACAAAATAGTAATCTGTAAAATCGCTTCCTACAAGCCATTGATCATGAGGAGCAAAGTCGGTCATAATTGTTGCAATCTTACAATTAATTTTTCCTTTTCTTTTTAAATAACTACACATTTGGCTGCCAAAAGGATGTGTTGAAATAACTAAGTCTGGTTGTTCTTCTCTTAATAATTTTAATAACTTAATAGCCATAATTTTATTAGAACGTGAAGATAAATGAGCCAAAGGTCCTCTTTGTGAATCTGAATATATTTTTCCCCATGCCCATGGAGCTTTTTTTGCCATTTGCCTATATGCAGCAGTAGTAATTTTTTCAATTGTTTTATTTACATATTTCATACAATCTATTAGTTTTGTATTTGTATCTTTGTAGTTTTCTTGTATACATTTTTCTATGGATTTGGCAGCACTTAAATGTCCACCACCATATGATGCGTAAAAAATTAATATTTTTTTCATAAGTTCTCCTTTTATAATGAATAATAATATATTTTCTTTATTTTAACATAAAAATTATAAAAAATGGAATATTTTTAATAAAAAAATACAAAATAAGAATATAGAAAATTATTAAAAAGGTGATAGAGTGAAAAAAATATTGAAATTGTTCATAACAGTTATAATTTTAATTGGTTTAATTTTATTAATATTGCTATTAGGAAATAATGAGGAAACAAATGTATATGCAGGGTCTAGTAGTACATCAGATGTGCAGTTAATGGCAAGAGCAATAAATGGTGAGGCAAGAGGAGAACCATATGAAGGACAAGTTGCTGTAGGGGCAGTAATTTTAAACAGAGTTAAACATTCTCAATTTCCAAATACAATTGCAGGGGTAATATATCAATCAGGTGCATTTACAGCTGTATCAGACGGACAAATTAGTGCACCAATAAGTGAAAATTCTACAGTATATAAAGCTGCTAGAGATGCAATGAACGGATGGGATCCAACAGGAGGATGTATATATTATTTTAATCCTAACACGGCAACAAATAAGTGGATTTGGTCAAGACCACTTGTAAAAACTATAGGAAAACATAGATTTTGTAAATAGAAAGGAAATTTTTTATGAATAAATTGGTTGATTGGAAAAATAGATTAAAAAAAGGGCATATGCTTAGTGTTATTGTAGTATTATTAATTATAGTAGTAGCATTGGGCGCTATTTTATATTCTAAACAGAGGGAATATAGGCAAGCTTCTGAAAATGGATATAATATGGCATTTTATGAACTTGTAAGTTATGTTGATAATGTAGAGGCATATTTGGCAAAATCACTAATATCAACAACACCAGAGCATGGAGCAGAAACATTAACAAATGTATGGAGGGAAGCTAATCTAGCACAGAGTTATTTAGCTAGGTTGCCAATAGAAAGTCAAGAATTAGAAAATACAGAAAAATTTTTAAATCAAGTAAGTGACTATAGTTATTCATTATCAAGAAAAAATATTTATAATGAAAGCTTAAGCGAAGATGATTTAAAGAATTTGAAGGAATTGCATAATTATAGCACAGAATTAGAAAATACATTAAATCAATTGTCAGACGATATAAATTCTGGCAGAATTAAATGGGGAGAATTAACTAAAAAAGGAAATGCAGCATTTGCACAACAAGTAACCAATGTTTCTAAAGATAGTTTTGATAATTTAGAAGAAAGTTTTCATGAATATTCAGGGCTAATATATGATGGTGCATTTTCAGAGCATATTACTAATGGGCAATTAACTGGGTTAACAGGTGATGATATTGATGAAGAAAAGGCACAGCAATTAGCAAAAGAGTTTTGTGGGTATGAAAAGATAAAAGAAATTTCCAATTTAGGATTTTCAGAAAATGCAACAATACCAGCATATGATTTTTCAATAAAAACTAACCAAGAAGATGATATAAATATATCTATTTCTAAAAAGGGCGGACATATTATATATATGAATTCAAATAGAAGCGTAAATTCTGAAATAATTTCACAAGACGATGCAAACCAAAAAGGAAAAGAATTTCTAGAAGGAAAAGGCTTTGAAAATATGAAAGAAACTTATTATTTAAAACAAGAAGGAATAGTTACAATAAATTATGCATATACACAAAATAATGTTGTAATGTATCCGGATTTAATAAAAGTAAAAGTAGCTTTAGATAATGGAGAAATACTAGGGGTAGAGACAACAGGATATTTAAGTAACCATACTCAAAGGGATACTTCAAAGGTAAAAATAACAAAGGAAGAGGCAAAAAAGACAATAAATAAACAACTTCAAATTGAAAGTGAATCACTAGCGGTAATTCCAACAGAATGGAAAACAGAAATATTGTGTTATGAATTTAAAGGTAAAGTTGATGATAGGGATTTTTTAGTATATATAAATGCTGAAAATGGTAGAGAAGAAGATATTTTAGTTATAACAAATACTCCAAATGGAATTCTTACTATGTAGTAAATTTAAATTATAAAAACCGGAAAATAAATTAATTTTCCGGTTTATACATAAGCTATTCAACTGAACGGTTAGCTATTTCGATTGCCTTTGAAACTATGCTGCCACATGTTTTTGAAGAAACATTTGCCCAACTTCCACCATCATTTTTTACTTGATCGTAAACACCTAATTCTTTGGCAATTTCTTCTTTTAAGTTTTCAGACATTAATTTACTATTTCTAGACATAATATCCTCCTAATTATTATAAAACTAAAAAATAAAGCTTTATAATAATATTATATACAAAATTTTTAATAATATTTTGGAAATTTTTTGTTTCAAAGTGACATTTTATTACACAATGTGATATACTATAATCCAGAGATAAAAATAGGAGAAAAAGATGAAAGTAAAAGAAAGTACAATAGAAAAAAAAGAGAATTTAGAAGTTAAAGAGAAAAAAGAACAAGGAAATGCATTACCAAAAAGAGTAGAAAAGACAAAATCAGATGTTTTAGCAATTTTTAGTATTTTAGTTTTAATTTTTATAACAATTATATTAATTATTACAGTAGCTTTTACATATATTAATACTAAAAATACAAAAATATATAATGGAATTTATATTAAAGGAATAAATATTTCAAATTTAAATAAAGAAGAAGCAATAACAAAAATAAAAGACTATATAAACAGCAATATACCAGAAGAAATTCGATTTAAATCAGAAAATTATGAATGTGCAATTTCGTCTGAGGAATTAAATATTAATTTTAATGTAGAAGAAGCTGTAGATGTTGCATATAATATTGGAAGAAATGGAAATGTATTTGTTAATAATTGGAATATAATTCAAGCAAATATATCAAATATAAATATAGATTTAACTTTATCGATTGATGAAAAAAGGTTAAAGAGTAATTTAGAAGAAATGTCTGCTAATTTACCAGATAAAGTAATAGAAAGCAGTTATTACATAGAAGAAAATAAATTATTTGTTACAAAAGGAAAAACTGGAAATGTTGTAGACGAAGAAAAAATGGCAGAAAATATAAAAAATAAAATCTATAATTTAGATTTAAAAAATAATTTAGAAATTATAAAAATAAGCAAAGAACCATCTTCAATAAACATTGACGAAATTTATTCTCAGATACATAAAGAAGCAAAAGATGCATATTATACACAAAATCCATTCACAGTTTATCCAAGCGAAAATGGTGTAGATTTTGAAGTTTCAATAGATGAAGTAAAAAAAATGTTAGAAGAGGATAAAGAAGAGTATATAATACCGCTAAAAATACTTTATCCTAAAGTTACAACTAATATGATTGGAACTGAGGCTTTTCCAGACTTATTATCAACATTTTCAACTAAATATGCAGCAAGTAATAAAAACAGAACTACAAATTTAATATTAGCATCAAATAAAATAAATGGAACTGTGTTAATGCCAGGCGAGGTTTTCTCATATAATAAGGTAGTAGGAAAAAGGACAATTGCAGCAGGCTATAAGGAAGCACCAATATATGTAAGTGGAAGAGTAGAAGATGGTTTAGGTGGGGGAATTTGTCAAATTACTTCAACATTATATAATGCTGTTGTATTTGCAAATTTAGAAATTGTAGAAAGAAGTAATCACCAATTTGTGCCATCTTATGTTGGAGCAAGTAGAGATGCAACAGTAGTATATGGAGCTTTAGATTTTAAATTTAAAAACAATAGACAATACCCTATAAAAATAATGTGCTCAGTTTCAGGAGGAATAGCAAATTTTAAAATATATGGATTAAAAACAGATAATGAATATGAAGTGGAAATTTCAACTAAAATTACAAGTTCAACTGCAAACTCTTTAAATTCGCAAGCATATAAAATATTAAAAAAGAATGGGCAAGTAGTAAGTTCAGAATTACTTTCAAAGGATACATATAAAAAGCATTAATAGTATAGAGGTGGAACATGAAAAAAATATTAGTAAAAGATATATTAGAAGTTACTAAAGGTAAATTAATAATAGGAAATGAAAATTTAGAATGCGAAAATTTTTCTAAAGATACCAGAAATATAAATGAAGGAGATATATATTTAGCAATAAAAGGAGCTAATTTTGACGGAAATATATTTTGGAAAGAAGCTTTAGAAAAAGGGGCTAGTGCTGTTATTGTTCAAGATATAGACTTTAATAAAGAAGATTTAGAGGAATTTAGAGGAAAAACAATAATAAAAGTTTATGATACATTAAATGCATTATATAGTATTGCTAGCTTTAAAAGAAGTTTATATAATATACCGATAATTGCTGTAACTGGTAGTGTTGGTAAAACTAGTACAAAAGATATAATTGCAAGTGTAATGTCAAAAAAATATAAAACATTAAAAACAGAAGGAAATAACAATAATAATCTTGGGTTACCATTTACAATTTTAAAATTGCAAGACCATGAAGCAGCAGTGCTTGAAATGGGAATGAATCATTTAGGAGAAATAGAATTATTAAGTAAAATTGCAAAACCAACTATTTCTGTAATAACAAATGTAGGAACATCACATATAGGTAATTTAGGATCAAGACAAAACATATTAAAAGCAAAATTAGAAATATTAGCAGGAATGAAAAATAAGAAATTAATAATAAATAATGATAATGATTTACTAAATAAATGGAATTTAGAAAATGGAAACGAAGTAGAAACTATTACATATGGAATTGAAAACGAAAGTGAATTTATGGCAAAAAATATAAAATTATTTGAAACGTATAGTGAATTTATATGCAAGAATAATAATACACAATTAAATGTAATAGTTCCAGTAGGAGGAATTCATTTTATATATAATGCACTATGTGCAATTTGTGTTGGGAAAGAAAATGGAATAGAATACAATGAAATTGTAAAGGGAATACAAGAATTTGAATTAACCAAAAGAAGAATGGACATACAAGAACTTGCAAATGGTGTTAAGATTATAAATGATACATATAATGCTAGTTTTGAGTCTATGCAAGCAACTTTAAAATATTTAGGTACATTTAAACAAAATAGAAGAATAGCTGTTTTAGGAGATATGCTTGAACTAGGCGAATTTTCTAAAGAATTACATGAAAATGTAGGAAAAGAAGTAGTAAAAAATAATATTGATATTTTAATATGTTTAGGAAAAAATGCTAAATATATAGTAGAACAAGCAAAAAAGAGTAATATGGATGCGGAGAAAATAGTATATTTAAATGATGCAAATAGTGTTGTTAAATATATAAAAGATATTTGGACAAAAAATGACGTTATATTATTTAAAGCTTCAAATGGAATGCGATTTTTTGATATAGTAGATAAATTGAAAGAGGTGTTTTAATTGGCTAAATTAAAAGTAGCTGTGATATTTGGTGGGATGTCAACAGAAAAAGAGGTATCTTGCATTTCTGCATCCTCTGTAATTAAGAATTTAGATGTAAATAAATATGAAATTTTTCCTATATATATAAGTTCGAATGGTAATTGGTACAAAGTAAAAAGTGCTAACGAACTAGAAGAAAAAACAGAGATAGAAAATATAATGAAATATTTAAAAAATGTGGATGTTATATTTCCAGTTTTACATGGGCTATATGGGGAAGATGGAACAATTCAAGGATTATTTGAATTATTGAATAAACCATATGTTGGATGTAAAGTTTTAGCTTCTAGTGTTGGGATGGATAAAGTATATTCTAAAATAATATTTGAAAAAGCAAATATTAATCAAGCAAAATATATATATGTAAAAAAGGATGATAATAATTATATATATGTAGATGATAAATTCAATGAGGAAAAATTAAATTTAAACGATATAATTAATAAAGTAATTAATAAAATAAAATTTCCAATGTTTATAAAACCTTCTAATTCAGGTTCTAGCGTTGGAATAAACAAAGCACATAATAAAGAAGAATTAGAAAAAGCAATAATAGAAGCTGCAAAGTATGACAAAAAAATCTTGATAGAGGAAGGAATAAATGGTAGGGAAGTTGAATGTGCAGTATTAGGAAATGAGGAGGTTATTGCATCTTGTGTGGGAGAAATAAAATCTGCGTCAGAATTCTATAGTTATAATGCAAAATATAATGATGACAATTCTAGAACTATAATACCAGCTCCAATTGATAAGGCACAAGAAGAACAAATACAAAAATTAGCTATAAAGGCATTTAAAGCTATAGATGGAAAAGGATTATCTAGAGTAGATTTCTTTATAGAAAATAATACAGGCAAAATATATATAAATGAAATAAATACATTGCCAGGTTTTACAAGTATAAGCATGTATCCAAAACTTTTCGAACATGACAAAATAGAATACTCAAAACTATTAGATAATTTAATAGAATTAAGTCTAAAATAAAAATCCATAAAACTATGGATTTTTTATTAATTTATGGTATAATATACCTACCTGATTAAGGGAGGATGTCAAATGGTTTTTAAAGATTATTATAAAATATTAGATTTACAAACAAGTAGAGTTTCAATAGAAGATGTGAAAACAGCATATAGAGCAGCTGCAAAAAAATATCACCCAGATGTAAATGTGGGGGATTCATTAGCAGAAGAAAGAATAAAAGATATAAATGAAGCATATAAAATATTATCAGTACCAGCATCTAAAAGAAGATATGACAGAATATGGAATTATAATGTTGGTAGACAGCAAAAAGTATTTAATGGTAAAAATGATTCAGCATCAATATTTAATATATTTTTAGGAAGCATAAATAAAGAAGAAGCATCAAAAGAAAATAGTAACCAAAAACCTATAAGAGGTGAAGATGTTGAAACACAAATTAATATAAGTATATATGAAGCCTATAATGGAACAGACAAGAAAATAGAATTAAAAAATATAGAAGGAAATTCTAAAATTATTGTAGTAACTGTACCTGCCGGAATTAATAATGGTGAAAAAATTAGATTAATAGGTCAAGGAAAAAACGGCAAAAACGGAGGCAAGAATGGTGATTTTTTAATAAAAATAAATATAGAGGATAATAATCAATTTAAACTTAAAGGAAATGATATATATACAAGTCTTTATATAACACCATGGGAGGCTGCATTAGGTGCAAGAGTGGATTTACAATCGTTAGAAGAACAAACACAAGTATATATTCCGCAAGGAATGCAAAGTGGAGAAATAATAAAAATACCAGGAAAAGGATTTAAAAGTAAAAACAAAACACAAGGAGACCTAATAGCAGAAGTAAAAATAATGGTACCAAAACAATTAGAAGAAGAAGAAAAAAAGCTTTTTGAAAAATTAAATAAAGTATCAAAATTCAATCCAAGAAATACATAAAATTATGTTACCTTATATTGACAAATATAACAAAATACTATATAATTATTTTTAGTGGTTTACACTAAAGATAAACTATGGATTTAAACATAGAAATGAGGTGTTGTAAAAATGGAGATGTGGCAAGGTAAACACTTTAGCATTACAGATCCACAAGGAGTTAATACAGTAATTTATCAAATAAATAAAACAGAAAAAGAATTTTTAAAAGAATCGCCTAAATACACAATTGAACGATTAGACTTTACAGAAGAAATACGTGGCGATATGAGGAGAAAAACTTTTTATATAGACAACCCATCAGAAGATGAAGACCAATTAGTTATTTTATCATTTGGAAAAGATAGAGTTGTTGTTAATATGGCATTATTAAATAATGATAAAGTTTCTATTAGTAAAAAACCAATGCCACTAAAATTTGATAATTTATATTCAGAAAATGAGAAAGAATATAAAGATTTTAAGTATACACCAAATTTAAAGAGACCAATTTGTATAATAGACCCAGAAACAACAGAAGAAATAAAACCAACATTATATTTTGATGAAAAAACAAATGAAGTGAAAGGAAAATGTAAATTAAAACCATATAAATCTTATTTTGCCTTTGAAATTAGAGACAAAAAAGAAAATTAGGAGGATTGTAAAATATGAATAATGCATCAAAAAAAGAGGAAGCAAATAATTTTGGGCCTGCAGCAATAACAATGTCAACAGATGAAAAAGGAATTGAAATAGGTTTTGGAGTATTAATGACAGGTAGAGATGTAGAAAACTACGAATTAAATATAACAAAACCAGAATCACACACATGTGTTATAGATGGAGATAAAGCATATAGAGAATATACAAATAAAGAAAGTGGTAAAAAAGTAAAACAAAAAGCAAATTTAGATAAAATGAAAGAAATATTAAAAACAAGAAAAGCCCAAGGAAGAGACGTTAAAGAAGTAACTACAACACAAAATAAAAGTAGATAAACAAAAGAGTAGGTGATTTTTTATGAATTATAAAATCAAAGGTGCTATAGAAAGAAATAGGAAAAAATTTATATTATGTTTAATACTATGGTTTGTACTAACCATAGTATTTGTTTCGCCTATATCTTATAGCATATTTTTAGCAAAAGCATCAGGACAATTTGATATTAATGTATTTATAGAAAGTATAACAACATCAATGATTAATCCAATAAAAACAATAGGAGATATTTTTTCGAACAATGCAATAGGAGAATTTATTAATACATTAGTAGTTGTAACAATAATATACTTAATATTATATGTTATTGGATTTTTCAAATCTATGCCTAAAAACGAATTTATAGATATAGAGCATGGATCTAGTGATTGGAGTCAACATGGAGAACAATATAGAGTATTAAATAACAAAAAAGGACTTATTTTAGCACAAAATAACTATTTACCATTAGACAAGAGGGGAAACGTAAATGTATTAGTTGTTGGACGGATCAGGTTCTGGTAAATCTGCATCATATTCAATACCAAATGCATATCAATGTTTAGGATCATATATATTTACAGACCCTAAGGGAGAACTTTATGATCAAACGGCAGGATACTTAAAAAAGAATGGCTATGAAATAAAAGTTTTAAATCTAGTACGTCCACAATTTAGTGATGGTTATAACCCTTTAATGCATATATCATCAGAACTTGATGTTGATGTTATAGCAAATACTATAATAAGAGGACAAAAAACAGACAGTTCTAGTGATCCTTATTGGGATGATATGGCAGAAATGTTACTAAAAGCATTAATTTATTATTTAATAGCTAAGAGACCAGAAGAGGAACAAAACTTAGCAAGTTGCGCAGAGCTTGTAAGAGCGGCAAATACTAATGGAGGAAATAACTTACTTACCGAGTTAATTAGTCAATTACCATATGATCATCCTGCAAGAATGTATTATAAGTCAATAGAAATTGCACCAGAGAAAACATATGGGTCAATATTAAGTTCATTGCAGTCAAAATTAGGAAAATTTGACTCAAAAGAAATTGCAGAACTTACTTCAACAGATACAATAAATTTTGAGGATATAGGAAATAAGAAAACAGCAGTATATGTAATTTCATCAGATACTCATACCGCATATGATTTCTTGCTTACAATATTTTTCTCTCAAATGATACAACAATTATACGATTATGCAGACCAAAATGGTGGGGCATTAAAACAGCAAACATTTTTTATACTAGACGAATTTGCTAATATTGGAAAAATACCAGATTTTGATAAAAAAATATCAACTTCTAGAAGTAGAAAAATATCATTTAGTGTAATTTTACAAAATATAGATCAATTAGAAGCTGTGTATGAAAAATCATATGAAACAATAATGGGAAATTGTGATACACATGTATTTTTAGGAAGTAATTCATTCAAAACAGTAGAATACTTTTCAAAAGCATTAGGAGAAAAAACAATATCAAGAGATAGTGTGTCTGTAAACAAAGATAAGAAAAAATCTAAAACAGGTTATAGCGAATCAGATCAAATTATGGCCAGAGCATTAATGACCCCAGACGAATTGAGAAGATTGGATAACGACACATGTATAATTTTCGAAAAAGGAATAAAACCAGTAAAAGCGAGAAAATTTTATTATTTTGAGCATAACATGGCAAAAGAAATGGCAGAATTTAAGATGAGCCATAATGACATAGGAAAAATAGATAGAGGAGTATGGAGAAAATACAATCCGTATAATCCATATGTTGAAGAAAAAGATAAGCAGCCAGTACAAGACTTAAAAGTAGAATCGCTAGACGATTTATTTGATGATGATACATTAGATGAATTAGAAAATTCAAAACTAAGAGAAAATCAACCAAAAAATTCACAAGAAGAATTAAATGCACCAATTTTGCCACAACTTGAAGAAGATGATAATGATTATGATTTACAAAAAGAATTAGAAGCAAAATTTGATGAGTTATTTGGTCCAATAACAGATGATGATGAATAAAAAATGAAGCTAGAAGATAGAATCTTTTAGCTTTATTTTTTATTAAATGACTTAAATAAGCAAAAATATTTTCGCTAAACTATTGAAAAAAAATATTATTTATAATATTATATATAAATAAAATATTATGAAGGAGAAAATTATGAAATTTGTACATATAGCTGACATACACTTTGACGCACCATTTGTTAATCTTGCAGATAAACCAGAATTAAGTAATTTAAAAAGAATGGAACAAAGAAATATTTTTAAAAAAGTAATAGAATATATACAAAATGAAAAAATAAATAATTTATTTATTTCTGGAGATTTATATGAAAGCCAATATATAAGGCAATCTACAATAGAATATATAAATAATTTATTTAGGCAAATTCCCGAAACTCAAATATATATATCGCCAGGGAACCATGACCCAATAACAAAGCAATCATACTATAAAAATTTTATATGGAATAAAAATGTACATATATTTAATGATAAAATAGAAAAAATTGAGACCCCAGAAGCTAACATATATGGATATGGTTTTTCTGATTTTTATTGTAATGGAATAGATTTGGAATCATTAAACATCGACAACACCAAAACAAATATATTAATTGTTCATGGTACAATAGATGGAAGTAGTAATGTAGAAAAAATATACAATCCAATTTCAAGTAAAATATTAAAAGAAAAAGGATTTGACTATGTTGCAATGGGACATATACATAAAAAAAGTTATGAAGACTACGAAAATCAAAAAATTATATATCCTGGCTCATTAGTAGCATTAGGATTTGACGAAATTGGTAAGCATGGTATGATTGTTGGAGAACTAAAAAATGGAATATTAAAAAAAGAATTTATATCAATAGATCAAAAGCAATTTTTGGAAGAAGATTTTGATGTGACAAATATTATTTCTAATGAGGAATTAATAGAAAAATTAAATGAGCTAGAAATTAATAATGATTATTTATTAAAAGTAAATTTAGTTGGAAAAAGAAACTTTGAAATTAATGTTGGAAATATATATAAATTAATTTTTAATAATAATATAATAAAAATAAAAAATAATACTAAAATTAATTACGATTTAAAAAAATTAGCAAATGAAAGTACATTAACAGGATTATTTGTAAAAGAAATGATTAATAAACTAAATAATTCTAATATAACAGAAGAAGAAAGAAATATAATTGAAAATTCAATAGAAATTGGATTAAATGCATTAAAATATTAAGAGGTGGCAAATGAAAATAAAAAAAATACAAATTAATTCTTTTGGAAAAGTAAGAAATACACAAATAGATTTACAAGATGGAATAAATATAATTTATGGAAATAATGAAGTTGGAAAGTCAACTATTCAAAAATTTATAAGTTGTATATTATATGGAATTTCAAAAAATAAAAATGGCAAAGATATATCAGATTATGAAAAATATAAGCCATGGGATATAGAAGAATTTTCTGGTAAAATAGAGTATGAGTTGGATAATAAAGAAAATTTTGAAATATACAGAGATTTTAATAAAAAAAATCCATTAATATATAACACTAATAAAGAAGAGATTTCAAAACAATTTAATATAGATAAAAATAAAGGAAATGAGTTTTTTTACGAACAAACTAAAGTAGAAGAAAATTTATTTTTAACAACATTATTTATAGAACAACAGCAAGTAAAATTAGAAAAAAATAGCCAAAATAATTTAATACAAAAAATAGCAAATGTAGTAGGAACAGGAGAAGACAACGTATCTTATAAATTAGCAGTGGATAGAATAAATAGAAGACAGTTAGAAGAAGTAGGAACAGACAGATCTAGAGAAAAACCAATAAATATTATAAATAATAAAATATCAAGTTTAAATTATGAAAAAAATAAACTAGAAGAATACAAAAATAAGAAATACGAAATAGAAAACGAAAAAGATTATTTAAATAAAAAAATATTAAATTTAGAAAATGAAATAAAATTATTAAAGGAATTAAAAAAAATAGATGATAATAATAATAATATAAATGATAAAATAAATATTAACAAAAATATAGAAGAAGAAAATATAAAAAAAATAAATACATTAAAAAATGAGAATGAAGAAATAAAACAAAAAAATAAAAATATCATTAATAATGATAAAATAGAAAATAAAAAAATAGATAAAAAAAATATAGCACTATTTATATTATTAATTATTTTTAATTTTATACAAATTTATTTTATAAAAAATAAATTTATTAATTATATTTTATTACTTACAGTACCAATAACTTTAATATATTATTTAATTAATTTAAAAAATAAAAATAAATACAAAAAAAAT
>OIWT01001032.1_pt1 | contig 35582 bp, 52 predicted proteins | sample 1587701 | NCBI WGS metagenome assembly OIWT01 (sample SAMEA3888904, study PRJEB22519) | human gut metagenome | biome: human gut; feature: human-associated habitat; material: faeces | place: Denmark | collected 2009 | reverse complement strand
TACCGTGACGGACAACACCGCCAAGATCGCCGAGCTGAAGAAGGCGCTACTTCGCATCCTTCTTCTGTCCGTGCGCCCCGACTGCATCAGCGCGGAGGAGCGTCTGTCCGCCAAGGAGCAAGAATCCAAGAATCGCGGATCGTGGCGGCTGATTCCCTCTCTGGACATCACGGCGGTGCTGGAGGAGCTGAACCGCGGCCAGCTGTACATCTACACCCTCTTCGAGTTGGGCATCATCTCGGAGACGGACACGACGACCCTCCTCCAAATCATCCAGGAGGACCCCAAGGTCCTGCACCTGTTCGTGAGCTACGCCTCCGCCTCGAACATCCGCATCACGGACGCGGAGCTGTACCACGAGTTCATCCGGCAGCACCCGTGCTCGTCGGTCCGCCCGCACTCGCTCTACTCCGAGAACTACCCCGTGCAGGCCATCACGGGCGTGCTGCTGGAGCTGGAGAAGAAGGCGATGCTGACGCGCGTGGAGTACGCGATGCTCTACCGGCGCTGCGCGAGTCACTCGGTGGTGCTGGAACACTGCTACTCGATCTTCAGCAAGGAGAAGGACGAGGCGGCGTTCGTGCGGAGCGTGCGCGTGGCGATCGAGCTGTACGACCTGCTGAAAGGCCGCAGCCAGCCGATGAAGGCGGACCACGCGCGCATCATGCAGTATATCATCGACCACCGGCTGCTGAGCGAGGAGGAGGTGGAGTGGATGCTGCGCGAGTACTCGGAGGGCAACGAGGTGCTGCTGAACAGTCTGGACGTGTGCAGCGAGACGCAGGATGTGGAGGGGCTTGTCGTGCTCCTGCACAACGTGATGGGCATGCTGATCTCCTACCAGCTCAACGCGGAGGTGCAGGAGTACCTCGGCGTACTGGTCCGCGAGATGCTCGCCAGCGGCGTGGTGACGCAGGCGCAGGCGGAGCGGCTGCTGGGGCTGCTGCAGGAGCCGGACGAGTGCATGCGCGGGCTGTACGAGGAGTACCGCCACTCGGGCGATTTCGAGGGCCTGGTGAACGCGCTTGTGGTGATGGGCGAGGCTGTGGTGGAGGAGGGCGAGGCGGTGACGGAGACGGAGCCGGAGATGAAGCTGCCGGACAAGGAGGAGGTGGTGGAGGTGATCGAGGCGATGCGCGGCGAGCTGTGCGACGAGGCGGTGGAACGCCTGCTGGCGCTGCTGGGCGGCGGAGATGTGAGGATTGTGGTGGAGGTGAGAGTGGCGAGGGCGTGTAAGGCGTAGGTGGCCAAGTTCATACAGAATCATGATAAGAACTCGCTCCTGCAGACACTGAAGCAGATGGCGAAGTAGTGAATTCTCGCCAATTGGCAGAATTACAATGCATTCCTGTACGATAAACAAACACACGATTGTCGGTATTTCTTCAACACACTCTTCATGTCACTCGGCACGATGCTTCTCCTCTCCTCCTTCACCTCCACCTTCATCCGCGACACGTGACTCCCGTAGTTCGCCTCCTTCAGGCGAGGGAAGCACTCCAAGTCGCGCACCAGCTCCTCCTCAAACCACCTACTCCTCACCCCTCCTCCTCACTCCTACTGCTCCGGCACGCCCTCGCCCGTCGGCATGGGCACCTCCACTCTCTGCAGCGGCCAGTGCGAGGGCAGTAGCTGGTCGAAGATGTACTCCTCCGCGTACTCCTTCATCCCCCTCACCACCGCAATGCAGTCGTTGAACAGGTTGAGCTCGTAGTTGTCCTCGTACTCGAACGCGTCTTCGATCAAGTGGCGGAACAGCTGCGTCTTCGCGATGCGCTTCACGAACGGCCTGTCCTCCTCCTCCACCTCGCGCAGAAACGCCTTCTTGTCTAAAATCTCCTCCATCGTCGCGCCCTCCTTCGCATCGCTGTCTATCCATCACTCCCCAAACAGGCCCGATTACGGAAATGACGCTTGTACTGCCCGATCAGGCTGCACAGTTCCAGCATGAACTGAATCCGAACCGACTCCACAAAATCGGCCGATTTCAGCTCCAGCTCTTCGGGACTCGCCTGCTTCTTGTGACCCTCCGTTGGTGTTGCGGAGACTGTGGGCGTTACACCGGGCGTTACACCGGGCGTTACAGCAGGCGTGAGACAACGGTAGTATCGATGAAGACTGCCCTGCTCATCGGAGGGTGACACAATCGCCGGGCTCACAAGAGGGTCGGTGTCAGGGAAGGTGAGGGACAGGGAGTGACCCTCCGTTGAGGCGATGCGAGAGACCGTTTCGTCGCCCGCGCCGTCGGAGGCTTGTTGCACACTCTCCGAACGCGTCTGCGCCACGGCGAGCTCGTGCGAGCGTGTGCGGAGATGGAGGGAGGGCGTTACAACGGGGATGTGGCAGGGAACCGCGGGGACGGTGCCGATCTGGCAGCGAAGGACGAGCGGCCGCGTGGCCTGCTCAATCAGCGTCTTCACCTCGGGGTACTTCTTGCCCACCACGCTCACGCCATTCACCGCCACCACACAGGGTTCTCGCTTGAACAGCGCCACGCGGCGCGCCGGGCCCGCGTCCGCCGCGTCGTCGTCGGGGCTGCGCGAGAGGATCACGCAGTCCACCTTGGGGTCGCCTTCGCGCAGCACGGCGCGCTTGGAGTTGAGAGAGAGGCCGAGGCGCCCGGGTCCGAAGGTGATCTCGAAGAGAAGGAAGGTGGAGTGGGCGACGATGGGGCTGTCGCAGTACAGGATGCGCGCTTAGGGTTAGGGGAGGTTGGCGGGAACACTTGGCGGGGGCGGGAGATGGCGCTGCACGCGCTTCTCGAAGCGGCGCACGAAGCGCGGATTGAAGAAGTGAAGATCGAGGGACTCTGGAATCACCAGTTTGTCGTAGTCCAACTGGACGATCAGAACTCCCTCCAAGCTGGACTGGCACTCGTCACGGCGGAATTGCTTGGCGGTGACTCCGAAGATGTAGGGGAATTCTGCCTGTGGGTGAGTGCACTCCAGAAATCGAACCGAAATGGTCTCAGTGACGGAAAGAGGAAGAATGGGAACGAAGGGGTGGAACCAGCGGAAGGGGTAGAGAAGAGAGAGGATAGCTTCAGCGCAGAGCGTGAGGGAGTCGGCCTGCTCCGACACGAGGAGAATGCGATGCTCCTGCAATGCGGCGGCGACCACCTTTGCGATGTTCCTCGGAGAGAGGGAAGTAAAGAGACAGTCGAAACAGAGCCTGTCCACGTAGGGGAGACAGTAGGAGGGCGGAATGCGCAATGTGAGAACCTTCTGGAAGATGGGGATCTAGTGTTGAGGCAAATCAATGGAGGGACGGAGAGACACAGGTTGTGCTCGAGAGAGGGACAGAAGTCGACAAAATGGCTGATGTGTCTTTCCACTAGGAGTGAGGAGAGCGCAAAGGCAGCACGAGGCAGGTTGGGAACGAGGTCGTCCGATATAATATCACAAATCGAGCCTACGGTGAAGAGGAGGCGAAAGGATCACCCTTTCTCAGGAGCGCTTCAAATGAATCCACCCTCGGAATGGCGGAGGTTTCGTCTGCAAACGAGTCTTCCGCGTCGACAATGGAGTTGCGATACACTTCGCGGAGAAACACATTGAAGGCCGAAAACACGGGCTGGTGCGACAACACGCAAATGGCTCTCGGCACATACAGGTTGCGGCCCTTTTCGTCCAAACGGTATTCGCCGTCGATTTCTGTGTTCTTACAGAGCCCCTTCGCTCCCACTCAGCTTTTCGTAGTAAAACAACGACGTACCGTAACTACGCGAGCCATCGCTAGAGCTGAGCGAAGGAACACTTCCGTACTCGAGTGTGAAACAGAACGTGAAGAAATAGGGACGGCGCTTCTCCTTTTTAAGGTACCGGATTTTCGCGGATCCCGGAATGCAGCACTACGTGTCACGAGTCACGAGAAGCATCCACGTATTGCGAATTCTCGGGAAATCTATGCTTCTTGTGGTCCGCCGTCGGGTATCGATCCACAATCACAACAGGAGGATTCGATAGACCGATGTTCTCTTCTAATCGTGATGCGGAGCAATCTTTCACGACCCGTCGGCGGAACTGTCACTGACATGAAGTAATCAGCTAGAATTGGCATCTTTGGATCAGAATGAGTGCACAAGAAAGAGGGCGTTTCACCGCTGACTATTGTGTTTGGGCGATTTCCCTGGATTTTGTGAGAAAAAACGCTGGTTTGACATGTCTCTCCAGTGAAACCACTTGGCTCCCTTTTTGGGCGCAATCCGGTCGATCAGGCATTCTCAGTTTTTCCCACTACAGTGACCATTCTATCCACAGTACGGGAAGGATACATATGCAAAAATGGTTAGGGATACTATTCATGAAGAAGGAGTTTCATCGCACTGGCTCTTCTTTCATGTTTTCTTTGAAATGAGTAAGCCCGCATTCCAGCCTCTGTCGAATCTCGGAGGATCCAACTTCTGTTTCATAAACAGTATCATCCAGGTAGGCGTAGTGGATCTGCAGAGTTATCCGTAGAACCTCTGGAACATCAAACCGTTCAGAGATACTCTGCTCAGCGCTTGTATCCCGCACAACAGCAGTCCGTTCTTTTGGCACTCCTGAATTCTAGTCAATGGCCAGGGAAAATGCACTTGCATTTACTGCGCGCTGAGAGTGGGGTTTGCATGCACCCGTAATTTATAGGATTTCCTTATCCTCTACGACAAACAGACATCTCTCGTTACACTGAGTGCCGGCGACCTCCGTTCTTCCCTCGCGGCTTACTACAACAAGAGGGGCAACGATATGGAGGATTCTTACGAGGTTTTCGTTGTGGTTTGCTGGAGGCTTCATGTGTAGCAGGACATGCTCGAATACATCCACTCCTTGAGTGGCTTCTGCACCAGTGACATGACGAGCAACGAGAAGGCTCACTGCATCAGTCACAACGTATCTCTCCTTCTCTCGCATCACCGCTAGTTCTTCGGCTTCAGTCTGCGCGAGAAGAGCATCTGCAGCTACTGCGGCGAGGAGCAGGGTCCGATCGACACCCGCTACTTCTACCAAGTGACGGTGGAGCAGATTCTCTCAGGCATGGAGTACTACAAGACGATGCAGATCCCGCAGAACGACTACCTGTCCACGCTGTTGCTCTTCTCCATGAAGACGGACTACCCGCGCTGCCTGCTGTCCTCCGGCTGCCCGGGCACCTTCTGCCGGTGTGACGTGCTGTGCAGCTACCCCAACGTGTTCACGATGAGTTTCGTGTACGTCAGCGACCACATGGAGAAGGACAAGCTGCGTCCGCTGTACTATGTGGGAGCGTGGGCGGCGCGTGAGACATAGTCGCTGGTGATGCCGCTGAACGGGTCGGCGCTGACGCGCGAGACGGAGAAGAGAGATGCGGTGATGTACCACCTCTCGGGGATGATCCTGTACTACGGGAAACACTACGTGGCTATGTGTCTGTACGAGTACGAGGGCAAGTTCTACTGGATGGAGTGCAACGACACCAAGTTCCAGCACTTCACCGACAACGCCAGCATGATTGACCACTGCGTCGCCGCTGCCTACCAGCCCATCCTCCTCTTCTACGAGCGCGACGCCTTCCAGCCCGCCTCCGCCTTCCCTGCCGCCTCTGCCCTCCCCGTCCCCATCTCTGACGGCTCTGCTCCTGCTGCTGTGCCCGTTGCACCTGCTCCTGCTGCTGTGCCCGTTGCACCTGCTCCTGCTGCTGTGCCTGCTGGTGCGCCTACCGCTGTGCCGGGCGGTCCGGAGGTCGTGGCGGTGCCTGCTGCGCAGAACGGTGTGTCGATGAACCTGTACGGCGCCGAGGTGCAGGCGGAGGTGGTGGGCGAGCCCGCCGCGCAGTTCATGGCCGCGCCCGGCAACAGCGCGTACGTGGTGCCCTCGCAGTCCTACCCGCCGCCACCCGTCGGCAAGTACTCGCCGCAGCAGTACCCGCCGCAGCCCGGCTATCCGCCTCAGCCTGGCTACCCGCCCAAGCCGCAGGAGTACCCTCCTCAGCCCAAACCGAGCTACCCTCCTCAACCGGGTTATCCTCCCAAGCCGCAGGAGTACCCGCCCACTCCTCAGCCGAGCTACCCGCCTCAGCCCGGCTATCCTTCGCGTCCGCAGGAGTATCCTCCTCAGCCTCAGCCGAGCTACCCGCCTCAGCCTCAGCCGGGTTACCCTCCTCGTCCTCAGGAGTACCCGCTGCGTCCTCAGTACCCTCCTCAGCCCGGCTATCCTCAACAGCCGCAACAATACCCCCCGCAGCCGGGTTATCCCCAGCAGCCGCAGCAGTATCCTCCTCAGCCGGGATATGCTCCTCAGTACCCTTCTCAGCCGGGATATGCTCCTCAGTACCCTCCTCAGCCATCAATCGGCGATATCCCTCCTCCTACCAAGAATAGCCCCTACAGTGGACAGCAAAAGCCTTATGGATATTGATGGCCTGTTTGTTTTAGTAATCGTTTCTGCGATGAAGTCGGAACGTTCCATTCCTCTGATTGGTAGCGATAACAGGTACTGGACAAGATCCTTGCCAGCAAGGCCCTTTTCCCTGAAAGATGGCTCCTTCCTGAGTCTTGCCTTTTTCTGCGTTTTCGCGATTTCTCTCTATTCGATCTGCGGAAAAGGGTGATTGGTTTTCAACACGGGCTCATAGGAAGCATTATCGTGCTCTTCACACTGTCTTGTCTCTTCGGAGCCATATTCGACATCCGGGAGAAGAAGAAGCGGTATCTGCTTACAAGTTGGCTTAGGATAAGAGTGCTACAGTGTTTTGGGGCCTTCTACGCGATTTCCGTTCTATTCGCCTTTTATCGGTTTCGCTCCTACTATCCGTAGCTGAATCGGTAGTCCGTTAGCTGTAGCTTTTGTGTTGCGAATCTGCCCTTCTACTCTTTCCTTTTTCTTCTTGTATCCTGCTGCTGTACGCTAGCACATTGGATTTAAGCAAAGATATTTGGCTCCTCTCCTATTTCCCACAGACAGTACTGCATCAAACTCTGATTGTATTACTATTGACACGGATTAACCCTAAGACCCTGAACCGCATCCAGAATGTGCTCTATCCTCTCACGATGGCCATTCTCATCACCACAGTCCTCCTGTTCTTCTACGCATCGCCATTTATTCCGTTCATCTTCCAGTTCCTTATGATCGGCTTTCTTCTCCTGTTTTCCCTCCCTTCCAAGGAAGATTCCACTCAATCGTCTCAGTTTGAAATCTGGGTCTTCTTCTTCGTCGCCACCATTCTCCCCTTCATCCTCTACTCCACGGCATCCTCCTCCGCCTTCTTCTCCTCCCCTCTCCAATTCATCATCAATTGCATCGTTCTCTTCTTCTCGCCCTCCTCCGTCTTCCTCGGACTCCTCTCCGTCCGGTTCTACCCCTGGATGAGTAGCACTCCCACCCTCTCTCCACCCTAGCCTTCTCCGTGGATCGTCTCCGCCTCCTCAAGCCTCTCTTCCTCCTCCTTCTCTGCTTCACTCTCTTCCTCCTCCAACTCATCTCCTTCCAACTCTCCTTCCTCAACCACCTCCTTCTCTTCTTCTCGTTCCTCCTCCTCCTCTTCCCCTTCTTCGCCACTTCGCTTCACTTCACCGGGTCCTCGTCCTCTTCCTCTTTCACACTCAGCACACGCACGCGCCAATTCAGTCTCGCTTCCATTCTTCTCGCTTCCATCATTCTTTGCTTCCTCTTCCACTGTTCCTTCCTTCAGACTCTTCTGATCACCGGTGCTGGCGTGTTCTTCGTGTTCTTCTTCTTCACACGGTCCTTCTTCGTTGTGTTGCATCTTCCCGTTCACTCTAGTCCTATTTCTTCTTCGCCCTCTCTCTCTTCTCCATCTCCTGCTTCTTCCTTCTCTCTCTCTTCCATTCTCTTCAGTTCTCTTCTCTCTCTCTCTTCACCCTCAGTTTCTTCATCTCTCCCTCCATCTCAAAACCGCTCTTTTCCTTCTTCCTCCTCTTCTTCCTCTTCCTCCTCGTGGCTCTGGGTTCTCTTCTCAACAATCATCTCTCCTTCTTCAATCTCTGCTATTTCTCCATTCACCTCCTCCTCTGCACGCTTGAGTATCTCCTCATCAACATTCACATCAACTTCACACACTGTGCCTTTCTCTCCTTCTCCTCACACCACAGCCTCCATCGAAGTGTATTCCTTCTCTTTCATCTTCGTCACTTCTCTTCTCTCCATCATCACCACACTCAGGTCTCTCCTCCTCCTTCTCTTTACAATAGACTCTATCACAACTCTACTCTCTCTGCCCTCACCACACACATCTCTGTCTCCCTCGCTCTCACCAAAGTCCTTCTCCTTTTCACCAACTCCATCAAGGTGGAATTCTTCTTCTTCCTTCTCTTCTTCATCTATATCACCCCCTTTTTCTGGAACATCACCACCACCTCCTTCTTCTTCTCTCTCAGCACTCTCTTTGCTATCTCCCTCTTTTCCTTCACCGATCTCGTTTCCTTCTTTGCCCAGTACACTACACTCCAATTGGCGTGCCTTTTCGCCATCCGTTTCTCTCTCCTCTTCTCTTTACTTCCAGTTGCTCACCTTCTCTCCATTCTCCTCTTCTTCTCCTCCATCTCCTCCTTCACTTCCTTCGCCTGCACCCTCCTCCTCCGCCGCCTTTGCATCCTTCTCCTTCTCCTCATCCTCTTCCTCCTCTTCTTCCGTCCCGACTTCTCTCCTCTCTTCTTCCATGACTTCTCCTTCTTCACTGCCGACTCCTTGTTCTTCTTCTTCCCTCTCTTCACACTAGCACAATCCCTCCTTTCTTCTCTCTCGCCTGTTCCATCCTTCTCATCACAGCACGCCTCCTCCACCTTCTTCAGCACGGTTCCTTCTTCTCTTTCCTTCTCCTCCTCCTCACTTCTGAAGGCATTTCCTTCTTCATCACACAGTGTTTCTTCCCGCACGTCGCCACGCTCCGAGTGGTCGTTCACTTGCTGGTTTTGGCCTTCTGTCTCCTGGTGCATCAGGTGAACGACATGCTGGGAGTGAGTCACCAGAATCGGGTTGTTGCCCACTCTGTCCCTTTTTTGTAACAGGTCGTGGAAGGATGTGAGGAATAGTGCCACAATATGGGCCTTTTTGTCGTTCATGCTCCTATTCATTTGCTACTTCACCTTCAAGAACTATCCGCAAAAGAATGGAATCAGTACTCTTATCTCGTTTCCTGATAGTCGTAGATTACTTGTCCTACACCACGCAAGCGTCGATCTTCCTGATCATCGGAATGGAGTTGGTTTACTCCGTTATTTACCACCTCCAATTCAGAATCATAATGGACAACACACAAACCCCACAAACTCAGTCAACTTCTTCGCTGCTTGCGAATCCCTCTCTCATGCGCGTTGCCGCCACACCCACTTCTGTCAACAATGCATTTGTCTGGCTTGCGTTTGGCACGAGTCTGGTTGGATGCATTCTCTTCCCGAACCATCGTGACAATCTGCTCTTCCTCCCTTTACTCCTCCTACTCATCGACGATAGAGAGGACAAGGAGAAGGAGTGGATGAACTATGTAATAGGGAAGGTCAGGTTGCTGATTCCATGCTTCGTGGTGGTCAGCGTTGTGCAGATGGTATTCGAATTCCTGGACATGAAGGCGCCCATCAGCAAGCCCAATTCTGATTTGTTCTACTACCTGCTGACGGATCTGAAGATCCGCAGAATTCGCGAGGTGTTGCTGTTCCTTACCGTGACTCCTTCCTACTACTCTGCGTTCTGTCTAAGCAGCGGGTTCTATTACATGAACGACATGTTTGTGGCAATCTTTGGATTGCTGTGCATTGTGGGCCTTTTCGCCGAGACGCGAATTGGGCGTTTGTACGCTGCCCTCGGACTGGTTTCTTCGGGCATCCAGTATGTGTATGTGCGGATTCAGGAGCGTGAGAGCTTAAAGTATATTTAGTGTGTTTCCTGTTGATTGCAATAAAAAACTATTCAGGATCTTTCTCCAATCGGCACAATCACGCCCTTGGAGTTTCGGCTGATAAAGCAGCAAAAAACGGTTTACTCATAGTGCGCATATGAATGCCGCAAGGTTTCAAAAGAGGAACATCTACGATTGAGAAACGCCCCACTCCCTAACGCAATAAAGAAACTGTGTGAACATTTGAAAGGCAGCTATCATCAAAAGCAACAGATTGCAACAGGGGTAACTCTAGGATGAAGGGGGTGATTTGCGCCGACCACTAAAAGAGAGCGACGTTTCGGAATATGAACTCGAAAAGCAAAATGAATCCTTTTTGCAGGAAATGGACTCCAGGCGATCACAATCTAGGCGTAATCGCGGAGGAGAGGACTTGCTATGAATAGAGATGCGATGGCAAAAGGAAAAAACGTTTTCGCCGAAGGAAAGATGCTTCAATGCATTCAAGGCTGCGAATGAGTGGAATGGCAACGACAGTACTCGATATCGTAACCGAATGAACTTCATGAAAGGCATACTCTGCATACAGGAGATTGTCGAGAGACGAAGAGGCTAGGAATCAAACGCAACGGCGAGAACAACTGCTGAGCAAATAGACAGAGCAGTGAAAAAAGGAATGATGGCAAATCTGAACGGTGCGAAGGGACGGGCAGTTTTCAATAGCAAACACAAAAGCGTTGCGACTACTTTTCCGCTTTGCTACAGCCCCAATGAATGAATAGGAGCCGACGATAATGGAGCACAATGTGTCGTGGTCTCTTACACAAAAACCAGAACACAGTCGAAAAGAGTCATTTCCCACAGCGAAATCTTTTAGAAAGGGTAGCAACGACAAGTTCATCACACCCTTGAAGGAGTTCGCGCAGTGGTCCCCAACAACAATGGTTTCTGTACGGCTTTCCAGTTTAGACAGCACTTGCGTATTATCAGGGAGGGAGTAGCAGCATGATACATAGGGCTTGTCATTAAAGAAAGATCCTCTATACAGGAGAGAGCCGTCTTCGCTGTACAGTGATCCGTAACCACACCGCATGTTGTTACATATGGTGCCTTCATATTCAACAGTGGCTGATGACACGTGATAAAAGCGTCCATACCCAACGTAAACATTCCCTATGCAGAAGCCTTCATAGCAAACATTTCCATCGGGATCAAAAAACAGGCCCCAACCATAGCGCTCTCTTTGGAAGGTTGCATCCCCTTCCCATCGCGCTTTACTGTCGTACAACGGAATGGAGAGTTGTTTCGTCGAAAGAAAACGACATCGTTTGACATAACCATGCCGGACTTCGTAATGACCGCAGATACCCTTCAGTTGGGTATTGAGAGCGATTACATCTCCGTCGACGACACCGTTCAGCCACGTTACATAATACACAAGGTGATCATTCTCCAAGTACACCCCATTTCCAGATAGTTCCATTTGGGGGTTTAGTAAGTAATAGCACTCTTTAAGTGGGAATGATATGTAGTCTCCTCTTGCGAATTGACCCGTTCTTCTCTTCTTCTCGTCCATGAAGCCTGGCCCGCCTCCCTGCCGCTTGCTCTTGCTGCTCATGGATAGAAAAAGAGGGTTCCGCCTCTTCCCAACACAGATTTGTAACAAATGCCATCTCTTACTTCCAAATACGAATCTTGCCGTCAGTGCAGCTCGTCACAATCATCTCCTCCTTCCCTTCGCCGCTGATCACCATGTCCGTGATTTCCTCCGGATGAGAGGGCTTCACCTCGTTCGTGTGCGGGATCGTCGCGAGATCCATCTTCTCCTTTCTGCACTCGAACACGTTGCCGTGGTGGTAGTACACATCTCTCATATCGCTCTGGCCCAAGTCACACACCGTGCGGCTGCGCTGGCTGGCGTCGAGGCTCCAGTAGCGCACACAGCGGTCGCCGCCCGCCGTCAGGATGTAGCCAGCCGAATCTACGAATCAGCAATGCGCCGCTCCTCCGACACTGCGGCTGCTGCTTGAGCGTGGGCGGCAGGACGAGTGCGTTGATGCGGTGCTGGCACACCTGCGTCTCCTTGCTCACCAGAGACGCACCCACGCCCTGACCCAGGCTCTATCATCATCACTGCTCATCACTGAACGTACGCTGATAGGGACGGGATTCAGCACCACCTCGTCCTGCTTGTCCGCATCCACCGACAGCGCGTACTGGCAGGAGCCGTCCATCACATTCCACAAGTGGACGCGATCGTTGCCGCTGGCGGCCCACACCACCGGCATGTCACTCAAACTACGTCTGACCGGATGCAACCACGCTCACTTCAACTCCAGCGCCATGCGGTCGACGCAGGCGGCGTCGGACTGCTGCCAGAGGTTCACCAACAGCGGGTAGCGCATGTTGTAGAGCGGGATGAAGCCGCGCGTGGTGCCGGCCACGAGCACGCTGCTGGCGCTGTCTGCGGGTGAGGGAGGAGGCCAAGGCGGACCGAAGACGAGGGAGGACACGGCGCCCAGCGAGGAGGCGAGTTGAACGGAGGCGACGGGCGCGCGCGTGCGGACGTCGAAGAGGGAGATGCGGTTGAGGGCGGAGTAGAAGAAGCAGGAGGCGAAGGGCGAGGCGGAGGCGCCGACGGCGGTGATCTGCAGTTGAGAGACGAGGAGGAAGCAACGGGCACGCGCTCGGCACGCGTGAACTCGACGGTCTGCGAGAAGGAGTCCGCGGACTTGGCTCTGTGCGTGAAGTCGTTGCTAAACGCCCACTCGATGTCTAGCAGGGCCACCAGCCCGTCGCGCGTGGAGTAGAGGAGGTGGCGGCCGTCCTCGCACAGGTGCATGCCGTCGATGCCCGACGTCGTCTGCGTGATGATCATACCCGGGTACTCCGGCCGGCACGCCTTGCGCGCGTCAAAACACCCGATCATGCCGTTCTCGTTGCCCCAGTACACGGTCGTCGACGTCTACACTTCACGCGCCCGCGCCGCGCCCACGCCGCCCGCCAGCTTCGTCATCGCGCAGTCGAACCCCGGCGCCACCGCGCGCAGCAGCTGCCCCTCCGGCGCGTAGCCGTTCACGTCTGCTTATTATGTCACGCACCTTCGCTCACTCTTCGCCTCGCGCAGGCACAGTGCCATCGGAGCCGCCTTCTCCGGGTGTGGCATGCCCATCTCCACAACAGTGCTGGCGCGCGAGCGCGCGGGCGCGTCGTCGAAGGTAGTGTTGCCGCGCGTGCGACTGGGCGTCTTGTCGAGCGCGAACATCTGCCGGAGGAAGGAACGCATGTACATCTGCTTGGTGAACACGTCGGGTTTGACGAGATCTGTGCCCATGTCGAAGTCCAGGTACACCGACTCGCCACCTTGCGGCGCGGCGGCGGCGAAGCGGTCCTGTTTCTCCTGCTTCTCGGCGTTCTTGGCGTCCTCCAGCTGGCGGTCGGTCAGCGGCGCGTAGAGATGAACAGTGAGAGCCTCCTTGGTCCAGGGCAAGTAGAACACGGGACAGTCATAATAATCCTGAATCAGACGGATCTGGGCGTGAGCCGCGGCAGGCACACTCACCATCATGGCTTGCGTGGTGGGCTTGGGGTACACGCGCTCCATCAACAGGAGGCAGTCGATCACCTTGTCGCGGATCACCGCGCTGGGGTGCAGGAGCAGCGGACGCTACGTGTGAACCAGACATCAAACGACAACAATGGCAACGATGATGGCCTCGGCGGTCTCCTTGGGAAGGACGTTCTCCTTATCGTCGAGCAGCGAGACGAAGACGGAGAGCACCTTCAGCATGACGAGGTGGTGGTGGTTGTAGACGGAGTTCACGATGGTCTCCGTGAAGGGCTTCAGCCCGCGGCTCGAGCGACGGTAGAGCAGCGTGAAGAGGTCGATGGCGAGGAACTTCACGTAGAGCGAGGAGCTGTTCAGCTTGCCCAGGAAGATGCTGACCACCTCCGAGAAGAACAGCTTGTACCCGAAGAAGGTATAGTACAGGTCCATGTCGCGGATGCACGCGCACGCGATCTACGCTCGGCACACGCCCGCTGTTCCTACCGCCGGCACCTCGTCGTCGGCGCACATGGCGAAGGACAACAGCTCCTTTACGCTGTTGCGCAGGCGCTGCATGTCCTCGCGGTAGCCGCTCTCCACGCTGATCTCATGCTCGTCCTTGCCCTGGTTGCGCTGGCACGCCTCTGTTATCTTCTCGCGTTGCGCCACGTTTAGCAGCCGCTTGCCCGACAGCGCCAGGTCCGCCAGGCACTCCGCGATCGTCAGCTGCACCAGATCACCTCCCCTACGCGTGACGCTTCGCTGATGCGCCCACGTTCTCTGCACGCGGGCGATGGAGGGAATCACGTAGTCAGTCACCACGTTGAAGTCGGCGTGCGGCAGCGAGTGAATGCGCTTCAGCACCGCCGTGATCGCGCGGATCGCGTGGCTCACCACACACCCGTACTTCTCGCCCGTGCTGGCCGTGCTGGCCGTGCTGGCCGTGCTGGCCGTGCTGGAGAGGGTGATGGTGCTGGCAGTGTCGAGGATGTTCACGAGGAAGGGCAGCACCGACTGAAGGATCACCGTGTCGGGCAGATACTGCGTCAGGTCCGCCAGGAACGAGATCGCCGCCATCTTCGTCTCCGCGAACCGCGCGTGTCGCAGCGACGTCGTCAGCAGCGGCAGCAGCACCAGCAAACACTCGTGCCCAGCATACTCCGGCTCCACCGCCACGTCGGCCTCCGCTTCGGCCTCCGTCGTCGCCTCCTCCGCCATCGGCGTCTTGGCGGCGGCCTCTTCGTGCGAGGGCTCGCGCTGCTTGTCGATCTTCGCCTGCAGCGCCGCGATCTCCTCGCGCAGCGCCGCCAGCCGCGGCTTGTAGTCCGCCGACACCTGCGGCTCGAGTGTCACGTGCACGGACGCCTCCTCCGCGGGGCGGCGGTGTGCGCCGTTCACGATCTCGCCGAGCACCTGCACGCAGTGCGCGTAGAACTGCTGCCGCGCGGGACTGCACACGCCCGCCATGGCTAGAGGTGATTCCCACGGGTGGCCCGCACCGCGCATGATGTCCGCGTAGCGGGAGAGAACGAGGAGGACGCGCGCGTCGCCGGATGTGTTCTCAGGCTGCATGCACTCGCGGAAGAGCGGGAAGAGCAGGTCGCGGAAGAGTGGCGGGAAAAGCTGGCCGTCGCCGGTGAAACGGTTCAGGTACCTACGTGTGAGAGAGTGTGAGAACGGCCACTCGTCCGCACTGAGGCGAAGACGGTCGTTCTTCGCGATCATGCTGGCCACCAGCTCCTACGCCTCAGACACCGCCGCCGCACCCACGCGCACGCGCGGGTCCTCGATGCGGTTCAGCGCGGAGCACTCGTAGGCGTCGTCGTTGCAGTAGCGCAGGAGGTTGCTGAGGTCGAAGAGCTCCTGCCCCTTGTTGAACATCTCGGCGATCACGCAGCCCAGCGAGAAGATGTCGCTGCTCCAGCTACGGGTCAGCGTGGCGAGTGGCGGGGACTGGAGAGAGCACGGCTGGTCGGGCGGCGGCACGGCGTCGGTGTACTCCGGAGGGTAGGAGGGTGCGGCGTCGTTCTTCTGGCTGGAGGTGAGATGATGCGATGATGCGCACAGGGTCTGCTGGACGATGCGCTCCGGTGCGAGATAACAGGAGTGGCGGTTCTGCGTGTTGAAGAAGTAGGAGAAGTAGGCTAGAGTGGAAGGAGGGAGAATTCGCTACTGAAGATGTTGTCTTCGATGGAGAGCTGCGCCGGCTTGTAGTAGCCAAAGTCCGTGTTGTGAAGGAAGTTTCGGCAGCGGCGCGAAAGGATATGTCAAATACACCCATCCCCAGGAGGTGATGACGATATTCTCCGGCTTGATGTCCCCATGTGTAAGCTTTGCGTCGTGGAGCTGGCTTAGCGCCTAGTCGTCAGCTCCGCTCGGAGAATCCACCTGAAGACACTGGTAGACGATCCATAGCTTCTCGATCGAGGTGGGGAACGGGCGAGAGCTACGGTGAAGAGATCGGAGAAATGCAACTTCAAACGGGCATTGAGACAGCTGTTGAAGTAGGGTCGGATCATGTACGCAGTGCGGTTGTTGCTGTCGTAGTAGCAGCGCTAGAATAACATGGGTTACAACGGCGTTACGGTGAAGGGAGCCAAGTTCGGCTGCTTCAGCGGATTCAGCTTCGATCTAACGAAGTCCAGATACTTCTGATGCTCCTTAATGTTGACGCCCTCCGCTGGCACTTGGAACACCTTGATCACGACATATCCATTGGCGTTTTTCCCCAAACCCGTCTTCATGTACTTTCCATTTCCGATTTGGTACTACGGTCGATGCGCGGCCCAAACACGTACAGGAATGAAATGACCGTCTGATGTAGTCGAATTGGCGATGCTGCGAGATTTGCCTTGCGAATAGATAATGATATTACCCATGCTGCAGTCACAGATTCCTCTATTCTTCCAAAACCCTAGTGTTCGTAGATCGGGCCGCATGAAGACACTAGCCCCCAAATAGGATTGAATTGGGTCCTTTCTTGATTCCCATCCTTATTCATTCCTGTGTATTGGGTTGCAGTCTACTCACCTAGGAAACGGTACTGGAGGGCTTGCGGTTTGTTTTACCTGATTGAAGTAGATAAGGGAAACAACCCTTTAGAAAAGAAAGAGACACCGTTACTACCTCGAACTGAGAATTCTAGGGTCATTTGAACTCCCAGTAATAGATACTCGAAGTCGGTCTTTCCCACAATTTCTAGCAACCTATGTCAAAGGAAACAGTCAGAGGAAGGACAGGTCTTCAAAACGCGGGGAACACCTGTTTCATGAATGCGGCTCTGCAGGTCCTAATTGTTATGATGACGATTACGAGTAGTGTTTGCTGCACGCTCCGGAACTTGTATTTCCGTTCTTGGACACGAGTGAGAATCCGATCGTTTGTATGGGGGGATGAGTTCATCCGTAGGAAGGCCTGACCAATGACAAGTACAAATTGGTGAGGGAGTTTGCGAAGTTGGCCCGCAATCACTATTCAACGAACTGCAAGACCCAAACCACGCAGGGAATGCGGAAAGCGATTAAGAATATCGCATCGTACCTTTGCGACGGAGACCAGCACGATTCCCACGAACTGATGGTCATTCTTAGGCCAGTCTGTTATGCGTAGAACTTTGTTCTGCAGGGACTGGAAGAGGAACTCAACCGCAAGAACCCCGAAAGGGAGAAGATGGACAGCAATGTCCGACCTGAGTACTACGAGGGATGCGAGGAGGACCTGACGGCCATACTCGACGAGGTGCGGGATGCTTCGAAGGAGTGGTGGAGTGATTATATGTACAACAATGACTGCTTCATCTCGGATGTGTTATATGGTGAGATTTGCAACGAGATCCAATGCACCAACTGCAAGAAGGTTCCCATTCGAGCTGCAGGTGACGCGTAGTGCGTGTACAATCTGTCTGCATTTAACACCCTCTATGTCCCGATCCAGAAGAGCACAATCTCCCTGAAGGTGAATCTCGTTCTCGAGGCTTACTCTCCCGAGACAGACGAGATCAGCGTGAACTTCTTTACCATCCAATTGTCTCTCAAAGCCACCGACTCCGTCAAGATGCTGGACATGCGTCTGCACGAGCGATTCAAAGCCATCACCCACGAGAAGGAGGGAGAAGGGAGCAACGCTGCCGATTTCATCAAGGACTCGAAGTTCGTGTACATACTCCGTAAATCCACGTCAAAATCCTGCCACGTCTCCTCCTTTTATCGAATTCATTCCTAGTACTCGCGCATCCTCTTTTCCACGTGCGTGTCTGAATTTGCAAATGCGAAAGGGTCTTCCATTTTTGCATACTACGTACTCCAACACGCGGGCGTTCACGGAATAGATTCCACCCACCTCTGCCGGCTGTGTACCTGTTTTCTTCCAAGCGGGCCTTATGGACAAGACACAGTGCATCAATGTCGAGTTTCCGGATGATCTGAACTCCTACACGATGAAGCTGACGTCCGATCCGATTCCGCTGCTGCTGTCGATATCCAAGCAGGCTACGGCATCGCAGCTCCAGTCCCAGATTGAGCACATTCTTCGCATCAGTCGCGACCACCGCATTAAAACCAACGCCAGCAACCCCGGTTCGATCGAGCGGTACATCGAGCCCTACAGCACCATCTACGTGGACTCCCAATACTACACAAACAGCGTTTTCTTTATGGAGAGTATCACTGAAACGCCCACCTCTTCTGAAACCTCTACCTCTGAAACCTCTGAGACAACCAAAGAGGGATCCGAAACCGCGGCGGAAGAAGCGAGAGAAGCGGCTCCCGCCAACTCCCTCGAATTCCCGCGGTTCTACTGCCTGCCGCTGTCCTCCCTCTCCCAGCAGACGCTGAAGCCGTCGCTGCTGCCCGAGCTGTCCGCCGAGCCCAGCACCCTCATCTTCCACCTCTTCGCCACGTTGGACGCCAAGACGGACTACCGCTGCGTGTACGTGGCGACGCGCGTCCGAGGACTGCCCACCGCCTCCTCCTTCCTCTTCGAGGGCTGCAAGGACCCCGGCTCGGCGCTGAGTTCGCTGGCCCAGGCGGTGCGCGCGGCGCCGGCGCCGATCGCCTACACGGACGAGCAGGCGGCGGAGGAGACGAAGAACTGCGGGAAGAAGAGCGTGGTGGCGGAGAAGCCGAAACAGCTGCAGCTGACGGACTGCTTGGAGCTGAAGAAGCCGTCGACGGTGATCCTGACGGGCTCGGGGTGAGTGAGGGCGTGAGTGCTGAGTGGTAGAACCTGCCAGTATTGCCGCAAGTGTTCCACCGTGGTGACCACGCCGTACCTGTGCCGGCTGCCGGACCTGCTGCTGATCCAGCTGAAGCGGTTCAAGTACAGTGGGTGTGAGGGGAGAGGATTAGGCGTAGGCGCTGTGTCGCGGAAGCAAGCATTCGGGAAGGAGAAGATCTGCACGTATGTGGAGTATCCGGTGCACGATTTTGATGTGACGGATTATTTACTGCCCTCGGCACGAGCGGACCTGACAAACCCCGATCAGAGCAAGTACGAATTGCAATGCGTGGTGAACCACACGGGAGGTGCTGATTTTGGGCATTATTACGCGTACTGTCGTGACGGATACAACGATTTGGACAATTGGTTCGAATACAACGATGCGAGTGTGAGTGCGGTGAGGGAAGAGGAGGTGGTAACGAAGAACGCATACTTGCTGTTGTACCGCAGAAAGGACCTGGGCAACGCGATCTACACACGGATTAGCGAGATGACGATTCTGGGAGGGAAGAAGGAGGACGTTTCGTTAGACAGCGTGAAGGAGAAGATGATGAAGGTGGAGAGCGAGAAAAAGCTGGAGCGGGAGCGGAAGGACGCGGTGGAGAAGGAGAAGAAGGAAGGCGTGGAGGAAGTGAAGGACGAGAAGAAGGGGAAGAGGCACATGTCGAAAGAGGAGAGGAAACTGCTGCGGGAAGCAATGAAGGCGGAGAGGAAGGCAGAGAGGAAACGGAAGTGAGTATGGTTTGTTTGGAACGAAACAGCCGAAAAGAACTTAATTCTTTACGATATCGCTGATCAACTTCAACACAGAAAAGAACGTGGCAACTACCATAAGGAGGAATGCGGCCAATCCCAAAAACAGATGAACCATTTTCTCCTTCGTGCGCATCGTGCTCCTGAATACGGAGTAGTGGATGATCACCGGAATGAGAATGGAGGTGGCGACGAACGCAAACCCGCCGAGTGCGAATGAAGGAACTCCCCGCACCACGCAACAAGGATATATAAATTGACAATACTGCCGAAGAACGGAAGCACGTACGAGATGAAGCTCAATCCCGCAATCTGCGCGAAGCGCACCCAGAGACGCTTCGGCTCGTTCACGAGGAAGCTGTTGCTCTTCACCGGGCCTAACCATCACTCGCCCCCACGACCCCCACAATTCTTCTCCAGGAGCTCGTTGGTGGAGGAGAGCAGCACGGGCTCCGAGCACATGCAGGACAGCCACATCAGCAGGTTGATGAGGACGGCCCAGCCGGAGCTGCTCGGCAGGTTCGACACGATGTTGGACTTGATCGTGAAATTGCCCTCGGCGTCGCGCACGGAGGCATAGACCACAGTGGAGGGGATGGAGAAGACCAGGTAGACGATGCAGACGGCGAAGATGCTCTTCACGGTCACGCCGAAGGTCTTCGGCAATTGCGCCTTCACCACCTGCTTCTAGCGATGAGGCTGGAGAATTGAAGGGACATAGTAGGTCAGGAAGCAGAAGTTGTAGCCCAGCGAGTAGGGCGCCACGCCGATGCTGGAGAAGAAGGAGCGAATGTCATGCGCCCACAGAATCGACGGGTCGAACTGAACCTTGATGGTCGCGAGACCGTACCTAAGCGTCAGAAGGCGTGGGCGGGAGCGTACACAAGCACGACGACGTAGGAGAGAACGAGGGTGAAGATGCCGAACCACGAGACGAAGAACAGCTGCCTAGGCGTGAATCGCTCTTCCAGACGGGACTTGGTGTTGCGGATGCAGCACAGGACGTAACAGAGAAGAGTAGACACAATGTGGAGGATGAGGTCGCGAGAGGTCTTTCCGCCCAGGAAGTTCTCGGGATAGGGAAGCTGCTTAATGAAATCGAACATGCCGATCATGGTTCCCAGCATGACGCTCCACACCGTCATGTAGAAGAACACCAGGAAAACGTAGTATCCCTTCATGCCGTAAAGCTAGTGGTCACGTCGATTCTCAAGCGCGCACTTGGTACATAAGATTCGCGTAGTCGTTCTCAATAACCATTCCATTGTGCACCTGCAGATTCCTCTTCTTCAGACCTTCGTTCGCGTCGATCAGATACTTGGTGTTGATGACGTTCGCCCAGGTGACCAGCAGGAAGGCAACGATCGTGGGAATGATTCCCATCTACGCAGTTACTGTCACAACAGAGGCACACATTCAGCACAGAGGCAGGGATGGACAAGCATCCAGTTCCAGTCACGGCCTTGACAATGGCGACTGAAAACTAGGGTGAACGCAACCTCCCGTCATTACCTCTGAGTTGGTGATGGTGAAATCGGTCACTTTAGGAGCGTCCGTCTTTTCCTCCTTCGTCTCCTTAATGGGGATGACCACCTCATGAGGAGCGGGCTTCACGTCGGCCGAAAGCTCATTGTTCAACGTATCCACCTTCTTATTCTCAACAGAGGCTTTTGGACTGTCGCTCATATTGTGCTAAACAGAACGAGTAAAGGACAGAAACGCAAGGAGTCGTCAATAAAGTGTGGCTCGGGTAAGGCGAGGGTTTTCTATTGGCTTCTCTCTTTCCCCGACCGCGGTTATCCTCACTTCTTTGCCGTGGCAATTGTACGCCTCCTCATTCTCCTAGCAACTGACGATCTTCGATCGAAAACAAGGGAATTCGAGTGAGCGCCATGTACCTTCTGTCTCTGTGAGGCTTTTCGACTTCTTATCTTTCATTCTGGGTCGTGGGCTCGGTTTATGCAAAACAGTCTTTTCACAAGGGGTAGTTCGTGTTGGCGGAGCAACATTCGAGTTGGAGGGAATTGTTGCTTCTTCCCTCCTCCCACCCATATAAACCTTCCAAATGTCTGTTGCAGCAGACAATTATCGAGTGATCACCGATACCCTTTCAAATCTCAAGCGCATTCTACTGATCGACGACGATCCTGCTCATCGTTCAAAGAGAGTGCATCTCTCCCCTTTGCATCAAAGCGCGCTTGCTTCTTCTCTGAGTGAAGTGGTTCATCCAGTGATTGCTGGGTCTGCGACTGGGAATGCGGGTGCTGCATCTACAGCGACTGTAGAGAGTGTGGAGCAGGATTTGGAGCAGGGAGGGGGCTCTTCTGATGAAATCCACAACGGCCACTCTTCCCCTGTTTTCCTTTCTTCCTCTCCCGATATTCATATTGAGTTATCCCAGGAGGAGTGTGAGAGAAGTGGGAAGCAGAAGGAGGGTGCAATGATGAGAATGGAAGGGAATGGAGTGGAGGATGACAGTGTTGTGTTAACGTCAGCATCTGTAGTAGCAACGGATCCTATTGCACGTAATGAGGAGCCAATTGTGTTGGAAGAAGTCACAATCAGGAAGCGAGAGACTACTCCGTTGAAGGAGCTGGAGGTGTCGATAGACACCATTCCATTGGAGGAACCTATGACGTCGAAAGACACCATTCCATTGAAGGAGCCGGAGATGCGAAAAGAAGCACTACAGAAGGAGTCTGAACAGAAGGACGCGGCCTTAACCGACCACTCCCTCTCCCTGGAAGAGCGCATGGAGCAAATCCTCACGACGATGGACCATCAGATCACCTCCTCCGACCAAGCTCGCGCCGCCTTCAGACCGCCGCGCATATCTCCGCCATCGCCGCGCCCTTCTCCCACGCTCTCCATCTCTCGCCTCCTGTTCGTCTACATCAACCACCGCGGCTGCGCCGTCGCTTTCCCTCCCTCGCATCACGCGTAGGACCGCGTGCGCCTGCTCCTGAGCTACCTCCACACAACGCCCACTCTCATCGCCCACAAACCTGCCGTCACACAACAGACGCTGTCCGTGCAAGGTGAGACTGCCTCGTTAAATCAATTGCAGAGTACACGCACTACATGAAGGAGCACGAGCTGCCCTGCCTCATCACTCCCATTCTTGTCGTCTCCTGTTCTTGAAATGACCGTCAGGAAGTCCATCTCACGGACAAGGCGAAGCCTCTCTTCGTTCTCCACGACGATCCTGTCTTCGAGTCCTCCTTCACTTCTGCCCTCACTCCCAGATTTCTGGTCCATGTGTACGACCTGCACGACAGCGATCCGGAGAGGTGCATCGTCGAACGAAATATCGACTATTCCTGCCAATTCGTGTATCACGAGCTGTGGTGGTACGAACACGCGCGCGAGAAGGAGTCCAGCGACAGCCAGCGAATCAAGGCAAGGGAGAGTGCGGTTCGTAATGTTCAGCTGAAGAAGCAATTTATGTCCACGGTGCTCTTCCCTTCGCTCCAGATGATTAGCGGCGATGTGAGGCGGATTAGGCATGGGGAGGAAGAGCGGGTTCATTTCTGCAGAAGAGTGTGAGTACTAGCTGGAAAGCTACGATTTCTCCCTGGTTTCGCTGATGACAACGATCGAGAGTGAGTTCGACGTGGCTGTGGATTTGTTCGAGGATTTGAAGCGTAGTGCCATGTGGCGATTATAATGAGTAGAGTACTATACTCGGTTGAAGGAAAAGGAGTTTGTCGTGAATTGCAACCGATACTGGACTGTTTGTTGTGTACACACCCTTCTCTACTGTTTTGCACGAAATGAGCCCTATGTCAGAATAGAAGACACAATTCTGTCTAAAGGATGTCGATCCAAGTATTCAACGAATCGAAGGTGGTGACGAGCGGGAGGAATAAGATCACGTCTGTTACTTCCGATACGACACACATCTACGTTTCTTTAAAGGACGGAAAGCTCTTTGTTTACGAGCGCATCGACGGTACGGCTATCATAATGGTTTTCACGAAAAGGTCCCGGACTGCAATTTCGAGAGAGCGGTGAGATTCCGAACTTCTCGGGTTGCAAAAAGGGTGCCATCATGATGCATTGTGTGGAGAAGTGGAATCTCCTGTTTGCTCTGAACGACAAGGGAATTGCAGTAACGTGAACGATTCTTCTCTTATTGTAGATCCACGAGCTTAATAATCTCCAGAACGGCTCCTATCTGCCGAATACGAGTGGCTGCTCGCTGATGGCCTTTGATGAGAACCGTCACGTCGTTGTGGCTTCATGGAAGCGGAAGATTTACGTGTTCCAGCTCCGGGATCAGGTGCCTCTGAACAAGTGCTTCGTGAAGGAGATCATCCTTCCCGGTTGCTCTTTCTCGCACCCAATCACTCGTAGACACGGTGCTGTGCATGGAGTTTCTGAACTCCTTGCTGTTTGTGGGGTACAAACGGGAGTACTGCCTGGTGGACATCAACCAGGGCCGTTCCTGCAAGGACATCTGCGAGATCAGCAAAAGCACGTCGAAGCCGTTTTGCGTGCGGATCCAGCAGGGAGAGGGAATCTGCAACGGCAATGGCGACGAGAACAACACCAAGGAGCAGGGAGAAATGCTCCTCGCGAACGACAGAAAGGGCCTGTTCTACGATTTCGTGGGCTCTCCGGCGAGAGGAGTATCGGATGATCATCGCGGTGATGCGTAGAAAGGCCAGCACCTCGAGTGGCAGACGGACGCCATCGGCGGCGCATACCTGTGCCCGTACTTCCTCGCCCTCACGACGAACGGCGTGGAGGTGTTTAACTCCTGGAGATATCAGCCCATTCAAGTGAGTGCCAAAAATCCCCTCAATTCCAGACAATCCCCATGTCCTCCCCCAAATACATCGAGGAGGCCCATTTCCTGAGTAATGGTCAGTCCGGTCCCAATTCTTTTTCCCTCTGACCCCTAGTGGACGGCTGCCTCGTCTGCACCCAGCAAGTGGTGTACGTTCTCCAAATGCTCTCTCTCCCCCAACAAGTGCTCTTTCCCGCGGTTCCTCACTCCCAGATCACCACGCTCATTTCCGACCAGTACAAGTGCTTCGACGACGCTCTGACGCTGTGCAGCCTCTTCCCGCGGGGAAAGGAGCAACTCCGCGACCAGTTCAAAACCCAGATTTCCCGCCTGAAGGGCCTGTACCTGTTCAGCGAGGGCAAGTACGACAGTGCCATCTCCTTCTTGCAACGCGGCATGGTTCCCACGCAGCAGGTGTTATCACTGTATCCGTCCATCATTCCGGATTCTCTCCCGACCAACATGTGAGCATGCTCAGAGAGGGTCAGAGATAGATCACCTTATCCGCAGCGCGTGTTCCAATCGCGCTATGAAGAGAATCAGGCAATTGAGGCGCTTCTGCCTCTTCTCAACACGCGTCGCCAACAACTACTCGTGCGCACCACTTTTCCCGCTCACTCGCAGATGAAACTGTCGCAGCTGAAGAGTCTCCAGGACAAGGACAACACCGACCCCGACGCCTCGGGCCTCGGTTATTCCTCGGTGATTCACCTCTCCGTCGCCGAGGAGGACACCACCCAGATCTGGCAGGACCTGACGCTGATCGACACGGTGCTGCTGCGCGCGTACGTCCGCACCAACCGCCCCGCTATCATTCCCTTCCTTCGCCACGAGAACTTCGTGCCCTTCGATGATGCGCAGCAACTGCTCGCCGGGGCGGGCATGGAGCCGGAACTCATCGCTCTGTACTCCACGCACCACAAGCACGACCTCGTACGCCCCTTGCCTCGCCTCACCCGCAGGCCATCGCGCAGATCCTCCAGCCCCTGCGCGACACGACGCTGTCCCCGACGGAGCGTCAACAGCGCTTGATGGACCTGGTGCACTATCTCCAACAGCTGGGCAGCGACTACCAGGAACTGATCTTTGACTGCAGCCGCATGTTCTACAAGGAGTCGCGGCAGCTGGTGCTGGAGCTGTTCGTGAACTACCACCCCGTCGACGGCGGGCAGCCCATCGACTGCGAGACCATTCGCCAGCACCTGCACGATCTGTCCGAGGGCGACGAGCAGTTGAAGAACGACTGGGAGAAGAACGCGCTGGAGATCACCTACCTGCGACATTGCATCGGGGACAAAAACGAGGGGTCCCCCAACTTCCACACGAGGCTGGTGTTGCTGTATGCACAGAGCATCTCGAGTTTGAGCGCGAGCATTCAGACCTTGAAGAGTGCGTAATCAGGCCGAATTCTGACGTGTAGAGAAATGCGAGGAGGTGGAGACAAAGGAGGAGGACAAGGAGGCGGATTACTCGAGCATGCTGAATGGAATGTCTCTGATGATCACACAGCGCGAAGAGCTGCTGTTGCGGAGCAAGAAGGAATTGCTCGAGTTTTTGGAGTTGTCGGATCAGTACGATATCACCCTGATTTTGGAGAAACTGAGCGGGAATGAGTTTTTGGAAGAACAGGCCGTGAGAGCAGACGGGCGTTTCAATGGTAGATCATTCTATCAAAGAGCGGAGAGTACCTGAATGCTCTGAGCATCATCGCCCACCGTCTCGGCAACATCAACATGGCCGATGCGTATTGCACGAAGATCTTCAACTCCGGCAAAAACCCGGATATCTTCCTCCACCTGATCAAAACGTATCTGTATCCGCCCGAGGACTCCACTCTCTCCAAAGAAGATTCCATTCATCTCGCTCTTCGCGTGTTCAGTAGTCACTTCGAGTACGGGCTCCTTGATGATCATACTTGTTAGCAAAGTGGACCCGATTGTGGTGTTCAACCTTCTCCCGGATTCCCTGCCGCTGGAGGAGGTGGCGAAGGCGGTTCTGTGTGAGCAGTAGGTTATGGAGTGCATCGAGGTGAATCTGACCAAGTTGGATGAGAAGAGAAGGAACATGCTGATGCTCCGACAATTGGCGGAAGTACGCAGACTCGCTGTGAGCGAGGAGTATATGAATATGCGGAACTCCTCCTTCGAGAACACCAGCACCACCATCTGCCCCGTGTGCAAGCGCGTGATTGGCGATTCCGTCTTTACCTGGAACCCGAACGGCGTGATTATGCATACTGCATGTGCTATACCCAAATACCCGTCTTTGTTGGAAGAAACACGGAATTGTCTAAACACTGTGTTCATGAAGTTGATGTGGAAGTCACTGCGAATGGTATCGTTGATGAACCGCTTCTTCGGCTTCACCTCCTTTCCCTGGTTGCGGAACACCACATCATCATCCCACCTACGCCCTCATTCGATATGCGCGTCCCAACCTCCTCTTGATGCCTCCATTGTCCGACGAAAATAGCAGCGGATTCGAGTGGAGCATCTCTTCGCGATTCAGCGCTGCGTCCATTTGTGCCTTCTCTTCTTCCTACCTGTGAGTTTTGTAAAGTGTCACCACCTCCTTCTTCTTTGCCTTCTCCTTCTCCTTCTTCACACGCGCGAGCTCTGCTAAGAGGAGCGCCTTCTCTTCCTCACTACAGATGACTAGCACAACACGCAGGAAACGAATCCGACTCCTCGGAAGATGACGATTCACTCACACTCTCGTCAGAGTCATCAAAGTCTCCAAAATCGTCATTCTTTTCCGGTTCCGGAGCACTAAGCGCAGCAGGCACCTCCTTCTTTTCTTCCTCCTCTACGCCCTCACTCTCCTTTCTCTCCATATACTTGGTTTTGATTTTACATCTTCCGGTACTTTCACCTCGGGAATCACGTCTCTACATCATTATCATGGAAATCACAAAGGCCACCTCATTTTGAGCGTCATTTGTCCCGGCAGGTCCTTTGCCGAGAAGTGGAGACTGATGGCTCCTAATCTAGTCAGAGTGGGCGATTCAAAACCAACCTCCCGTTAAATAGCCTCCCGAGATGCTCCCGTCTCCCGAAGAGCGTCCTGATGCAGACGTCCATCCAGCCTTATTCGCAGTCGACATGAAGCAATTGTGTAGCAAGGCAACACAAAGATTGCTTATAACAAAAACAGCAACATAAAGGAACGAGACTACTCCATAGTCACTAGAGTCCGTGCCCAGCCGAACGGGATGATCACGCACTTCCGCTCTTCGTCTTCGCCGAATCGATACGCGCCGCCTCCAACTTGTCCAGATACGCCTGGTCCACTCCGCCCGTGATCTACGCCTCACCCCCCGCCTCCTCCCGCACATAGACTCCGTCGAAGCAGGAGCACTCGAAGTCCTTCGGACCGGGTCCGTCTATTCCTCACGCCTCGCCGCCTCACCCACAGATCTCCGCGTCGCGACACGCCCGCTTCAGGTCCTCCAGCGACTGGTACAGCACGTACTCGGCGTCGATCACCTTCGCCACCTCGCACGGCGTCAGCGAATGCGCGATCAGCTCCTTCGTCGTCGGCATGTCGATCCCGTACACGTTGCAGAAGCGTACGGGCGGCGCTGCGGAGGCCACGAACACGTGCTTCGCGCCCGCCTGGCGAATGGCCTACGCTTCAGCCCCGCAGCCCGCGCGCACCTTCACCAGCATGCGCGTGGTGTTGCCGCGGACGATGGAGTCGTCCACCACCAGCACCGACAGCCCCTTCACCGCGTCCTACGCGTGATCCTCGCTGGCGACGCGCACGTGGATGGGGTTGTGCTTGATGCGGATGCTCTTCTGGCGCATCTGCTGCGCCGGCATGATGAAGGTGCGCGCGATGTACCGGTTCTTCGACAGGCCCTCGATGTACTTCTTGCCCAGCGTCGTCGCGATCTGCGCGTCACTCCCCACACTCACGCCCACCGAAATAGCCGTGTGGCGACTGGTGTCCGGTACGGCCATCACCACGTCGATCATCTTCTCCAGACACGGGAGGCTCGCGTCGTAGCCCGCGTCACCCTCGTCCACCACCACGGCACGCTCGCCCTCCTCCAGCACGCGCAGCCGGTGCACGCGCTCCGCCAGGCGCACGCCCATCTGCACGCGCGCCTCGTACACGGAGATGTTGTCCATCACGGAGTCGGGCCGCGCCAGGTACACGTACTCGAAGATGCAGGGTTGCAACGCGCATGCCAGCGCGTCTGTGTGGGTGTGAAGCTGCATGTTCATGTCCAGGAACAACACCTCGCCCGCGCCCACGTCGCCTAGGCGTCACGCCTGGGGGACAGACTCACGCTCGCGGTCCAGACCGATGGCTTCGATGGCCACGCTCTCCGATGCTGCCGCGAATTCGATGATGTTGCCGTTCTCGTCGCGTCTCGTGCCGAAGCAGAGAGGACTATGTGTGAGTCGTTGGCGAGGTCTGGACCGAATGCCGTGCGGATCGCGGAACACCAGCATGCCGATTCCCTTGATGAGCACCACCACCGCGTAGCCCCCGCGAACGAGCGACATGGTCTCGTGGACAGAGTCCCACAGGTTGTCGAGCGTCGGAAGAGGCATCTTGCCCTCCTCGGCGCTGGACTAGGATTCAGAATGGAAATGAAAAGGTACGCGGTCGATGTGGCGCTCCAGCTCCTCAGCAAACACGTTGAGCATCAGCTCACTATCCTACGCGTGACTGTTCATAAAAAGGATCTACACTCGTCGTGTTGATGCAGCGGAGAGCGCACAGCAGTCTCTGTCTCAACTCGTCGCAGTTGATGAGATTGCCGTTGTGGGCAAGAGCAATGCCGTAGCTATGCATTCAGCTCGCTTTGCACATCTACGGGTAGTTGGTGAAGAAGGGCTGTGCCTCGTTGCGGTCAGGAGAACCGGCAGTGGGGTAGCGGACGTGGCCAATACCGTAGTAGCCCGTCAGCTTGGCCAGATTATTCTGGTTGAACACTCTGGTGATGAGGGAAAGACAGAGGGATCACTCAGAAACCAAACCGTTGTCCTTCACCGTTCTCACTTGCTGTCCATCGCAGGTGGTGATACCGCACGCATCTGAAAATGAAAATGGGGGAGAGAGGGAACCCTGACCACGATGTTGGAGCATGGTGAGCGCCGTATTCAGCTCCCCGGCAACGTGAATTCCGAGCTCTTCCTTGGTAAACAAACCAATGATACCGCACATATTCCGCTTTGTGTGGCAAAAAGGGAAAGGGAAGCGTGGATTGGAATAGTGGGGGTGGGTGGGATGTGTTGTTGCAGAATCTTCATGCTGCGTCTTTTTGAGTGGTATCATTGATGTGGTTGTCATTGATTGCAAACATAGTATGAAATGGATTATCTGCTAAAGTGTCACTCTCGTAATGAGCCCTGCAATGAACCAAATTCTATTTCAACAATGCATATTTTGAAATGTAACAGCCTATGCAGCCTATAGGAAGCTCAGAAAACGTCAATTGGGAGTAGTAACGCATTCCCCTCCAACAATCATCGAGATGGCATGGATCATGCAATTGCAATCTTCTTTTGTACCAAGCGTTGCATTGGCACGATGGGAAGGATGCCGTGTATTTATAGTGAATTGAAAACAAACACGCCATTCTTCACACAATAGACACACGATTCTCCCGCTCCACAAGCAAGATCGGAAGCGATTACTGTACACGCAATCATACACATAGTAGCACTTCTTCTCCACGCGTAACTCCATTTCGTGGATGCGATTCTTCTCTGTAACGTTCATCTACGGATCATTCCTTCTCCTTGCTCCCCACGCTCTGTTCCTCGTCCAGTACTTTAAACACCCTATGCTCATCGCATCCGCACACAAAACTATCACTGATGTCGCATTCCCTTCCTTACATCTGATGAAGCCAATCGCCCGTTTTCGTGCAATCCTTCACTCCAAACACGCCCTTCACCAGACTCCCCCGCTTCACGCGGTAATGCTTCAGCCGTCCCCGCACGCTGCCCTTCACACTCTCTCCCTTCTCATCTCGAAGCACAAACTCCGTGAACTTCGTCGTCTCCTTCTCCGCAAACATGTCCTCTGGGAGTGATTGCTGTGATTGCTGCTGTGACAGTTGCTGTGAGAATTGCTGTGACAGTTGCTGTGAGAATTGCTGTGACAGTTGCTGTGACTGCTTTGACTGTTGTAGCAGTTGCCGCAGGGGCAGGTACCCAAACTTCTTCTCTCGGTCGGCGCTCCAGAAAACGAGCACATTCTGCATCACCTCCGAGGTGGGGATTCCGACGTCCCGGTTCAGTTCCAGCACCAGACGCATGGCTGTGTGCGCGGGGAAGAACCCGTGCTGCACCAGCACAAACGTCTCTTCCCCGCGGTGACCGCTCTGTCGCCACAGCCCCTGCAATGTGGTCAGACGCGCCGGATCGAAGGCCAGCTGGGTGTTGTCCGCCAGTCCGCTCTTGACGGCGAGCAGCTCGAAGGGAAGCGCGCCGGTCTTGGAGGTGACGGTTACGCGGGTGAATCGCGTGGTGGGCGGGAGGAGGCGCTGGGGCACGAAGACGAAGAGCGAGGCGGCGAGCGGGCAGGCGAGGGAACAGTGGAGCGAACAGGTAGTGGCGTCGCTCTGCTGGCGATAGCTGCGCACTGGAAGTGAGCGAGAAGGCGAAGGCGAACGCTGTGTGAGAAGGGGCGAGGTGTGGCCCGCCAGTGGGAGAGAGACGGAGACGGAGGCGTCGGCGGCGCGGAGGGCGAAGTCTTCGCTGACGAATGGGTGCGTGTAGGAGGCGACGCGCGTGTAGACGCTGTCGGCGGCGACGGAGAAGGTCACGTCCACGTGGAGTTCGCTGAAGATGAGAAGGAGAAGGCAGACGGACAAGGGCGTGGTGAGGAAGAGAAGGAAGGGCAACTCGGTGCAGGAGTTGGGGCGAAGCGGAAACTGCGATTGGATGCGGGCGACGTGCGCTGGGTCGTAGGCGATGAAGGAGGGGGCGCAGTTCCCCGCGGTTATGGGGAAGGAGACCAGTTTGAGCGAGGAGGTGCTGGGCGTGTCCTCACGTCGGAATCGGATCGTGGAAGTGACGCACGAGCCCGGCTTCTCTCTGTGCTTCAGTCTCTCTTCCTTCGCCTACCCTCTGAACACCCACTGTTCCTGCTCCTTCTCGCCCAGCACCAGCTTCAGCTGCAGCGTCACATCCTCCACCTTCTCCTTCAGACAGCGCAGCGACAGCGTCACGGCGTGTGTCTCGCCGAAGAGCAGCGGTGGGGGAATGGAGGACAGCGTGACGGGCAGTTGCGGGAACGAAGGAATGACGAGAACTAGGACTGAGGTGGAGATGGATGGAAGACTGCGGATTGGCGGGAGGGCGGCGGCGATCACGTGACTACGCACGTGCCCGATCTGCACCTGGGAGTGAGAGGAGAGAGAGAAAGCAACGCGGAGGCCCGTGAAACGCATCTCGCCACAGGCTGTTGGGATCACGAAGAGGTGTGTGGTGGTGGAGGCATGTGCGGGCAGCACGGTGCTGCGCGCGGAGATGCACCGCAGTGTGGAGGAGGCGGTGAGCACCTCTATGGCAGAGACGGTCACGGGGGCAGGCAGCGGGTTCTGCAGCGTCACCTCCACGCGGTAGGTTTCTCCCAACACCCACACCTAGCCATCAGACCGCGGATCCTATCACACTTCCTTCTTGGGCTCCGCGGAGCCTGTGGAACCTGTGGAACCGGCGGATCCAATGGATCGGGTTTTGAAGGAGGGCACGAACATGAAGGTCTTGTCCACCGCCAGCGACCGTCTGGTTGTGACCCCCCGTTTTCGAGCCCACTGGTGGATGATGCTGCCCGGGTCGAGACAGGCGGTGGACAGGGCGGTGAGGCGAACGGGCAGGGCAGCGTGACTCTGCGACTTAGGGGTGTTCTCCGCCGCTTACGCAGTAATCCTCGATCTCGCTGCTGACGTCGCATAGCTCGCCGAGCAGTTGGCGCACCACCGCCTCTTCGGTCTGCTGCTCAGTTGATATAGTCACACCCACCTCCACTCCGTACCGGGAGTAGCAGTTCAGCAGCAGCACGTGCTCGATGCGCAGGTCGGTGAGGCCCAGCACGCGCACGCACTCCGCCATGTCGTGCAGGACGTGGTACGCCACGCTCGACCACGACGCGACTAGGTCTGAGGGTTGTTGCATAGGCTCACAGCGGTGATTGCTGTGTGGGTTTGTCTTCAGACTGTCCCGCGGTACGATGCGCAGGTGTGTGCTGTGGCCTTCTGCTGTGTGACGGATGTGAATCATCAGACTACCTTTTGCACTGTGACTGGCATGATCAGAGTCCTCCGCGATGGACGAGGGATAGAAGGACTGAATGAGCTGATGGTAGGTGGCGTAGCAGAAGGACCAATGGTGCTGCGACTCCTCGAACTGACCCAGCTACGCCTCACGCACGCCTCACACGCCCACGCGGTCCAGGAAGTACGCCTGCTTGCGGCGGAAGCCCAGCGTCTGGCAGATGGCCACGCAGTGGAGAAGGGGCGGGCGCAGACCCTACGGTGGAGAGAGAGAGGCGAGCGCACCTCCGCCTGCGTTGCCATGAGAGCGTCGCAGTGAGCGAGGGCGTCGAGCACGCGCTGACGGAGGTAGTGAGTGAAGAAGGCAGAGGTGTCCTCCGCAGTGTTTGTTTCGTTGGGGGAGAGGTCGAGAAGATCGAGGGCAAGTTGAGGGTAGTGGAACTGCTCGACGCAGGTCAGAAGAGACATGTAGAAGCGGGCGAGTTTGAGCGCGGTCTAGGGAAGAGAAAGCCAAGGGCGTTACGGCGATGGCGAGCGCAGTGTAGTTGCCCTTGAGGTAGTGAGAAATGGCCTCGTTCAGCAGGCGCGTGACCTCTGCGTGTGAGGCGGCCCAGCCATTCCGACCCGTAGTCATGGTGACGAGGTGCGTCGCGTTGCTCGGGTTCTCCAGGAAGTTGCACAGCAGACAGCAGCACTTGCCCTCGTTACACGCTGTCCGTGACACATCGCCCGCACACCCACCGGCCTCCAAAAACGGGTCCTTCTTCGCCTTCTCCGCCGCCTTGAAGAAGAGCTCCGCCGCGTTCTGCGCCTCACACACCCCTGCCAGCACCACCTTGTAGTCGCTCAGGAACAGACTCACCGCCGCCTGCGCCATTACCTGTCGGTTCAGCTCGCGACGCGCGTGTTGTCGCAACTGCTCCGCCTCTTCTATGCCTCAGACGGCCTGTTGACGCCCACCGGGCAGGACGATGCGCCGGTCCCAGCCGCCCTGCGTGAGCTTGTAGGCCCAGGAGCAGAGCTCGCGCACGACGGAGGCGGAAATGAACTTGTTGAGGGAGGAGAAGAAGGTGTCTTGAAGATCCTCGGGACAGGGGGACGAATCGCTTGGGAAGAAGTGGGGGAGAGTGAAGGTGGTGGTGATGGACTCGGTGGGGTACTAGAGGGAGAGGGAGAGCAGAATACGTACGATGCTCGTGGTGTTGTGTGTTTGGTTTTCGAGACACTGGATTTGTTGACTGTACTCTCGGTCCACTGCTTCCTTCTTATCGGACTGTTCTCCTGTTGAAGATGGTCGCAGCACGAGGAGGTATTGGAATGCGGTGTCTGGATACTTGCAGCACTCTTGCTACTTCTTAGGAATTGAGTCCGAAACAACAAGAAACAGCTTCTCAACGGATTGAAGGGGCATTGCATTGCGCATATCGTAGACATACACCAAACCGAATACATGCAAGTAGGGCTAGGAATAAGCAACTGGAGACGAAAACAACAAAGAACAATCCGAATGGAGATTGGATCCCACATCTAAAATTGGTTTGATTTGTCATGTACAGAATGTGAATGGGAGTCGTCGAATTCTCCTTGGATCGAAAACGGGGAGAGTACATCTCGAATTCCGGGATGTCCTGCAGTAGTACGGGTCTATCCTGTTATGGTGAAGCCATGATACATACTCCTTGCTTTCCAAACGGCGTTGCACATCAGCCACAACGTCTTCTCCCGTGTCCCCGAGAGGAACCACTCCTACACGGAAGGAACGTTGCAATTCCAGCGATTGGGCGTATTCCATTTGATGGTTATGAAGAAAAACGGTTCAATAGATTTGGCGAAAAAAGGCTGTTCTTTTGGAGGGTGTGAAGGAGGGAAGCAATTGTGTGGGAGAGGAGGGTGAATCATTCTCTGATAGTGGTATATGAGGATAAAGTATGCTGTTGAACAGATGCTCTTTGATGATGTCGTTATCCTTCTAAACACTTTTGTTTGAACAGTCTCATTTCATTTCCTTTAATGCTCATCCAAGACTAACAATCAGTGATTAGCAGTAGTATCTTTGCCATACGTCAGAAACAATGCAGCCACCATCTTCAGATGAATACAATATCATTCAAACTATTGGAGATCAGTATAGGCTAAACTGAGGAAATCACGCGTAGAGAGCATTCAACAACCTATAAAGTATTGGAAAAGAAGAGTAACAGAGAGGTAGTGATGAAAGTGATAAAGAAAAGTAAATTAGAGGGTGATTTGCACACTTCATTCAAGGAGCTTGAAAACTGTGATTCTCCATATGTAGTGAGATACATGGAGTGTTACGAAGATGAGAAGGAGTATAGGGTATGTAATCGGGTGGGGTGTAATGGAATAGGTAGTGATGGAGAATTGTGAGGTGGGATCATTGATGAAATACATGGATAAGAGGGAGAGATTGAATGAAGATGAGCTGCGCGAGATTGCGAGTTGTTGTCTTTTGGGTCTTGACTTCCTTCATTCTCAACATATCATCCATGGCGTAGTTGACCGTTGAAAGGATAAGTGCATAGAACATCAAACCATCGAATCTGTTCATTGGTAATGATGGGGTGGTGAAACTGAGTGATTATGGTTTAGTGCCTGTAGGGCATAAGAATGAGAATAAGGAATCGATAAGAAATGAGGCGCCGGAAGTATTCAATAGGGGAAGGGAATTGAAGAGTGATGTGTGGTCTCTAGGCATTGCATTAATCCATTTGTGTGAGAAAGAGAATCCATTCAAAGACGTTTTTTGGCATGGGGTTCAAGATTGGCTTTGTAACAATGATCCTCCTTCTCTCTCAAGCGAGAAATGGTCTGCTGAATTTGTGGATTTCGTTGCGAAGTGTTTGGTGAAGGATGTGAAGGAGCGATGGAGTGTGAGTGAGTTGATGGAAGTGAGTGATTGTGTGTGTTGTTGATAAGTAGCATCCGTTTGTGAAAGAGTCCATAAGAAGGATTCAACAAGATGGTTATTCTAAACTGCTTCTTGAATTGGTGAAAAGGTGGAGAATCCAGGAATCATGTATCGAGTGCATAAAAGCCAATAAGGAGCATGCCTATGTCGCGTTCTTCAATTCTGATGGATTGTGCTGGTATCATGCAGGAATAATGGAGAAGTCTTCATCGGTGTTGTTGGAAGTGAGTGTGAATGGAGTGATCGAAGTGAATGTTGACTCGCATGAGTTGTTGCGAGTGAATGGAGA
>OIWT01001029.1_pt1 | contig 35631 bp, 31 predicted proteins | sample 1587701 | NCBI WGS metagenome assembly OIWT01 (sample SAMEA3888904, study PRJEB22519) | human gut metagenome | biome: human gut; feature: human-associated habitat; material: faeces | place: Denmark | collected 2009 | reverse complement strand
GAGAGAGTACCAACACCATTGTGAGAATAAAGGTGCAAATTTTCTTCATAAGCGTATTATCCTTTCTAACAGATTTTACTTCGTGATTTTAACTGTTATCGTACCGACCTTGGTGAAATCGGTCATGGTGCTGCCGGGTGTGCCGCTGAGCTTTAAGGTGGCGGTGACATAGTCGGCAGCGTTTACCTGTCCTTCAACACCCGCTGCAAGGGAAACTGCACCGGTGCTGTCGGCGGTTTTGCTGTTGTCGTAGGTAAAGGCACCGGTCAAGGTGTTGCCGCTTTCCGGCGCATAGGTAAAGGTGGCTTTCACATCCACATTGGAGTGGTTGGTGACCTTCACGGTGTTGCCGTTCTCGCTCCAGCCGCCTGTGGCGTCGGTCACGGTGTACTGATGGGTTTGCGCATCCCAGACCTTGGTGCCGCCCACAGAGTAGGTAAATTCCATAGCGCCCCATTCAATATCGGCGCTGATAACATCGGGTGTGGAGACTCCGTCCACATACTTTGCGTTGACGGAAATATCCTTACTGCCGCCGTCTGTTGTTACGGTGTCATCTGCCGCAAAGGCGGTTACGGACATAGAAGCAAGCATTGCAACTGCAAGAAGTATTGTAAATAATTTTTTCATAACGGTATGTTCCTTTCAGAATAATTTATGTTATTGGCTCCTCTGTGTAAGGGGAGGCTTTGAAATTGTGACTGCGTTAGTACAGCGAGATCTCCGAAAGCTGGAGGGAACCGTCACCGCCGTTTGCCGTAAACACAATTTTGTAATACTGATACGCTGTTGTGTTTCCGTCAACTGCAAAGGAGTAATCCGTAAAGTTCACGCCCTGCATGGTGGTATCGTCCGTCACTCTGCAGATTTCCGTCCAGCCGGTGTAACTCTCGCTTTCGCAGGCTGTGTCGTTTGAACCGTAAATTACCCAAGATTTTGGATTTCTGCCGGTATTGCTGGCGGTGTCATTTGCGGTTGTAAACGTGTATCCGCTGATTGCCTTAGCTTCTTCCAACGCGAATGCAACATATGCGCCGGTTGACGAATTAAAGTTCAGGCACCATTTGGTTGACGTACTACTGTCAAAAAGCTTGGCGGGTCCTTCACTGTCTGAGGTTCCGGCTGTTCCGTAGAGAAGGCGATACGCGCTATCAAACGATTCGTTGCCCCAGATGATCGGATTTCCGTTTTCGTCATAGTGCCAATACTGACCGCTGTAATTTGTTTCACCGTGATAATTCTCTTCTTTACATTCAGTTTCACTTTCACTATAGTATACCACACTGGTCAGCCCTCCGGCCTGCGCCTCGGTTCCCATATAAAGGAGTTTTTCGGAAGGGGAAGTGGTATAGCCGAATCCATTGTAGCATATCGTTGTATTGCAAAAATCTACAGGCAGCACCACAGTTGCAGTAGTATATAGTCCAAATGTTTCGACATAGCGCACACCGGCAGGAAGATACACGGTATTAGTAAGACACCCCAACGCTCCGTAAGCGATGACTTCCAACTGGGAACCCTCTTCAAACTTTAATTTCAAATTCGGAAGCTCGCTGTATGCCAGTCTGGGTAGCATTTTAAGAGTTTTTGGAATCGTCAACTCACTTAAGGAATTACAATAGCTAAAAGCTTGACAGCCTAAATGGGTAAGGTTTTTCGGCAAAGTAATATCGGCTAAATTACCATCGTTGTAAAAAGCCTCGTAACCGATTGAGGTAACGCTGTCGGGGATATCTATGCCAACAAGATTTGATTGATTCTGCAATGCATTATCAGCAATTGCCTCTGTACCGTCTTTCACCACGAATGTTGTATTCGCCGGCATCGTTCCTTTGTATGTATAAAGCACCTTGCCGGCATATACGGGGCCGTCCGGCTGCTTATTAAGCCAGCCTGTGTTAGTAAATGCATTATATCCCACATATTTCACAGAATCGGGAATCGTGATGTCAGTTAGATTGCTCGCGCCATTAAATGCGTATGTACCGATCACTTCAAGCCCTTCGTTCAGCTCAATGCTTTCTAAAGTACTTGGGAATGTTGGCTCGGTTGCAAAATGTAACCTCACCCCCACATATCTGAGCGATTCCGGACATATAATATGTTTTACATTTGAGCTATATGAAAATGCTCGATCTGCAACCGTAACGGTACCCTCTTTGATTTTCACAGTCTCTTCAGAACCGTAATAAGCAGCCAGTATCGTATCATTCAGGTAAATAAACCCGTCTGAACCTTCTGCCTGTGCCTTTTCAATGAGATTATTGGCATAGGGACAACCATAAAAATCGTTTTTAAAGGATCCGTACATCTCTTCGATCGTACTTGGAAATTCAATATCAGTTAAGCTACTGCAGCCTTGGAAGCAAATTTTGCCTATCTTAGTAACTCCTTCTTCAAGGATAACTTTTTCAATATCCTGGCATCCTTGAAAGCAGGAATATCCCAGTTCGCCGCTCTTGACAGTAACCGTTTTTAAGGACATTGGAATAGAGGCAATTAAATTATAGGAATTATCAAAATTAGTAGACCAATTATATGTATCCCGATGCATTGTCGGTTTGTCGCCGCTACCGACCTTTCTCATTACATCGGCACAATTTGTAGCATAGCTAAACGGCCACTTAAACGGATAGGTCGGTGCATTCTCTTCTCTTTCTCCCACAAACGGCAGAGTCAGACTTTCAAGAGAAATACAGTCGAAAAAGATGCCGTTTTCAATTTTTTTGACGCCTTTGTCGATAGTAATGTTAGTAAGATGGTAGCAGTTATAAAAAGCATTGGTTTTCAAAGTTTCATTGCGGGAATAGCCGCCGGTTACGGTGATATCCTTCAGCGTTTCCGGCAGGACTGCGCCGCCTTGTTTATAGTTCTTCGCACCGAAGGCATAGCCGATGGTGTAAGATTCGCCGTTGGAGCGGTTGCCGGCAAAGGGAACCGTGAGCTTTACAAGACTCGTGCAGTCTTTCAGCGCACCGAGTTCAATCTCATAAACAAAGTCGGGTACCACAAGCTCGGTCACAGAGGTGTCCTTAACGCCTGTGATCTTCACTCTGCCGAAGCTGTCGGTCGTGTAAGTAAAGGCAGCAAGGTCGGCTTCGTTAAATGAAGGCTTGAAGGAAATGCTGACGGTTATCGTTCCAAGTGTAGCATTCTTTGTAATAGCTCCTCCGCTGATGCCGAAGTAAAAGGTTTTTGCGTCGGCTGCGGACTGCTCCGAGCCCTCGGCTGCCGCACTCAGAATAGCACCCTGCTCGTCGGCAGACAGAGCCGTGTAGGTGTCGCCGCTTTTGCTGTGGAAGGTGCCGGTGACACTTGCCGAAGGAGTAAAGCTAAGCTCCGCTACCACATCCACATTGGAGTGGTTGGTCATGGTAATTCCCGGCTTATTATCCGACCAGCCGCCGTTCTCGCCGCCTATGTAGGAGTGCGTGCCGGGATCCCATTGCTTTTCGCCCTCGGTGTATTTGAAGGACATTTCCTCCCAGCCGACATCCACCGATACGACTTCACCGGTGGAGGCGACGGAATATTCGCCCGCCACGTTGATTGTGCTGTTGCCGCTGTTTTCTGCCGCATAGACCGTTGCCGTAGCAGAAAACACCAGAACAGAGACAAGCAGAACAGATAGTAATCTTTTCATAATCGTTTTATCCTTTCCGATGTATTTTTACTTTTAACATTGATTCTTACTCGGTAACAGTCAATGTAAGTTCGCCCTTCGTATCGACCATTGCCTTTTCGCCGCTGTCGGGATCATAAGCCCGAACCACAAGCTCGGCATTATAGCCGCCGACCTGCAATTTGGATGCCGCATCCTTTTGAAGCTCCAGCTTGCTCACCTGGTTGCCCGGCGTGATCAGGTCGGATTTCGCCACCACCAAATCGTTCACCATAATCAGTATGGAAACATTCTGATTGGATGCGTTGGGGTTGGCGTAATAAAAGGTGACGGTTTTTTCAGAGAGATCGACCGTTGCCGCCGTGCCGTAGGTGACATTGATGGCACCGCCGCCTTCGGTACTGTCTAACTTGCCGCTGTCGTCACCGTCAATCGGGGTTTGGTTTGACTCAATCCCCTGCGGAGGATAGTCCGGCGAGATGTCGCCGCCCCCTCGGAAGAACAGCGCCCATATTGTGATTCCGATACAGATCGCCATACCGATAAACAGCAGGATGATCAGCAGCTTGCGCTTTTTTTCTTTGCTCATGGTTTGATGGTGGTTCATAGTATGTATTCTCCTCCTTATATCGGGTTAGAACTGCTGAGATTGCCGACACAAACGCCGGTACCCGACCTTGCTTTCGGGTTGTATTTCATAACAAAGAGTTCAAGGGTTTCCTTCAGCGTTTCTATCTGGGATTTCATATAGAATTCATCCTCAAACAGTGCGTAATGCACGCAGGCTCTTATCAGAATGAAAATCAGCGGTGTCAGCTTTTCGTAGGGAATCCCCAGCTTTGGCTCTAAGCTCTTTGCATATTCGGTATATCGTTCATCTACACCCTTAAAGAACTTCTGACCGTATTCTCTGTATTTCGGGTGAGTGTAGATTTGATACATCAGGCGGTATTTCTTGCCGTGCTTTTTCGCCGTCCAATAGGGTATCTCGTCAATAAACCGCCACAAGTCCTCCACATCGGTGGGGGCTTTCGCCATAAACTCATCTTCAACCTTACTCATACAGTATTCGGTGGACTTAACAATAAGGTCATCGAGATTGTCAAAATACTGATACAGGTTCGGAACGCTACAGCCGCAGGCGTCCGCAATAGCTTTTATTCCGACAGAGGAAAATCCGTTCTCCGCATAGCAGTCATAGCATTTTTCCATGATATCGATTGTTTTTGCCCTGCGGGCTTCTTCGTTTACAGTGCGCAATATATTCCCTCCTTCTCGGAAATTAAGTTAGTGCTCCTTAATATTATACTGTATTTGTTATACTTTTTCAAGAGGGTAATGCAAAAATGATATCAAAAAATGAATAAATAGTTGGGAACGATACATTTTGAATTATTACATCCTTCCTTTGTGCTCCTATGCAACATCGTCATCTTTATAACTGTGTTTCATTTGTGTACACTTCGGTTTCAGGATATAATGTTCGGGCTGATCTGATAGCTATAGAGAGTGGCTATTCTAATAGAACACAGGTAGAGCCGTGGGTTTGGGATACTTCAAAAGCTAATTCTGTTTCTGCATCATTTGCCGTTGCGATAAAAAATAATGATAGAACAATTACCCATTTTGCATATAATGGCACAGGTAGACTGAGATTGGAAAATAGAAGCAATAACGGAAGACTTTATATTGATGCTGCTTATGGTCATACGACAATAAATATCTACCCTACATATTCGCTTGATTTAAGCGGTGGTTCAGTAAGTCTGAATTTTAAGATAGGAATGGATGAACAGCATTGTGCCGGAGTCTTTTTGGAGGATTTTACCATAAGGTTAGCCGATGTGTATCATGGAACTATTTGGGGCAAAAATGGAACAGGTGGTACTAAATAGGAAGTGAGGTTAAATAATAATGAAATATGCATTAATCTCGTTCGCCGGTTTTGTGCTATTCGCTTTTATCCCTATTTTCGGCCCGCTTCAGGAGGTTGAGCTTGCCCACTGTGTTTTGTCGGGGCTTTTGGGCGCGGTCATCGTGTTGATCTCAATAGCTATTTACAAGCTGGATAAAGTCTTGGAACTGCTTTCAGCTGATAAAGATAAGAAATAATTACCGAGTCAAATCTTATATTATATTTCTCCTCTTTTTAGCAGCGTTGATAAAGCCCGCCGTGTTAAGAAGCACGGCGGGCTGATTTTTTGCATTTTAAAATATTATTGAGAGTTATATTGACAAGCAAAATAAAGCATGATATAATTAAATTACGGAAAATACCGATGCAAGCCGGATAAAGCCTCGGAGCTGCTTTCAGCCGATAAAAACAAGAAATAATTACCGAATTAAATCTCACATCATATGTCTCCTCTTTTTCAGCAGCGTTGATAAAGCCCGTCGTGCTAGTCAGCACGGCGGGCTTTATCCGCTTATTTGGTTTTAATGAATCTCGGGCCTTCCTCGCCGAAGGTGCCGGTCGAGGCAAAGCCGTTTTTGACGAGCACCTTTACGGATATTTCGTTATCCGGGGCTGTCTCCGCTTCAACGGCGGTTATCTCGGGGCAGGCGACGACGGAATTCAGTTCTCGCATACGATAGAGGAGCAGATAGGCGGCCAGCTCGCCGCGGGGCTGCGCCTGACCGATGTCTACGGCGATACCAACGGCGTCGGCAACCTGCACGAGCACAATATCCCGACCTATTGGGCGACAAGAGCTGTAAAAGACTGATTTAAAAAATTATTCTTGACAGCTTACGCTTTTTTTGCTATAATAATTAACAGCGGATGCAGTGAATATGTGGAGATGCTTTTTAGCTTCGAGACATTATCACGGCATCCGTCTTTTTTGTTCTCAAATGCGAATTAAAATAGCCCAAAATCATTAAATCTTACCCGCCCCTGCGCTAAATTACGGCGTGGGGGTGCATTTTTATCAAAGATATTACAAAATTTGCATTTTACTATTGACAAATGAAGAATTTAGGTATAGAATAAGGGCAACGGTTGTGCATTTGGTGTAAAAGACTGTGTAATGTTAATAACTTAAATGCAATTTGCACAATTCTTCATCTCATACATTTTTGAATGTTCTGATAATAATTAATAAATGAAACACTATCTGACCTGCCCAATGTAAACCCGAGTGGGTCAGAGCCGAAGCAATTTCGTCTTCTCTCAGAGGAGAAGGTGTAGGGCCTGCGGACGGATGAGGTGTGCCGCAGGCAGCAAGCACATTACCGAAATATAAAACCGTTGGCGACGGGCTGAGTGAGAGACAGTCAAAATATCAGCATATATTAATTATTCCATTTACAATCTCTCCGCCGCAACTTCGTTGCGCCACCTCCTTTTACACAAGGGAGGCGAGGGTAAGTGCAATTCTTCGGCAAGCACTTGTAGGGGACGGCGTCCTCGACGTCCCAAGAGATACCCTACAATGTAGGTTTTACAACGTTAGGGGCGAACTGCGTTCGCCCGCCTGAATTTGCACATTACCGCAACATTAATCCGTTGCTTACCTCTCAGGCTCCGTATTGAGGGAGTTTTTGCCGAAATTCAAACGACAAACCCTCTGTTTCGCAGCCAACGCGCACATTACCGCAACATAAAACCGTTGCTGCCCCTATAGACTGAGGCGAGGCAAATCAAACTTTACAGCCCCTCCGATTTTTCTTCGCAAATCCAAAAAGAATTTGAAATGTAAATACACACGCAATCGAGATAGTGACTAATCGTCACGGGAAAGACGCAAAATCGGACAAAACACCAAAATATTTCGCATATTTCTTAAAATGTATTTACATTCATAATAATCTGTGATATCATAGCGTTGAAAGGTGGTGCAAGAATTAAAACATCATCGAAGCAATTAATTAAAAATAATGGTTGACAGATGATTTGATGTGATCAAAAGGCGGTCATGACCCGACAGCTCAGAAAGGAATGGATTGGATGGAAAGGAACCTGGAACGCTCCGTAAGAGGGTATATCGGTTCGGTCAAGAAGTCCCTTGTGTGCAGCGGCGTTCAGAAGAAGCGCGTTGCCGCAGAGATCGAAGACGATATCTACGCTTATGCCGAGGAAAACAGCGTCAAGTCGATCGACGAGATCGTTACGTATTTCGGCGCACCCGAGACTGTTGCAGAGTCTTTTATCGATCCCGGCCAGAATGGAGAGATAAGACGAAGAACAAGTCTCAAGAGAGCTTTTATTGCTTTTGTTTGCATTATTGCAATGCTGCTTGGTGCTTTCCTGACTACGACTTATGTTGACTCTCATAGAAGCAACTATGGTTATGTCGACAATGAAGTGCATGAAAGAGCAGCAATCGAAATCCCGGTATTCGTTATACAATAATAGAATAAAGGAAGTAATAGAAAATGAAGAGAGTATTTGCAATCGTTTTTTCAGTAGTTTTTGTCTTTGCGGCAGTGGTTCCGGCATTTGCAGTCAGTGCCGCTACCAAGACCGAAACATACACCGAGTATTATGATGACGGTTCGTATACCGTTGTAACGATCACCGAAACTCCGGTTATCAATGGTGCCAGAGCGGCATCAAAAACGAAGTCAGGCACAAAGACTTCAAAGTACTATGATTCTGCCGATAAACTTCAGTGGACTGCAACGGTAGACGGAACTTTCACCTATAATGGTTCATCCGCCACCTGCACAAGCTCAACGGTTTATCACGAGATCCTCAGCAGTAAGTGGAAATGCCATTCGGAGGTCGCCTCCAAGAGCGGCAACACCGCAAGAGGTGATTTTGTATTCTATCTCTATACGCTTGCTCTGATCCACATTAACACCAGAGAGGCGCACCCCGTCCTCACTTGCAGCGCTTCGGGCGATTTATCCTGACGCCTGCAATAGCTCATATTGTCAAATAATTAATTGTCGGGTCACCACCGATCACATCCTATCTCTTTCTGCCGACCATAAAAATGCTCCTGCGAGGTTCGCCCCGCAGGAGTGTTTTTGTTGCGCCGATTTAACAGCAAGCCGTCAGTGGGAATTCGCCTTTTCAGCGAGACGGATAAGGTGGGCGGCAGGCGGATTTCCTTTTGATTTACCGGATGCCGAGATCACTCCTCCGCCTTGCCGTTTTGCCCGAGCATTGCGAGCAGCGGCAATATCAGGCTGCCGACGGAGTTGCCGAGCACGGCGGCAAGCTCAAAGCTCAATACTTTGATGCTGAATATCCCCGATGCGCCGAAATAAAACATATCGGCTATCGAATGCTCAAACCCGCTCAGAATAAACACGGGAATGCAAAAGATTATCCCGATCGGGGTCTTTTTCTCCTTGAATATCTGCACCGCGAGATACATCAGCACTCCGCAAAAGACCGCGCGGATAAATGTGCCCATGAAGCTCTGCCCGAGCTTTGCGCCGCAGAGAGTCGCCGCCTTTTCACCGAGGGCGGGCATGGCGAAGCGGATAAGCATTCCGAGCAAAAATGTGACGGCGAGATTGACCGCAAGCCCGAGCGCCAGGGAGAGCGCGTTCTTTTTGGAGCGGTCGGTTGCGAGGTAGCCGATCTTGCCCGTGAAAAGATAGTAACCGAGGTAGCAAATGCACAGCAGCGCAACGGAGAACAGCGCCGCGCCCGCATATTTGTTGTCGCAGGCGAGATAAACGCTGCCGCCTATTGCTATAAGGATCCCTGCCGAAATGCTGTTGACTGCGGTCTTTATCATGTGGAGTTCCTCTCTTTCTCTCACCGCCGATTTTGTAACTGATAAAACAAAAAGGGCGCAGCTAAGACTTTGCTTAACTGCGCCCAGACGGTCGGCATTAATAACGCTTCCTGCTCCCTTGCAGTGAACTGCTTATCCGTCAGTAACAGGAAGATGCCGATATTATATCATAGTGTTTGCGCGTTGTCAACCGCCCGCTTATGATAGGATATCATAATTTATTGATAGTTTTTCGTAAGCATTTGCGGGTTGATAATTATATAATCAGACTATATAATTATTACGGCACAACAGTCCACCGGACTGTTGCTCTGTGCCGCTCGTCCTTCAAGTTTCACTCACGCTTTCTAATAACAAAAAGAACAACCGAATCAGTTCAACGTTAAAGATAAGTGAAATATTTTGCATGTGCAAAATGTGAAATAACCGCTCCGCGGTTGTGAAATTTTCTGCTCCGCAGAAAGTGAAATAAAATCCACCCGTCGCCGCAGCGATTTCACGCGCCGTCAGGCGCATTTCACATTGCGAAGCAATATTTCACCCACCCGAAGGGTGGATTTCGTTGAAAAAAGCACTTCCGAAGAAGTGCTTTTTTCTGGTGCCGGTGGTGGGACTCGATTCGCGCGCCTGCGGGCGCTTGGTCGCTCGCGGTCACAACAGTCCACCGGACTGTTGCTCTGTGCCGCTCGTCCTTCAAGTTTCACTCACGCTTTCTAATAACAAAAAGAACAACCGAATCAGTTCAACGTTAAAGATAAGTGAAATATTTTGCATGTGCAAAATGTGAAATAACCGCTCCGCGGTTGTGAAATTTTCTGCTCCGCAGAAAGTGAAATAAAATCCACCCGTCGCCGCAGCGATTTCACGCGCCGTCAGGCGCATTTCACATTGCGAAGCAATATTTCACCCACCCGAAGGGTGGATTTCGTTGAAAAAAGCACTTCCGAAGAAGTGCTTTTTCTGGTCGGAGTAAAGATGATATATCCAAACCCGCGCAAGCTGTTTCAATCTCTTGGAATGAAACACGCTTTGCGCCTTTTCGGTAATTAAGATTTATGAGAATTTCGTCGTCATAAACGACTACACTGTTTACAAATCTGTCGATTAATGCTCTGCGACCTTCAAGAGTATTTGTGTCGATATTTCTGAAACTCATTATGTAGAACATTATCTGTTCATAAGAGAAAGTCGGCTTTTTGATTTCTTCCTGAATTATGCTCAATTCAAGTTTTCTTTTCGTTTCTTCAAGCTCATCAAGTCTTCGCTTTGTAGAGTCATTTACAATGCCTGCCTGAATGGCATTCAGCATATTTTCTATGCCCTTTTCGGTGTCGGCAAGCTGTTTCCTCATCATCGGCAACTCACCGCATTCCTGTTCCTGTGCTTCATACGCCATTTCTGTAAAGTATTTTACAAAATCGTCATCTGAAATCATTTCTTTGACATACTTGATAACAACATATTCTATCTTATCCTTGCGTATTGATTTGTGTTTTGCGTTGCAGGTCTTTTTTCTTTTTGTGTTAGCACATCGGTAGTATCTGTATTTTCTGCTCTTGTATTTACTTGTTCCGATTTCACCAACCATAAAAGCACCGCAGGTTCCGCAGAATAATTTTGTTGTCAGCAGATAATCATCTTCGGCTTTACGTTGAGCCGGAGCTTTTTTGTTTTTCTCCATCCGTTCCTGAACTCTGTCAAACAATTCTTTCGGAACGATAGCGGGGATTCCGTCGGGAATAACGATATCACGATACTTGTATTCACCCATATACCTTCGGTTGTGAAGAACACCCGAAACAAAGTTAAGGTCAATGTCGCCACCTTTGTTTGTCTTTGCACCGAGTTCATTAAGTCGGTCACGGATTTCTTTCATTATCATTCCGTCATCGTACATCTTGAAAATATCGAGAACAACGGGTGCTGTCAGCGGATTAATCTGATAATGTTTTTCTTCGTCAATCGTGTAACCGTAAGTCGGAGTGCCGCCGTTGTATTTGCATTTCAGGGCATTCTCCGTATGACCTCGGATTACCTTTACTGCAAGTTCGGCAGAGTAATATTCTGCCATACCTTCGAGCAACGATTCGAGAATAATTCCTTCGGGACCTTCTGCAATATTTTCCGTTGCCGATACAACTTTAACGCCGTTTCTTTTGAGCGTTGCTTTGTAGTGTGCGCTGTCATATCTGTTTCGGGAAAACCTGTCCAGCTTCCAGACGATAACCATATCGAACAAGACTTTTGCACTGTCTTTAATCATTTGCAAAAACTCGGGACGGTTATCTGTTTTTGCGGAAAAAGCACGGTCAATGTAATGTCGAACAATCGTGATTCCGTTCTTGTCACAATACTGTGTACATTCTCTCAACTGACCCTCAATGGATTCTTCTCTCTGACCTTCGGTTGAGTATCGTGCGTAGATAACTGCTTTCAATCATCTGTCACCCCCTCAGAACTCAAAAGTTTCAGAAGAGTTGCCTTGAGTTGATGGTTTGCTCTGGAGTTGGGGTCAAAGCACATTTCAACAAACTTTTCCATTTCGGGGCTGTACTTTGTTTTGTGCTCGTACTGTCGGCCTTGCGGATTATCCGTTCTGCCGTAGATATAGTCAAGCGACACATCATAGTAATCTGCAAGCTTGACCATATTTTCAGGCGAAGGTGTTGCCGAGCCGTTTTCATATCGGTTAATGCTCGACTGCTTCATTCCCGAAATCTGAGCAAGTTTGTTTTGGGAAAGACCCACACTTTCACGGAGCGCTTTCAGTCTTTTGCTGATGATTTCCATCGTTTCACCTCCCATATTATATTGTGTAATTATTGTAGCACATAAAATTATAGTTGTCAACCACAATTCGTCATAAGCATCAAAAAGGTTTTATTCAAAAAAATTAACCCGTGGAAATATGAAAAATAAATTTCCCACATTACCACAGCTCTGCTGCTATTGAAAAGAGAATCTAATTGTGATAGGATGAAAGTATAATTTTACATTTTAGGAGGTGTATTTTTATTTCAAAGTTTCAATTTTTTTCTAAACATCAAATGATTCGTTTTTTTCGCAAGGAAAAGAAGGTGAGTTTTGGGATTTTAAGCAAGAGTGGCATACCGAAATGTCTGATTTAATTAAAGATATTATTTGTTTTGCTAATACCGTTCACGATGAAAACTGCTATTTAATTTTCGGAGTTTCAAACGATTTGGTTTTAACAGGAATGAAAAAAGCTCGCATAAAACAAGCTGATATTATCGATGCGATTTCTAATCTTGAATTTGCTGGTGATGTTTATCCAAAAATCGAGGTTGAAACAATAAAATATGAAGGTTATGAACTAGATGTTTTAATTGTTTTTAATATTGATAGGACTCCCATATATCTAAAAAAACCATATGGTAAAATGAGAGCTGGGTGCATATACCTCAGAACAGGAGATAAAAACACACCTGACAATGGCAATGCTCACATATTTGACATTGAAAATCTATGGAAAAAGCGCCTTGGATTAACAAAACCACATCTTGAATACATTTGTGACAGTATGATTAACAAACTCGAATGGAATGAACACGAGAGAACATTCTATAATATTTTCAGACCGGAATATACTTTGGAAATTATAGACTATGAGCATGACAATAATCCCGAATTTTATGCATACTCAATGAGTAACAAAAGTACATCATATGAAATGTTAAATATAAAATATCAAAACACTATTCTCAAATCTTATCAAATCGTTATTCTTGACAGTGGTCGACTTTCCATTCCGGTTCCTAAATGGGGTTTTGTTTGTTATGACAAATATGGAATTACACCGAAATATTCTTATAAATATTATATTCTCGGAAGCCGGCGATATCGAGTTTTAACATTTATGTATAACGATCAGAACGAAGAACAAAACTATGCTTTTCGTCGTTTAAAAGAAGTTGTTTTGATTTTTAATTCTAACGAAGAAAGATTAGCATTTGAATCTTACATAGAGGATAATAAAACCCTGCTCGAAAAAAATATAGAAGAAAACAAACAATATGAACATATAAATGCAGGAACTGAACTCGAAACAAAAGTCTGTATTGAAAGATTACGAGCAGGTGTTTCACTGAACAAACTTTTAAATGAGTGGCGAACCCAAAACGATTAATTACAATCTAAAATGTGTAAGGTGTTGCAATATGAAAAAATTGTCATCGTACGAAAAGCTTCTTATTCAAACCCATAATACTTCTTTGATCTGGAAAAACGTACACGGTATAGCTCCTGATAACGCTGCATCAAAATTGGATATTGCAATGCTTGATTGGCAAAGCGAATTAACAAAAGCTCTGAATATATGGATTGAAAAAGGACTCCAAATGACAGATGGTGAGCTTATTTTAGCAAGAGCGAATTTAGGAGCCGTTGTAGAGTCATGGCTTAGATTTTTTTACTGTGTTTATTACGATGATTATTCGAAAAATCCATTGACTAAACGAGGGAAAATTCTTGAACCTGAAAAAGATATGAGATTTGAAGATCTAAAAAATTTCAGCACCGGCATTCTGTGGAATGACACAAAGTCAAAAGATTATATCAGGATTGATGATATTCAACACAAAAGAAATGCCATTCATTCGTTCACATATAAAGACATTGGAACACCGCTAGACTTTTTATTAGATGTTGGTTTTCTTTGTGAATTTGTTGACAAATTATTAAATCATTTGCCTCCGATAGAAGATATGCTAGATTCTTACCCTGCCGGATACATATTTAATGAGTTTCTGAATTAAATTGATTTTATTATAAAAATGAATAACCGCAAAAACCACTGTTTCAACCTAGTTGATTACAACAGTGGTTTATTTTTTACATGTAAAATCAAGCATTTAGCAAATTGGCAAGCAGTGCAAACCTACGTAGGATTCGCATTTTTGCTTGCCGATTTGCCCTGTTTGTAACTTGGCAAGCAAGGCAAATGTGGATACAACCTTGCCAAAATCAGCTTGCAAGTTGTTCCGATTTTCAACCGTTCACTAACTTAGCAAGCAGGGCAAGTGTGTATGCACTTTTGCAAAACCTCATTTTCCAATTATGACGATTTACAGTTCGTTCATAATTCTTCTCATCGGTTTTTTACCGCTTGTTGGTGAATTTCTTCCCCAAACCCCTAACAAAAATCGGAGAGAAAATTTAAAAATCTTCTCTCCGAGCTGCGCCCTTTGGGCTTGTACTTTGATTAATATTTTTTCCTTACAAATGTAATTGTTTTATGAAGATTGTCTTTTATATCTTGCATTTTGCAACCTAGATCTAATCTCATTTCATTAGTTAGTTTTGATCTGCGAGAATAATCTTGATATGTATTCATAAAACACATCCAAGCATCATTAAGTTTGTTGAATTTTCTTTTGAATTTTTTTAAATCATAAGAATTTGTGTCGAAATACTTAACTAAGTCTGCAAGTACATCTTGCATCTTAAGAATATTATCGGAGACACTATTCCCATTTATCATTGAATCAAAATTTGATTGTATCATGAGATCATTAAACGCTTTCAGCTTATTCAAAAAAGTTTTTACAATTTCGTCCTTAAGCAAACGTCGCTTGAGATATTTATCAACTAATAATTTTTGAAAAACAGTTATAATAATTCCGTTAAAAACAATTGGGACTAATAATAAAATCCAATCCTTCATCTCCATTTTATCCATACAATCTTCCTTTTATCTTTTGATAATGAAATTATATAAATTTTTGTTTTTCGAGTCAAGCATACTATAAAATATATGGTCTAATATAGCTATATCGTTATAATTTTTATATTGATATAAGATAGTGAAGCGCAAGGTTCACCTTGTCTGATAAAATCAGCGGAACTGTGTTCCGAGTATTTTAAAAAAATCGCAATGGCACCGAAACGGTGTATAATTGCGCACTTTTCGGAATTGTTTTCTTTTAGGTATAGTACAAAAAAGGCGCACAGTGTTTTATATAATATTACAAAGATAAGACTTTACTTATAGTCTTTACAAATCCGCAGAAAAATAATATTATAAAAACATATCACACAAGGAGTATTTATTATGGCAGTAACATTGGAAGACAAGCTAGTTATCGGTGTTTCGTCGAGAGCGCTTTTTGACCTTGAAGAAGAAAACAGAATATTTGAGGAACAGGGGCTTGAGGCATATTCAAAATATCAGACCGAGCATGAGAATGATATTCTCAGACCCGGCACGGCATTTCCGCTCGTCAAGGCATTGCAGAAGCTCAACGCAGACGGCAGATACCTGACCGAGATTATCATTATGTCCAAAAACAGTTCAGACACAAGCCTGCGTATTTTCAAATCCATTGAGCATTACGGGCTTGATATCAGCCGTGCGGCTTTGGTCGGCGGAGCGTCGATTTCGCCCTATCTCGGTGCATTCAAAACGGATTTGTTCCTTTCCGCAAACGAAAGCGATGTGCAGGAAGCAATCAACGCAAACATCGCATCGGGAATCATCTGCGACCACTCAAATCTGCCCATAAATCCAGATGATGAGATACCGCAAATCCGTATTGCATTTGACGGCGATGCGGTTATATTCTCGGATGAGTCCGAAAAAATCTTTCAGGCGGAAGGACTTGAAGCGTTTGCTCTGCATGAGCAGGAAAATGCAAATAATCCGCTTCCCGAAGGTCCTTTTGCAAAGCTTCTCAAAACACTTTCGCTGATTCAGAAGCAATTTCCGAAAGACGAATCGCCGATACGCACGGCACTTGTTACCGCAAGGAACGCACCTGCACATGAAAGAGTTATCCGCACTCTGCGCGCGTGGAATGTTCGTATTGATGAAGTGTTCTTTCTTGGCGGAGTCAGAAAAAGCGACGTTCTCAAAGCATTCAATGCCAACATATTCTTTGACGATCAAGCAACCCACACCGACCCTGCATCAAAGCTTGTACCGTCAGCAAGAGTACCCTATAAGAAATGAATTTAGCCTGCAACAAAACCGTTGCAGGCTGTTTTTTATGTGTATTCAATTTCTTTTGCGATTGCTTTAATGCTCTCAATGTTCCATTCATTATCATTAACCGCTATAATATGCTTATCACCGTTTTTCCTGAAAGTAAAAATATAATTATCTTCCCATTGCTCAAGTCCGTTTCTTGTTATGCTCAGACAATCAATATCTTTGATAACATAAGAAACTCTTAAATTTTTATTGAAGAAAACCAAATCCGATTTGTGTTCTCCAATCGGTTCATCATAATTGGCTTTTATAAGTAAATAAACGTTTCTTGATATTCTTTCCGGATAAGCTTCATCTACATGCTTTCGGTTCCATGAATAAATCACGAAATCTGTTTCGATATCTATGCATTTCACTTCATCTTCTGTTATGCATTCAAAATAATGTTCATCAGCAGGAATTACCGCTACATAAAACGGCGAAAGTCTGTCGGAATTAAGATTATAGTATCTGCAACGGTATTTATCCCGTTTTCGAAGAACCGCAATATTCGAAGATGAATTCACAGATATAAAATCATATTCGCATTCCGCAATCTGTTTGCAATCAATTTTGTTGCTTTTTGAGCTGACGGTCCATCTGAAAGAATACAGCCCGCACTTACCGTCAAGATAAACACAAACCATATTTGAAAAGTCACAAAAAGCACAAAATGTATCAATATGGTCATATTTGCATTCAATCAGAATATCAACAATTCTCGGGTAGCCTGTTTTATCCATTTCAGCAAGACCGTATTTGCCGTCACGGCATATTATACATATTTTTCTGTATTCACGGTGATAATCCTTGCAGGATATTATTTCGGCATCAAAATGCTTTAAAACTTTTGTTTCGGTTGACATAACGACTCCACCTTTCATATTACTGTATTAACAATAACATGAAAGGTGGGTTCTTTTCGGTGCATATCATACTTTAACGATATACATTATTCTGACAGTCTGCCCTGCGTACATGCTTCTGACGAGCTTTTCCGCTTCTGCAGAACCTGTTGCGGAAACAATAGGCTCGGAATGCACATTGTTAATCAGGCAAACAACCTTCCATCTGTTCACAAAAGTCACCTCCCGTTACTTTGTAAATACATAGTAACAGGAGGCGTGGGTTGTTTTGAGGAGATGTTATACGCTATTATGCTTCTTTCTCAGCATCTCAACAAGTATAATTGTTTCATTCTCTGAAATAAATGGAACCTTCCTTGTTGATGCAAAACGAAACTGCTTATTCAGCTCATTTTGTAATTCTTTTGGAGTTAAATATATTTGATCAGGGGTACTGATATTTTCAGGAAATACTATCGGTTCAACTTCACAATAAAGGCTGTTTTCACCTTCTTTAGGTTCAGATTTTATTTTTCCTATTGCAATTATCCCTTTTCCTTTTGAGTAATATAAAACATAGTCATTTATGTTAAACGAATTAATATATCTTTTTGCATCGCCCCAAGCGATAATTTGTTTCTTACTCAACATTTGCTTTTCTTTATCAGAAGAATCAGCTTTGTTTGTATCAAATATTATTCCTTTGTTTTTGGTTTTGATTTTTTTGTTACTTTCCTGACCTAAAAATTCAACCCACATTTTTATGCTTTTTGATACTATATTATCCGAATCCTCTGAACATGCAAAATCATAAAGAATAGTAGGATCCGCCTTGTGCATATTACCATAATTTTCATACTTCTCGAAATTAATGACATTGCCTTCAGTAGTTAAAAGCCATACTTCACCATCTAAATCCTTATAGTTTTCAGCATCTATATTGATGTTGCCTTTTTTTACCTGTATATATATGTGTTTCCCATCTTTTGGGTTTATTAAAACACATTCATAATTGGGTGTACTGTTTTTGTTGCTTGATGGCACACAAATATATCCGTGTTCTTTATACAACCAAAAATACAGCAAATCCTCACAATCGTCTGTTGAAAGAAGAGAATAAAAGTTTTTCTCTGTCAGCTCAAGTTTAATATCATAGTGATTTATTTTTGTTATATTGTTGTAAAGAAGCTTGCTGTAATCTTCAATACCGCTTTTATTAATTCTTTGAAAAGATGAACCCATAATAAAAGAAGTTGAAACAGCTCCCGGAACACAACTTTCATCACTTTGAGAGTTGACTTCTTTCCAATAAATTTCAGTTAATTGGTTGCATGCATCATGATCTATGGCATCATCCGACGTATTGAAAATCCAATTTGAATTTTCTGTCACTCTTGCAATGTAATATTTTCCTTCTTTGTTACGTATCCAAATAAGATCATCTGCTTTAACTTGTTCTGCCAACCTTTTTATGCTGTCATAACTTTTATAAAGCTTATCTGCATAATCACAATATTCTTCAAATGTTATAATGCTTTTACGTTCAGCATTGGGTATACCATTCAAGCTCCAGCCAAGAGCTGCAACATTATTGCTTATGCAATAATCTGATATTTTTCCCGCTGCTGTATTTGTCTGTAATCTCCACACTGCCATATCGATTCTCCTTTAATTATATTTCTCTACTGCTTTTTGCAGAGCATTTTTTATATCATTCACAAGGCTTTCGGGTGCGGTGACGGTCACATGCTCGCCATACTGCATCGCCCAGAATTTCATTGCCATTCTGCTGACTCTGACCTCAGCCGTAACCTCGTCTTCGGTTTCGTCGCTGAATTGGACATCCTTTCCGAACCAATCTATAATCTCGCTGACGATATATTTCTTTGCCCTGAATGTGACCCTCTCCGTTCTGTCGGCAAACATATAAATATGCTCCGCCATGTGCTTTGGCAAATCAAGTCCGTGCTCAAGACCCTCAACCTTTTTCATCGGCTTTACGGGCGTTTCAAGCAAACGGATGTCCGTTATTCTGTCAAGACGGTAATTCGCCGCATTGTCGTATTTATCATAATTGCAGATGAGATAATATCTGCCGTTTGTCGCAACCATCTGATAGGGATTTACGATATAATCTCTCACCTTGCCATCGCTGTTTTTGCGTGGGTGCTGTTTTTTATCCGTTCCCATATCGTTATATTTAAAAGCTACCTGTTTACCTTTGCTTATTGCCTCATCAAGAACTTCTATCGTATAAAAAAGTTCCTTGTTCTGCGGCATATTCTCGGGAAGGTTGCGGATGTGCTTTACTTTGTTTCTGAAATACTTGTTTGAAAGACTCTCGATTTTCTCGATAAGCTCTTTGCACTGCGAATAAGGAATATGCTTTGAGAAAAGCAGGCTGTCAATCAGCAGGCGAAGTTCGGCATCCGTGAAATCACGCACAAGATAAAAATCGGAGAGAATATAGCTTTCTTCAAACTCGCCCTTTGAATTTTTAACCATTCGCAGAGCCTCACTGTATTCGATTTCATAACCGAATTCAATCAGATTCATCAGGTTGCGCTTTATTGCCTTGCGGTCTGCTTTCATATCGTATTCTGTTTCAAGAATCTCCGCAATTTCTTTCTGACTCAGACGGTGATCCTCGTCGGTGTATTTTTTGAGAATATCAAGAATGTTGATAATGAGTAATTTCTTCGGCTGCATTGAGTCCATACTTTCACCTCGTGTTTATTCTATCATCATTGACACCATTATGCAATATGCTGTGGGATATTTTAGGTTCACCGTTTCCGCTAAATTAATTACGGAGGCGAGAACATGAACGACAAGAGCATTCGAAAAATTCTGATTGCCTATCTGCAATCCTTAAATAATGAAATCAGAATTTATCAGGAGAAAAGCATCGGCAACTCAATCTGCGATGTTATGGTTGTCAGCGATAATCTTACGGGATATGAAATCAAAAGCGACCTTGACAATTACAACAGACTTAATGAACAGATAATTCAGTATAGTCGATTCTTTGATTACAACTATATTGTTGTAAGCCATAAGCATCTGCAAAGTGCACAGGAAAAAGTGCCTGATTTCTGGGGAATCATAAGTATATTAGAGGATAAAGTCAATGTTGTCAGAAAAGCGTCTGTAAATCAGATGGTTAAAAGACGGAGTCAGCTTTCTGTTCTCTGGAAACTTGAACTCAAAAACATACTCATAAAAAACAGTCTGCCTTTGTATGCACAAAAAGAAAAAGGATATATTGCCGACAAAATCGCCGCATCGGTAGACAGCGATCTGCTCGGAAAACAGATTGCCCGAGAACTTATGGACCGCGATTATTCCATCTATGAAGCCAAAGATTACACCATAAGGGGCCACAGAATCAACGAGGTTCTTCCTGAAGCGGAGATTGTTGACAGCTTGTCCGAAGAAAACCTTGAAGAATTCACCCTCGATAAATGGATTGAGATGTATCATAAGGCGAAAATTCTTCAGGAAAAGAAAAATGTGATTTATGTAGAGAAAAAGGTTGAGAGAACGCCGCACGAAATACCATATACGGATATTGAAGTTTCTCTCGGCGCACCATGGATAAATGTTGATATAATCAATGAATTTGCGGCTCATATGATTTCCTACGGTGAAAATCGGCAAAGCAGAGTCAGCCTTGTTTCTTATGAACCCATAACGGGCAGTTGGTTTGTAGAGGGTAAAAAACAATATTCAAATCCGAATATAACCGTAAGATTCGGAACTGACCGCTTCAATGCTCTGCAGATTCTTGAATCAACACTCAACCTTCGTGAAATAAAAATTCTTGACGACGGTCTATATTTCAACGAAATCGAAACCATATCTGCTCTTGAAAAACAGCAAGTGATGATTGAAGAATTCAAAAACTGGATATGGCTTGACGAAGACAGAATATGGCAGGTTGAAGATGACTATAACAGATTGTTCGCCGGATATAAGCCAAAGAAATTTGACGGCAGAAATCTTGTTTTTCCTGATATGAATAAGGATTTCTCTCTTTTTGATTATCAGAAAGATGCAGTTAAAAAAATCATTTCAACACCAAACACTCTACTTGCTTTTGATGTTGGCGCAGGCAAAACATATATTATGATAGCTGCCGCAATGGAGATGAGAAGACAGAATATATCAAGAAAAAATATGTTTGTTGTGCCGAACAACATTGTCGGTCAATGGGAAAAGATATTTTCCGATTTATATCTGCAAGCAAAACTGCTGACCGTTGAGCCTAAAACATTTAAGCCTGAAATGCGTCAGAAAGTTCTCCGTCAGATGCAGAAAGGCGATTATGACGGCATAATAATCGCATACAGCTGTTTTGAAATGATTCCTTTATCTGTGGATTTTGTGACGGATGAAATGAAGAAAAAAGTTTCTGAAATAGAACTATCAATCAACAGATTGAAAAACAGTTACAGATGGCAATGGGGATCTGCTCCGCTTGAACAGGAAAAGAAATACATCAAAAAATTGACGAACGAATTTCTTGACAGTTTTGATATTTCAGCCAATGAAATAACTTTTGATTCTCTTGAAATCAACACGATTTTTGTTGACGAAGCACATAACTTCAAAAACATTCCGATAAGAACAAAAATGAAGAATCTTGTGGGAATAAACACCAAGGGCTCAACAAAATGCATGGCAATGATGCAGAAAATAAGAAGCGTTCAACTCAATAACGGAGGCAGAGGTGTGGTTCTTGCAACGGGAACACCGCTTTGTAATTCAATCTCCGATGCATACGCTATGCAGATGTATCTTCAGCCGGAAGAAATGGCAAAATCCGGTCTTGATGTCTTTGATAACTGGGTCAAAACCTTTGCAAAACCCGAGCAGGTATGCGAGGTTGATGTTGATACATCAAAATTCAGATTTGTGAGGAGATTTTCAAAGTTTTTCAATCTGCCTGAGCTTTCAAAAATGTTTGCAGATGTTGCCATCTTTCATGCTCTTGAAACTGCTGACGGCATTCCGGATTTCAATGATTATACGGATGTTGTTGTTGAAAAATCGGAACAGCTCAAAAAATATATGGAGTCGCTTTGCGAAAGAACCGAAGCCATAAGAGCAAAAGAGGTTGAAAAGTATAAGGATAATATGCTTAAGGTCAGCATTGACGGCAGAAAAGCGGCACTGAGCCTTGAACTTGTGGGCAAAACGCAGAAATATGATAAGCATTCAAAAATTTTTAACTGCGTCGAAAATGCAGTTGAGATTTATAACAAAGACAAGGATTATACTCAGCTTATCTTTTGCGATTATTCAACTCCGAAGGGCGAAGATTTCAGCGTGTATAAAGAATTAAAAATGCGTCTTTGTAAAAAAGGTATTCCCGAAAAGGAAATTGCATTTATTCACAGTTACAAAACCGAAAGCACAAAGCTGAAACTTTTTAAAGATTTCAACGAAGGCAAAATCCGCATTATTATCGGGTCAACATTCAAACTCGGTATCGGTGTAAACGTGCAACAAAAATTGAAGGCAATTCATCATCTCGATGTGCCGTGGAGACCTGCGGATATGGTGCAGCGAGAGGGCAGAATCCTTCGAAGAGGCAACGAAAACAAGGATGTTTTTATATACCGCTACATTGCAGAGGGCAGCTTCGACGCTTATTCGTGGCAGATTCTTGAAACAAAGCAGAAATTCATTTCTCAATTCCTCAACGGCAGTTCATATCAGCGAAGTATATCAGACCTTGAAAACAATATTTTGACATACGCAGAGGTTAAAGCACTTGCTCTTTCTCAGCCGCTTATGAAACAGCTTGCAGAAAAAGAAAACGAACTGCGCAATGCAAAAATCCTTCTTATGCAGGAAAATAAAACGGTTGAGAATCTTGAACAGGAACTTCCCAAATTAAAAGAAAAACTTGTTAAGGAAAAGAACAGACATTATGTTGAAACACAGGTACAAGGCTATATTTCCCGCTACTCAAAATCGGAATATTACCGCATTGCAAGAGATAAGGCCAATTTACTCACAAAAGAATTTCTGTATCAATCTTCGCCACATTCAGTCCGATTCCTTTGTGCTGATATAATTGTACCTGATAATCAGCATCCGCATAAACCTTATATCATACTTCGGATTATGAACGAAGATTTTGAAGTGGAAATGGGGTCGAGTCCAAGCGGAAATATAACAAGAATCGTAAACTTTTTTAAGAAGTTTGACACCGTTGTTGAAAAAACCAAAAAACGCATTCTGGAATTGACCGACAGAATCGCTGAAACAGAAAAACTTCTTAACGAAAGCAGCGATTTAAGCCGACGCGTTGTTGAACTCGAAAAAGAAAAAGAAGAACTGATGAATCTGATCCGTTTCAGCGATGCTTTTGCGCAAGAGCCTGAAGCCACATGGAACGATTAAAAAAAAGCTCGGAGTGCATTAGCATTCCGAGTTTTAATCTTTATCGTTTTTCTGATAACGGAGTATAATCTGTATTGTTTCGCAGATATTCTTCCATTTTATCGCTGAGCAGTAATCTGACATAGCTCATCGGTTCATTGTAAATAAGATAATCAAGTTCCGATACTTCGTACATATTACGGGCATACCCATCTTCAACTGCATCGCAGTCGATTAATACCATTGAGCCGTCGGTGAGTTTGACTTCAACGCAGGCGGTATCGATATTAAATTCACAAGAAATAATGTTATTAATCATAAATAAAAAACTCCTTTTAATAGTTTGAAAAACGTAGGAAAAGTAGGCTCTGGAATCGTTGATATATAAGGGATTGAAAGTGCGGTAATTGAGGGGTAAGTATAGTTTGACCTGTAACCCCGATTTTGCGGTTACTTTTTCCACATGATGTACTTTTTGAGCTGCAAAAAACAAGTAATCCAAAACATTTTCGTTACAGTTAAAAATTAACCAGATAGAGCTTCTGAAACCGTTGTATATCAACGGTCTCAGGGTGCGGTGATTGAGGGGTGCGTATAGTTTGACCTATAACCTCAATTTTGCGGTTCTATTTTTCCAAAAGTTAGTTTTTAAGTTATATAAAATCAGACTTTTGCAACTGTTCAGGATTATTTGACAAATAAATTAAAATGGTTTAAAATATAGATGAGTAAATGATCTTTCATAAGGAACCTCCTATCTGACAAAACTCAGAAAGGAGAAAAACAACCGGTTAGCATGGCAAAGTCCAAAAAAGAAAATGATTTCGGCACAGGAATACCCAAGGATGTTATGGAATCTTTAGCAAGAGCTTTACTTCCGGAAATCAGGGCATTCTACGAAAGCGAAGAAGGCAAAGAAGCTTTTGAAAAGTGGAAAGCCGAAAGAGAACGAAGTACAGATTAATATAAATCTTAATTCGGCGGGGATGAATTTTCATCCCCGTTTTCTCATTCTAAAAGACTATAAGAAATGAAAAATCCGAACGCTTCTCCTACTTTGAAGAGAGGGTTCGGATTATCATCTTTTGGTCGGAGTGGCGGGATTTGAACCCACGGCTGACCGAGAAAAACATAGTCGCTCTGCTCGCTGGAAGCGCTTCGCATTGCTCCTTGTTTTTCTCTTCCTCCGCCTCGCTTCATCTGCCGCAGGCAGCGCTCGGCTCCGTCGCCTGGTCCCTCACATCGGTTCGTGACTTGCAAGAGGCCGCAGATTCAAATCATACCCAATAAGCAATAAAACCCGCCGATGAACGGCGAGTTTTATTGATGGTCGGAGTGGCGGGATTTGAACCCACGGCCTCTTGGTCCCGAACCAAGCGCGCTACCATCTGCGCTACACCCCGATTTGATTTGAAGTTAAGTTTTATTCGGTCAATTTGTCGCTGTGCAATGTCTCCGCTGCGCTTCCCTCAAAAACATAGTCGCACTGCTCGCTTGGAGCGCTTCGCATTGCTCCTTGTTTTTTCACCTCAGAGCTTCGCCTGTTTCGTCCGCAGGACGCGGCGAATCTCTTCGCCCATCTGCGCTACACCCCGAAGTATTTAATTGCGGCAGAGAAATCCGCTGACTAAAGCATTATAGTATATTACGAGAGAAAAATCAAGTGTTTTTTTAACTTTGTTTATATTTTTTGCCTGAGGTTCGGTTATGCCGTACAGAGCAGCGGGCGGTGCGATTTACGCATATCAATTCCTCTTGAAAAAACGTCGTCGATGGGATATAATTATAATGTAAAACGCTCGCGGAAGGGGGTAAAACAGTGATTTTATATTTCACCGGCACGGGCAACAGCCGCTATGTTGCCGAGAGGGTGGCCGAGGTCATCGGCGATGAGATGCTGGATATGACCGAGCGGGTCAAGCGTTCTGATACCTCCGCCGTCAAGGCCGAGAGACTTGTCTTTGTCACGCCGACATATGCATGGAGGATTCCGAAAACTGCAGAGAAATGGATCGGCGAAACCGAATTTACCGGTGGAAAGCAGGCTTGGTTCATCATGGACTGCGGCGGCGAGATAGGCGACGCGGCGAAGTATAACAAGCTGCTTTGCGGGAGAAAGGGCTTTGAATACATGGGCACGGCTCAGGTTGTCATGCCCGAGAATTACATCGCCATGTTCTCCGTGCCCTCCAAAGAGAAGGCGAGGCAGATAATCCGAAAAGCGGAGCCGTCAATAGCCGGTGCGGCGCAGAGAATCGCCGAGGGCGAGGCCTTCCCCGCTCCGCGCAGGAATCTTTACGACCGTCTGATGAGCGACACCGTGAATCCGATTTTTTATCGGGTGTGCGTTCATGCGCATCCGTTCCGCGCCGATGATAAATGTATCGGCTGCGGCAAATGTGTGAGGCTCTGTCCGCTGAACAATATCACATTGGAGGACGGCAAGCCTTTGTGGGGCGGCAACTGCACTCACTGCATGGCGTGTATATCATATTGCCCGACCGAGGCGATAGAATACGGCCGCCGCAGCGTCGGCAAGCCGAGATACCGCTGCGAGGATATATTGAAATAACGCGAAAAAGGTTTAAGTATGGATAAGGCAAGGGCTTTCTTCACAAAGGAACTGACGCCAGAGGCTGTTGTCAAGCTGTATAAGCGCCTCGGAGTTGAGCTGCCGGGCAAGGTGGCTGTCAAGGTGCATTCCGGCGAGGACGGCAATCAGAATTATCTGCGCCCGGAATTCATGCGCCCGATGATAGAGTCTGCCTCGACCTCGTTGAGAATTCAACCGACCGCGGCCGTGAGCACTTCATGGGGAGGGTCAACAGCCGCCACGGCACCCATATACCATCGACGCCGCCGACTGCCGCCCGCGGATATATGAGCTGCTCGAAAAATACAGGGACGGCAGAGAAATAATCGTATTTCATTCACGGGAGGAGGCCGAGAGCTTCATTGAGCGTCTCAGGAGCAAATGATGATTCGTGTAGCCGATAACGGCGATATATCCCGCATTGCGGAGATACTTGTGTTTAACAATCGCATTAACTTTTTGCCGATATTCGGTGATGAGAGCTATTCCTTCGGCGAGATGCAGGTGCTGAGAGTCGCCCGTGACCTCACCGAGGACAGGCTCCGTAATATCTTTGTCTATGACGACGGGATCGTGCGTGGCTTCGTCGAGATCGACGGCGAGGAGCTAAAGCGCCTGTATGTTGAGCCGCTGTTTCAAGGGCGGGGGATAGGCGCCGAGCTGATAGAGTTTGCCGCCGCAAGGGGCTGCCGCTTCCTCTGGGCGCTTGAGAAAAACGAGCGCGCGCTCCGCTTCTATGAACGCCATGGCTTCACCGATACGGGCGAGCGAAAATACGAGGACGGCACAACGGAATACTTAGTTAAATTAAGCAAGGATTGAGATCGGTTTCGGCCGATCTTTTTCTTTTTAAAAAGCCAAAAGCACCGGAAAACCGATGCTTTCAGCTCTATAGAAGGATGTATGATCGCCTTGGGCTTCGGGCGAGCTGCGGATTCTCACTCAAAGCCGTCGGCAGAAGATGTCGTGGAATTGATATCAGTCCTCGTTCTCTTCTCTGGCTGCCTCGACTATTTCGTCGGGGATAGCCTCGCCGTGCTTAACGACGAGAATGCAGAGCGCCGAGAGAATGAACGCAATCGGGCAGTAGTAGAACAGCGACATATAAGTGCCGGTGAACATACGCACGATACCGTAGATGATGGGGGTGGCTATCTGAGCCGAGAAGGTTGCGGTGTAGTAGTAGCCGGTGAAAGTGCCGACCTTGGCGATGCCGCCTATCTCAAGCACGAGCGGCAGGGTGTTGACGGTGATGAACATATTCGCCGCGCCGCCGACGATAAGAGCGACCCAGATAAGAGCGCCGCTCAGGGCGTCTATGCCGAGGTTCTCGGTGAGCAGGTATGCGCCGAATGCAAGGATGAATATAAACAGACCGCCGAGTATGGTCTTCTTCCTGCCGAATTTCTTGCCGAGCCAGCCTGCGGGGAGGGCGGCAATTGCGGAGGCGGCTGCGAATGCGGTGGTCATGATGGTTGCTTCAGCGGTGGTCTTGCCGAGTATCTCAGCGGCAAAGAGAGCGAAGAAGGTGGAGATTGCGTTGGTGCCGCAGAAGAGGAAGAACAGACCGATGAGCATGAAGATAAGACTTCTTCTCTCGGCGGAGGAGAGCTTCTCGGCTTTCCTTGCGGCCTTTTCGGCCTTGCGAGCTTCCTTTTCGGCCTTTCTTCTTGCTGCTTCGTCGGCCGCCTGATTCATCTCGCCCTGGATCTTGATCCTGCTGTCAGGCTCCTTAACAAAGAAGAGGATGACGAGCATACCGATTATCATGACTATTGCGCCGAGCAGGAAAACATAGGGGAAGGTAACGTATTCGTCAAAATCGTCCGCCTTTGAATTCACACCCGTGACCGCGCAGTAGATGGCGGTGACTATAGTGCCGGCGAAAAGGCCGATAGCGCTGCCAAGGCCGCCCATGAGGTTGATGACGGCATTGCCCTCGGAGCGTATTTCACTCGGGGTAAGGTCGGGCATGAGAGCAACAACAGGCGCTCTCCAAAGCGACATGATAAAGACAAAAAGGATGATGAAGAGCATCGTCAGCGGGAGCGAGCCGCTCTTGACCGCGACGAGAGGAATTATTGCAAAAAGAACGGCAGATATCGGAGCGCCGAAGATAACATAGGGGCGGCGCTTGCCGAAGCGTGAATGGGTGTTATCCGACAGCTTGCCGAAGGTCGGCTGGAAGATAACGCCGAAAATATTATCAAAGGTCATTATGATACCGATGAAGAGGGGGACGAGGGTGATGCCGCCCGCCGCGGTCGCCACGTCCTCGCCGTTGGCGGCTGCGAATTCAGCCAGCTTCGGGAAGGCTTCGTTGAGCTTGGTGCTCCATGAGGTGATGGTCGCACTGCTTGTTAAGAGCCTGTTGAGGATCTTGGTTATATAGGGGTCATAGATAGCCCACGCAATCGAGGAAGCCAGGAATCCGAAACCGGTGAGAATGGTGTGCGGATAATTGAGCTTACCGTTTTCTTTTGCGCAGAAATAACGGTTGTTCATTTCTTTTTCTCCTTATCATGAAAAATCTGTCGGCCGCCCGACGAGTATTAATTTAATCTATTATAACACTATTCAATTGGTTTTTAAAGACAACGATTTAACCTAAAAAAAGCGTCGTTTTTTGTGGAACTTGCCTACATTATCGCCGCAAGGGTCAGCATGGGGACTATCTGACAGAGAATTCGGTCAAGGTCGCCGACGGGCAACGGATTCTCGCCCTTACCCATCTCAACGGTGAATGCGGGGCGGTCAAAATACTCTATGAACCAATCCTTAAAGCCGCCGTGGGAGGCAAGGCCGTCGTTCTCGACGAGGCGGTAGCCCGATGCGGCCGCAAGTATGCGGGCTATCCGTTCGCTTGCGGGGGGCAGTCGATCGCCGTAGCGCCAATAGATCTCCTCGCCCTGGCTGTGCAGCGCTATAGCCATCCTCGGCTGACGAACTCTGCAAAGAGCGACGAGAGCTGCCGTCTCGGGCTCGCTCTCCGCCATATATCCGCCGTATCTCCTCGGTGCGGGGCCGAGGATGCCGCTGTCTATCTCAAGCTCCCGCAGGATATCCCACCCGGCGTCGAAATTGTGGTTGATATCGACTCCTCTTGCGTTCGCGTTCCATTTCTCATCCGAAGCGGCGCAAATGCGGCTGACCTCGGCGGAGTATCTGCCCGCGCCGTCGCAGCCGTTTATTGCTATCTGAACTCCGTCGGGGTTGACGCAGGGGACGATTATCACTTCACGGGTGATGCAGCGGGTGTCGATGCCGAAGAGCTTTTTGCCCGCCGCTCTTGAGCGCAGCAGCAGCTCGGCGAATCTCAGCGCCGCAAGGCAGGTCAGCCACTCCTGGCCGTGAAATCCCGCCGCTATAAGAAGCGGGTCGGAGCTTCTGCCGATGCCGAGCGAGAATATCCCCCTTGAGCAGAGCGAGTGCCCTATCAGGCGGCAGTCCAGCGACGGGAAGGCTTTTTTCAGCGAAAAAATCATTTTTCTCTGATTTTCTGTTGTTAAAACGGTTGCGTTTGTGATATAATCCATATCAGCACCACCATAGCATATTTTAGTATATAGTATTCAACGTGATGCCGATATAAAACTTTCGGAGGTAAACTGTATGGAGCTTTCTGAAAAGACGGTCAAAAAGAATTATGTATACAACGGGCGCATAATCAACGTCCGCTGCGACGAAGCCGAGCTGCCCGACGGTAGACCCTGCACCCGTGAGGTGGTCGAGCATCACGGCGGAGTCTGTATCGCGCCGCTGACCGACGACGGTTGCTTGCTCTTTGTCAGACAGTTCAGATATCCTTATATGAAGGTCGTGCTTGAGCTGCCTGCGGGCAAGCTCGAGAAGGGCGAGGATCATTGCGAGGCAGGCAAGCGTGAGCTTGAGGAGGAGGTCGGCGCAGTCGCAAAAGATTTCGGCTTCATCGGCGAATTCTTCCCCTCACCGGGCTATTGCGGCGAGATAATCTATCTCTATATTGCAAGGGGTCTCACCTTTACCCACACAAATCCCGATGACGACGAATACCTCGAGATCGAAAAAATACCGCTGCAAAAGGCGGTCGATATGGTGCTTGCGGGTGAAATCCCCGACGGCAAAACTCAGGTGCTCGTGCTCCGCACCGCAGAAATGCTCAGGAGGGAAGGCGACCGATGAAAAACATAATTCTTGCTTCCACCTCGCCCCGCCGCAGAGAGCTGCTGACCCTTGCGGGCGTTAAATTCGAGGTGCTCGCCCTCAATGTTGACGAAAGCGTACCAGAGGGCACTCCGCCCGAGGATGCGGTCGAGATGACGGCTCGCAAAAAGGCGATGGCTATAGCCGAGCGGCACGGCCGCTCGATAGTTATCGGTGCGGATACCGTGGTCGTGTGCGACGGTAAGATATTGGGCAAGCCTAAGAGCAAAAAGGAGGCTGCCGAGATGCTTAAAATGCTCTCGGGCAGGGAGCATCTCGTTATGACAGGCGTCTGCATTGCTCACGGCGGCGAGACCGAAATATATCACGTCGTCACCAAGGTGAAATTCTATGAGCTGAGCAACAAGGATATCAACGACTATGTCAATACCGGCGAGCCGATGGATAAGGCGGGCGCCTACGGCATACAGGGCAGGGGCTGCGTGCTCGTTGAGAGCATCGAGGGCGATTATTTCAATATAGTCGGCCTGCCGATATCCAGCCTTTGCCGTAAGCTCAAAAAGCTGGAAAACAAATAAGAAAAGATCAAACGCTCGAAATGTGTAATTTCGGGCGTTTTCAGCGTCTTTGGGGCAAAAATGTATACTTTTTGTAATCCTTCGCAGCTTTCTTAATAAAACCTTAAGGAAACCATAATAAATTTATTCCGACAAGGAAAAACAATTCGGCCGTGTAATGGTATAATACTTGACATATGGGGAGCCGTTCAGAAACGGCAATAAAACGGGACAAAAGATGAAAAGGAGCAAATTAAAATGAACGTTTACGATTTTGATAATACCATCTACAGAGGCGAATCCGGCGTGGATCTCTTCCTTTATTATCTCAAGAAGGATCCGAAGCTGCTCGCAAAGATACCCTGGGGTCTGAGCGCTGTGCTCAAGTATAAGGCGGGCAAGATGTCGCTCGAGCAGGCGCTTGAGAATTACTCGGGCGTGGTCGAGGATTATTGCCGGGGCATAGAGAATATTGATTCCGACGTTACCGAGTTCTGGGATAACAACAGCCGCAAGATAAAGTCCTTCTATCTCAGACAGCGCAGGGATGACGATGTTATCCTATCCGCCTGTATCGACGTTGTGCTCGAGGAGATATGCAAGAGGCTGAATATCAAGAATTATATAGCCTCCACCACCGACCTTGACAGCATGAAGCTCGTCAACTTCTGCTTCAGAGAGAATAAGGTCAAGGCGTTCAGAGAGCGTTACCCCGACGCGGTGGTCGAAAACTTCTATACCGATTCCTATAATGACCAGCCGATGATCGACCTCGCCCAAAATGCCTACCTCGTCCGCGGCGACAGACTCGTAAAAATTAAATAAACAATAACTCAATAAGATAAACCAAAACAGGGACTGCATCACACAGTCCCTGTTATTTTTTATGCCTTATTTTCCGAAAATGCCGCCGAAGAAATTGATGATTTTACAGAAAAATTCAACGAGAAAATGGAACGCCTCTTTGGCTTTTGTCATGGGGACGTGTGCGGATTCGGCGTTATACGGTGTAGCGCCGCCCTCGGTTGCCGTTCCGATAACCGTGCCTTTGACCGTGCCGGCGTCGGCGTAATCCCACGGCTCAAAGCCCGCCGCAATTGCGGGGGAATCCGGGTTTAGCTCAAAGTCGAAGTTCGCCGCGTCTCTGAACATCGGGTCGGCGATCGTAGGTGAAGTGACAAGCCCCTTTACCATTGCTCGCTGAATCCCTATTGAGCGGTCGGCTCGGTCGCCTATGTCAATATAGATATCGTCGCCTAAGCTGAGATCCCAATATATATTATTGTATTCGTTCCATGCTGCTTTATCGCTGATGTTTGAAACTGCCCGTGTTCCGCCGTCAGTCAGGATAATGTTGTTGAAAAGGTCAATGGTCTTTTTGCCGCCGTCATCGGGCGTTACACGGCCGAGATTGCTCACCGTTTTGAATTGCGAGTCGTCGCTGAGGGCAAAAATGTTATTTCTCACCGTGTTATATGAGCCGTAATTCAGATGATACGCATTGCTGCCGCAGGAATACGCCAGATTTTTCTCAACGGTAATATACGATGAGCCTTCGTCAAGATAAATACCCCAGCCGCCGTAGCCTCCCTCGTCCGGGTCGGCGGCGACATTATGGATGATGTTGCCCGAGATGACGGTGCCGGGCTGATTGCCGAGCGTATATATGCCGCCCATGTCGGAGAGCCAGCCTTGACCGATATTGTATATCAGATTGTCGCAAATCTTGTTGTTGTAGGTCACGGAATAGGAATATCCCCAAATCCAGCCGACCGAAACAGCGGTGTAATATCCGTCATGTATCTCATTATGTGAGATTTCAACGGAATTGGCGTGGATAACAAGCACGCCGACCGCGTTGAAGAAAACTCTGCCGTATTTCGATATGCTGTTGTTTGTCACACGGATATCTTTTGTCACATTTTCATCGAAAACATCGACATTTTCACCGCGAATGTAAACCGCCTGAGCGCCGATATTGTCGAATATGCAGCTCTCGACCGAGGCGTTTTGCACCGCCTTACCGAGGAATACGGAGCAGGCGGCGATATCCCTGAATTCGCAATTTTTGATACTGAAATTGCGGGCGTTTTCATAAGATATGCACGGCGTTGCGTCATAGGCGGCCTGAGAAAAATCGCGCTCGTCCGAATATGAGAAGCCGTTGCCTCTGAATATGATATTCTCAAAAGAGATACCGTTTGCGCCGTCGACCGATATCATTGTTTCAAGCATTGCGCCGTCGACCGTGTATTCGGCGGGGCTGTCGCCGTCATTCGGGATCACATAGAGAATACCCTCTGCCTTGTCAAGATACCATTGACCGGGTTTGCGGAGCATTTCAAACACGTTTTCAAGGAAGAACCGGTCGTTTTGCTTGATGCTCATGCTTGCGTATTTGCTGAATTTGAAGTGGCCGCTTTCGCTGTCAAATGACGACACGGGCAGCATCTCATCCTTCCAGAAATGCAAAATTTTGACGATGACGTCGGTCATATTTTTGAATTCACCGATTTCGCCTGCTTCGGCGTACATTCCGTTAAGCGGAGCAAAATAATAGTCGCTGCCATCCGCCTCGGGCATAATGTCGCTGTCGGAGATTTCTTTTACACGGAGATAGCCGCTCTCGGGGTATCTTGTCTTTGTGAAGGCCTCTCGTTCATTAAAAAGGATATTGAAGTCGGCATCCTTACCGATATCCTTTTTGAATGCACGAACGCCGTTCACGGTGCATTCTTCAAAACCCGTGTAGGGGACGCCCGAGGTGAACACCACACGTTCGCCGTTATATGCTTTGTATGTTACATCCGAGCTGTCGCTCTCGTCAAAGCGGACGGTTTCACTGATGGTGTATGTGCACTCTCTGAAATAAACCGTAGCGCCGCTGCCGAGCTTCTTGGCCTTTTCTTTCGCCGCGGCAAGAGTGGCAAGAGGGGAGCCGATATTGCCCTCGGAATTGTCGCTACCGTTCGGCGAAACATATATCTCTTTTTTTTCGCTCGCAAATGTCGGCAGCGCCATGCCCGTGACGCAAGGCACGAAAGCCATAATGTTAAGCATTTCCATTCTCCTGTCCTTCGGCAAAATCCGCCTCAGTAGTTTAATAAAGCCATTATATCATCATTAAAGGAATTATCAATTCCTTTAATGATGGTTTGCTGACCGATAAAACGGACTTAAGTGTTTGCAGAATAAAGAAATTATCTTAATATATTGACAACAACAATCGTGAATATTATAATGAGTTTAGAAATAAAAGCAGAAAAATTGTTGACAATTGCGGATGCCGCAGGTGAATTCGGTACGCATTATTTTTTGAATTACGATGTGAAAAAGCGTCACGGCGATGTGGATAATCAAGGAGGCTGCGAATGGAATATCTTGCCCATATTGCCGATGACGGCAGAGAGCAGACAGTAGGCGAGCATTTGAGAAGCGCTGCCGAATACGCTTCGAGAGCGCTTGCGCCTGCGGGACTTTGCGAGGCGGGCTATCTTTGCGCGCTTTTGCACGACTGCGGCAAATACACAGAGCTGTTTGACAGATACATACATTCGAACGGTGAAATGCGCCGAGGTTCCGTCAACCATACTTTTTCAGGCGTTCGACTCATTATGGAGCGCTGCCACAATGAGCCGCCTGCAAGTACACGAGATATTTTCGGGGAGCTGTTGGCATATGCGGTCGGCGCTCATCACGGCGAATTCGATATTGCCGATGAAGACGGCAAAAACGGTTTCTTTCACCGAATGAAAAAAGAGGATATCGGCTATGAAGAAGCGGTAAGCAACTATACCGAGCTCCGTGAGGATAGTCGTGAGATTTTTCATTCGTTTTCCTTTCTACATGATTTTTATACAGCTCTGTCTGCTGTTGAAAGTGAGCCGCTATACCGGCGGCGCGGTGATTTGGGTATAAAAAAAGCAGGGTCGATCTCTCAACTCTGCTTTGATTACCGTTCTGACCTGTCAAAATAATAGACAGTTTTCGGGATAGATATTCTTTTGTGTATTCAGTAAGGAAACGAGAATAAAGAAAAGCTATAACAATTTGGCGGGCGTCGCTTTCTCCCGCATCTCTCGGGTTTCCCCTGTCATACCATCGGCGTGTGGTCGCAACGAAATTTACCACCTCAAATAGTTATAGCTTTATATTTATTATATCACGTTTTTCCCCGTTCGTAAAGTATTTTCCTGTGTTTTTTATAACTCTTCCAGCGCTTTTCATCGATTATCCATGCTGAAAGTATCGAATTCTTAAATCCAGGTTGATCATCTGAAGTGTGTAATCGCAGCACTAAGTAAACGCGCATATTCTTTTCTTCTATGTGTTTGAGAAGTAATGCTGTTTTTGAATTTTTGGGATCTTCCAATATCAAATTCGGATCGCTTATAATTTGTTTTAGATATGGCTGAATTTTTAAAAAATCGCCCTTGTGATGATCGTCAACATGATGAATACGTTCATCGGTAATAATAACTTCATCTGTTGTTATATCATCAACTACGTTTTTGAATTTTTCTATATCGATTTTTCCAACGTAATTTATAGGATTTGCTTTTTCTATGCCTAAATTACTACGCGGCTTACTTATGTTTCTCTTTTTATCAACATTTTCATTTTTGACAATAGAAACGTCCTTGATTTTGACATCCACCCTGCCTAAACCGTCGGCATAAATGCGGTCACGCTCCTGAGGCAGCCCCATTTGCTTGGAAAAGGCGGTATATTCCTGCGAGAGACGGCGGTATTTGCATTTGGCGAGCGTTATATCCTGCTCGTCGGCGCCCGCTTCTT